>Ga0102935_1000804_pt1 | contig 11438 bp, 5 predicted proteins | sample SalPonR2_A_D2_MG_FD_78508 | JGI IMG/M metagenome (GOLD analysis project Ga0102935, IMG submission 78508) | Salt pond soil microbial communities from South San Francisco under conditions of wetland restoration - Salt Pond MetaG R2_A_D2_MG | ecosystem: Environmental > Aquatic > Marine > Intertidal... | reverse complement strand
GTGGTTCCCGAAATCGTCTGTTCGCTGGCTGCACCAACGACAACCTCATCGTCTGCGTTGGTGTTGAAGGTCACGTCACGCTCGACAAGCTCGAAGCCTGCCATTGAGCTCACATCCTGTGACGCCAGTCCGGACTCTTCCGGAATGAAGAACTCAACGTCGAACGCGTCGTTGTACTCAGCCAACGTGTTTGCATCGGTTGCCTGACCCTCAGCAGAGAAACCGCTGTCGAAGTTATCCGACTCGTCGTCAGTCAGGTCCTCGATTTCAGACTCCGGCATACGGTCGAACTGGAGACTGTCCGGCTGTGCGACAATGAACAGCGAACCATTCTCGCTGTCCGGGATGATCGTAAGCGCGTCTGCATCTGCGGACTCCTTGATGTCAAGGATGAGCGGGTCAGAGTTTGCTTCGGTCGTATCATCCGTCTGTGAGATGACGAGCTCTGCGCCCTCATCCTGTGGGGAGCTGTCGTCGCCCTCATCTGCTGCTTCATCATCGTAGGTTGCACCGAGCAGAGCGCCAAGCTGTTCTGCGCTAATTGGCTGGCCAGTTTCCGAGCCAGTCTCGACTGCACCGTAGATACCAGAAACCTGAATCTGGTGAACGACTGCGTCGGACGGGCTCGTGACTTGGTCACTGTCGCCCTGCGTCACAGCGTTCGATTCACCCTGCGTCAGGGTCCCCTCATCAACGGCTGTGTAGACATCTTCGAGCTCGGAGATGTCACCGATTTCGTCGTTCGCGAGCGTCCACATCTGAACGCCGCCAACGGTTCGCTCGTTCACGTCGAACGTACCGACATCAGTCTCGGTATCGCCGACGTATGCTGCGATGTCGTAGCTCGCTGTCGAGAGTGCTCCCTCGTCGAAGCTGGCTGCGACGTAGGAGTCCTCAGAGAGCGGCTCACTCTCGTCAATGTTCTCGTCTCCTGCTCGGTCGGTACCAGGGTTCCACGTCAGGCTGTCACCATCGTCGTTACTGGCCTCACTGAGGACGAACGCATCCTCATCCTGTGGGGAGTACGTGTTGAACCAGAAGCTAACTTCACCGTCACCATCGTCTTCGACGGTCACAACCGCTTCGTAGTTCACGTTGTCGTACTCGCCAATCTGGACCTTTGCAGTCTCAGCACTATCGAGGCTAACCGTCATAAGAGCACGGTCGCCCTCTGCGGTCGTGTAGATAGAGCTGTCGAAGGTCGCATCGCCATCTTCGGTCTCCGTGACGCTCACGTCAACGGAGTCCGCTGCCGTCGTCGTCACGTGGGAGACATCGAACGTGTAGTCGCCGGTGTCGATGTCCGTGAACGTGAGTTCATTGGCTTCCTCATCTTCGAAGGCGATGAGAATACCATCTTCGTCAACCGGGTCGTCGTCATCGTACTCTTCTTCGTCATCAGCGTCGTAATCGTCGCTCGTTGCGCTGGCGTAGTCGCTGGCAGGTCGCCAGTCAACGTCAGCGTTTTCGAGTTCAGTATCGGTCGGCTCGTACTCCTGGAAGATCTGTTTGAGTTCTGCGTCTTCGAGGCTTTCCGAGTCAACCTGGTACAGGAGCGTTCCTGCACGGTTCGTCTGAACGTCGAACTCAGACTCACTGTCTTCAATATCGCCGTTGCCGACAGTTCCGGAGTCGCCGTTCTCAACCGTTGTCGGGTCAACAGTGACATCAAGCGTGTGCGTTGCAAGCTCGAAGCTCACATCGTTACCGCTTGCCTGACCACGGACGAAGTAGTCGCCATTGCCGTCGAGGTCACCAGTGTCAAGCTCGATAACACCATCTTCAGCCTGGAGCTGGTCAACCTGGTTCGACGTGATGTCGTTCCCGTCGCGGCTGGTCACTTCTCGAACATTGACGAGCTCGTTACCCTCGAAGCCGTCAATAGTGAGGACTTCACCACTGTACACGACAGTACTGAAGTCAAGGTTCGCGTTGACGTTCTCATCCTCTGCAGCTGCCTGGGCATTCAGATCGGCCTGGTCAGAGGAACCAACTGCGTTCTCATCGTCACCAATCTGGAGAGTAGCAGATGTCTGCTCACCGGAGCTCTGCTGATTGATGTCCAGAGTCCCCGAGTAGAAACCGTTTGTATCCGGGTTCTTTGCACCATCAAATACGAGGACAATCTCGTCGCCTGCGCTCAGAGATGTGGAGCCGTCAGCATTGATGTCCAGCGTCTCTCCATTGTTACTCGAGGAGACACTACTGACAGTGGCCGAAACGTCGGTAGTCGTTTCTGACCCATCATTTCCTTGGTCAACTCCGAATGTGGTTACATCCTCTTCTATCACACCTGAGAGATCCCCGTCGTAGTTATCGACGCCGCTGAAGTCGACGCGGAGGTTATTCAGAGACGTTGCTTCCGAACCCACGACCACCGTTGCGGTGTACGTGGTAGTTTCACCAGTAGCAGTATTCGCTGCACTGATAGTTCCGTCAGAGGCCGCAGCAGCAGAGCCCGCAAACGCGATGGAGCCTCCGAAGACGGAGACGACCATCAGCGCCGTCAGGATCAGGCTGCGAACCTTTGTGTTTGTGTCTGTCATTGTTGTTGTGTTCCAATCGGCGGAGACTGATTCGACGAGCCGCGGTTCGTCGCTCGCCACTCAGCGTCCACCATGGGTAGGGGTAGATGGCAATGGGCACGTATTGGTTAAATGCCTTGTGTTGCACGCCATATCATACCCTGCGGGCCGAAACCGTTGGCCTGTACACTAATTGAAATAGCACAACAGCCGGAAAACAGTATCAGCCTCCAAAATGTCGGTGTTATGCATTCAGACACGCACTGATTGCCAACGTCTCCTGTCTCACTCATCGCGTGCCCGTGTGCGCGTGTCGTGCACAGGGATAAGGGGCCAGATAGACGTTTTCCCTCCATACACACTGTCATACACGGCCTACAAGCGTCGGAGTCATGCTTAACACGAATCGCGTCGGGGGTCCAATCACGAGCGAACAAATTCTGCTCGTGTCCCACTCGTGCAGTCGACACGTCAGGGTGAATGGCTCAAAGCTGCCCTCAGGTTTGTTCACCCGCCAGGCGAAGTATATAACCCTACTGGACAGTCAGTCGAGATATGCGACAACCACACAAGCAGCGGGGTGAATCAACGGGAGGGGCCGGCCAACAATGTGTGAGTATCCACTGCGATGGTTCACCTCGTTGGATGTGTTACCAATGAGTTCTATCGAGCCACAGCCGTCGGGGAGAACCACGGGCGCCGCCACTGAGAAGGAGAACAACTGGCCACAGTACAGGAAACCAAACTGCCCGCGAATTCGTAACTGTTCAAGCGAAGGAACGCGCTATGTACAGACCAATACATGAGCAGTATCGTTGACACGCTCACACAAGAGATTGAGGCTCAAGCAGCAACAATCGACGAGACGCTTGAGAGACAGCTCATCGAACGGGGGAGATCACCGCTCGCGACGACAGTACACCAGACGCTGAGTGCAAACTGTTGTCCACTTACAGCAGTAGTCGTTCCACTGAGCTATGAAGCGGTGACGCCACAGGGAACAGATGCCGACACCGTGGCTCCGGCGGGCGCTGCTGTCGCACTGCTGCATCTCATGACACAAACGCATGGCCGCCTCACCGAAGCAGAGCAGCCCCCAACAGAATCACTCCTCGCAGGCGATATTGAGTTCTCGCTCGCGTTTGAGCTCCTGTTAGAGACAGACACCGCTAACAAGCAGTTACTCACGTGTCACAAACGGCTAACAACGACCTGCCGGCAGCTAATTGAGGCCCGGTATCAGGCGCCAACTACGCCACAAACAGAACGGGAGTATCTAGGGGTCGTGCATCAAACGACAGGCAAGCTATTCGGTACGGCAGCAGCAATCGGTGGAATTCTTGCTGGCGTCCCATCACAACAGATTGAGTATCTCGCGGCGTACGGCCGCTACTTGGGCGTTGCTAGACGATTGTATGTGGACGTGTGCACCGTGACAGCCAGCAGTCCACACCGCGATTGGCAGCCTGCGTATAACGGATTTGCACCAGCAACGACGCTTGGGACAGTCTATGCACAAGAACGAACCGGTACTCTGAACGCGGCGGTAAACACGGATGACATTGCTCACGTTCGTCAACGGGTTGGTGAGCAGACGAGAGCGGCTCGTCAGTTTCTGACGGGAATGGAGGCCGAGGGGACAAAGCACTTAGACGTACTTGCACGACAGCTTGCAACCGCTGCGACTCAGCTGCAGACTGACTGAATGAGTAGGTAGTCAAGATTTTGTACGCAGAGACTGAACCAACGTTCAGTGGACGACTACGATATCTCGAAGAAATCGGACACCCAAATCGCCATTATTGAAGCGACATTTCAGGCGGTTGCTGAAGCAGGGTATGCAGATCTTACAATCGACAAGGTGAATGACCGGTTTGCAAAGAGCAAACCGCTCATATACTATCATTATGAAGACCGACAAGATCTTGTTGAGGAGTTACTTCGGTATGCTGTTGCGAAGTTCGTAGAAGAATTGCCTGAGGACGGTGAAATCGACTCTGCCGGAGAGACGTTGTATACAATTATTGACCGCATCTTTCCGGAACAGCCGTCTGAGCAAATTATTGCTGGACGCCGGGTGATTACAGAGCTTCGAGGAGCAGCTGCCGCGGAGCCAGCGTTTCAAGAAATCTTTGCTGAGTTCGATGACAAGATTCGCGCAATCGTCAAGAGTACAATTGCACGGGGGATTCTTACTGGCGAGTTCTACCGCGTTGATGCGCAGAGAGTCGCAGATGATTTCATCGTTCTTGTTAACGGAGCATTGATTGTCGACACATCAGCGCCAGAAACAACGACAGCAACAACAGTGAAGCCGTTATATGAACTGATACAGCGCTTGGAGAAGCGGGCTGGTCCTGATGGGTTACCACCAATCGACGACACGCAAGCAGATGGCGCCCGGTGATTACGTGATACAATACGTTTATGAAAGTCAGACGTGTAGGATGGCCTACTGACTAAATGTTAAATCAGTTATCCGGCGGCAGTACATGGGGATTGACGTGCGGAAACAACGGCAGTGAGTACAACAAACTACGATACGAATATGAATAGACGCCATTTGCTTGTGGTCGGAGTGGTCGTATTGCTTGTTAGCTCTGGGGGAGTCCTTGCAGCACCAGAGCCGGATTTTAGCGCATTTGCCCCGGATAATACCCTAACACCGGGAACAGAGTCAACGGTCTCGGTACAGGTGCTCAACGGTGTGGACGGGCCGGAAGCGAACGCTGAGAACGTCCGTGCAACGCTGCGGGCAGGGGATGCACCCATCACGGTTGAGTCTGGAACAATCCCACTGGGGGCGCTCGCTGCGGCTCGAAGTAGCACAGCCGCATTTGACGTTGTTGTTGATGAGAATGCGCCTGCAGGGACGTATGATGCACGACTACGGCTCGAGTATAGTTACACTGCAGTTACGGGAAGCGAAATCAATACAGTCGATACCGTTGACGTTGAACTTCGAATCTCGGACGATGCGCGGTTTGATATTGTCGGTGCAAATTCAACCGTCGCGGTTGATGGGAGCGGCGAGGTAACCGTTGATCTTGAAAAGCGTCTTGGCGGTGATTTGCGTGACGTCCGTGTCACAGCAAACTCACCAGCCACAGGCGTGCAGTTTGATGCTCCGACACGCTTTGTTGGGACGTGGAGCGGTGACAGTGCTAAAGCAGTGACCTTCGATGCAACAGCAACTGCATCCACCCCAACCCGCCCTGTGCCGGTGTCCGTCGACGTACAGTATCGCGATTCGAGCGGCGTTGAACGGCAGTCTCGGATCCTTACAACCAGCATTGTCCCACAGCAGGAATCCCAGTTCTCGCTTGCGAATACAGAAAGTACGTTACGAGTGGATGCCGAGGGACAGGTCACAGGTGAACTGGTAAACAATGGCCCAAAGACAGTCACCGACGCTGCGCTTGTACTGCAGAGTTCCGGAAATGGCGTGACGACACAGTCAGCAGGATACGCGATTGGGACGCTTGATGCAGGCGCAACACAATCATTTGAGTTCTCACTTGAAGCGAGCGAGGCGGCGGAGGCAGGCCCTCGTCAACTAGAGTTCGTTGTCAACTACCGGGACGATGATGACACACGACGGACAAGTGATGTTCTCATCCAGCAAACAGATGTCGCACAGCAGCGTGACACATTCACCGTCACATCCACAAACGGGACGGTCCCAGTTGCGGGGAGTGGTGCTGTTGATATCCGTGTGACGAACAATGGCGATGAGCCACTGCGCAATATCAATACCAAGGCATTCGTCGATGACCCATTGTCGGTCGGTGCAGACGAGATATTCGTGCCAGCGCTTGAAGCTGGTGAGTCGACGATTATCAGTTATGATGTCTCAGTAGGCAGTGATGCAGCGGTTCGTCCACAGCCGCTTGAGTTGGATTTCCAGTATCAGGAACCAGACGGCGACACGCGACTCTCCGACACGTATCAAGTGACGGTTGATCTCACCCCTGCCGAAGAGGAAGGCGGGCTGCCACTACCGCTTATCCTCGGTGTGGTCGCAGTCCTCGCCATCATTGGTGGGGTACTCTACAGACGGCTCGAATAGATGAGCACTGTAGATGCCATTCTCGAATGGCTGGACGGGTACATTGTCGACCGGCCAAAGGTGGTTATACTGGCATTCCTCCTCCTCACAGCCGGCTTTGCGGCTGGGTTGGGGAGTGTTAGTACTGATGCCGGCACAAGTCAGTTTGTTGAGGGTGTTCCAGCACAGGAGGCGTTTGAGGAGGTAAACGATGAGTTTGAGAGCTCCACGTTTGAACCAGATACCGGCTCAACGACGCTGATTCAGCGCGGTGAGAACGTTCTCGCACAGCCAGAACTTGTGCGGATGCTTGAGCTGCAACAGCGGTTGCGTGAGCGAGAGGATCTCAGAATTGTTGGCCAATCTAGCGCCGCAACAATTGTCGCAACACAGCTAAATCCGACTGCAGCCACACTGGCTGCACAGGAGGATGCATTACGAAATGCAACGCCTAACGAGGTAGATCGGGCAGTTGAAGCAGCAGCGGAGTCCGGATTATCCTCAATCGTCAGTGATGACTTCAACTCAGAAGCTGGGTCGGCGTCAGCAACAATTGGGACAGTAACGCACGAGGTTCCACAGGGGTTATCCTCGTCAGCAGGGACAAGTGGAACCAGTCCGCTGACCGAGATTCAACAGTCTGTTAAGTCGGTTGCAGACCGGAGTGCCGGTGACTTCACCGTATTCGGATCCGGGATTATCTCTGGAGAATTAAGTGGCGTTATCGGTGACTCGCTGACAATCGTTGTTCCAGCAGCACTCATACTCATTCTGGTGTTCCTGCTGTTTGCATACAGGGACCCGATTGATCTTGTGCTGGGATTGGTTTCACTCGGCATGACAATCATCTGGACGTTTGGGTTCATGGGTCACGCTGGCATTCCATTTGGCCAGATGACAATCGCGGTTCCTGTGCTGTTACTGGCGGTTGGGATTGATTTCGGGATTCACGCAATCAACCGATATCGTGAGGAACGGGCCACAGGAGCAGGAATCCGAGAGTCAATGCGTCCGACAACCGATCAGCTACTTGTTGCATTCTTTATTGTCACGGGAACAACGGTGCTTGGCTTTGCATCAAATCTGTTGAGCAGTCTGGGCCCCATTCGTGACTTTGGTGCAGCAGCTGGGATCGGAATCATATTTACGTTCCTCATTTTCGGGATCTTCCTCCCATCGATGAAGATTCTTCTAGACGAGTGGCGTGAGCGGGTGAACTTCCCAACGTTCGGGACGAATCCCATCGGAAGTGGTGGCTCCGCATTCAGCACAGCCTTGACCGCGGGGCATAAGATTGCATCACGAACACCGAAATTACTGTTGGCAGTCCTGCTCGTTACAGGCGGCGTGGCCGGCGCATACGGGACAGGGGTTGACACCTCATTCTCACAGGAAGACTTCCTGCCTCCAGAGGAGTTACCAGACTACGTCCAGGCGTTACCAGGTCCACTTGAGCCCGGAGAGTACACGGTTACGGAGACGCTCAACAACCTCGAGGATGAGTTTGAGACATTCGAAGGAAGTGGAAGTGTTACCATATTCATTGAAACGCCATTACGACGCGATGATGCACTCGAACAGATTTATCGCGCAACCAGAAGTCCAGAGGGGTCGTTTGTAACGACAAACCGCCGCGCCGAGGCACAGGGCATCATACAAGTAATACAATCGCAGGCTAGCCGTGACCCAACGTTCGCGGCCCTCATCGCACGCAACGACAGGAACAATAACGGCGTGCCGGATGATAATCTCGAAGTCGTTTACGAGTATCTGCTAGATTCGCCGGCGCGGGGACAGACACTCAACTACATCAGCGATGACTTTCGCCAAACCCGTGTCGTCATTAGTGCAGACCCTGAAGCCGCTCAGGGAGAAATCGCAGCAGATGGTCGGTCGTTTACCGAACAGTTCCGGTTTACCGCAATTGCAACAGGTCAGACGGTCGTCTTCGCAGCAATTTCAGATATCATCTTTGAATCTGCTATCTCGAGTCTACTGGCCGCACTTGTCGCGACAGCAGGCTTCCTTGTGTTCATCTATTGGCTCTTGGAGGACCGCCCATCGCTAGGGATTGTGAACCTCATCCCAATTATAGTTGCAATTGCCTGGCTAGCAGGGACGATGCGGTACTTCGATATACCGCTAAATGCACTCACGGCAACGGTACTCTCAATCGCCATTGGGCTTGGAATCGATTACTCTGCCCACCTCGTTCATCGATTCGGTGAGGAGTATGAGGAACTTGGAGGAGATGTTGAAACAGCACTGGATAACACAATCCGAGGGACAGGTGGTGCGTTAGCTGGCTCGATGCTGACAACAACATTTGGGACTGGTGTCCTTGGGCTTGCAATCACGCCTGTATTGGGACAATTCGGTCTCGTAATTGCACTGAGCGTTGCGTACTCGTTCATAGCTTCGCTGTTGGTAACCCCACCAACGGCGATACTCTGGGACCGATACGTCGCGTGAGCAGCCTTTCACTTTAACCCACAATCAAACTCGGTTGTGCTTGCAACGAAGGCGTCAGCGGACATCAACGAACTCGCGGCATCGCCTGGTTCGCTTTGAGCAGTCTCCATATTGGCACACTGTACAAGCACGTGACGGTCTCTACCTGTCTTTTCTGATACTGTGTTGGCGAAGATGGTCAGATCATCGCCGAAGACAATTACAGATCTGCCTGGTTGATTCCGACCCCAAGATACGGGCGTCTGTCGACTGCTACAAAGCAGGGACTGTAAGAAGAGCAAACGTGCAACAGAGTCGTAATAGAGGTACGTTATTATCGGTGGCCAACGCACCCATCTGTATCGATGGGTCTCGGACGATTCGGAATCGCTCCTCGCCGACAACAGGTGATGAGTCGATTGCTCCAACTCGCAATTGGCGGGATTCTTGTTGTTGGCCTGCTCACACGAAATCTGGGTGTTCTCGTCAACGCAGTGCTTGCACTCGCTATCACGTTCTTACCGGCCGTGTTGAAACGCGACTACCGAATCAATCTCGGTGCTGGGATCACGCTGTGGATCACGCTGGCGCTGTTTTTACACACATTCGGGATGTTGGGGTTCTACGGAGAAGTCTGGTGGTACGACCACGTCACACACACTCTCTCGGCGACAATCGTCGCTGCCAGCGGTTACGTGACTGCACGAACCGTTGACGAGTGGAGCGACGCACTCTACCTACCACCGCGGTTCATGTTCATTTTCGTCCTGTTGTTCACGCTCGGTCTCGGTGTGTTTTGGGAGGTACTTGAGTTCGCAGCCCGGATCTGTGCTGACCTGCTTGGCTTTGATCCGGTCCTTGTGCAGTATGGCCTCAACGACTCTCTGCTTGATTTGCTATTCAATACGTTAGGAGCGGTGCTCGTCGCTGGGTTTGGAACCCAAGCGTTTACAGGCCTCATCGAGACGCTCACCGACAGGCTCAATCAGTATCGCGGGCGTGGACGCACGTCGGCCCCCTCGGATAGCGACTTCGGGGCCGCGAGTCTCGATGGCGTCGTCGAAACCAATCTGGTGAACGCACGGCTCTCGTGGATACTGACATTGTTCCTCGTGCTCGTGGTTGTCGGGGGCGTAGTCGGCGGTGTACTGCTCCCTGCTGTTCTCGTTGCCGCTGTCGTTGTGCTCGCGCTCGTTCCAATGGTGGCATACCGCAATCCACAGGTGATGCTCCCGTGGCAGCTGTTGCTGCTTGCGAGCTTGCCAGTGCTTGGCGCCGTCTTCGCGAGCTCATGGCTCACTTCGGGGCTGGTAACGTACTTCGCAGTTGCGACGATTGCACTCGTTGTCGCGGTCGAACTCCATCTGTTCACCCCGGTGCAGATGACACCGGGGTTCGCAGTGCTGTTCGTCGTCGTCACCACAATGGCGGTCGCGGGGGTGTGGGCTGTCGGCCGTTGGCTTGCTGACCTCTATTTCGGGACAGAACTGCTCGTAACCCCGGGGCGCACGGACACACAGGTCGAGGCACGGTTGATGTGGGAATTCGTCTACGCAGCCGCGGCAGGAGCTGTCGCCGGGGTAATCTTTGAGCGGGGGTTTCGACAACGCAGTAAGTGAGTACTTCGAGGGTGGGGATTGACATCTATACCGTCTCGTTGGAGTCAGCTGCACACGCCAGCTATGTGGTCTGCCTCTGACATGTCTCGGGACACTCACGTTGGTCATCTGCAGAAAGATGACTGGATTGCTATCCAGTCACCACCCTCCTATGCTCACATGGTAATGGCACATAGTAGTGTGCCAAATCCGCGAGCAAACGATAATAATTATCCGAGGAACATAAATCTGATGGGGTCGTTAGGAAAGATTGGCTACAGGTCCGGTGTGTTGAGTTGCCGCAGCTATTGAGGTTAGCTATGGAAAGGAAAGATTGGCCGTAAGGCCGTCGAAGGACCTTTCCTTTTGGCTGAAGACTGCAATTTATTGTCGTTCAGCACACTATATAACGCTTTCTCCGATTTAATGTCTCTCCTCATTAGTTCAGGGTGAACATCTCTACTCACGCACAACGGACGCCATTTGTTCATTGAAAGTAGAGTTTCGTGTGTTGATACCGCGCTGTGAACTCACCCCGAGGTCAAGCCTCGGGGCTTCCTGCTTCAACGACGCGCTTTGCACCCACTTCCTCTCGGTGAGGAGTGAGCGTAGGGAGCGCAGTCTGCACAGGCATTGATTCGGAGCGTCCCGCCCCTAACTGCTTGAGTCCTCTGTCGAGAATACTTTTCGCCGCGTTGAGGTCACGATCTTCCGTATGGCCGCACGCTGGACACGAATGCTCACGTACCCAAATTGGCTTGGCCGTCTCAACACCACACACAGCACACTCTTTGGTCGTGCCTGCTGGTTCCACGT
>Ga0102935_1000802_pt1 | contig 11454 bp, 14 predicted proteins | sample SalPonR2_A_D2_MG_FD_78508 | JGI IMG/M metagenome (GOLD analysis project Ga0102935, IMG submission 78508) | Salt pond soil microbial communities from South San Francisco under conditions of wetland restoration - Salt Pond MetaG R2_A_D2_MG | ecosystem: Environmental > Aquatic > Marine > Intertidal... | reverse complement strand
GTAGCTCATCATCGACGCCGCCGTCCGCTTGAACTGGAACTCGTCGGGGGTAAGATGGCGTAACAGCGTCAGCGGGTCGATGAACACCCGGTCGGGGTCGTGGGCCTCGACGGCGTCACCGATGCGCGAGACTATCGAACTGGCCTCGACCTCTCCGGGGCCGAAGATGCTGTAGGTGTCGTCTTCCAGAAACTGCGTGGCGGAAGGGCTCATGTCCTCGATTAGCACGTCGCCGAGGTCGAAGCCGAGCGCCGCGGCGTTGGCCGTGATGTCCGTTGCCGTCTCCTCGAAGGCGAAATACAGCGCCGTCTCCCCGGCTTCGACGCCGGCCGTCAGGAAGTGATAGCCCAGAATAGTCTTACCGGTCCCCGACCCGCCACGTATCGTGTACGTCCGTTCGCCGATGAAACCGCCGTGGAGAATTTCGTCGAGACCGTCGATGCCGGAGGATACGCGGTCTGAGTCGAGGCGTGCCATGGTGTTACTCTCGATTGACGTCCTAAAAGAATGCTGCTTATTTAATCGCTAATCGAAGAAAAATTTGAATGGCGTAGTCGATGGAATGTGTCGCCGCCGACGGGAACCACAGTCGCTTTGGGGATAGCACCCAAATTCAGGGCAATGAGTACCGCGACAGCGGACATCTCGAAACGGAAGGCGTGGCTGCTCGCCGCGCGGCCACAGACGCTCCCCGCCGGTGCCGCGCCGGTCGTCGTCGGGGCCGGATTGGCCGTTCACGCCGGTGTCTTCGCGCCGCTGGCGGCGCTTGGTGCACTCGTCGGTGCGCTCCTGTTGCAGGTCGGGACGAACTTCGCCAACGACTACTACGACGCCGTCAAGGGCGCGGACACCGACGACCGCGAGGGGTTTACCCGCGTGACCGCTGGCGGACTCATCGACCCCGACTCGGTCAAGCGGGCGATGATACTGACGTATCTGCTGGCGGTCGTCGTCGGCGTCGCACTGGTCGCCGTCGGCGGCCTTCCGATAGTCGGTATCGGCCTCTCCGGTATCGCCGCCGGCGTGCTCTACACCGGTGGTCCGTTACCCTACGGCTATCGGGGACTCGGCGACCTGTTCGTCTTCGTCTACTTCGGCGTCGTCGCGGTCGCTGGCACCTACTACGTGCAGGCAGTGGCGAGCATGCCCGCCGTCGGGGCGTTCCCGACGACGCTGCCCGCGGGGAGCCTCCCGCTCGCCGCCGTCGTCGCCAGCCTCCCCGCAGCCGGTCTTTCGACGGCGATTCTCGTCGTCAACAACATCCGTGACCGGGAGACAGACATAGCCGCCGGCAAGAAGACGCTCGCGGTGTACTTGGGGTATCGGTGGAGTCGCGTCGAGTTCCTCGCGCTCGTCGGGATGGCGTACGTCGTGCCGGTCGTCTTCGCGCTCGACCCCGCCTACGGTCTGGCGGCGCTCGCACCGCTGCTGTCGCTGCCGCTGGCCGCGAACGTGAGCAAGGCTGTCCTCGAACGTAGCGACGGCGATGCGTTGAACCCGGCGCTCGAACGAGTGGGACAGACGCTCTTCGTCCACTCGCTGTTGTTCGCCGCGGGGCTGGCCGCCGCGAGACTGGTATGAGGGCGACACCGTTCTCGCTCCCGCTTTCGGGCCCGCTCGCAACTGCCGCGGGCACTATCAGCGAACGCGAGGGCAGCGTCGTCCGGTACGCCCACCGCGGCGAGACGGGCGTCGGTGAGGCGACGCCGCTGCCGGGATGGACGGAATCTATCGCGGCGTGTCGCGACGCCCTCGACGCCGCTGCAGCGGCCGAACGCGACGGCGGCCACACCACCGCCTTGCTCGAACTCCCCGCAGACAGCGTCCCCGCCGCCCGCCACGGCTTCGCGACGGCACTGTTGGACGCCGACGCCCGAGCCGACGGCGTCCCGCTGTACCAGTGGTTCGACGCCGACCGCCGGTGTGCGTCGGTGCCGGTCAACGCGACCGTGGGTGACGCCGGTCCCGAGGCGACCGCCGAAGCCGTGGCTGAGGCCGTCGATACCGGCTTCGACTGCTGCAAACTGAAGGTCGGCGCGCGTTCGGTCGAGGCCGACGCCGACCGACTCCGCGCGGTCCGCGAGCGGGTCGGTGACGATGTGGCGCTCAGAGCCGACGCCAACGGCGCGTGGGACCGCGAGGACGCGACAGCGGCCTTCGAAGCCTTCGCCGCTCACGGCGTCGAGTACGTCGAACAGCCACTCGCGGCCGACGACCTCGACGGCCACGCCGCCCTCCGGGGCGGCCCCGTCGACGTGGCCATAGACGAGTCGTTGGTCGAGTACCGCGCCGACGCGGTGCTCAAAGCCGACGCCACGGACGTGCTGATACTCAAACCGATGGTGCTCGGCGGCCCGGGCAACGCCCACACGATTGCGATGCGTGCCCGCGAAGACGGGGTCGAACCCGTCGTGACGACCACTATCGACGGCGCTGTTGCCCGACTCGCCGCGCTCCACGTTGCGGCGGCGATTCCCGACGTACGGCCCTGCGGGCTGGCGACCGGCGACCGACTGGCGACGGACCTCGCGCCGGACCCCACCGTCCTCACTGACGGGACGCTGTCGGTGCCCCAATCGGTGGGCCTCGGCGTCGACCCCGCAGAGGTGGGCCCGGATGCGTGAGCCAGTCGACTGGCCGACTCACGACCTCCTGACCCACCGCGTGGAGACGACGCCGGAACGGACGGCGATGGTCGACGCCGACGAGGGCGACCGGTGGACCTACCGCGAACTCGACGCCGCTGTCGACGGCGTGGCGGCCGCCCTCGACTCGGCGCTCGACTCACCGGACGCGCGTGTCGCCACGCTGGTCGACACCCGGCCCGCGGTCGCCCGCCTGCTGTTCGGAACGATGCGTCTCGGCTCGACGCTCGCGCCGCTGAACGTCGACCTCGACGCGGGGACGCTTCGCGCGCAGTTGGCGGCGCTCGACGCCGACCTGTTGGTCTGTGAACGCTCGACCGAACCACTGGCGACCGAGACTGCCGACTGTCCCGTGGTCTCGGTGGACGAGCCGGCGGGTGATGATGTCTCGGTGCTCCGTGGGACGGCCGACGGCACCGCCGACTCCGCAGTCGAACCCACTGCGCTGACCCGCGGGGAGACGGCGCTCGTCCTCTTCACCTCGGGGACGACGAGCGAGCCCAAAGGCGTCCGACTGACCGTCGGCAATCTTCTATCGAGCGCAACGGCGTCGGCGTTCCGACTCGGCGTCGACCCGGCGGACGGCTGGCTGGTCTGTCTACCGACTTACCACATGGGCGGACTGGCCCCGTTCACCCGGTCGGTGCTGTACGGGACGACGGTGGTCGTCCAACGGGCGTTCGACTCGGCGGCGACGGCCGCGGCGATGGCCGACCACGGCGTCACCGGCGTCTCGCTCGTCCCGACGATGCTCCGGCGACTGCTCGATTCGGGCTGGCACCCCCCGTCGTCGTTGCGGTTCGTCCTGCTCGGCGGCGGCCCCGCGAGCCCCGAGCTCCTCGACCGATGCATCGAGCGCGGCGTTCCGGCCTATCCGACCTACGGCATGACCGAGACGGCCTCACAGATTGCGACGGCCCGCCCGGAGACGGCCAGAGAGTACGAGGGGACGGTCGGCCAGCCGCTGGTCTGTACGGACGTGACGGTCATCGCAGACGGCAAGCGGGTCGAAGCCGGCGAGCGCGGCGAACTCGTCGTCTCCGGCCCGACGGTGACGCCCGGCTATCTGGACGGCGAGCGTACCGCGGCCGCCTTCGGCCCGCACGGCTTCCACACCGGCGACGTGGGCTACCGGGACGAAGACGGCCGTCTGTGGGTCGTCGGCCGCGCGGACGACCGTATCGTCACCGGCGGTGAGAACGTGGCGGCCAGCGCCGTCGCGGCGACGATACGCGAGTGCCCCGGTGTCGAGGACGTCGCCGTGGTCGGCCTCCCCGATGAAGAGTGGGGCCAGCAGGTCGCGGCGCTGGTCGTGGGCGATGTCGACCGCGAGACGGTGCTAGCACACTGTCGGGCTGAACTCGCGGCCTTCGAGGTGCCGAAAACCGTCGCGGTCGCCGGCTCACTTCCCCGGACCGCGTCGGGAACCGTCGACCGAGAGGCCGTCGAGCACGTCCTGCGAGACTGAACGGGGCGAGCCGTTTTTGTCCCCGAGCGCGTACCCACGAGCGTGTGTACCATCGTCCTCGCGTGGCAGGTGTTCGACGACACGCCGATAGCGTTCGCGGCCAACCGTGACGAACTGCTCGACCGACCGTCCGAACCGCCCGCGGTCCGCCAGTGGGGCAAGCGCGTCGTCGCACCGGCCGACGGCGAGGCCGAAGGGACGTGGGTCGGCTACAACGATGATGGCCTGCTCGCCGCAATCACCAACCGCTGGGTCGATGCGGACCTGACGGGCGAGCGCTCACGGGGGCTGCTCGTTCGGGACTGCCTGAGTCACGCCGCCGCCGAGGACGCCGCTCGGGCCGTCGAAGACGCGGTTCGAGAGGCCGAGTACGACGGCTTCAACCTCCTGTTGGCCGACGAAAACGCCGCCGTCTTGCTGGAGTGGAACAGCCAGTTGGCGGTCCGGAACTTCACGCCGGGTGTCCACGTCGTCGTCAACATCGGCGCGGACGGCGGCTACCGGATTCCGGGCCATCGCCCCGAGGTGGGCGAACAGCAGGCCGCCAACGCAGACCGACTGCGCGATGTGATGCAGGTCGAACCGGGTGAGGGCGTCGACGCGTGGCTCACGCGGGCCGGCGAGACCATCGCGGCCCACGAGTACGGCGTCTGCATCCACGGTGACGGATTCGGAACCCGCTCGTCGTCGCTCGTCGCGCTCGGCGAGTCCCGCCGCTACGAGTTCGCGGACGGTCCGCCTTGCCAGACCGAGTTCCGTCCGGTCGAAGGTCAGATTTAAGCGGCCGACCGCCGGTGTTGGACATATGAGTTCAGCAACGTCGGAGGCGGACCTCTCGGAGGACGAACGGGCTGGGTTGGAACTCATCCGCGAGTCCGGCGGCATCCACCAGAGCGACTTCTGGAAGGAACTCGATGTCTCCTCCCGGAAAGGCAGTCGCATCGTCGAGTCCATCTTCGAGAAGGGATTTATCCAGCGCGAAGAAACCGTTTACGACGGGCACAACACCTACTTTCTGACGCCCGCTGCCCGCGATTTGGACTTCGCGCTGTTGATGGCCGGCGACCAACTATCGCCCTTTATCGGTGACGAGGAAGTCGACCCACACGACGACACGTTCTCGCAGTGGGTGATGAACCTCGCGTATCAAGACTAGCCGGCGCTACGCGGTCGGGAAGTCGAAAAACGCCGCTTCCGCTCAGTTTTCGAGCGCGTCGGCGATACGGTCTAGCGTGCGGCGCACGTCGTGGACCTCGTCGCGGAGCTTGCGAATCTCGCGAGTGAGTTCCTCGTTGTCGCTGCCTTCCTCCTGTGCGCGGCCGCCGGGACCGCCGGGGCCGCCGCCCATGCCGCCGGGACCGCCACCGCCGCCCATCATCTCTTCCATCCGCTCTTCGCGGCTCATCTCATCGCCGTCCTCGCCCTCTTCGGCGCGCTTCTGTCGAATCTCCTCGACGCGCTCGCGGAAGGACTTCTCCTCGCCGTCGTCGCTCGATTCGGCCGCTTCTGCCTCCGTCTCTGGTTCGTCGTCAGCCATGTGCCGGGGTTCGGTAGGCCCGCGGAAAAGGGTTGCCGTGTCAGGTCAGTCGGCGCTGCGAAACAGAGCAAGTAGGGCGGACGGACACCCCGACGAGGAGGCGGTCTCCTCGACGGCCCGGACAGCGACGAACACCGGTAACTGCCGTCTGTGCCGCTATAGCAGCCATTGAAAATCAATGCACACCCGACCGCACGACGGCAGTGCGGTCGGTGTGTAAATCGTTTCAATTGTTACTATAGAGCCGCCCGTGCGAATCAGCCGAACGCGCCGAGACTCGACTGGAGATTGCGGTCGCTGGAACCCTCCTGGAGTTCGTAGCCGACCAACTGCCGGAGGTCGACGGCGTAGACGCTGCCAGCGTTCTCGACGACCGCGACACGGCCTTTGGTGCCCCGCACCGTTCCCGTCGCCAGCGTCTCGGCCAACGGCCGGTCAGAAAGCGATAAGCCGTAGTCGAAGGTGAACGTTTCGAGCGGGTCGTACTCGGCACACAGCGCCGTCCAGAACTCCTCGCCGACCGACTGGCCGAGGCCGGCCATCTTCGTCGATACTCGCACTCGGTCGCCGATAGCGGCCGCAATGTCGGCTTCGATTTGGCGAGCGATGCGACCGTCGGCCACCGTCCGGAGGTGGGCGGCCCGGTCAGCCCCCTGCTCGCGAAGACGAGTTTCGAGTCGCCACGAGCGGGTCACGCCGACTTTCGCCACGTCGGGTGCGAAGGCGGCCAGATAGACGGCGTGTTCCTCGTCACAGGCGTCGATGGGTTTGTCACAGTCGCCGGTACACCGGGCACACGGCCACCTGCTGGTGTGTTCCGGACAGTACGGTGCGTCGGCGTTCCCGCAGGCGTGGTGGACCATCGTCTCGCCGCCGGTCGCGGTGCTCTCGACCGCGCCGGCGCAGTGACGGTCGTCGAGCGTGTACGTGAGTTCGGTGCCCGGCGACAGTTCCTCGACGCTGACGTGGCCGTCCTCGGCCAACGAGAGCGTGGCGTGGGCGTCGACGCGGGCGCGGTATCCGACGACCTGCACGCGCTGCCGTTAGCGGGCGACCCGCAAATGGGTACCGCTCCGCCGCGTCCCGAGCGGACCGTTTCGCCCCAGCGGCAGTCAGAAGAGCCCGAAGAGGGCCGCGATACCCCCAATGATGAACAGCAGCGGCAGCGTCGACTCGATGCCCAAGACGACCGCTGCCACCCCGATGCCGGCCAGTGCGATGGCACCGGTCCGTTTGTAATCCGGGACGTTCTCCCGAACTGCGGGCGTCGCCGCCCCGCCGAGATAGAGCGAGAATGCGGCGAAGAGGGCACCTTGGTCGGTGTTACCGCTCCTGAACACCACCACCGTCAACACGCCGCAGACAACCGCACCGAGCGCGAAGAGGCCCCGCTCGGTTCCGAGCGCGGAGAGTCGTGACGCGATATCCATATGTGCTATTCCGTGACCGTCGGTATAATACTACCCGGTCGTCACGCAGAGTTCGTCGATGAGTTCACGGGCGGACTGTCTGACGGCGTCGTCGCTGGACTGGGCTGGGTCCCAGCCGAGCGCCGCCAGTTTCTCGATGGAGAGGCGCATCCGCGGCACGTCGCCGGTCCACCCGCGGTCGCCGCCGGTGTACTCGTAGTCGGGGTCGAGACCCAGCTCCTCGGCGACGATATCCGCGATGCGGTCGACCGAGGTGGTCGTCCGCGTCCCGAGATTGAACACGTTTGCGCGCCGTCGGCGTGTTCGACGGCGAAGCGCATCGCCTCGACACACTCGGAGACGTGCATATAGGACTTCTGCTGGCGGCCGTCTCCGAGGATGGTCAGTGACTCGGGGTTCTCCCGGAGTTTCTCGATGAAGTCCGGGATGACCGCGCCGCGCAGTCGCGGCCCGACGATGTTGGCGAAGCGAAACACCCACGATTGGATGTCGTGGCTGTGGGCGTACGTCGAGACGAGCGACTCCTCGGCGAGTTTGGTCGCGCCGTAGACGCTGATGGGTTCCAGCGGTGCGTAGTCTTCGGGTGTCGGCCGGGGGGCTTCGCCGTAAACTGTCGAAGAGGAAGTGAAGACAAGGTTCTCGACGCCCACCTCGTCCATCCGTTCGAGGACGTTGAACGTCATCTCGCTGTTGTCGGTGAACTGCCGCCGGGGCGTGTCCGTGTCGACCAGTTTCGAGGCAGCCAGATGGACCACTGCGTCGGTGTCGCCGGTGACGGCGTCCGCGACGACGGCGGGGTCGGTCAGGTCGCCATCGAGGAAGTGGGCGTCGTCGTGGACCCACTCGTCGCGCCCGTTCGCGCCGTTGTCGACCACCACTACGTCGTTGTTGTCGACCAGCGCTTCGACGAGATGTGTCCCGATAAAGCCCGCCCCACCTGTGACGACGATTCGCCCGTCGTGTAGACTCATAGAAATACTGCCGCGGCCCGGTAAAATAGCGTTCCGATACGGCGATGACAACGAGATTTTATAGCCCGCGGAACCACCTGCGGGTATGAAGCGAACCAGCCGCCGAGCGTTCCTCGCGGGGGCCGCCGCCCTGACGACGGCGAGTGCCGGCTGTCTCTCGGGCGGGAGCGGGTCGGACACACCGGTCGAAGCCGGGACTCCGGCGTTCGGCACTATCGCCGAGACGGCGACCCCGACGGAGCGACAGCCGCTGCCGACGCCCGTTGCCGGCGACCCTGAAGCCGACGTGACCGTGACAGTCTACGAGGACTACGCTTGCCCGCACTGCGCGACGTACGCGACCGGGGTGTTCCCGCAGGTAGCTGCGGACTATCTGGAGAGTGGCGACATCCGCTACGAGTTCTACGACTTCCCGATTCCCGTCGACGAGGCGGTGTCGTGGGAAGCCGCCAACGCCGCCCGTGCAGTCCAAGCCGCCGCGGGACCACAGGCGTACTACGTCTACTCGGAACGGCTGTTCGCCAACCAATCGAGTCTCGGACCGTCGGCGTACGCCAGCCTGACCGAGGGCCTCAGTGTCGACGGCGAGACAGTCCGAGGGGCCGCGACGGACCGGCAGTACGACCAGACAGTAGAGGCGAACAGACAGGCCGGCGTCGACCGCGGCGTACAGGGGACGCCGACGGTGCTCGTCGACGGCGACCCCGTGCAGTGGCAGGAAGTCGCCTACGAACCCGTTCGTGACGCCATCGAGTCGGCGAGGTCCGCATGAGGGGCACTGCGGACGTGACCGTCCTTCGCTTGGGCCACCGCCCCGGTCGGGACGAGCGCATCACGACCCACGTGGGCCTGACTGCCCGCGCGCTCGGGGCCGACCGCGTCGTGCTCGCGGGGGCGGGTGCGAGTCGAGCCGACACCGTCGAAGACATCACCGACCGCTTCGGCGGCCCCTTGGACGTGGAGACGACCGAAGAGCCAAAGCGTCGCATCCGGGACTTTTCGGGCACCGTGGTCCACCTGACGATGTACGGCGAGCCTATTCAAGACGTGGCGGGCGACATCGCCGCGGCCCACGAGAGCGGCCCACTCCTCGTGGTCGTCGGCGCGGAGAAAGTCCCTTTCGAGGTGTACGAGCGCTCGGACTACAACGTCGGCGTGACGAACCAGCCCCACTCCGAAATCGCGTCACTCGCGGTCTTTCTCGACCGCCTGTTCGACGGCCGAGAACTCGACCGTGAGTGGGAGGACCCGGAGAAAGTCGTCGTGCCGATGGAGACGGGCAAGCGCGTCGTCGACCCCGACGAGGCCGAAACTGACGGCTGAGACAATGGAACCGACCAACAGATGACCGTCCTCGACCGGCTCACGAAACCGGGCTCCCGAATTCTTCCCGTCTTCGGCACGCTGTATCTAGTGTACCTCGCCACCCAGCCGCCGCCGGCGCGCTGGGTCGGACTGGGCTGTTTGGTGATTCTCGCGCCCTTCGCCCTCGGCTGGCTCGCGGGCCGCGTCGCGGGTGTGGGGCCGTGGGCGGAGTGACGTGTGCGACTCGGAGGTGAGCAAACGCTTCGCGTTTGCGAGCCGCGGTGCGCGCCCGTCAGGGCGCGACCCGGAGATGAGCAGACGCCCTGCGTCTGCGAATCACGGGTCGTGAGCGATAGCGAACGAGCCGGAGGTTTTAACCACGTGACCCCCCGATTGCTCGGTAATGGCTTTTGAGGACCTCTTGGAGGACCCCGTGATACAGAAGTACCTCCACGAGCTGGTCGGACCGAAAGGGATGCCGGTCGCCGCCGCGCCGCCGGACGGCGAAGTGACCGACGAGGAGTTGGCCGAGGAGTTGGGGCTCGAACTAAACGACGTTCGCCGAGCGCTGTTCATCCTCTACGAGAACGATTTGGCGAGCTACCGACGCCTGCGCGACGAGGACTCGGGGTGGCTGACCTACTTGTGGACGTTCCAGTACGAGGAGATTCCCGAACAGCTCGAATCGGAGATGTACCGGCTGCTCGACGGGCTCGAAGAGCGCCGCGAGTACGAGCAGGACAACGAGTTCTACCTCTGTGAGCACTGTGGCATCCGCTTCGAGTTCGGGGAGGCCATGGAGTTCGGCTTCGAGTGTCCCGAGTGTGGCAATCAGGTCGAGACCATGGAGAACACCCGCCTCGTCACCGCGATGGACGACCGCATCGAGGAACTACGTGACGAACTCAACGTCGAGGCCTGATGGTCGTACTTGGCTCTAAAGTGTACGTCACCGGCGACGCCCGGGACCGTACGCTCGACGGACTGCGCTCGCTCGTGGCCAACCGGTTCGGTGAGTTGGACGTCGACTACGAAATCGGCCACCGCGAGGACGACTTCCCCGTGGTCACGGTCGACGGCCCCGACGAAACCATCGCGCGGAACCTCCTGCGAGAGGAGTTCGGTGAGCTGACTGCCCGCCACGAGGCCGGCGAGACGTACATCGGGACGCTCGACAGTTGGGACGACGACGGGTTCATCCTCGACACCGGCCCCGGCGGCGAGGTCCGGATTCCCGCGTCGAACCTCGACCTCGGACAGGGGTCGCCGGCACAGATTCGCAAGCGGTTCGGCATCGTCCAGCATCTCCCGTTGCGGTTCGTCGCGGGCGAGGAGCCACGACTGGCCGACGAGGAGGTCGACCGCCTCTACGACTGGACGCGCGGCGACAACGGCCGCGTCAACGCCAACAGCGCGACCCGCTCGGAGGTGCGCGCGACGGTCAACCGCGCCGGCCACGCACAGGACATCGTCACTGTCGAGCGACTCGGCTTGCTCGAGATGAGTATCATCTGCCACCCGGACACCGACGCACCGGGGCTGCTGGCCGACATCGGCCGGTTCCTCCCGTCGGAGCTACTTGCCGTCGTCCCGTAACCATGGACCGCCGCCACCTCGCACTCGTTGCCGTCCTCGCCGTCGTCGCCCTCAGTGGCTGTACCGGGCTCTTCGGTCCCGAAGAGGTCGACCCCTCACAGCTGAACGAAAACGCGAGCTACGACTGGGAGAGCGACGCCAACGCGACGATTCTCATCAACCGAACGTCGTACCAGTCGGTGTACCAACTCCGGAACAACACTACTGTCTCCGTCTTCACCCGGGACGACTTGGGTCGCGAGCAGAACGTCCCCATCAGAGCCCTGCGCTATCGCTACCCCAACGGAACGGTCGTTTCCCCGGCCAACTCCTCGCTGTCGGCCAACCGGACCGGCCAGCAGACGACCATCCGCTTACCGGGCAACGGTTCCGGACAGGTCGCCTTCAGCGCCCCGCGTAGCGGCAAGGCCTTCGCCGTCCCGACGTACCTCGACGGCCAGAGCTACGCTGTGACGATGCCGCCCGGCGCTCGGGTCGGGATTCCGCTGCTCTCGAACGTCCG
>Ga0102935_1000798_pt1 | contig 11468 bp, 9 predicted proteins | sample SalPonR2_A_D2_MG_FD_78508 | JGI IMG/M metagenome (GOLD analysis project Ga0102935, IMG submission 78508) | Salt pond soil microbial communities from South San Francisco under conditions of wetland restoration - Salt Pond MetaG R2_A_D2_MG | ecosystem: Environmental > Aquatic > Marine > Intertidal... | reverse complement strand
GACGTTTATCGAGATTGCCCGAGACAGCAGCTGCGCGATAGGGCCAGAAAATGCGCACTGTTAAGGCCAGTCATCGAGTCAGGAGAGCGGCCGGCCGTTTCCCCGCCCCCCGGATGTCACGTTTCCACCCCGCTCGCCCAGCCCTCGAGAGACGGAACGCGCCCCCGGCTTTCCGGGCAGCCCTAACTCTTGCCCTTCCACGGGACGAGCCAGCGCTCCGCCATCCGCATCAGGATGTCGATACCGTAGCCGATCACCCCGATCAGGATGATACCCATGATGACGATGTCCGTGAGCTGGAACTTCGACGCGGCGATGATCATCATGCCCGCCCCCTTCTGCGCGGCCACGAGCTCGGCCGCCACGACGGTGCCCCAGCAGACCCCCATGGCGACCCGCGCGCCGGTGAAGATTTCCGGCAGGGAGTTCGGGACGATCACGTGCCGCATGATCTGCCAGCGCGACGCGCCGAGCGAATAGGCTGCGTGGATCTTCGAGATGTTCACGCCCGAGACCCCGGCCCGCGCCGAGATCGTCATGATCCAGAGGGCCGCGAGAAAGAGAAGGATGATCTTCCCGGTCTCCCAGATGCCGAACCAGATGATGACGAGCGGAATGAGGGCCAGCGGCGGCACCGGCCGCATGAATTCGACGATCGGGTCGAACCAGCCCCGGAACCAGCCCGACAGGCCCATGGCGTAGCCGAGGGGGATGCCGACGAGCGAGCCGAGCAGGAAACCGACGATCACGCGCATGAGCGAAAAGCCCAGATGCTCCCAAAGCGTGAAATTCTGGTAGCCGTCCCGGGCGATGTCGATGAGCCGCTGCAGGACCGTTTCCGGCGCGGGCAGCCAGATCGGCTCCATCTGCCATCCCTTCGCCGGCGTGAAGAGAAGCGCGCCGCGCGGGTTGATGAGAACCTCGCCGTTGGCAACCTGGGTCGGGGTGTTGGCTTCGACCTCCCGCCCGTCGACCGCGGTGATCGTGAGATCCTCGCCGACATCGTTCTCGAGAACGTCGAGACGTTCGGTTCTCAGCTGGGTGACACCGAGCGAATCGTTGCGGGCGAACCCCTCACCGGGCGACACCTCCGGGACCTCGGGCTCGTTTCCCAGCGGAAAGACGAGTACGTTCACCGTCGCGTCGTCGCTCTCGCCCGCCGCGTTCATCGCCGTGTAGGTGAACGACGTCGTCCCCGCGAAGGGTCCGGGAACATGGATCGGGGTGATTTTCGAGCCGGTGAAAGCACCCCAGATGAGGAAGATCACGAGCACCGAGATGATCGAGGCCGCCCGGTCCGGCCTCACCGCGCTTTCGTCGCCGAAGGTCACGGTCTTCAGCGAGGTGAAATCATGCACCTCCTCGCGACGCTGCCGGATGAACCTCACCACCAGAAAGGCGAGGACGAAAAGCGCCACATAAGCGAGCAGGACGGTCAAGACGCCTGCTCCGTGCGGCCCATGATCTCTTCTTCCATTTCCCAGATCATGCTGAGGATCTCCTCGCGCTTGACGGCGAAGTCGGGGTTCTTCTTGACCTCACGCAGATCCTGGCCGACGCCGATATCGGCGAAATCGAGGCGGTATTCCTTGTGCAGCCGTCCCGGACGGGGCGCCATGACCATCAGCCTTTCGCCCAGAAGCAGCGCCTCCTCGACCGAATGGGTGATCAGGATGATGGTCTTTCCCGTCTCCTTCCAGAGCTTGAGCACCAGCCCCTGCATCTTCTCGCGCGTGAGCGCGTCGAGCGCTCCGAGCGGTTCGTCCATCAGGATGACGTCGGGTTCGTTCGCGAGGCAGCGTGCCAGCGCGACGCGCTGCTGCATCCCGCCCGAGAGCTCGTAGACGGCCTTTTCCTTGAAGTCGGCGAGCCCGACCACCTCGAGGAGATGGTCAGATATCGCATCGCGCTCCCCCCGCGGCATTCCCTTCATCCGCGGACCGAAATCCACGTTTTCACGCACGCTCATCCATTCGAAGAGCGCGCCTTTCTGGAACACCATGCCGCGTTCGGGTGCGGGGCCTCTGACCTCGTGGTCGCCGAGGACGACGCGACCCTCCGTCGGCGCGAGAAATCCGGCGATGATATTGAGAAGCGTGGTCTTGCCGCAGCCCGAGGGGCCCAGAACGCTCATGATCTCGCCTTCCGCAATGGTCATCGAGACGTCTTGCAGCGCCTGGACATGTGCCCCATTGGGAAGATCGAAACGCATGGAGATGTTTTCGATGCGTAGTTCGGACATTGACCCCCCGGTCTGGTCGTACTCCGGTCAGAAAGCGAGCGGCCCCGAGGGACCGCTCGCGAGAACAGGCAGGGTCAGCTGCCGCCCGATTCCGCCACCGACTGCAGCGGGCCGAGCTCCACCGCGCTTTCATAGCTGTCGCGGGCTGAGGGGATGGAACCGGCTTCCACGAAGATGTTGGCGACGCCGAGCATGAACTCCTGCGCCGCGCCGCCGAGCCAGCGCTCGGACAACTGGTCGGAAACGCCGGGGAACACGAAGGTCGAGATCGTCGCCTCGGTATCCTCGATCGACATGCCGGAATCCTCGGCGATAACCGGCAGCATCTCCTCGACACCCTCGCCCGAATTCCACATCTCGTTGGCGTCGGCCGTCACCTTCAGGAAACTCGCCACGAGATCGGGGTTCTCGGCGACGAATGCCGCCGGCGCCGAGGTCACGTCGAAGACGAGAATGCCGAGCTCTTCCTTTTCCGCGCCGGTCAGCAGGACATTGCCGTCCTCCTTCATGCGCCGAAGCGCGCCGCCCCAGCCGCAGACCATGTCGAGGTTGCCCTGCGCGAAGGCGGTCTGGCCCTCGGCGGGCGGCATGTCGACGATCTCCATCGTGGTGATGTCGACGTCGAAGTGCTCCATCTGCTTGAGAAAGCCGTAATGCGCGGCGGTTCCGATCGGCACCGCAACGCGCTTGCCCTCGAGGTCGGCGGCGTTGGTCTTGTCGATGCCGAGCTGGTCGGCGACGACGCAATTGTCGTTCTCGGCGTAGCTCACGGCCACGTCGACGATCTGAAGGTCCTGCCCGGCGGAGGTCGCGACCACGAAGGGCGGCACGCCCTGGCTGACGGAGAGATGGACGTCGCCCGACGCCATCGCCGCCGACATCGCCGTGCCGGTGTCGAATGCCACCCAATTGATCGAAACGCCCATTTCCTCCTCATAGGTGCCCTGCACCTTGGCGTACTGGAACGGCATCGGCCATTCGAGGAAATAGGCGACCGTGATCTCGCCGAGGTGCCCGCCGGCCGTCGCCGATTGCGCCCCGAGAACCAGTGCGGCGCCTGCGAGCGCTGACGGAATCGTCCGCCCAAAGGTGTAACGTGTCATTCGATTTCTCCCCATCGGATAAGTCCCCGCACCGGCAGTCCGCCGGCGCCCTGTTTGTACGAGCAGGGTTTCACAAGGATTCCGATCCGCCAAAAGAAAAACATCATTTCGAAAAAGTCGGAACTTGCTTCACAAAAACCTCGCGCTCGGGGTGGCGGTCGGGCCATGCTCCGATCAAAATCGCGGCGCACGGAGAAGCGGGCATGATCGGCAAGGAACTCACTCTGAAAGGACTCGAGGTTTTCAAGGCCGTCGCACGCACCGGATCGGTGCAGACCGTCGCGGGCGAGATCGGGCTGTCCGTCAGCACGGTTTCCCACCATCTGAAAACCCTCGAGGACAGGCTTGGCGTCGCGCTTCTGGACCACGGGCGCCGGCCGATGGTCCTAACGCCCGCGGGCGCCATGTTTCTCCACCACGTCGAGGAAAGCCTCAGGAGCCTCCGACAGGGCGAGATCGAGCTGACCTCGGGCAGCCTCGGAGAGGTGCGCAACCTCCGCCTCGGGCTGGTCGACGACTTCGATGGCGAGATCGCTCCCGAACTCGCCAAGATGCTCGCCGGGCTCATGCCGAAATGCATATTTCGTCACAAGACGCGGCCCAGCCACGAGATCCTGGCGCTGCTCGCCGAGCACAAGCTCGACATCGCCGTCGCCACGCGTCCGCCGAACGAGATCCCCGGGTTGCTGGAATACCCGCTGCTGCGAGACCCTTTCGTCGTCGCGATACCTGCGACCAGTTCTCTCTGCGTCGAGGAGTTCATCGCCGGGCGCGCGGACCTTCCGTTCCTGAGATACCCCCATTCGCAGATGATCGGCAGCCAGATCGAGACCAACCTCAGACGCCGCAGGCTCGTCTACGAGAAACGCTACGAACTCGAAAGCAACCAGATGCTCCTCGCGATGGTCGCCGGCGGGGCGGGCTGGGCGATCACGACCGCGGCCAGCTACATGCGTGCGAGGGGAATTCACAAGGATATCACCCTCGGGCCGTTCCCGGTGAAGGGGTTCGAGCGGACCATCTCGCTCTTCACGACGGAACCCTACGTCCGTTCCGTCCCGCGCATGATCCACACCGTCCTTCGCCGGCTGATCAGGCAGCGCATCCTCGAGCCTGCGATATCGGACATGCCCTGGCTCGCAAGTGCGTTCCTGATGCTCGACACCGCCGAAACCGACGCCGGTGACGGCGACATGGCAAGACCGCCCGGATCGGGATCGGGCGAACCCGACGCGCTTTTCCGGACACCGCCCGCGCACGCGCAGTGACGGCCCGGCCGCCGCCGCCGCCGCTTCCGACGCGCGGATAACTCCACACGAGCCGATGCCCTCCCTTCGAAGGCGGCGAATGAATCCGGACGGACAGCCGCCGGAAATGGCGTTCGCTGCAACGACACGCTGCGCATCGCAAGGCGCGGCACGCCGCGACCTGCGTTCCCGACCGGGCCCGCTCCGCCGCCTCTCATCTGACGACCGGCACGGGGACAGCCACCGCGGGCAAGCGGAGCGCTCGGCGTGATCCGGCACCTTGTGGAACTCCGCAAGCGCGGCCCCCCGGATCGGCCCTCGGCAGACTCCGCCGTTGCGAACGACCTTGCGCCGTCTCGGCACTAGCAGTAGTTCTCGCGCAGTTGCGGGTATGGTGAAAAGGTATCACAGCAGCTTCCCAAGCTGTTATTGCGGGTTCGATTCCCGCTACCCGCTCCAAAGGCCGGCCGCTGCGTGTGACTTTGCCGCTGAAGTCGGCCCCCGCGCGCTGGTTCCACAACCCACTCCACGGGTCTGACGGGGATCGTTCATGTTTCCAGGACGGTCCGGTTCTTCCCTTGCGGCTTATCGATGAGACGCTTTCCCCCCGAACGCATCGTCTGCCTCACCGAGGAAACGGTCGAGACGCTCTATCTCCTCGGCGAGGAGGACCGTATCGTCGGGGTGACTGGCTACGCCGTGCGCCCTGCCCGGGTGCGGGCCGAAAAGCCCCGCGTGGGGGCGTTCACCTCCGCCGACCTGCCGAAGATCCTCGCGCTCGAGCCGGACCTCGTGCTGACGTTCTCCGACCTTCAGGCCGATATCGCGGCGGCCCTTCTGCGCGCCGGGGTGGCGGTGCACGCGTTCAACCAGCGCGACGTGGCGGGCATTCTCGCGATGATCGAGACGCTCGCGGCGCTCGTCGGCGTGCCCGAACGCGGCCGGGGCCTCGCGGCGGACCTGCGCGGGCGGATCGCGGATGTGCGGCGCAGTCCCGAGACCCGCCCCCGGGTCTATTTCGAGGAATGGGACGACCCGATGATCGCGGGGATCGGCTGGGTCTCGGAACTTGTCGAGATCGCCGGCGGAACCGATGTCTTCGCCGGCCGCGCCCGGCACGGGGCCGCGAGGAACCGGATCGTCGCGGCCGACGAGGTGATCGCGGCCGTGCCGGACGTGATCGTGGCCTCATGGTGCGGCAAGAAGGTGCGGACGGAAAGGATCGCCGCGCGGCCGGGCTGGGACGCGGTGCCCGCGGTGGCTTCGGGACGCATTCACGAAATCAAGTCGCCGCTCATCCTGCAGCCGGGACCGGCGGCGCTGACAGACGGGCTCGATGCGCTGCTGAGCCTTCTGGTCTGAGCGAATGCCCTTCCTAGCCCCGGTTGAGGTGGATGAACCGGATCAGCGCGGCCGTGGACGGGTCCTTCCCCTCGGTGCCCTGCTCTCCGGTGACCACGGGGCCCAGCGACGAGGCAAGCTCCTTGCCGAGCTCCACCCCCCACTGGTCGAACGAATTGATCCCGAGCATCACCCCCTCGACGAAGACCCGGTGCTCGTAGAGCGCAAGGATCTGACCCAGCACGAACGGTGTCAGCTTCGGGTAGACCAGCGTCGTCGACGGCCCGTTGCCGGGAAAGACCCGGTGGCGGGCCTGCCGGTCGAGCTCGCTGCCCTCGAAGGCGCCTTCGAGCCTCGCGCGGGCCTCCTCGTAGTTTCGCCCCCGCATCAGCGCTTCGGACTGCGCGAGGCAATTGGCGACGAGCAGATCGTGGTGATGGGAGAGAGCCTCCTCGTGGCCTTCCGCCCCGACCATGAATTCGCATGGGACGACCCGGGTGCCCTGGTGGATGAGCTGGTAGAAGGCGTGCTGACCATTGGTGCCGGGCTCGCCCCAGACGATGGGCCCGGAAGGAACGTCGAGGGCCGTGCCGTCCATCGCCACGGACTTGCCGTTCGATTCCATCTCGAGCTGCTGGAGATAGGCCGGCAGGTGCACAAGCCGCTGCTCGTAGGGCAGCACCGCGCGGGTCGCAAAGCCCATCCCCTGGTTGTGCCAGATGCCCGTGAGCGCGAGCATCACCGGCATGTTCTCGACGGGCTCGGCGGCGCGGAAATGCAGGTCCATCGCCGCTCCTCCGGCGAGGAAGGCGCGGAATGCCTCGGCGCCGATGGCAATCGCCAGCGACAGCCCGATCGGCCCCCAGACGGAATAGCGCCCGCCTACCCAGTCCTCGAAACCGAAGACGCGGGACTCGTCGATGCCGAAATCGGCGGTCTTCTCGAGGTTCGATGACAGGGCGACGAAGTGCTGGCCCACGCGGTCCGCGCCGACACCCCGCGACAGCCATTCGCGGGCGGTTCGTGCATTGGTCATCGTCTCGATGGTGGTGAAGGTCTTCGAGGCGACGATGACGAGGGTCGAGCCGGGGTTGAGGCCGATGAGCGTGTCGTTCACATGCGCGCCGTCGACGTTCGAGACGAAATGGCAGCGCGGCCCGTCGCCGTAGGGCTTCAGCGCCTCGACGGCCATGACCGGGCCGAGGTCCGACCCGCCGATGCCGATGTTGACCACATCGGTGATCTTGCCGCCCGGCGCATAGGCGCCGGACCGGACATCCTCCGCAAAGCCCAGCATCGCGTCGCGGGTCTTTCTGACACCGGGCATGACGTCGGCCCCGTCGACGGGGATGACTGCATCGTCGCCGGCGCGCAGCGCGGTGTGCAGGACCGCCCTGTCCTCGGTCTCGTTGATCTTCTCGCCCGCGAACATCGCCTCGCGGCGCGCGGACACGCCGGCAGCCTCGTAAAGCGAGACGAGAAGGTCGCGGTCTTCGGCGCTCATCTGGCTCTTCGAATAGTCGAAGAAGAGCCCGCCGGCCTCGACCGCGAACTTCGCCGCACGGCGTGGGTCGGCCTCGAAGAGGTCGAGTATCGACCTGTCCCGTGCCGCCTCACCGGCCGTATCCAGTGCTGTCCAGTCCATTCGCCCTACTCCGCCCAGTGCACGTTCGCCTGATCGAGGACGAGCGCGATGGGCGCCTCCTCGGGTTTCATCGCCTGCGCCTTCTCGAGCGCGGCGCGTTTCTCCGCCCCGGCGATCAGCACATGCACCGAGAGCGCGCCCTTCAGCACCGGCGCGGTCAGCGTGATGCGCGGCTCGGGCGCCCCGCCCCCGCGCATCGCCATGAGCGGCGGCGCATCGGACGCCAGTGCGTCGGCGAGATTGTCCGCGCCGGGAAAGAGCGAGGCGGTGTGCATGTCGGTGCCCATCCCCAGAAGCATGACCGAAACCGGCAACTCCGCGCGGACCGCCTCGGCGAGATCTTCGATCGCTTCCTCGGGGGTCTCGGTATCGGCGCGAAGCGGCACATGGGTGGCCGCCGCCGCCCGCCCCTGCAGAAGGTGACGCCTCAGAAGCGCGGTGTTCGACCGCTTGTGGTCCTCGGGCACCCAGCGCTCGTCGGTCAGCATGACGCGGACCCTGTCCCAGTCGAGATCTGCCTCGGCGAGCACGTCGAACATCGGCGCGGGGGTCGAGCCGCCGGGCACCGCGAAGCTCGCGGTGTCGTGGCGCATGAGGTAGGAATTGAGTTCGCCCGCCAGCTTGTTGGCGAGATTGATCATCATCATCTCGCGGTCGGGGTATTCGATGAAGTTCACGGCCGTATCTCCCGCCAGCGCCGGCCGGACCGGTGCATCAGCATCTGCGCCTCCTCGGGGCCGGTGGACCCCGGTTCGTATTCGTGCGGCCTCTCGCCGGCATCGGTCCACGCCTCGATGATCGGGTCGGTCCAGGCCCAGGCCGCCTCCACCTCGTCCCCGCGCATGAACAGCGTCTGGTCGCCCCGGATCACGTCCATGATGAGCCGCTCGTAGGCATCCGGCACGTCCTCGGCCTCGGGCCCCAACGCTTCGGCGAAGGTCATGTCGAGGGGTACATCGACAAGACGCATGCCCCCCGGGCCCGGTTCCTTGATCGTGACCCCGAGCTGGATGCCCTCATTGGGCTGAAGCCGGATAATGAGAATGTTGCGGTGCCGCCCGGCCTCCTGCCCGAAGATCGAGTGCGGCGCGTCCTTGAAAATCACCGCGATCTCCGAGGCCCGCGCTTTCAGACGTTTTCCGGTCCGGATGTAGAACGGCGTCCCCGCCCACCTCCAGTTCGAGATGTTGAGCTTCATGGCGATGTAGCTTTCGGTGAAGCTTTCGGGCGCGCCCGCCTCCTCGCGGTAACCCGGCCGCGTGCTGTCGCCGAGGTAGTGCCCCCGCACGATGTTCTTCGGCTCGACGGAGTCAAGCGCGCGGATCACCTTGAGCTTCTCGTCGCGCACCGACGCGGGGTCGAAGCGCGAGGGCGGCTCCATGGCGATGAGGCAGAGAAGCTGCATCAGGTGGTTCTGCACCATGTCGCGCATCGCCCCCGACTTGTCGTAGTATTCCCCCCGGCCCTCGACGCCGACGGTCTCGGCCACCGTGATCTGGACGTGATCGACATATTGCGAGTTCCACAAGGGCTCGAAAAGCATGTTGCCGAACCGCACGGCCATGAGGTTCTGCACCGTCTCCTTTCCGAGGTAGTGGTCGATGCGATAAATCTGATCTTCGGAAAAGTGCGCCGCCAGCGTGTCGTTGAGCGCGCGCGCGCTCTCCAGATCGCGGCCGAAGGGCTTTTCCAGCACGATCCGGCAGTACCGGCCGGCGCATTTGTGCTGATGGAGCCGTTCGGCCAGCGGTCCGAAAAGGCCCGGGGCCACGGAAAAGTAGAAGGCCCGCACGATGTCCTTGCGCAGGAGCTTCGCCAGTTCGGGCCATCCGTCGCTGCCGGTCGCGTCGATACGAACATAATCGAGGCTTTGCAGGAACGCCTCGATGGCCTTTTCGTCCCGGTCGGTCGGCGCGAGAAATTCCTTGAGCGCGGCCTCCATGCTTTCACGGTACTCCGCGGTGCTGAGTTCGGAACGCGCGGCGCCGATGACCCGGGAGCTTTCGGGCATCTGTCCGGCCCGGAAGCGGCGGTAGAGGCCCGGCAGGATCTTGCGGCGCGCGAGATCGCCCGTGCCGCCGAAGATGACGAGGTCGAAATCGTCGACCGGAATAACGCGCGAAACCATGCTCTGTCCTTTTCGGTCGCGTTGCCGCGAGGCGTCGTTAGCGCTAGCAGCGCAGCTCTCGTGCCTCTTAGCCCCTGCACCGGCGCCAGTCTAGCGCGTGTGCACGGCTTCACAAACCCGTCAGGGTCGATACAGGCGCGCCTTGGGGGGCTCGGGCCGTCCTCGCCCGACCTGCGGGCCGCCGCATGAACTCTTCGCGGCCGGGGTCGCCGGCGCCGCCCGCCATCACCCCCGAGGCCCGGCGTGTCGGCCGCCATTGCTCCGGCCGGCCGGCGTCGCCGGGCGTGTCGCATGGCAGGGACCGAGGCCCGCCCGGGACGGGAACGCGCGGCCTCAGGTTTCCGGGTCGAGCACCCTCTCCGCGAGCGCGATACCGCTTTGCCACGCCGCCTCGACACGCGCCCCGAGGCACCAGTCGCCGCCCAGAAGAAGCGTGCCGCTATGGTCTGCAATGCAAGGTGCGCCGAGCGGCGCGGTCACCCGCGCATAGCGCCAGCGGTGGCCGCGCAGAAGTCGCGCTTCTTCATCCGGGCGACCGATCGCGTCACAAAGAAGCGGCAGCATGAGCCGCGCGATCTCGTCCTTGTCGGCCTCGAGATGCGCCCGGCTCCAGTCTTCGCCCGCATGGGCGACAAAGGTCGCCGCCGCCTCCCGGCCGGGCTTTCCTCCGTCATGGGCGACCCAGGCGAGATCGGCGGTGCGGTCCTCACGACTCGTAAACGGCGCGGGCGGGCCGGGTTCGAAGGCGGCCATCAGCGTCAGGCACGGCGCCATCTCCACCTGGCGGAGCCGCTCGACGAGCGGGTGGTCACCGAGAAGCCGCACCGCCTGAGGGGCGGGAACCGCCAGCAGCACCGTCTCGAACGCCTCCTCGCCCTCTGTCGTCGCCACCGTCCAGCCGTCGGGACCGGCCCTGAGCGAGGTGACCTCCACGCCGAGCTCCACCTCCGCATCGCCGGCGAAATGGCCGGCGAGCGCATTCATCGCCGGCATGCCGACATATCTCGCCCGGCCCTTCGCGGTCTCCCAGACCGCCGCCGTACCGGTGGCGGCGGCCAGCGAGAGCTCCTGCGCGAACCCGTCGAGGCGCGCGGTGACATATTGCGCGCCGTGATCGAACGCCGGACCCTCGCGGGTCTGCCGGCTGGCGAGGCGTCCGCCGATGCTCCGCCCCTTGTCGAGGACGCGCGGGCTGCGTCCCGCCGCCCGCAGGGTTCGCGCCGCTGTCAGCCCGGCCACGCCCGCCCCGATGATAGCAATCCGTTGATCGGTCAAGAAATCCTCCTGCAGCCGGCAATCCTAGCCCGGGCCGGAGCGCCCGCAAGGCGGCGGGGTTCGAAGGGCGTGCTGAGCTTCATCTTCCGAGAATGCCTCCACCGGAGGCACCGGCCCGCACCGCGGCAGGTTCGGGGCCGTCAGGCCTCGAGTTCGGCATCCCAGTAGAGGAAGTCGAGCCAGGTCTCGTGGAGATGGTTCGGCGGGAACTTCCGGCCCTGGTTCCTGAGTTCTTCGGAGGCGGGCTGGCGCGGCGGGCGTCGCAGGGACACGCCAGCCTGCCCGAGCGAGCGCGAGCCCTTGCGGAGGTTGCACTTGGCGCAGGCCGCCACGACATTCTCCCAGCTCGTCACCCCGCCGCGCGAGCGTGGCACCACGTGGTCGAACGTGAGGTCGCCCTTGGCGCCGCAATACTGGCAGCAGAACTCGTCGCGCAAAAAGAGGTTGAACCGGGTGAAGGCGACCCGCTTCTGAGGCTTGACGTAAT
>Ga0102935_1000795_pt1 | contig 11489 bp, 16 predicted proteins | sample SalPonR2_A_D2_MG_FD_78508 | JGI IMG/M metagenome (GOLD analysis project Ga0102935, IMG submission 78508) | Salt pond soil microbial communities from South San Francisco under conditions of wetland restoration - Salt Pond MetaG R2_A_D2_MG | ecosystem: Environmental > Aquatic > Marine > Intertidal... | reverse complement strand
GAGATCGGGATGGAAGCTACCAAAGCCGAACAGGAAATCGAGAACCTCCGCCGGAAGGGTGAACTGTACGAGCCGACCCAAGGCCATCTTCGGACGACGTAGCGCCACACCACAGCGCTCCTCGTCGACTGCTGGCGATCAACCCCATCAGTACCAACCACTGGTTGGAGCTGTCCCCCACCACGTGGACAGCTCCGTCGCGGTCGACGACTGGGGTGGTCAAGCCAACACTCAGGCCGAACACGTTTCGAGACGGTGCTCGACTCGGTCGATCACAGCCGCAAGCGACTCACGATCACGGGCCGGAGCCGTATCGTCGTCCAGCCGCGCCCTACAGAGCTCGCCGAGCAGCGTGAGCTGCGCCCTGGTCAGCCGCCCGCCCGTTTCGAGCCGGCCGAGCAGCCGTGAACCGGCGGTCAGCCGGTCGATGCTGGCCTCGGAGTCGGGCGCTGATTCGGCGCGAAGCCAGCTCTCGACAGTCGCGTGAGCCGCCCACGCATCCGCACGTGGGAAGTCCAGACTGTCACACAGCCGCTTGATGTGTGTTGACATGGGTCTCCCCTCCATTTGTGTGTGGGGAGCCGTCGACACTAATAGTTTCCTTGTCAGTATCAAATAGCGATAATTAGAGGGCCGAAACAGCGGGGCCTACTCGTGTGAGGGGATGCCGTACTGCGCGAGTGTCCGTGCGAAAGCGTCGTCAGTCTGTCCAGCGCGGGTCGCCGCCTGCCTGAAGGTGAGAGTTCCACAGCGGTACAGTGTCAGTGCGGTCATCAGGCCTTTCGTTGCCATACTCCGTATACAGACACCGAGTATCTAAACTTTCTGTGAGAATAGCTGCCATACTCAACGTAAAAAACAGCATAATTAGCCAAGTCTTCAACCTTATTTTCGGTTTTAGTTATGGACTGTCAACCTAAACTCGTGGCATCGGTACGGATGCTCTGAGAGAATCAAAAGCCAACAGGTCTAAGATAGTTGGGGGCTGACCGATGGGTATGGATCGACAGCAGATCATGGCGATCTTCTTTACAGTCCTGATGCTCGGCTCGATGCTCGCCTACGGCGCCGTACTCATCTAGCGGGGCGGGAGCGCTCAGCCGTCGCCCCAGACGTCCGACAACGGGTGATTTTGTCGACGATCAGCGTCGGATTCGGTTCGCGTTTGGGCAGTGGTTCCACTTCCCGAGCGGCTGGGCGTTGCTGTGGCGTTGATTCCAGCGAGCGCTGCTTGCGGATCGAATTCGGGGAAATCAGGCCGCGACAGCCGGTCGACCTGCTGGCGGAACCACGGCGGGGTGTCGCTTTCGGCGCGCTCGAAGAGGTCCAGCAGGCTCGAATCCGCGAGATAGGTCGCCCCGTGGTCGTCGGGCGCACGCACGACCCGGCCGCAGGCCTGGATCACCGTCCGGAGGGCGGTCCGATGGTACCACGCCCACTGGCCGTCTTCGAGCCGCCGGGCCACCCGTGAATCGTTCGTATTCAAATACGGAGCCTTGCAGAGCACCTGCCAGCGTGCGAGATCACCTTTCAAATCGAGGGCTTCCTCCATTTTGACCGAAATAAAGAGTTCGGGATCGCTGCTGGCCTTCCATGCGTCGAGTTCGGCATCCCGGTTGTCGGTGTCGTGGACCCGAACCCGCTGGCCGACGCCGAACTCGGTGAGCGTCTCGGCCAGTTGGTCGGCGATCGCATACGAGTGGGCGTGGATGAGCCCCTTTTCATCGGGATGATGAGCCATCAGCCGGACGATCAGTCGGGCGATCTTCGGGATGGTCTCGTCGCGGTGTTCGTAGGTCATTTTCCCCTGTGTCACGTCGTATAACGGTCTGTTTTCGACCGGGAAGGTGTGGTCTACGTCCACCAGCGCGACCCGGTCGGGGTTGAGGCCGACCTGTCGACAGAAGGCGTCCTTGTTGAGAATGGTCGCCGACAAGAGGGCAAACTTCTCGCCGCGATCCCAGACCGTGTGGTGGAGATAGCGGGCCGGATCGAGCGGTTTGATCGTGATCGCAGTGCCCTCGCCGCCGGGCTGGTCGACGACCCATGTTGTCGGGCTGTCGGGGCTGCGGTAGTCCTCGACGAACCAGTCGAGTTCGGAGACGAGTTCGTTGAGCCGGTCCCGGCGGGCGACCTCGTCGGGGGTGAGTTCGGGTTTGGTCGTCAGATCGTCCTTTGCCGCCGTACAGACCTTCGCGAGACGTTCGGCGAACGCCGAAGCGCGCTCGACCGGGTTGTGAGCGGCGTTGATATCGGGGATGTCGACGTTGTCCCAGACTGGAACGCGGTGCGGGGCGAGCTCGATGGTCGCGTACATTTCGGCCCACTCGGCGAGCCCATGGGCCTCGTCGATGACGACCACGTCACGCATTCCGAACACGTCCGAGCCAGCGGTCTGCATGAAGTAGGCCAGCGTCATCGCAGCCATCGGCTGGCCGGAAGCGATAGCACGGTCGGAGTAGTACGGACAACGGTGTTTGACGCTACAGTCAAAGCCTTTCTCGCGGGCACAGGGGGCCTGGTTGACCGGCGTGTCGTGTTCGCCCGGCAGGATACAGTTGTAGTTGCTCTTGCCACGGATGATTTCGAGGTCATCGAGGAGGTCGTCGGCGTCGACGTCGTCGAGCTGGGAGACCTGTGGGGTCGTGTAGTAGGCCCCCGTGACTTCGGCGGGTTCGGCCGTCTGCAGATCGCGGGCACAGCCCATGATCGACCGGGCAAGCAAGGATTTACCGCTGCCAGTTGGCGCGCGAATAAGCACCACGTCGTTGTCGGACTCGAACGCCTCGCGGATATCCGCAAGCGCCTGCTTCTGGGTATCGCGGAAGCTCGGGGCGGGGAACTCCTCCAGAATACGCGAGGGCTTCACGGCAGTCGGTCGGGCGGCCTCGGCCAAAAACGTACGGATGGCCGTGTGATACGTGTGCTCACTCTTCAGTCTCGGTCGACAGCGCGGCCACGTCGTCGGCTCCCGGATCACGGTCGTCGGGGAGTTCGTCGACGCAGTCCAGACAGAGGAAGTGCTCGCTACCGTCGGCGAGTTCAAGGATCATCCCACCGCTCGGGGAGAAGTCGAAACTCCAGAAGTCGCCGATACCGCCGGCGATCTTCACCCTTGTCCCACAGCCGTCACACCGGCGTTTTGCCATTGGCGGGGCTACGGAACGACCCGTCTTTAGCCCACCGCTTGGATGGCTACAGTGACCGAACGGACTGTTCGACCGTCTCCCAGAGGACAACGCTTAATTTCAGCGACGAGCAACCGGTCGACACATGGGTTTATCGCTTGCAGCTGCTTCCTTTATTCACTCGGCGTTGCAGACGCCGCCCCTCGATACGGGAATGATTACGCTCTTGGGCGTGCTGGGAATCGTCGTTCTCATCGGGCTCTCGGCCTTTTTTTCCTCGTCCGAGATCGCCTTCTTTTCGCTCCCGCAACACCGGATCGACTCGATGGTCGACGAGGGTATCAAACACGCGACCGTCGTTGAGAGGCTCAAATCCGATCCCCATCGATTGCTGGTGACGATTCTCGTTGGGAACAATATCGCCAACATCGCGATGTCCTCGATCGCGACCGCGCTGTTCGGGCTGTATCTCACGCAGGGTCAGGCCGTCTTCGCGGCGACTTTCGGGATCACCGCGATCGTCCTCCTGTTCGGCGAGAGCGCGCCGAAATCCTACGCGGTCGAGAACACCGAATCGTGGGCGCTAAAAATCGCCCGCCCGCTGAAGCTCTCGGAGTACCTGCTGTTCCCGCTCATCTACGTCTTCGACCGCCTCACCCGAATCATCAACAGCCTCACCGGCAGTTCGTCGACGATCGAATCACCCTATGTCACCCGCGACGAGATTCAGGACATTATCGAGACCGGCGAGCGCGAGGGTGTCATCGAAGAAGAGGAGCGAGAAATGCTCGAACGCATCTTCACGTTCAACTCGACGATCGCCAAGGAGGTGATGACGCCCCGACTCGACGTGACCGCGGTCTCACGGGATTCGACCGTCGAAGAGGCGATTCAGGCCTGTATCAGCAACGACCACGTCCGCGTGCCGGTCTACGAGGGGAACCTCGACAACATCATCGGCATCGTCAACGTCCGGGATCTGGTTCGGGAACACCAGTACAGCGAGGGCGGCAGCAACCTCAACGACGTCGTCCAGCCGACGCTCCACGTTCCCGAATCGAAGAACGCCGACGACCTGCTCGCGGAGATGCAGGAAAACCGCCTCCAGATGGTGATCGTCCTCGACGAGTTCGGCACCACTGAGGGGATCATCACCCTCGAAGACATGGTCGAGGAGATCGTCGGCGACATCCTCGAAGGCGACGAGGCCGAACCCTTCGATCGGGTCGACGACCAGACGACCATCGTCCGCGGCGAGGTCAACATCCACGAAGTCAACGACGTTCTCGATATCGAACTCCCGGAGGGCGAGGAGTTCGAGACGCTCGCCGGCTTTGTCTTCAACCGTGCCGGGCGGCTCGTCGAGGAGGGCGAGACCTTCGAGTACGACGGCGTCGAGATCAGTATCGAGGAGGTCGACAACACCCGGATCCTGAAGGCCCGCATTACTGTTACTGAGGAGTATCCGAAAACCGAGGTCGACGAGGAACCCGAGTTGACCTGACTGCAGCAGGGTCTCGTGTTACCGGATCAGCGTGATGGCACTGAAGATCCCATAGGCCAACATGAACGACAACACGAGCGAGCCGACCCATGCGAGGACGGTGTAGACCATCTTTTTCCGACTTACACCCGCGTTGCCCGCGGCATACCCACTACCGACGATGGCGCTGACGATGATCTCGTTGAACGAGACTGGAATGCCGAACGCCACCGCCGTCTGAGCGATGGCAAACGAAGGGATCAGCGCGGCGATCGACCGCCGAGGGCCGAGCGCGGAGTAGTCTTGGGCCAGCGCCTTGATCATCCGCGGTGCGCCGGTCCACGAGCCAAGCAGGAGGCCGAACCCGCCGCCGGCGAGGACCGCCCACAGCGGAATCTGGATTTCGCCGAGCAGTGGGACCAGTGGCCCGATTGCGAGGCCGACCTGACTCCCACCGGCAGAGAAGGCGACTAGTCCACCGAGTAACAGGAGAAACCGGCGCTGTCCGGCGGTCCGATCCCGCTGCAGGGCGATCCAGAGGACCGCCGTCGACAGGAGAGCGATCGCAAGGCCCGCGACCAACTGGCCGCTGTCGACGCCGCCGACGGTGGGCAGCCCCAATCCCGCACCAAGCGTGCCAGCGATCGAGCCGGAGCCGTCCGGCGGGCCGAGAAAGGCGAAGCCGATGTTGGCGATAATAAAACCGATGACGCCACCCAAAAGCGAGATGAGGTAGTCCTCGTGGAACCGATCACCCCGGAGCAGTCGGGCGATCCCGTAGGCGATTCCACCGCCGACAAAGGGGGTGAGTACCCACAGCGTCGTGATCTCGGCGTACTTCGCCCATGCGGGAGCACCACCCATCGCCAGCCCGACGCCGACAATCGCGCCGGTGACGGTGAAGGCGGTTGCAATCGGGTAGCCAGCGAAGACGCCGATGGCGACCAGCACGGCCGCGGTGATGAGGCCGACGATGGCGGCGGTCGCGGTCAGCGGCTCGCCGATAACGAGTTCGCTGCCGACGGCTTCGGTGACGTTCGCACCCTGCAGTACGGCCCCGAGAAAGCCGAGGACGCCGACAATCAGCCCCGCGCGCATCACGGAAATCGCGTTGGCTCCCACCGCGGGAGCAAACGGCGTCGACCCCGAGGAGCCAGCGCCGATGGCCCACGCCATAAACAGGCTGGCGGCTGCGGCGATACCGAACGTCAGCAGCGTCCCAGTGGCTACCATCGTGTCGACCCCACGTTAGTCACGCCGTTGACCGTCTTCGTACCCCTCGCGGAGCCCCATGACGGTGCGACGCATCAGGAGATAGCCGAAGAAGACGAACCCCACCAAGACGACAACGAGACCGAGGACCACGGGATCATCGAAGAGCGAAACGACCATGCCCAGGGTATTGTCGGACCGTTCAAAGACGTTTCGACGTGTCGATGACGAGCACTCAGTCGCGCTGGAGATCGAACGTCTCGAAGACTTCCCCATCGGGCGTGACGAGTCGACCACGCAACCCACCGGCGACCGGCTCCAGTTCGGCGTGGGCCGGGCGGTTCCCCCGCGGCTGGGCGTGGCTCCCCGGATTGATAAGGGGAAGCTCGCCCGACAGATCGGCTGTCGGGCAGTGGCTGTGGCCGAAAACAACGGCATCAGCCTCGCGCTCCTTCCCGAACAGCGTGAGTGCCGTATTCCCGCCGCGAACCGTGTGGGTGACCGCGAACCGCACGCCCTCGTACTCGACGGTCCGGGCCTTCGGCAACCGTGATCGGATTTCGGCGTCGTCGTTGTTGCCGTAGACGCCGCGGAACGTCGACGATTCGGCCTCGAAGGCCGCAAGAACGGGTTCGACCATGAAATCACCCGCGTGGACGACGAGATCGGCTTTCCTGACGGCCTCCAGTGTCCGACCGTCGAGCCGGTGACCGTCGCTGCTGTGGGTGTCGGAGACGATAGTGAGCATTACCTCCGTTAAACATCTAGCTATTGAAAAATATTGCTGCTGGCGGCTCGGCAACGAGTCCCGGAATGGTTAAACAGGCGACTCGTGAGCCAACAGACATGGCAGGCAGCAAATCAGTCGTCCTCGCCGCGCTGGTCGCCAACGGCGCGATCGCAGTGCTCAAATTCGGAGCCTTCCTCCTGACGGGGAGTCCCTCGATGCTCTCGGAGGTCTACCACTCGATCTCTGATACCGGCAACCAGGTGTTCCTGCTGGTCGGCATCCGGTACAGCGGCCGTGCGGCCGATCAGGACCACCCCTTCGGCTACGGTAAGGCACAGTTCTTCTACAGCTTCCTCGTCTCGGTGCTCCTCTTTGGAATCGCGGGCTGGGAGTCGGTCAAACACGGCTACGAGGCCATCCTCCATCCCCACGCGGGCACGGTCGACCCAATAACCCTCCTCGGCGTCGGGCCGTTTCCGGCGTGGTACGTCAGCGTCGTCGTCCTTCTGGGAGCAATCGGGTTCGAGACCTACGCCTTCGTCAAAGCCAACGCCGAACTCCAGCGGCAGATATCGCAGTACGGCTGGTCGGGCATTCCGGAAGCATTTAAAAAGACCAGCGACGTGACGACACTCACGGCCTACACCGAGGACACCATCGCGCTGCTCGGTGCCGGGCTCGCGCTTGGTGGTATTCTGCTGACGCAGTTCACCGGGAACCCGATCTACGACGCGGTGACCGCCCTGCTTATCGGGCTCATGCTGATGGGCTTTGCGGTCGCGCTGGCGTGGGAGAACAAGCGACTCCTGCTCGGCGAGAGTCTCGAACCCGAAGTCGAAGCCGAACTACGGGACGTTATCGTCGCCCACGAGGGGGTGCGCCACGTCGACGGCTTCCGAACCATGTTCGTCGGCCCCGCACAGGCACTCGTGACCGCCGAGGTGAGTTTCGATCCCGACCTCCTTACCGACGGCATCGACAAAGCCATCGGCCAAATCAAGACGAAACTGAAAGAAGCTGACGACCGCGTGGATATCGTCTACATCGAACCCGAGGGCTGAACCCTTATTCGTTCATCGCCAGCGAGGCCAAAAGCGCCTCCAGTTGGACCTGCTCGTTCGCGCCCTCGGTGATCCGGTAGTCCGTTTCGCCGATGTGTTCCATCAGCCGGACGGCATCCCGTTCGGAGAGGTCGAAGTCCCACACCGACCGGTGGAGCTGGTCGATGATGTCGCCGCCAGCCATCCCCGTATCCGTGAGCAGAGTATCGAGGGTGGCCCGTGACTTCGAGAAATCCCCGTTTATCGCGTCGGTGACCATCGACTCGATCTCCTCGGGGCGTGCGGTGGAGGTAATCAGGTAGACCGCCTCCTCGTCGACGACTTCGCCGGTAGTCGCGGCGGCCTGCAGGCTGTTGATCGCCCGGCGCATATCGCTGCCCGCGGCGTAGACCAGTGCCTCCCGACCCTCGTCGGTCAGCTCGATACCTTCGGTGGCGGCGATCTCGTCGATCTGGGCGGCCACGGCCTCATCGGAAAGCGGCGAATAGCGGAACACCGCACACCGCGACTGGATCGGGTCAATGATCTTCGAGGAATAATTGCAGGAGAGGATAAAACGGGTGTTGTCGGAGAACTGCTCCATGGTTCGGCGGAGCGCCGACTGGGCGTCCGACGTGAGGGAGTCGGCCTCGTCGAGGAAGATGATGCGGTAGTCGTGGCCGCCGAACGAGGAGCGAGCGAAGTTCTTGATCCGGTCCCGAACGACGTCGATCCCGCGCTGGTCGGAGGCGTTGAGTTCGAGGAAGTTCCCCCGCCAGTCGTCGCCGTAGACCTCCCGAGCGATGGCGGTCGCGGCGGTCGTCTTGCCGATTCCGGCACGCCCCGAAAACAGCAGGTGTGGGAGGTCCCGCTGTTCGATGTAGCTCTGGAGTCGCTCGACGATATCGTCCTGTCCCTTGATTTCGTCGAGCGTCTGGGGGCGGTACTTCTCGATCCAGATCTCCCGGCCCGGCTCCGGTTCGCTTTCGGCGTCGGCGTCGCTCATACCGGAGCAAGCGGTCGGTGGCTCATAAACGCCCCGAGACTCCCTCGGTGGACCCGACTGCTTTTATGAGTCGACCGCCCTACCCCCGAGTATGAACGTCACCGTCGATGTCGTCGGCGAGGGGTCCCGCGAGGTGACCGTCGGCGACGGAGCCACCTACGCCGACCTCGTCGAAGCGGTCGACCGCAGCCCACAGGAGGTTTCGGTGCTCGTGGATGGCTCGCCCGTTCCGGAGGATCAGCCCGTCGGGGTCGACCACGTACAGGTGTTGCGTCTGATAAAAGGCGGATAGCGATGCGGGCCAACTAAACTGAGTATTTTTGTCAGTCGGCGACAGACCCCCGGTATGTACTCGAAGCCGACCGACCTCTCGTTCGAGTTGGCCAACGGCGGGGTCGGACCCGATCCCTTGCGACTCGACGCGCTGGATGCGGAGTTCGTCGTCCTGCTGTTCCAGCGGGACCATCTCTGTGGGAACTGCCGAAATCAGGTCCAAGGGATCGCTACCCGCTACGAGGAGTTCCGCGAGCGAAACGCGGTTGTCGTCTCAGTGCTCCCGGAGCCCAAAGAGCGGGCCGCCGAGTGGGCCGCCAGCTACGACCTCCCGTTTCCGGTCGTCGCCGACCCCGAAAGCACGACTGCCGACCGGTTCGGCCAGCCGGTCCGCTTCGGCTTCCTTGGCGAGCTCCACGACCTCCTGGGGCGGATGCCACTGGCGGTCATGATCGACCTCCGGGGGGCGGAGCCGCGGCTCGTCTACTCCCACGTCGGCAACGCTCCCTCCGACCGGCCGACCATCGAGGGACTACTGCTCGAACTCGACCACAAGCGCAGCGCCAGCGAGTGAGCCACCCGATCCGGCAGGCCGACCCCGACGATCTGGTCGACGTGATGCGGCTGTTCGACGGGGCGCTCCTCGAAACCGACGCCGACCGGATTAGCGACCAACTAGCCGGCCGTCGGGGCTGTCTACTGGTCGCTGGTGCGGGTCGACCGGTCGGTGCTGTCGGCCTGATAAACGGAACCGAGGTCGACAAGCTGCCGTGGCCCGACACCGTGTATATCTCTGCGATAGCGGTTCGAACGCAGCGGCGCGGGCAGGGCATTGGACGGTCGCTGATCGCGGCCGCCGCCGACCGAGCCGCGCCGCGGCCGCTGTCGGCGACGTTCGACGAGCGCGTACAGCCCTTTTATACTGCGTGTGGGTTCACAGTCGAGGAGCACCGAGGTCGACTGTGGGGACTGCGGCCCGTCGGCGGCGTCGACTAAATCGGCAAGGGTAAGCGGGCGGATCACTGAAAGGAGCGTATATGGGACGCGGCAAAGACAAATACTACAACAGAGCCAAACAGCAGGGCTATCGCTCGCGGGCGGCCTTCAAGCTCAAACAGCTCGACCAGCAGACCGGGCTGTTCGGCCCGGGCAACACGGTGGTCGACCTCGGGGCGGCCCCCGGCGGTTGGCTGCAGGTCGCCGCCGAGGAGGTCGGCGAAGGCGGCAAAGTCATCGGCGTCGACTTCCAGCGCATTCGGGAGTTCGACGACCACGACAACATCGAGACGATCAAGGGCGATATGACCGACGACCGGACCAAAGACCGGCTTCGCAAACAGGTCGGCGAGGACGGTGCGGATGTCATCGTCTCGGATATGGCCCCGAACATGACCGGCGAGTACGAACTGGATCACGCCCGGTCGGTCCACCTCTCGCGGCAGGCCTTCGAGGTCGCCTGCGAACACCTCGGCACCGGCGGGGATTTCGTCGTGAAGGTGTTCCAAGGGCAGGATCTCGACGATTTGGCCGACGAGATCGCCGAGGAGTTCCAGTACGTCCGGCGGTCGAGCCCTGACGCCTCCCGTGACAGCTCTTCGGAGATCTATCTCATCGGGAAACACCGCCTGACTGCGCCTGTTCGCGTCGACGATCAAGTCGACGTCGAAATCGTCGACGTCGGCGACGAGGGCGACGGGATCGCCAAAGTCGAGGATTTCACCGTCTTCGTTTCCGGCGCGGAGACCGGCGAGACGGTCTCCGTTCGGATCACCGATGTCAAACCGCAGTTCGCGTTTGCCGAGCGCGTCGACTGACGACGACTGCTGGAGGACGTTCTCGGTTCGACCGCCAGATCAATAGTTCACCGGGTGCTCAGTTTATATATGAGTCTGACACTCGCAGTGAGCGGAATGAGCTGTACCGGGTGTGAATCCAACGTCGAAAGTGCCGTCTCGGAGCTGCCGGGCTGTGAGGGCGTCGACGCCGACCACGAGGCGGGGACGGTGGCTGTCGAAGGCGAGGTCGATCAGGGAGCCGTCGAAGCAGCTATCGAAGACAGCGGCTACGAAGTCGCCGACTGACATCCTCCTCGCGCTAAAGCGCGAGGCTTTCTCCTTGGCTCTCGGTAAGCGTTAGTCGCCGGCCGCTGTCGGTTCGGCATCGAGTCCGAACATCGATTTGAGAATCACGACGAGGCTGTTCGTTTCGCCAACACCCCAGACCGCCGTCTCGCCCTCTGGCTTGAGATTGCCCTGCTGGACGCTGACGAGTGTTTTCGATCCGTCGACGATCAGCAGGCGGCTGACCAGCGACGGGACCCCCTCGGCCTGCCGTTCGGTGACTGTCGGAATCGTCGTCCGGAGCTCGGACAGCCGAGCCGCCGAGCAGCCTCCGACGGTGATCGAAACCCCGCGGTCGGCTGCCGTCGAGAGACGTTCGAGAAGCGTCGTCGAGTAGAACCGGTCGGCGGCCAGATAGACGATCTTCTCGTCGGCCTCGGCGACGAACTCCAGTAGTCGGTCGCGGATCGCCTCCGCGGAGTCGACCGTCCAGATCCCGCGCTGTTCGACTGCCCGGTCGACCGGCTCGATCTGTGAAAGTGCGGTTGTCAGGATCG
>Ga0102935_1000792_pt1 | contig 11496 bp, 12 predicted proteins | sample SalPonR2_A_D2_MG_FD_78508 | JGI IMG/M metagenome (GOLD analysis project Ga0102935, IMG submission 78508) | Salt pond soil microbial communities from South San Francisco under conditions of wetland restoration - Salt Pond MetaG R2_A_D2_MG | ecosystem: Environmental > Aquatic > Marine > Intertidal... | reverse complement strand
TCCCGCGCGATCGCCGACAAGATGGTCGCCCGCCACCCCCATGTGTTCGGCGACGAGAGCCGCGAGAAATCCGCCGACCAGCAGACCCGGGACTGGGAAGAGGCGAAGGCGGCCGAGCGCGCGGGACGCGACGAGAGCGGAACGCTCGACGGCGTGGCCCTCGGCCTGCCGGCGCTGACGCGGGCGCTGAAGCTTCAGAAACGCCTCGCAAGGGTCGGATTCGACTGGCCGGATACCGGCCCCGTTCTCGACAAGATCACCGAGGAAATCGGCGAACTCGAAGAGGCACGGGGGCAGTCGGCGGACGCGACCGAGGCGGAGTTCGGGGACCTTCTCTTCGTTCTCGTCAACCTCGCCCGGCACTGGGGCGTCGACCCGGAGGCCGCGCTGCGACGCACCAACGCCAAGGTCGAACGACGGTTTGCCTGGATCGAGGCGCGGCTCGCCGAGGCGGGCAAGCGGCCCGAGGCCAGCGATCTTGAGGAGATGGACGCGCTCTGGAATGCCGCGAAGGCGGCGGAGCGCTCCTAGAGCCGCTCGCTTTTACGTTTTCGCGCTGCAAGGCCGCGGGCAAGGCAACCGGTCCCCGGGTCACATCCCGTCAACCGTCGGCCGCGTCCGGCCGACGAGCGCCGATCCCGCTGGACAATCCTTCCGCCGCTCTGCATCACCGAGGCCATGGCACCCCGGAAGATCATCATCGACACCGACCCCGGACAGGACGATGCCGTGGCGATTCTCCTCGCCCTCGCGAGCCCCGACGAGATCGAGGTCCTGGGCATAACGGCGGTCGCCGGCAACGTGCCGCTCACCCTCACCGAGCGGAACGCGCGGATCGTCTGCGAGCTTGCGGGGCGGCCCGACATGGCGGTTTTCGCGGGCTGCGACACGCCGCTGAAGCGCCCTCTCGTCACCGCCGAGCATGTCCACGGCAAGACCGGCCTCGACGGTCCGGCCCTCGCCGAACCCGAGATGCCGCTGCAGGCGACCCATGCGGTCGATTTCATCGTCGAGACCCTGCGCGCCGAGCCCGCTGGCAGCGTCACCCTCTGCCCGCTGGGGCCGCTCACGAACATCGCCGAAGCCCTCGCTCGCGCGCCCGACATCGCGCCCCGCATCGGCGGGATCGTGCTGATGGGCGGCGCCTATTTCGAGGTCGGCAACATCACCCCGGCGGCCGAATTCAACATCTATGTCGACCCGGAAGCCGCTGAAATCGTGTTCGGGTCCGGCGTTCCCCTGACCGTGATGCCGCTCGACGTCACCCACAAGGCGCTGACCACCCGACCGCGTATCGAGGCGTTCCGGAACCTCGGCACCGAGGCGGGCCGCACCGTCGCGGAATGGACCGATTTCTTCGAGAGGTTCGACATGGAGAAATACGGTCATGACGGCGCACCGCTGCACGACCCCTGCGTCATCGCCTGGCTTCTCGAGCCCGGCCTCTTCTCCGGCCGGTTCATCAACGTCGAGATCGAGACGGAGAGCGCGCTCACCCGCGGGATGACGGTCGCCGATTGGTGGGGTGTCTCGGGCCGCCCGCCCAACGCCACCTTCATCGGAGATGTCGACGCGGAGGCGTTTTTCGGGCTTCTGACCGATCGGATAGGCCGGCTGTGAGCGCGTCGCTTCATCTCGCCACGACCGAGGATGCAGGAAAGCTCCTGCCGATGGTCGCCGCCTACCACGCCCACGAGGGAATCGAGAGCACCGAAGAGACCCGTATGGAGGGGATTTCGCCGCTTCTGGAAGGGTCGCCGCACGGGGCGATCTGGCTGATCGGACCGCGGAAATCGCCCGTGGGATATATCGCCATCACCTTCGGCTGGTCGATCGAGATGGGCGGGCTCGACGGCTTCGTCGACGAATTCTTCATCCGCGAAAGCGTGCGCGGGCGCGGCATGGGCAGCGAGGTGATGGTGGCCCTTCTGGGCGAACTCGCCCGGGGCGGGCTGAAAGGGCTTCACCTCGAGGTCGGTCCGGGCAACGAACGGGCCCGGCGTATCTACAAGCGCCTCGGCTTTCGCACCCGCGAGGGTCATCACCTGATGACATGGCGGGCGAAGCGCGAGACCTGACAGGCCTGCCGGTCCGCCTGTAGAGCCGTTCCGGCGCGATTTCCCCCCGAGGATATTCTCCGGACCAATGGAGATGCCGGCCGGGAGGTCCTATGTAGGGTCCATGGACCTTCGCATCGACTTCGACAACAGTTACGCCGCCCTGCCCGAGACCTTCTACGCCCGGCTCGACCCGACGCCGGTGGCCAAGCCCGCGCTCGTCGCCGTGAACGACGGGCTCGCGAAAGAGCTCGGCCTCGACCCGAAAGCGCTCCGCGCGCCCGAAGGGCTCGCGATTCTGGCCGGAAACGCCGTGCCCGAGGGTGCGGCCCCCCTCGCCCAGGCCTATGCGGGCCACCAGTTCGGCGGGTTCGTGCCGCAACTCGGCGACGGGCGCGCGATCCTTCTGGGCGAGGTGATGGACCGCGACGGGCGCCGCCGCGACATCCAGCTGAAGGGTGCGGGCAGAACGCCGTTTTCCCGGATGGGTGACGGGCGCGCCTGGCTCGGGCCGGTGATGCGCGAATACATCGTCTCCGAGGCAATGGCCGCGCTCGGCGTTCCCACCACCCGCGCCCTCGCGGCGGTGACGACCGGCGAGACCGTGGTGCGCGAGGCCCCCCTTCCCGGTGCCGTGCTCACCCGGGTCGCCTCGAGCCACATCCGCGTCGGCACGTTCCAGTATTTCGCCGTGCGCCGGGACGACGAGGCGCTGCGCGCGCTCACCGATCACGTCATCGCGCGCCACTACCCCTAGGCGGAGACGCCGCTGGATCTCCTGGAGGCGGTCATCGCCGCGCAGGCGAAGCTCGTCGCGCGCTGGATGGGTGTCGGCTTCATCCACGGCGTCATGAACACGGACAACACGAGCGTGGCCGGTGAAACCATCGATTACGGCCCCTGCGCCTTCATGGATGCCTACCATCCGGGCCGTGTCTTCTCCTCGATCGACCAGTTCGGCCGCTATGCCTACGGCCGCCAGCCCGAAATTCTCGTGTGGAATCTCGCGCAGTTCGCGTCATGCCTCCTCCCGCTGATGGGCGAGAACCGCGACGATGCCATCGCCCGGGCCACGGAGAGCGTGAACCGGTTTCCCGACCTCTACAGCGCGGCCTGGCTCGGCGAGTTCCGCGCAAAGCTCGGGCTCGAGACCGAGGAAGACGGCGATGCCGAACTGGCAACCGGACTTCTCACGGCCATGTCGGAAGCGGAGGCCGATTTCACCAACACTTTCCGGTCTCTGGCCGGCGACCCTGAACCGGCTCTGACCCCCTGGCGCGAACGCTGGGTCGCCCGGCTCGCACGGGAGGGAGCGACGCCGGACGACCGGCAGGAGGCGCTGCGGGCGGCAAACCCCGCCGTCATTCCCCGCACCCACCTGATAGAGGCCGCGATCGCGGCGGGGACCGCGGGCGATCATGCCCCGTTTCACGAGCTGAACCGGGTATTGGCGCGCCCTTACGATCTCGCGCCCGGGGATGCGCGTTTCGCCGAGCCGCCCGCTCCGGGCGAGGAGGTCACGCAGACCTTCTGCGGCACCTGAGGCAGTCCCGGGGCTTTTCAGAGCCGTCCATCCCGCCTATCACCGAAGTCGAGCCGGGTCCCGACCGGGAGACCTCGCGGGAGATCGCGATGCCTGAAACCATCACCGAGCGGTGCGAGGCCCGGGGGCTGCGGCTGACCGGTCAGCGCCGCACCATCGCCGGCGTGCTCGAAGCCGCCGACGACCACCCCGACGTCGAGGAACTGCACGCCCGCGCCGCGGCCATCGACCCGGGGATCTCGCTCGCCACCGTCTACCGCACCGTGAAGCTTTTCGAGGAAGCCGGCATCATCGAGAAGCTCGAATTCGGCGACGGGCGCGCACGCTACGAGGATGCCGACCGCGACCATCACGACCACCTCATCGACCTCAGGACCGGTGACGTGATCGAGTTCGTCGACGAGGAGATCGAGGCGTTGCAGGAGAAGATCGCCCGCAAGCTCGGCTACCGGTTGAAGGGCCACCGCCTCGAACTCTACGGCGTTCCGCTCGACACCGAAGACAGCTGATGCACAACCTCAAGGGGGCGTCGCTGATGGTGCTGTCCATGGCCTGTTTCGCGCTCATGGACATGTTCGTGAAGCTCTTGTCGGCGGACCTGCCGCCGGGCGAGATTCTCGCGATCATGGGCGCCGGCGGCGCGATCGGCATGGCACTCCTGCTGATCGCGCGCGGCGAGGCGCCGATGACGCGCGACATGCTGCGCGGCGCCGTGGCGGTCAGGTCGGGCTTCGACGCCGCCGCCTCGCTCACCATCGTCTTCGCCCTGTCGCTCGTTCCCCTGTCGCTGTTCACGACGATCATCCAGGCCAACCCGCTGCTGGTGACCCTCGGAGCGGCGCTGTTTCTCGCCGAGCCCGTCGGGTGGCGGCGCTGGACGGCGATCAGCGTCGGTCTGCTCGGCGTGCTGATCGTCCTGCGGCCATGGGATGACGCCTTCGATCTCGCCGCCCTCTTGGCGGTTGCGGGCGTCGTCTTCCAGTCCGCCCGCGATCTCTCGACACGGTGGGTCGCGGCCAGCGTGAACAGCCTGCAGGTTTCCGCCATGGGGTTTGTCGCGATGGTTCCCACCGGTCTCCTGGCGATGGTCGTGACCGGCACGCCGGGCGTCATGCCCGAGGGCCGCGAGTTTCTGTGGATCGCCGGCGGCATCGGCGTGGCCCTGCCCGCCTTTCTGTCCATCGTCGTCGCGATGCGCATCGGCGAAGTCTCCTTCGTCGCCCCGTTCCGCTATTCCCGCATCGTGTTCGGCCTTCTCGCCGGGATGCTGGTTTTCGACGAGCTGCTCGACGGTTATACTCTTCTCGGTGCGGCGATCATCGTTGCCTCGGGCCTCTACACCTTTCTGAGGGAGGCCCGGTTGCGCCGCCATGGCTTGAAAGACTCCCCCGGCGGGGTATAGCCCTGCGCCAGACTCCGTTAACGCTATCATCAGCCCGAGGCCCCCATGAGCACAATCATCGACATCCACGCCCGCGAAATCCTCGACAGCCGGGGCAACCCGACCGTGGAGGTCGACGTCACCCTCGAGGACGGCACGATGGGCCGCGCGGCGGTGCCTTCGGGCGCCTCCACCGGCGCCCACGAGGCGGTCGAGCGGCGTGACGGCGACAAGTCGCGGTATCTCGGCAAGGGCGTGACCGAGGCGGTGGCGGCCGTGAACGGCGAACTTGCCGAGGCGCTCGCCGGCTTCGACGCCACCGAGCAGGAGGCCCTCGACGCGACGATGATCGAGATCGACGGGACCGGCAACAAGGGCCGGCTCGGGGCCAACGCGATTCTCGGGGTGAGCCTCGCGGCGGCCCGGGCTGCAGCCGACTTCACCGGCCAGCCGCTCTTCCGCTACGTCGGCGGCACCGCGGCACGGGTGCTGCCGGTGCCGATGATGAACATCGTCAACGGCGGCGAACATGCCGACAACCCCATCGACATCCAGGAATTCATGATCATGCCGGTGGGCGCGGAGACCTGCCGGGAGGCGATCCGGATCGGTTCGGAAATCTTCCACACGCTCAAGAAGGAACTGTCGGAGGCGGGCCTCGGCACCGGCATCGGCGACGAAGGCGGCTTCGCGCCGAACCTCAAGTCGACCCGCGAGGCGCTCGATTTCATCCTCAAATCCATCGGGAAGGCCGGCTACACGGCCGGCGACGACGTCATGCTCGCCCTCGATTGCGCGGCGACGGAGTACTTCAAAGACGGCGCCTATGTCATGGAAGGCGAAGGACAAACCCTGACGCCGGACGAGAACGTCGCCTACCTTTCCGCCCTCTGCGACGACTACCCCATCCTGTCGATCGAGGATGGCTGCGCGGAGGACGACTGGGACGGCTGGGCGAAGCTCACCGAGATTCTCGGCGAAAAGATCCAGCTCGTCGGCGACGATCTTTTCGTCACCAACCCCGAGCGGCTTTCGCAGGGCATCGCCTGGGGCTGCGCGAACTCGATGCTGGTGAAGGTCAACCAGATCGGCACGCTTTCGGAGACCCTCCGGGCCGTCGAGATGGCTCACCGCGCTCGGTATACCAACGTGATGTCGCACCGATCGGGCGAAACCGAGGACACCACCATCGCCGACCTCGCGGTGGCGACGAACTGCGGGCAGATCAAGACCGGCTCGCTGTCGCGATCGGACCGGCTCGCGAAGTACAACCAGCTTATCCGGATCGAGGAAATGCTCGGCGAAACCGCCGTCTACGCCGGACGGACGGTGCTTCGGGGATGACGGAACCGGGGCTCGATCCCGTCCCCGCGGGCCATATCGCCACGGTGGTCACCTACCTCGAGATGACCGAGCGGCCCGCGCCCCGCCGGGCGCCGCCGCCGGAAGGCGCCGAGGTGGCCCTGTGGGCCGAACCCGGGCTCGACGACTACCGCGACCTCATGCGCCTTGTCGGCAAGGACTGGCTCTGGTCGAGCCGGTTGCGGCTGACCGACTCTGCGCTCGAGGAGGTGATCCGCCATCCCGACGTCGAGGTCTGGCGGCTGATGAGGGGAGAGGAACCGCTCGGGATCGCCGAACTCGACTTCCGCAAGGCTCCCGATTGCGAACTCGCCTTCTTCGGGGTCGCGCCCGAGATGATCGGGACGACGGCTGCCCGGCATCTCATGACGGCGGCCATCGGGCGTGCCTGGGCGCGGCCCATAGACCGGCTCTTCCTGCATACCTGCACCCTCGACAGCCCGAAAGCGCTTGGCTTCTACCGCCGCTCGGGGTTTCGCGACTACGCCCGGGCGGTCGAGGTCGGCCCCGATCCGCGCCTTGACGGCACCCTGCCCCGCGATGCTGCGCCCCAGGTCGCGCTGATCGAATGAGAGCGGAAGAGGTCATCGAGACGCTCGGCCTCGCGCCCCACCCCGAGGGCGGATGGTACCGGGAGACATGGGCCGCCGAAGGCAAGGGCCGGCCGTCGGGCACGGCGATCTACTTCCTGCTTTGCGCGGGGGAGCGCAGCCACTGGCACCGCGTCGATGCTACCGAGATCTGGCACTTCCATGCCGGCGCACCGCTCGTCCTGCGGGTTTCGGAGACGGCGTCGGGACCGGCCGCGCAGCACCTCCTCGGCCCCGACCTCGGCCGCGCACGGCCCCAGGTGATCGTGCCGCCGCACCACTGGCAATCGGCCGAAAGCACCGGGGAGTGGACGCTCGCGGGCTGCACCGTCTCCCCCGGCTTCCGCTTCGAGGGGTTCGAACTCGCGCCGCCGGGCTTCGATATCCCGAGTGCCTGAGGACGACGAGAAGCGGCGGAGCCTGAACCGGCTCCTCTGGCGGGACCGGCTGAAGTCCCTCGCGCTCCCCGCCGCGATCCTCATCCCGACCGCCGCATTGGTGGCGGTGTTCGCCCTGCCCGGGCCGGAGGTCGGCGAGGCGGAACTGGCCACCGTGATCTCGACCGCGTTGCAGGCGAGGGACGACACGCCGAGGCGAATGATCAGTATCCGGCTTGCCGACGGCAGCGGGGCCGTCGTGAGTGCGCGACCTCTCGTATCCCCTTCGCCGGGCGAAGAGATCTGCGTCGTGCGGGTACGCCGGCCGGTCATCCGGCGGATCACCGTCAGGCTGGCTCAACCGGGTGCCTGTGGGCCCTGAAGGACTGTCTGCCCCGCCCGCCCGTGCCGGGTGTCATTCACGCCCGAAAGTGTTTTCGGAAAGATGAAGTCTCTCCGGCGACCTGTCCGCCGGCGACCGGAGAGGGAACGCCGGTGGTGCCCGGCGCGCTCGTCGGCAGGCCGCGCAGAACCCGCACCGCGAGATAACCGAAGGCCTGGGCCTCGAGCATGTCGCCGTCGAGCCCCGCCGCCTCGACCGATGCGACGGGACAGGCGATACGGGCAGCGAGTGCAGCCATCATCGCTGTATTGAGACGTCCACCACCCGTGACCAGGAGGCGTTCGGGCGGAACGGGACAATGGCGAAGCCCCTCGGCGGCCGCAGCGGCGGTGATGGCGACGAGGGTGGCGGCGGCATCCTCGTCGGAGAGATCCGCGACGAAGGCTGCGAGGTCGGGAAAATCATCGCGGTCAAGCGACTTCGGGGGGCGCTTCAGGAAGTAAGGGTGCTCGAGGAAGGCCGCGACCACTGTCTCGTCGGGTTGGCCGGCGCCGGCCAGTGCTCCGCCCCTGTCGAATGCGAGATCACGGCGGTCGCGCAGAAGATCGTTCAGCGGCGCGTTCGCGGGCCCGGTGTCGAAGGCGAGGCAGGCCCCCGGGCTCTCGGGGGCCGGTTTGGAGAGATCGAGAAAGGTGAGGTTGCCGACCCCGCCGAGGTTAAGCACCGCGACGTGGCGACCGATACCCGCCTGGGCGAGCGCCGCGAAATGGTAGAACGGAGCGAGCGGGGCGCCCTCGCCGCCGAGGGCGACGTCGGCCGAGCGGAAATCCCAGACCACCGGCAGGCCGAGCACCTCCGACAGCACGTCACCCGAGCCCAGTTGCCGGGTGCCCCGGCCGCGCGGCTCGTGGGCGACGGTCTGGCCGTGGAACCCCACGACATCGACGTCCGAAAAGCCCGCGAGAAGTTCGGCATGGGCGGTCTCGACCACCTCCGCCGCCGCCTCGCTTTGCGCGTCGTCGTCCCAGCGGCCGAGGGCAGCGCGGATCGTCGCGCGTTCGGCGTCGGTGTAGGGGCGGTAGGCTGTCGGTCCTGTTTCGAACACGACCAGTCCGTCGGTCACGACGACGGCCCCGTCGATCCCGTCGAGCGAGGTGCCCGACATCGCCCCGAGCGCCCTGACGGTTGCGTCTTTCACCGCTTCCCCTCCCCCGACCCCGCCGATATACCGAGGCGAATTTCACGCGAGAATAGACGAGCGGCGATGACCTACCACCCGAAATCGGATTTTCTGGCCGCGATCCTGCCGCGCGGGTTTCTCGCCGACTGCACCGACCTGCAGGGGCTGGACGAGGCGCTGCTGACGGGCGGCGTGCCGGCCTATATCGGCTACGACGCCACCGCACCCTCGCTCCATGTGGGCCACCTTCTGAACATCATGCTCCTGCGCTGGTACCAGAAGGCGGGCGGCCGCCCGATCACGCTCATGGGCGGCGGGACGACGAAGGTGGGCGACCCCTCGTTCCGCTCCGAGGAGCGCCCGCTGCTCGACGCCGCCGCGATCGCGGCGAACATCGACAACATGTCCCGGGTGTTCGCGAAATACCTCTCCTATGGCGAGGGGCCGTCGGACGCGATCATGCTCGACAACGCCGAATGGCTCGACGGGCTCAACTACCTCGAGTTTCTGCGCGATATCGGGCGGCATTTCTCGGTGAACCGGATGCTGTCGTTCGAAAGCGTGAAGTCGCGGCTCGACCGGGAGCAGTCGCTCTCGTTCCTCGAATTCAACTACATGATCCTGCAGGCCTACGACTTCCTCGAGCTGAACCGCCGCCACGGCTGCCTGTTGCAGATGGGCGGGTCGGACCAGTGGGGCAATATCATCAACGGCGTGGACCTCACCCGCCGGGTGATCGATCGCGAGGTCTTCGGGCTGACGACGCCGCTTCTGACCACCTCGGACGGGCGCAAGATGGGCAAGAGTGCCGGCGGGGCCATCTGGCTCGATGCCGAGATGCTCTCGCCCTACGAATTCTGGCAGTTCTGGCGCAACACCACCGACGCCGATACGGGACGGTTCCTCAAGCTCTTCACCGAGATCGACGTCGAGGAATGCGAACGGCTGGGCAGCCTCGGCGGCTCGGAAATCAATGCCGCGAAGATCCGGCTCGCGAACGAGGTGACCACGCTCTGTCATGGCGCGGAGGCCGCCGCGGCGGCGGAAGCGACGGCGCGGGAGGTGTTCGAGAAGGGCGGCGTGGGCGAGGACCTGCCGACGCTGGCGCTCACGGCCGAGGAGGTCGCAGGCGGAATTTCGGTGGTGCAGCTCATCGTGCGCTCGGGGCTCGCGAAATCGGGCAAGGAAGCCAAGCGGCTCATCGCGGACCAGGGCGCCCGGCTCGACGACGCGCCGCTGACGGACCCGGGTCTCATGATCGACGCCGCAGCCCTCGCCTCGCCGGTCAAGCTCTCGGCGGGCCGCAAGCGGCACGCGCTGGTCACGCTGGTGGACTGATCGCCGCGGAACTGCCGGACGCCCGGCAGCCGCACATCCATTCACCCCCGATCGTGCGGCAGCCGACACGGTCTGCCGGGGTTGCGCCGGAACCGGAGCAGCCGGTCGTTGCCTCCCGTCAGCTGGACCCGAGCATCCATTCTCCTTCGGGAAAGAAGGCGTGGTAGGCGAAGGCGAACATCACGTCATGGGGCAGATCCTTGCCCGAGGCGTCGCGGACGCGGACCGTTCCCACATCCTTCGACCGGGCTATCACCGCACCGTCGAGCGCCGACGCCTGCCCGGCCGTCCAGGTGATGGTCACGCCGTTCTCGCTCACCGCGCCCTCGGCCTGCAACCGGTCGAACGGCCAGGCCTGCTCGCCCACGCGGACCACGCGCATCATCGGGTTGATGCCGTGGGGCGGCATCTCGCCGGAATAGAACCGGTTCCAGGGCCGCCCGCTGTCGTAGCCGACATAGGGGTTCTGGCCGTAGCTGCGGGGCCAGTCGGGCTCGGCCATCACGAGGCCCTCGGGGTTGCGGGTGCGGAACTCGTCCCAGCTTTCCATCCAGGCCGGAAGCTGGGTGAGCTCCGCCCCGGCATGAACGCCAACGATCCCGGTTCCGATGGCCTGCTGCCACCAGCTCTCGGTCTCGCGGTCGTACATCACCATGTCCGAATGCCGGAGCTTGCCCGAGACCCCGAAGGAAAGCACCTCGCCATCCAGCCGGCGGTCGAACACGGGTCCGGAGTTGCAGAGCGGGCAGAACGTTACGGCGAAGGGCACGCCGCCCGCCTCGTCATTGGCGATCTCGTGCCAGGTGAGGTAGCGAACGGGGTATGCGCGCGGCAGCGCCCCGTCGATCTTCACGGTGATGACGGGCTCGCGCCCGCCGATACCGTCCTTCTCGCCGACCGGGATCATCGCGGGGTCGTCGATGGCGGGGATGTTGTCGCGGGGGATGACGTTGACGATCTCGTCGATCGGGACGGTGGTCGTCTCGAAATCGGTCTTGGGGAATTCGCGCTGCCAGCGGGGGTCGGCGCTGGCGACGGTGGCGGCAAGGCCGATGATGGCGACGGCAACAAGGGGCACAAGGCGCATGGCACTCTCCATGTGACGGTGCCCGCAGCGTAGACGCGAGACGCGCATCGACATAGCCCGCCTCGCGAAAGATTTATCGCGTGTCATCGGGGCACGGCGGCCCCGGGAGACGTGTCGGGCGCTGGGGAGAGGCCCCGGCTCGGGGGCCGGGGCGGACCCTTTCCGCGACACCCGTCCCGGGCTCGACCCGGGACCTCGCGCGGCCGCGCCGCAGGGCCGCGCCTCAGTCGGTGACCCG
>Ga0102935_1000789_pt1 | contig 11517 bp, 18 predicted proteins | sample SalPonR2_A_D2_MG_FD_78508 | JGI IMG/M metagenome (GOLD analysis project Ga0102935, IMG submission 78508) | Salt pond soil microbial communities from South San Francisco under conditions of wetland restoration - Salt Pond MetaG R2_A_D2_MG | ecosystem: Environmental > Aquatic > Marine > Intertidal... | reverse complement strand
GTCGGTAACCTTCCGAAAGGAAAGGCCGAGGAGTACATGCGTAACATCATGTCGAAGTATCGTAACAAGATGGTCTACGATGCCAACACCGGTGAGATGCGCGACGATCGCAAACACATGTCGATGCTCGAGGACTTTTGGTTGCCTCGTAAAGAGGGCGGTCGTGGAACCGAGATCTCGACACTGCCCGGCGGTGAAAACCTTGGTCAGATCGACGACATCGTATACTTTCAGAAGCAACTCTATAAGTCGCTGAATGTTCCGACGAATCGTCTCGAGGAGGACTCACCGTTCTCAATGGGTCGTGCGACAGAGATCACTCGCGATGAATTGAAGTTTCAGAAGTTCATCAACCGTCTGCGTAAGAAGTTCTCGCATGTCTTTATGGACATGCTTAAGACTCAGCTGATCGCCAAAGGTGTCGTTAACGAAAAGGAGTGGAAGGAGATCTCGCAGAAGATGCGAATCGACTTCATGCAGGACAATCACTTCACTGAGCTGAAGCAGGCGGAGCTCATTCAGGATCGCATGAATATTCTGCGAGACGTACAAGAACATGTCGGTCGCTACTACTCTGAGGAATGGGTACGTAAGAATATTCTTCAGCAGACCGAGGAAGAGATCGAGCGAATGGACAAACAGATCAAGGACGAGATCTCTGCCGGTAAGTATAAGGATCCGTCAAAAGAAGACGATATGTTCTAAAAACAGCTTAATGTATAAATAGTGTATAGAATTAACGAGGGTTAAACTAAAATGAATGAAAATGTAAAGAACTTTGTGCAGTCAGTAGAAAAACAGGATTATACTGCCGCAAAAGATCAGTTTCAGACTGTCATGGCGGATAAGATCAACTCTGCGTTCGAAAACAAAAAGATCGAGATCGCTGCTCAAATGTCTTCGACAAGCGGTGATGCCGAGGAAACCGAGAATATTAATGAAGCAAAAGTTACTGTCGCAGATACGGAAGTTGGTAAGTTTATTTCAAAAAATGTAGATAAAACTACTAAGCGCGGTGGCAATGTAAATCTTTCGATTATGCGCCAGAATACAATTATTGCTCATACAACAGATTCTGAAGGTAACAAGCACGTTCTGAACGTTAGAACAAAACCTGATGGCAAGTTTACTGTAGGAGGCGGGATGCCGTCTATGGGTAAACCAGCAGATATTCTTGGGCGTGGAAAAACTTTTTCACAGGATAAAGTTATCGAAGCCCTTAAAGCCATGTTCGAGTTGGACTAAAACAAATGATTAACTTTAAGGATTTTCGTTCTACAATCTCTGAAACCGCCAATCAAATTAATGAAAAAACCGTCGAGAAGATGAAGGTTGGTTCGGGAAGCAAAAAGTATCCTGCCGAGATCAAGAAGGAAGGATCAAAGTACGTTGCATACGTCGACGGTGATAAGCTCGATGAGTTTAAATCCGAAGAAGAAGCAAAGAAAGGCATCAACGATTTTGTCGAGTTGATGGATCTCTAATTGAAGGGAAATAAGAAAAATGTCCCACGAAGATATTAAAGCACTCTCAGACGCGTACCTCTCAATGTATTCTGATACTGAGGGGCAGATGAATGAATCTATGAAACCCTATGTTTCGGCTGTCGGCGACAAATTTGAGGTTTTGGACGCTAAAGGAAAGACTGTAAAAACATTTAGCGATATGAAGTCAGCAGAGGCTTATCTTAAAAAGAACTTTGATAAATTGAGAGAAGAGGCCGAAGAGCAGATTAATGAGGCAGCCAAGACTGCAAAGCAAATCTCAAAGCGAGCCGACACACTTTCAAAAAATATCTCGGATTTTGAGAATATGCTTAAACAGTCAAAGCCTAAGGGCGCAGGTAAGGAATATGATAAGGCGGTCAAAGAAGTGCGTGACGCCTATATCGATCTCACCGACGCAATCGATAAGGTCGAAAGGATGATGAAGTAATGTCCCATGAGGATATTAAAGCAATTTCAAAAACCTACCTATCAATGCTTAATGAGGGTAGAGATTATACCGTCGCGTGGAAAGTGCCTGGTAGATCTAGAAGTCGAATTAACGCCAAGGTCAATGAAATTAACGGGATGATTGAGGCTCTTGGTGTCGATACTACGGATCTTTCAGTTAATGCCATGGGCAGAGTAACATTGGTAATGCCCTCGAAAGAAGAGGCCGACATTGTTCTAAATGCGCTGGATGCTAGGACTGATCTTGTTGATCCAATAAGTTCGGTAACTCTAACCTACGATTAGAAGTATAAGAAGATATGAAATTAATCACCGAGCACACCGACGAGCTGCGATATCTGAAAGAGGATGTCGATGGCACGAAGAAGTAAGTGAATAATTACTACGTTTACGCCTATATAAACAAATCTACTGGCCTTCCATATTATATTGGGAAAGGCAAGGGTGGGAGAGCGTACGATAAACATGGTAGAGTAAAAGTACCAAAGGATAGGTCAAAAATAGTTTTTTGTGAGACAAACTTAACTAATATTGGAGCCTATGCAATAGAAAGAAGACTTATACGCTGGTTTGGTAGAAAGAATATAGATGAAAACGGAATACTGCTGAATATTCAGGAAGGCGGTGAAGGTTCACACGGAGTTAAGCATACGGAAGACACTCGTAGAAGAATGAGTTTGACTCGTGCTGAAAAGGCAAAGGACGGATCTTTACCGGTCTTTAAAAAATCTGTTCGAGAAAAAATATCTTATTCTTTACGTAACAGTGTTCGAGATTTTACAAATCAACGTAATAAGCAGCTTGAATTGCTTAAAGAAAATAAACATATTTTTATAGGTCTAAACGAAAAACGCGTTAAGGAAGGCACTCATAATTGGCAGGACAAGGATGAAGCCAGAAAAAGAAATCAAAAAAGAATAGATGAAGGTACTCATAATTTTCTTAGTAATAAGGGTACCGTTAACGTAGTTGATCCTGATGGTAATACTAAAAGAATTGAATCAGCAACGTATAGAGAACAAAAGCACACTAACTATTATGTCAGTGTAAGATCTTACGAAGGTCAAAAAAGAGTAAAGGAAAGATCAAATGAAGCTTATAACTGAACATAGTGAAAATCTTAGGTATCTCACTGAAGAAAAAGATGGTGAGAAAAAGTACATGATTGAAGGAATATTTGCCCAAGCAGAAGCTGCTAATAGAAATGGCCGTGTATATCCTCGTGAGGTTCTTGAGTCCGCAGCTGACAAATATTCGAAGGAGCAGGTCAAGCGCGGCCGTGCAGTCGGTGAACTCGGTCATCCAGACTCTCCTACAATTAATCTTGATCGCGTGTCGCATAAGATCGTCGAATTGAATTGGGACGGCAACAATGTAATGGGAAAGGCGGAGATTCTCGAAACACCAATGGGGCAGATTGTTCGTGGTCTGATGGATGGTAAGGTTCAGCTCGGTGTATCGACTCGCGGTATGGGATCACTGAAGCAGCAGAAAGGTAAAACGGTTGTATCAGATGATTTTATTCTGTCAACCGTTGATATTGTTCAGGATCCATCCGCACCCGAGGCATTTGTAAACGGTATTATGGAAGGTGTCGATTATTTCGTCGAGAATGGTGTCATTCGAGCTCAGGACGTTGACGGATATCGCAAGACACTTGGTTCTGTATCACAGGATCATCTTGCCGAGGCACAGATGAAGGTCTTTAAGGACCTTCTGAACAAGTTTTAGAGTATAACAATGTCACACGAAAGCATTAAAGCAATTGCCAGCGCATACACAAACATGTTGCTCGAGCAAGATCTCAGAGGCATAGAAAATTATGATGATTATTGGACTATAAAAAACTTTATAGATTACAATAAGCCGGCTGGTGTCAGGATGGAGACACGCCGCGATGCCGGTCAAAGGCTTGCGACTTTTATGTTTAAGATGATAGGATTTGATAGCCAGATTGAAACACTCGAAAATATGAAGAAGGCAATCGAGCGATATTCAAGGCGCGGAAGCGTAGAAATTGATGACAGTCGTAGTGGATATTACAAATTAATTGTTAAGTGGGATTCGGTAGATCCTAAATTGGCCAATGTCGACACAGACAGAATCTAAGGGATAATTTGAATGGATTTTTACGAAATTAGACAGGTCATTGAAACTGTAAAGAAGCAGGATCCTAATGACCTAATTCTCAATGAAAAAGTTAGCAAACGAGATATCGAAAAGGCTAGACAACAAAGTGCTAAGGAAGTACAGGACGTTGTCGATAATAGAAGTTACCTTGATGATTATGAACAGATTGCTAGTGATTTCATTGAGGACGCAGGTCGAGTAGCTGGAAGAAATGCCGCTAAAAAAATGTCGAATCAATTTGCACAACAGCTTCGTGGATACATTCAAGATGTTGCAAAGAATCCGCGTAAGTACTCTCGGAGATAAACTATGAAACCATCAGATAGACAAATTAAGAATTTCGTAGGAGCTATTCTTTCTGACGTGCTTGAAGAAATGCGCAGCGATAGATTTCTTGGTGTCGATACTGCGTTTCATAAGGCATTTAACATAGACAGGATTGCGTTAAAAATTAACACCGATGGTGATTTTGTTGGCACCGAAAAGGAAGGTAAGGCCCTAGAAGACGCTAACGCTGAAATCGAAATGATTATTAATGCTTATGAAAATCTCTTTAAAGATATGATGAAGAATCCTAATAAGTATTTTGACTTTAAGTTTTAATTGTTAAGGTCGTATAGGAATAATAATGTCACACGAAAGTATCAAAGCAATTGCAGAAGCATATAAAAATATGTTATCTGAAAAAAAGGAGTTTGATAAAATCGACGATGCGGTTTTTGACGTAATCGACAACGAAAAAATGGCAAAAGATTTTAATAAATCAAACAAACCTACTGTTCGTCAAACTCGACAAATGATTGATATGGTTGCGAAACGAATGGGATATAAATCGTCGTCCGATCTAAGTGATGACAAGGATGACGAGGTTCGTGAAGTTTTGATGAATGTGATTAATAATAAAAAGAAATGATTGGAAATTGAACTTTTTATAAATAACGGTAACAATACAGAATTTGTGGGTAAAACCACAGATACTATAAATATGGGTGCTCTCACGATAACGCGTGAGATTGTGTGAACGCTACGAGACTGAGATCTTACACTGTTTAAGGTTTCCTCTCAAAACTTTGACAAAGCAGGAGAAAATGCAAATGTCAGAAGACAATAGCAATAGCCTCCGCGATGAACTCGTTGATGACAAAGTTTCTGACGAGGGAATCGCAGACTTGGATGAGGCTAAGATGCCTAAAGAAGTCGGCAAGGGTGCAGGAGTAGACGAGGTCGAAAAGGCCGCAAACGCTGCTCCTAAGGCTAAGCCGCTTCCAAAGACCAAGGCAGGTATGCTTAAGGCGGCATACGACAAGATGCACGAGATGAATAAAGACGACCTGAAGAAGACCGTCGAAAAAATGATGCATCAGGAAATGTACGAGGCCAAGGACGAAGAAGAGGATATGGAGGACGGTGAGTCTGACATGTCCAAGGCCAACGAGAAGTACAAAAAGAAGAACGAGAAGTATAAGAAAGATTCCATGAAGGAAGATCTTGATGCTCTCGTTGATTCTGAAGCTACTCTCTCGGAGGGCTTTAAGGAAAAGGCCGAGGTCATCTTTGAGGCTGCACTGAATGCGAAAGTCGGCGAGCGAATCGAAGATCTCGAAGAGAGCTATCAGCAGGAGCTTGCCGAAGAGACTGATCGTATTCAGACTGAGTTGGTCGAAAAGGTTGACGGTTATCTCAACTATGTCGTCGAGAACTGGATGGATGACAACAAGCTTGCGATCGAGAACGGTCTTCGCGCCGAGATCGCTGAGTCGTTCATGGGTGCGCTGAAGGGCGTGTTCCAGGAGCACTACGTTGAAGTTCCTGAGTCGAAGACCGATATCGTTGACGAGCTCGCTAATAAGGTGGATCGTCTCGAGGAAGAACTCAACGATTCGGTCACTCGTGCAATGACTGAGAAGAAGAGAGTCCAGGAGCTGACTCGCGAAAAAATCGTTCGTGAGGCGGCCGAGGATCTGACTCTGACTCAGGCAGACAAACTGCATGGTCTGACCGAGGGCATTGATTTTGAGGACGAGGATTCTTTCGAGAAGAAAGTCTCCACGATCAAAGAATCATACTTCGGTGAAACCGACAACTCATCCACGTCAACCATGTTCGAAGAGACAGGCATCGATAGTGACACCGCCGAAGAGCAGGAGCAGACGCTCACTGGTCCGATGGCACGTTACGTCGAGGCTCTGAATCGTGGTAACAAAAAGTAATCAATCTCATTAAGGAGAGTATCCAAAATGTTTAGTCCAGACGAAACAATTAAAAAGTGGCAGCCGGTCCTTGAGGCCGAAGAGGCTCCCAAGCTTGATGATCAGTACAAGAAGGGCATTGTTGCTCAGGTTCTTGAGAATACTGAGAAGCAGCTCGCCGAAGAGCGTGGTCAGAGTCAGTACCTCTCAGAGGCTGCTCCGACTAACTCGACTTCGGGTGGTTCAGGTGCTATCGACAACTGGGATCCGATTCTGATCTCACTCGTTCGTCGTGCGATGCCGAATCTGATCGCGTATGACATTGCCGGTGTTCAGCCGATGAGCGGCCCGACCGGTCTTATCTTCGCGATGAAGTCACGCTACAACGATGCCGCAAATCGTTTGAACCAGACCGAGGCTCTGTTCGACGAGGCGCTGACCGACTTCTCATCGAGCTCATTCAACGGCACAACCGAGAACAACAAGAACGGTGCTCATGCGGGCAATCCTTCTTCACTTCCTGGTTCAGGTGGTGCGGTTGATTCGGATCCGCTCGACGATGTTGCCGATAACTTCAGCTTCGGTCAGGGCATGACCACTCAGGAGGGTGAGGCCCTCGGTGATGCCGGTAACAACGCGTTCGGCGAGATGAGCTTCACCATTGAGCGTGCCACGGTCACTGCTCGTACACGTGCTCTCAAGGCTGAGTACACCATGGAGCTGGCGCAGGATCTGAAGAGCATCCACGGTCTCGACGCTGAGTCCGAGCTCGCCAACATTCTGTCAGCCGAGGTTCTGGCCGAGATCAACCGTGAGATGGTTCGTACGATTAACTCACGTGCTAAGCTCGGTTGTCAGCAGAGCGACATTACTTCAGCTGGTATCTTCGATCTCGACGTTGACGCCGACGGTCGTTGGAGCTCAGAGAAGTATCAGGGTCTGCTGGTTCAGCTGCAGCGCGAAGCTAATACCATCGCTCGTGAGACACGTCGTGGTAAGGGTAACTTCGTTCTGTGCTCATCGGATGTTGCTGCTGCGCTGTCGGCCACCGGCATGCTCAACAACTATCCTGCCCTTTCATCCAACAGTAATCTGCAGGTCGACGACACTGGTAACACCTTTGTCGGTACTCTGTCGAGCGGCATGAAGGTCTACATCGATCCTTATGCTCAGGCTAACTATCTGACTGTTGGTTATCGTGGTTCCAACCCATACGACGCTGGTATCTTCTACTGCCCATACGTTCCGCTGACGATGGTTCGTGCGGTCGGTGAGGATAACTTCCAGCCGAAGATCGGTTTCAAGACTCGCTACGGCATGATCGCGAATCCGTTCGTTGGCACCTCGACCGGCAACACCACACCGCCGAACGGAGTTGGTAACGTTCGTGAGAACGAGTACTATCGTATCTTCCGTGTCGACAACATTCTGGGCGAGGGCTAAACGTAACGTTTGGCACTCATACCTCAGATGGTGTGATGTAACAGAGAGGGACCTTCGGGTCCCTCTTTTATTTTCAAGGATGGAATGATCATGATAACGAATCTTACTTTTTCTGAACGATCGGTTCTATTCGCTGAACTATCCAAACTTGTGTATTCCTCGAATCTGAATCACGTTAAGGAAATCGCCGGGCATATGGGGTTTCATACTATCGAGTACTATAACTCCGACGGCGCACAGGCGTATCGTTTCTGCAATGGGTGTGATACTGTAATCGTCTGCCGTGGTACCGAGCCTACGTGTTTCAACGACATACGTGCGGATCTTCGTGCGTATCCTGTAGAGTCGGAAACCGTATCACGGGTGCACTGGGGATTTAAGTGCGAGGTGGACGACATTTGGCCCAGAGTTCGTGAGGACATAAAAGAGGATTCAATTCTCTGGTTCGGCGGCCACTCTCTTGGTGGTGCAATGGCAACCATCATGGCGAGCCGATGTTATCACGATACGAATCTAGCGGATCCGGTCGAGATCTATACGTATGGTTCACCGCGAGTCGGATGGCCTAAATATGTCGAATCACTCGGTTCGATGAAACACTATCGATGGGTTAATAACAATGATATCGTTGCGTGTGTTCCGTTCTGGATTCTAGGCTATCGTCACCACGGTTGCATAAGATACCTAGATTGGCAAGGGAGATACGTTCAGTACTCCTGGATAGAAGAATTAAAGGATCGTTTTAGAGGTATCATTCGAGGCATTCGTAAGGGATCCATCGATTTCTTTTCGGATCACTCGATCGATCGGTACATCGATCTGCTAAAGTTATTTCGTGATCGATATAAATAGTTAGTAGATAAACCGCAAGAAATACACACATACATATGATTCCGAATAACGAAGATTTTGCAAACTTAATCACGCCGTTTGTGTCGGCAATGATTGCACTTGTGATTTCTTTGTGGATTCGCGATACTGCCGGTAGAATCGCGAAGGGAATGGCCTTTAAGTTTAACGGTCAGTTTAAAGAGGGCGACGAGGTTGTTCTCGACGGAGAACGTGCGCTCATCGTAAAGATCGGAATGACACAGACGGTCTTTGGAATATATCGATCGACACAGAACGGAAAGAGCATTAATCATTACTGGCGATATGTTCCGAACGAAAGAATACCGTATCTTCACCTCGAAAAGATCGTCTCGGATAAAGAAGATATTGAAGGATCTGAATAGTGGCATACGAAAAGGATATTAATTTTGAGGTCGGCGTTCCACAGAATTCTCTAGATGCAAATGCCGGTTTTGCAAAGCCCGTAAGTTTTAGGCTTGCGATCGATCGTCTTAAGTTTCCTAACGCCGAGTTCAATGTACAGACCGCTGCGATTCCAGAGATATCAGTAAATGCAGCCTCATTCGCGACACCTCAGAGAACGATCGACGTATCAGGAGATAAGGTTACGTACTCGCCGCTGACCGTAACCTTTATCGTAGACGAGAATCTTACGAACTACAACGAGATACACGACTGGTTGTTTGGTCTTGTAACGGTGGCCGAAGACAAGTCGATAAATAAACTTCGAGACATGACGCTTCTTGTGCTCGACTCTCACAACAACGTCTCTCGAGAGATTCAGTTCGTTAATGCGTTTCCAACGTCACTCTCGACTCTTGACTTTGACGTAAAGAGCACTAACGTTGATTACCTTGTCGCCGATGCCACGTTTAGTTATTCTTACTTTAAGATAGGATAATATTCAGATATGTTAGAACAGGATCTTAACGTACTTCTCGCTTCGACCTTTGCATTCGCACTTAAGTCTCAGCGATATCACTGGAACGTAATGGGTATAGGTTTCTACTCGCACCATGAGTTCTATCAGGAGATCTACGAGGAGGCGTATGAGGCGGTCGATCTTATTGCAGAAAATATTCGTGCGCTCGGTCGTTTCCCTGCAGGATCACTGAGTGAGTTCGTTGAGCTGTCACAGGTGGCCGAAGAGGACAACACGATTGTTGATGCCGGCGAACAAATGCAGGAACTTGCTCGAGCAAACGACGTCGTTATTCGAATCATCAAGATCGCAATGACCGCGGCCGACGATGAGAATAAGGATGATATCGAGGATATGCTCGTCGAGCGTCTTCGTGCTCATAAGAAACACGGATGGATGCTCAACTCGCATATTATGAAGCAGCAGAGACAGTAATACATGCGGTCTTTTGCTGAGTATCTTGCAGAAGCATCTTATAGTTCTATGACTTTCTATCATGGAACTAATTCTGACTTTGATGAGTTTGATTCGGAAATGATAGGACGCACTGATCCAGGATTTATAGGAACGGGTTTTTATCTAACGGCGAACAAGACTCTCGCGAACGCTTACGCCCAAGGTGCGGCGGATCTACACGGCGGCGAACCAGTCGTTCTTAAGTTCAAAGTAAGACCTAAGAAAACGCTTGAATTAGAAGGGACTGGCGTCGACGCTTGGAACAAAGCTCTAAATGATCTGAATATAAGTACTACTCAGTCTCAGGATAGACAGACAAAAGAACTGAGAAAGCTCGGGTACGATTCCATCGCCGCCTGGTTCAGAGGTCAGGTAAAGGAGTTCGTAGTACTCGACTCTAAGATCGCAAAACGAGTGCGATAAATACAGATAAGTTATGAACCAGTGAGGTGGTTAGATTATGGCGCTTCGTATCGAAGACGTACTTGAGATGTGGAAGACGGACTCCGAGATCGACGAGCTTAAACTCGATGAGGCATCGCAGGAGTCCGCTCGTCTTCATTCAAAATATCTTGAAATGCTATCAGTGACACGCCTTCAACTTAAAAAGAAAGAAGCCGAGTTTAAGGTCCTGCTCAAGGATAAGTTCCTATGGTACAACGGTAAGATGAGCAAGGACGAGATGGACGCGCGTGGATGGTCGTACGATCCATTGAACGGTCTTAAGGTGCTGAAGGGAGACATGGATCGTTTCTACGATTCGGATCCGGATATTCAAAACGCTCAGATGAGGATCGACTATCTTAAGGAACTCGTTGCGACTCTCGAAGAGATCATGAGTAATATCCGCTGGAGACATCAAAATATCAAGAATATGATCGAGCATCGTAAGTTTACTTCAGGAATCTAATGTCTGAAAAGATCCGTCTCAAGAAAAAGAATCATGCGTATTTGCAGGTACAGTGCGAGGATCGCGGTGTACTCGCTGAGATGTCTGAGTTCTTTACGTTCTATGTACCCGGCTATAAGTTTATGCCGGCATACAAGAATCGAGTCTGGGACGGTAAGATTCGGCTTATTGATAATCGAACCAACGAAATATACGCGGGACTATATGACTACATCGAGGCATTCGCATCGGCAGAAGGACGAGGCTATGAGATTGAGGATCTGGACGATCCCGTGTACGGATTACCTCGATCTACTCAAGATCCTGACATGTCTTTCGTCGAAGATATACCGCTGTCCGCAAAGGGTAAGTCTATTCGACCGAGGGGCTACCAGCTTGAGGCAGTCGCACACGCACTGACGAATAAACGGTCAATGCTGCTGTCACCGACAGCGTCCGGTAAGTCGCTCATCATCTATCTGCTTTGTCGTTGGTATCTCGACAATCACGACGGTCGTATTCTTATCGTGGTTCCAACGACTTCACTGGTCGAGCAGATGTACGGTGACTTTGCCGACTACTCGACTCACGACTCCAACTTTAATATCGAGAAGGCGGCGCACCGAATATACTGCGGTCAGGATCAAAACAATCAGGACGCACGTATCGTCATCTCGACCT
>Ga0102935_1000787_pt1 | contig 11533 bp, 20 predicted proteins | sample SalPonR2_A_D2_MG_FD_78508 | JGI IMG/M metagenome (GOLD analysis project Ga0102935, IMG submission 78508) | Salt pond soil microbial communities from South San Francisco under conditions of wetland restoration - Salt Pond MetaG R2_A_D2_MG | ecosystem: Environmental > Aquatic > Marine > Intertidal... | reverse complement strand
GTTGGACTTGTCACGCTCTTTCTGACGCTCGTGTCTGTCCTGCTGGTAGGCTGTGTCGTGCTTGGGGACGTAGGTCAACACACGCCGATTGTCTTCGTCGTAGTACTTCGCACGTCCCCGTCGGTCGAGGCCGATGATGTAGACTTCGTTGGACTCCTTTGAGGTTCCGAATTTCTCACGAGCACGGTACTCGTACTTGCCGATTGTCTGCGGCCACTCGGTAACGTCGAAGGGAGTGTAACACTCCCGGCAAAGGATAATCTCCGGGACACTCACAGTCTGGGACTTCGGGACGGTGTGCCCACAATCCGTGTCAATCATCATCTGGGTCGCATCGGCGTTCATGTGAGAACAGATGGCCGGAGGGGTTATAAAGATTTGGGATTCGGCGGTTGAGTTAGGCCGGTATAGGCGCTCTCGTAACTGAATCGATAACCCGGGGTGTGAGACGGTGTATCTTGATTTCAAAACTGCCGGTGAGAACTATTGTCACGGTGCGTAATTATTCTGCGTGGGGTGGGTCTACTCTTCGTAATACTCCCTCGGCTCCGTCGCAAAGTCAGTTTTTCCGTGCTTGTGCGCTTCTACCGCTTCGATAGATTCAGCCTTGAATCCGCACTCGTGACACCACATGGGCAGAGGTGGATGGTCCTGATTGTACGGAGCCGCAGGGTCATTGGCCGCTCCCGGCGGAAGACTCCAGCCGAAGTTCGCCATCTCAGTACCTCCCGGGCTCGTGTGCGATTTCACGTCGATTCCGAACAGTAAACGTCCCCCCGCAATTTTCACACCGCATGGTTTGTGTCTTGTCGTGACGCTCGACTAACGTACCACGTCGGTCGTCACAGGAACACGTCGGGTCCTCAGCGAAGTAGGTGAGCTTCGGCGGCTCGTCGGAGAGGCTCTCAATGCCCACTTCGTCAGCCACGTCGTCTACGAAGTCTTCGGGGGTGTTGTCTGTATCCGAGGATGCAAACACACGCACGCGTACCCCGAACCAACGACCTCCCTCTTCTTGCTTTATTCCCGCCACTCATTTCCGTGTTCTCGTCTCGCCGTAGTAATCGACCTCCACTTCTTCGTTTATGGTTTCCTCGTTGACGATTTTAGCGCCCTTACGGACGTTGAGGCCCACCTCTTCCATCTCAGGAAGGCCGAAGAGGTAGTTGCCTGCCTCTGCCACGTCGTTGTAGGCTTGGTAGAGGGGCTGTCCCTCCTCACGGTAGAAGACAGCCCACAGACCGTCTTCTTGCTCCGTCAGCTTGATTTTGTAGTCGTCAACGTAGCGGTCACCGTCGGACGGGATAACGCGCACGGAACAGGACTTGTCACCGAACATCAAGTGACCAGAGTCGGTGTGTTCGACGTGGTTCTTCGGAAAGGTTTCATCGGCCTCACTGATGGTAGCCGAAACCTTCACCTCGACCTCCGTCAGCGTACCGTCGGGCTTCGGGATGACCATGACAGACTCACTGTCTCGCTTATCCCCGCCGTAGCCGTGGTGGAGTTGCTTAAAGGCGCTCAGCCGGTGGATGGGTACTACGTCTGCCATGTGAGAACACATGCCCGGATGGGTAATAAAGGTTTGTGAAGGGGAGATTTACACTTCCCACGGCGGTTTGTCGGGACACGTATCCGAGGGTTTCCAGTCTTCGAGCACGGGTCCGTCGTCTCCGTCGAAGTTAATCCAGCCCCAGAGAGTCTTGTGGTCGGACTTGTGATTCATCATCTGTTGGTACACACCCTCACCGAATCTGTCGTACTCGGTCTCGACAGGATACTCTTTCCCGTCCCTGCTCTGGACGATAAGCCGTTGGTCGCTGATGTGACGGACGATTTTCTGCCAAGGCATGTGAGAACAAACGACCGGATGGCTAATAAAGATTCGGGAAACGGAACTACTCGTCCGTGTAGAGCGGTTCTACGTCTCGAAATTCATACCCTTTCGCTTTTCCATATGTTTCACTCGGGTGTTCGAACGTAACTGTCTCGTAAGGCTCTATTTCTTTCACTCCTTCGGGTGTTGACGGAACGACGGTAAATTGCCATGCGTCAGGCTCTTCTGAATCGTCTGAGGGCTTTTTCCATCCATCGTCAGTCTCCCATTCACACAGTTCGTAGTCTTCGGACACGTACTCTTCGAAGCCGACTACAACTGACCCATAGCCGGGAGTGGGTATCGTGAGCTTGACGTGCTCGCCGCTCTCTAGGGCCTCGCGTGCGTCTTCGGAGATAGGCCAGAGAGACACCATCAGACAGTATCCTCCTGCAACTTCTGGACACTCTCGACCGATTCGGACCCTTCGTCACTATCGGCTGTGAGACGTTCCAGACGATTCTGTAACCCGGGGTCGTTCAGAATTTCTTCACGGAGTTTTTCATCATCCCCGGTATGGTTGAATCCCCACTCGTTCACCTCTCGTTCATCTTCCGTCTTCACCGTGTACTTGTATGACATTCTTCCGTCAAGAGCACACTTTAGAAGTTCGAGATAGCCTGTGGTGTCGAAACTCTGTTTAGTTCGGTCTTTCATACCCTCCACTTGACTCGGGAGGGACTTATGTGTTCCGATTGCGTGCTCGATATGCAGGAAGTCTAGTTTTGACAATTTTCCATGCATATTTCATTTTTTCTTTAAGCATTGTGAGTGGAGTCTAAAGTTTAATTAAACTTTTATATCTCTTTATTTATGCTACCATTCCCATTACATATCTTCTCAATTAATAGTAGAATTTTTGAAGCAATCATGACAAATACTAACAAGGACAGAAGAAATGCTACATATAGTAAGCCAAATATTTCACTCATCCTCATCAATCTCCTTATCTGTGTCTGTGGGTGTAAACAGTGCTTTGTCGGGGTTTCTGGTTACGACTTTCCGACACCAGCTTCTTTGACAGATGTACTGGGCGGCTTTATTTTCTTCTGATTTTGTTTCATGCGCGCTCCAAGGGTACTTGTGCCCAAATAATTTGCATCGAATAAGTGCCATTGTTACGGATATGCTCAGTGATTTGTGGTAGCGTCCAAACATTCAGAGCACGTTGCTTCACCAGTCTTGGGGTGTTCATTTTCCTGAAGGTTGAACAACCCTACAACAAACTCATCACCGCACGTTGTGCAAATTAATTTAGGCATTAGTGTTGTACCATTCCTTTAGGCTTTTGTTACACTCTGAACACAGGTCTAACGGCTTGTGTCGAACGGTGGGTGTCGTGCTGTTTTTCAGCACGTCGACGTGGAGTAGATACTTTCGTGTAACAGCACGCCATCCACTGAACTGGGCTCCACACCTGTCACAAACTTTCACATCGGCCATCTATTTACTTACCCCCTTGGTCGATACCATCATCGAGGTAGCTATCGTCCAGACGACCACTAGTGTTGTGGAAGGGGTCACGGGCAACTATTCCGTGGCGAGCACTGATAACGGAGAGAGCAACCTCTCCCACGTAGACCCCATCTTCGCTCTGCGTCTCTGTGTACATGTCTGTGTAATCTCCTCTGGGACTCTCATAGTAAACAGCTTTCCCTGTATCACTCGTGTCGTTAGCGCCGAGTACCACGGCATCGTCAACCATCTCGGCGTAGTCTTCCAGTAACTCCTCTGCGAAGTCGAAGTCGTACCGACGACAGTTGAGATACGCGTAGACGTGATTACTCCACGTCGTCCACTTGCGTACACGTGAGTCTTCTTCCATCGTCGCCACAATGTCGGATGTAGCGTCCCAACGGTCTGAGTTGTCCCAGCGAGACTTCTCATAATCTTCTGCCTTTGCGCCTCGAACGGTCAGTATCGTCCAGCCACTCATACCCAATCCTTGAACCGGATGGGATATAAAGCTTTTGGAAGGAGCATTACTTTATCACAACTTCATCTCCCGGTTCTGCGTCGAGAGCATTCATGACAACTTTGTTCACTCGAACTGTGTCATCACCGTGGTCTTCCCTGTCTTTTCGCCAGACAGAAGCTGAGACTGACTTCTCACCGTAAACGATGACAATCTTCTCACCCGGTGTCAGGTCCATTTTCTCCGTAATATCGGGGTCTACTCGGATAATTCCATTACTCTGTTCGTTGTCAGCAAAATACGATTCGCCAATCTCTCGGTTTAGCTTTGTCTGCATAGAATCTTATACAGTCGGAGGGGTTATAAATACTTGGGTAGCGGCTATCCTTCTTCAAACCGTCGGACTTCGTATGAATCGTCCACGGGTACGCGCTTGACTAAGATTTCTGTATCTCGGTCAACTGCTACCGCTTTCCGCAAGAGAGCGCCGTCAAACTCTTTTTCCACGTTCCATTCATCCGGATATGCATCAATCTCCTTGTAGTCGTGGAAGTGCTCAATCGCATCACCTCGTTGTGTATACCTCCCTTTCACCCGGTCCATCGCGTACCGTCCCTCAGCGTACTTACGCTCAACGACAATGAAAATGTCACTCATCCATCTCTACCTCCGTAAGATGGAATGAAACTCCTGCATAGCCCTTCTCGGCCTCGATTTGGTCCATGACGTATATAGCGTGGTACAGCCCGTCGATAAAGTCTGTAACCGCCTCGCTCTGATGCATGGGACGGGCCGCCATAACCTGATACGTCCCATCTCGCGGGAGTTCGTCGGGCACGTCTAGAGTCTTGGCGAAATCTCTAATCTCGTCGTTGCTGGCCATGTCCAACAATTGGACTGGGTATGGTTTAAGCTTTCGGGAGTCGGTAAACACACTGTTTTTTTTTTTCAGCGCCACGGGGCGACGTTGGAGTCCTCCCAGTGGTCAGGGGCTTCGAACGTCACTGCGTCCATGAAGTAGTCCGGCGGGCTGGTTCGGTTCATGACTGACGTGAACTTCGAATCGAGAACGTAGTACGAAGCCGCCTCGCTGGGCTCGGGCCCACGGACGGCACGCCCGACTGACTGGATAATGTCTATCGTGGCGTTCTCGTAGTACCACGACCACTCGTTCTCCTCGAAGACGAGATAGTTTACACGGGAGTCTCCCATGTAAGCGAAGGGGACCTTAAGTAGAACCTGCCAGCGGCACTTGTCCTCGTACAGGTCTACCCCTTCAGTGGCGGCCGGGGAAATGAATATCTCAGCGTCCGAGTTTTGCCACTTCGTTATCATGGCGTCGGTGTCGTACTTCTTCTCGTCCAGTATCACGGCATCATCGCCAAGACGCCGTTTCAGGTCGTTGTAGAGCCGCTTGGCACGGGGATAGCTCACCGAGTGTATGAGGCCCTTCTCGCCCTTGTGGTGGCCATATATCTCCACAACCTTCTCTACAGCGTCGTTCCAGTTTCCATCTTCGTTGTCACTATCCATCTTACCGACCATCGTGTTGAGATGAATCTGGCGGTGTTCGACTGGGAACGGGGTGGGCTTCGAGATGAACTTGACACCCTCGTCCAGTCCGAGCCGGTCGGCCCAGCGACCGATGTTGTTTCGGAACGGGATGGTGGCCGACGTAATCAGGCGACGACGGCCGCGTGACCAGATGAACTTCTTGAGGAACTTGTCCACACGGACGGGTTTGATTTCTAGCTTCTTTCCGGAGTTGTCCTGCCCGACCGCCTCCACGTTAACGACCCAGCCTTCACCCTCCTCGTGTGTTCGAAGGGCGTACTGCATCTTCCGCATGAGGTTCTCACACCGCTCGACCTCGTTGGCCTTGTCGGCGTTCTCGCTGTTGTTCTCGATAAATTTGGAGGTTCGGACCAGTACGTCACGGATTACATCTTCTACGTCACCGAGTCGCTCGTCTTCATAGTCGAGGCGCTGGTCGGCGTTGCCCCACACCTTTTTGGGTAGGCTCCACGGACCAAGGTCGAACCCGGCGAAGAGACTGGCCGACTGCTCTTCAACACCGTGACCCTCGTCCACGACAACGAGGTCACGGTCCTCAAACGAGAGACGACCGGCATCATCGCTAGCCGGGAGGTAATGGTCCACAATCAGCATTGCGAACGTCAGAACAGCAATGTGGTTCTCACAGGTATCCATCTTATTCGTCCAGTAGGTACAGGCCGGACCTTGGGACCGACAGGAATCCTCTGAATCGTTGTTGACCGGACACTCAGCACAGTTCTCCCCGCTCACACCACAGGTGTAGTCCGCTCTCGCCTTGAGCATCTTGACAGCTTCCTCAAGGTCTTCGTCTTCCGCAAGCTGGTTTCGGAGCGAGCGTTGCGGCGTTGTGTAGAACGCTGAGCCGTCGTTGAGGTGACGGAGTGAGATACCGAAGTGGCTCTCGATTTCTTCCTTGTTCGCGGCAATCTGTCCAAGCACCTGTCCAACGGTGACGTTGATTGCCGACTTCCCTATTCCAGTCGGGCCCTCTACGACGACGTTCAGGTAGTCGTCAACGAGGTACGCTTCCAGCGTCTCGTACAGAATCTCGTCTTGGTATCGGTGGTATCCCGGGAACGGGAATATGTCGTCAGCCAAGTCGTGCAGGTACGTCTTAAAGTCGTCGTAATCGCCGTAGTACACAGAAGTGACCAAGCGACCCCGGTGTCGTGATACACTCGTGTTCAGGTCTGCGCTCATACCAAACACGATGGACGGATGGGTAATAAAGGTTTGGTCTCAGGAAACCCCGTTCTCGATAACGTCGTCTTGTCGGTCAATCCAGTCCTTGGCTTTTTCATAGGCTTCTTCGACGTGTTCCTCTCGTGAGGGTAACTCTGTCGGCCAGCTACGTCCACGCGTGTCGTGAATGAACTTCACTCGGGGTTCGAATTTGTACGGTACCTCTATTCTGACATGTCGAGCGTTCCAGTCGAACAGGCCGAACAGCGCCGAGTGCGTCTCTTCGTAGACGTAGATATTGCAATCCCGGTCGTGGATGGTCCACTTATTTGCACCAACACAGGTTCGTTCGTCAGGGATGGGGACGCTGGGCATCTCAGTCGCCCCCGTGAGAGATTATTTTGTTCCCGCAGTTCGGGCAGTGTAGCTCGAAGTAGGTCCGCATAACCAATGCATCATTTATTTCCATAGTTAGACGTTGCCACCATGTAAGGTCTTGGTCTCGCCACGGAGCCCGAACACTGACACGTCCCCTTTCCTCCGGGAAGCCACACCCGCACTCGGGGCAGGTCCAGCTAGACATTACTCAGAATCCTCCGTCGGGTCGTACACCCACAATCGTTTGACTCGTTCCGCTTCGAAGACATGGTATTCTGTTGTTTCTACAATTATATTTTTCATCTGTTTCCGAATTTCATCATTTCGGATATTCCATGTCCCAGCAACCATGTTTTCCTTGGCGACCTGAGCCTCAGTAGCACAGTCAGAACAGAAGCTCGTTTCATCGTCTTCGCCACAGGTGTACCTGAACTGCTCGCTACAGTTGTAACAGGATGCAACCACACTGTCACCCGAAGTGGGTCCACTAGGTTCTCCGAACATGATTATCGAGGACGGTTGTGAAGCGTGTGTTCACTGTACTCGTCCACCTCAGAGTGCTCCATTGTCATATGACGCTTGGCAATGGCAGGAATACCGTGCCTCGAATACATTCGAGCGGCGGCATACTGCCCAAGGTGTGTTCCTTCGTGAGATTGCTTCTCTCCAACGGCATCAGCTTCCTTCCACTCGCCGTCACGATGAACGTACAAGTATCCGTAGCCAGTGTCAGACGTATCGTTCGAGTGAATCACTACTGCTCGTCCAGTCGAATACGACAGAACTTGGTCAAGCATCTCAAACACCTCTTCTTCCTCAAAGCGGCCACCGACGACCGCCATCAGGTACTTGTGATGAGTTCCCTTCTCAGGTCGGTGGTTTGTCGCTTCTGAAATCCCGAGGAAATACTGGAGTGAGTCACCGTTTTCGTACCTGTACCCATCATCACCGTATTCGATGAACGCTTCCTTGGCCGCAGGACCGACTTCTTCTTCTTCGTTATCGTTCCAGTATGCCTCGCCGTCTTTCAACTCGATTGTTAGCGTTATCCAGCCACTCATACCCGAACAGATGGTCGGGTGGGTAATAAAAGTTTGGTTAGTGGCGAGGACACTCACTGGCTGTGTGCTTCTCACAGAGCGGTGCCCCACAGACCAGCCCCATCGTCGCGTCACAACCCTTCACAGCCTGCTCTCCGCAGACAACACAGTCTTCCATCCAATTTTCATTGTGCCTCTCACACCGGGGAGGGTCGTCGCTGACCACGGGTTTTTCACACTCACCGGCCCACGGTACTATCCACGTGCACGTGAGAGTCTCTCTTTCAGGTCCCCACTCCCAATTTGAAAGGTCAGTGCCGACTTCTCGAAGTTCAGGCCCATCAGCAACCCCGCAGTCTTGATTCGGACAGTAGGGACCAATACCGGGTGCTTCGACAGCTTCTGTATCACAATTCTTACACTTTAGTATCAATCCCATGATTATTTCTCGAACACCAGTTCATCACTCTCAACTACTTCACCAAAGAGCCACTCGGCGTGCTCAAGGGCCCGCTCCTTTTGCTCTTCCTCGATATAGCCAACACAGTCGTTCACAATCACCGGCTTGAAATCCCGCTGTCCAGCACTGGCGGCAGTGTGTAAGACGCACACGTTTGCGAGGGTGCCAACTATCACCAGATTATCAGTTCCCAAGTTCCGGAGGTACTCTTCTAGTCGGGTTTCGTGGAAGGCGTCATACGTATCTTTTGTTATCGCGTACTCTCCAAGCCGAACGTCAATTGCGTCGTGAATTTCCCAGCCCCATGAGCCCAGTTCACAGTGCTTTCCCCACTGGTTATACTCGTCGTAGTAGTTGGCACTCTCGAACTGTTTTTCAGTGTGGGTATCCCGTGTGAAGAAGACGTTGGCCCCGACATTACGGGCCCGGTTGATTAGTTTGTTGATGGGCTCGATAGCCGCTTCTGAGGCCTCACTGTAGAGTTCTCCATCGGGATGACAGAAATCGTTCTGCATGTCCACGACTACCAGCGATGTTCGTTTCGGGTCAAGTTTCATACATTTTCCTCCAGAACAGCAGTGTTCAGACAACGGCCACGAGCCTCCACCACGTCGAAGTCGGTTACGATTTCGCCATTTTCGATAACTTTGCTCATGTCACGGTCCTTGGTCCCACTGAGCTTCCCCCGCTTAGAGATGGGTCTACCTTCACGTTCAACTATGTCGAGGCTGAAATCAACGGGGTTTGCGTTACTCACGTAGCCACCAATCCCGAATCCGTCAACATGTTCACGCAGGTCCATCACATCATCGGGACCGAGACCACCGGAAACGAAAATGTCAACATCTTCTCGACCGACTTCATCCAGCTTGTATCGGACTTCCTTGATGATGTGCTCGAAATCTCCGCGACGGGAGCCGGTTGTATCGAGACGAACGCCGTCAAGGTCGTCACCGAGAGCTTGAACCGCTCGAAGAGTTTCGTCCACCTCGTCAGTGAACGTATCTGCCAGCACGATTCGAGGCACATCTTCGGGCGCGGAGTCGTTGAAGGCTTTCCACGCCTCTTCTTGGTTGCCCTCTCCGTGTGCGAGCATCAGTGTGTGAGGCATCGTCCCAGACGCGTCGTCCGGTAAGTCAAGCTCCGCAACTGTGTTTGAGTAGCCATCCATCCCACCGATGAACGCCGACCGCTCTACGACGATAGATAGCATCGGGTGAACGTGTCGGGTCCCGAACGAGTAGACCGGAACATCACCAGACGAGTGGTTAATTTCAAATGCCGCAGTTGCAATTCCAGAGGCATGACTCAGAAACCCTAGAAGGGCCGTTTCGTATCGGGCGAACTCTCGGTACTTACCTTTGATTCGCATGACGGGACCGCCATCAAATAGCGAACCTTCGGGAAGAGACTCAACTTCCACCGGTAGACCTTCGAGAAGGTGAGCCACGTCCTTGACACCGGCTAGTACCTCCTTCCCCCAGTTGGGGAACTGGTCTGCTGTAACTTCTGCAACGACGTTGGGATTCGTATGTGACTCGTCAAGTGCCTCTTCAGTCCTGACGAAGTACTGGTCAGTGACGTACCCGTGAACTATCTCGTCCTCTGTCGGCGTATCGAACTCTTTCATGCCTTAATCTTTGGACGGGGGGATGATAAGTGTTTGGTCAGACCGGCTCAGCATTCACAGGGAAAACCTCATCAACTGCATCACGGAACTGAGAGCTAGCATTGAGAAGTGCATATCTCACACCACGACGCTTTGCGTTCTCGACTACATGCTCATTCTCTGAGAGCCACTTTTCGATAATATCTGTGCCATCGTGTTCTTCGAGATAGTACACAGCCCGAAGGCTCTGTGTCGAAAACGAACTAGTTGAGGGAACCTTGAAGCTTCGCACACCTTTTATCATATCGTGTCTGCTGACAGCCGTGTTAGGAAGTTCTTTTTTAATTGCCGGGCCGTTATCTTTGAGATACTCGATGTTTGCTGAAACCATATACCCGAATTTTGGAACGGGTGGGTTTTAAATCTTTGGTGCATTACTTCTATTTTCCTTTACCATGTCTTGAGCCCTATCTTCTCATTCCAGTAGTCGAACTGTTCTTCAACACAGTCTGTATCGTATTCGACAGATTCGAGGAGTACATCGTCAGTTTTCGTATCCACGACCGCGTACTCCGCGGGCTCGTGCCACGGTACACCAACCGAGCCGGGGTTGACGATGTGGCCCGATTGGCCTTGGAACTTATCTACTGACTGTTCGAACTGACGGTGCGTGTGGCCGAGGAAAACGTACTTCCCATCAGCATACTTGCCCGCACGCGGAGCGTGTCGAGGCTCGACACCAAGGTCGTGTTTCACTTGCCCAGTCAGCGATTCTTCGGGGTCGATGGTACGCTGAGGCCAGCTATGGGCCATGATGAAGTCGTCCGTCTCGACGCGCTGGGGCCACGAGTTAACCAGTTCGAGTGCTCCGTCAGTCAGGTTCTCGTTGACCAGCTTTGCTTCGTCGTCGGCCGCCGGAAACTCCGGTCGGTCACCAAAGTCGTCGCGGACGCGAGCATCGTGGTTGCCACAGACGACATGCTCACACACGCCATCTATCTTGTGGACAGTATGGAGCGGCCAGCCCAAGATTCCCACTACGTCTCCACAGCACACCACCTCGTCTACGTCGTGTTCGACCATGAGAGTCTTGTACACTTCGTTCAAGGCAGGAAAGTTGCCATGTATATCAGAGATAACGCCGTACTTCGTCATTGTTCCTCCGTGATTGAAATTATTTCAGCGTCCACAGAGATACTGATTGAGAGAGGGGCTACTCCGGCAAGAAACGTCCGACGATTCACGTTCATACCCGACTTTTGTGACGGGTGGGTATTAAAGCTTCGGGAGCGGAGTAAACACACGACTGCTACTGGTTCGGCAAGTCGTGCTCCAGCGCCTCTTCGGGCAGTTCCCCGGTGATGACACCGATGTGCTTCCAGCCCGTTCGAACGGACGGCGTGGCCGCATCGAACTCTTTGGCTATCTCGACCTGCGTCTTGCTCTTCCGGTCATCGTTGGTCTTGTGGAGGTAGTATACCGCTCCAGCGGCGATTGACTTGGGAGAGCACTGCAT
>Ga0102935_1000785_pt1 | contig 11545 bp, 6 predicted proteins | sample SalPonR2_A_D2_MG_FD_78508 | JGI IMG/M metagenome (GOLD analysis project Ga0102935, IMG submission 78508) | Salt pond soil microbial communities from South San Francisco under conditions of wetland restoration - Salt Pond MetaG R2_A_D2_MG | ecosystem: Environmental > Aquatic > Marine > Intertidal... | reverse complement strand
CCCGCTCGCGCTCGATCTCGTCCTGGTCGGCGAGGCGGTCCTCGATCTCGGTGACGTTGGAATCGACGCGTTCGAGGTCGTTCTCCAACTTGCCGAGTTCGTACTCGAGCTCGTTCACCGCCTTGTGGAGGTCGAGCACCGCGCTGGCGTCGTCGTCCTCCAGCTCCTCGACCTCGGCCTGAATCGCCTCGATCTCGTCGATCAGCGTCTCGCGGCGCTCGCGAAGGTCTTCGATGCGCGCTTCGATCTCGCCCTGCTCGCGTTCGATCGCGGACAGCCGATCTTCCAGCCGGTCGCGCTCGCGCCGTGACTGCTCGTAGTCGCGCTTTTCCGCCTCCAGCTCGGCTATCTCGTCTTCGAGGTCTTTCGCCCTGCCGACCGCCGTCTGGCTGCGGTCTCGCAGCTGGTCGAGGGTGGCCTCGATCTGCTCCCGTTCGACGCTGCTGCCGCACGTCCAGCAGGTCACGTCGTCCGCCGCGAGCAGTTGCCCGGTCACGTCGTCGTCGTCCGCGTCGCCGAGGTCGTCGAACGCCGCCGACTCGGCGTCGTCGAGCATCTCCTCGTTGAAGCCGATGACGCCCTGAAGCTCGTTCACCCGACTCGTCACACGCTGTTTCTCGTCCCGGAGCTGCCGTATCTCCGATTCGATCTCGTCGATCCGCCCGTCCGGAACGTCGGGGAGATCGGCCAGTTCGCGCTCGAGTTCGCGCTGGTCGCGCGTGATCGCCTCGAGGCTCTCCTGTTCGGTCTCGAGTTCGTACCGAGCGTCGTCCAGCGCCGACCGCTTCGACCCCAACTCGTCGAGCTTCTCGTCGAGCTCGGACGCCTCGTCGCGGCTCTCGTCGACGGTGGCGTCGGCGGCCGCGAGCTCGTCCTGTTTCGCGCGCAGTTCCGCCTTCTTGTCCTCGATCTGCGACCGCAGGTCGCGCCGTTTCTCCTCAAGCGGCGGGAGCTTCCGTTTGAGGGAATCGAGCTCGTCGAGCTCCGACACGAGTGCGTCTCGCCGCTCGACGAGGCCGTCGATCTCCGCGCGAATGTCGTCGACGTCGACGGGCCGCATTATCACCTCCCGGAGGTCGGCGTTGGCGGCCACGGCCCGTCGCGCCTCGTTCGATTCGAGGAGGAACGCGAACAGGTCCGCGGGGTCGGGGTCGTCGAGGTACGGCTCGCCCGACGACGCGATTCCGTCGCCTCGCCGGCGGAACTGTCGCGTGTACGTCTCGTCGCCGATCGAGAGTTCGACGGCGGCCTCGTCGGCGTCGCCCTTGACCGCGACGTTCTCGCTCCCGAGCGCGGCCATGACGGCCTGGAGGAACGAGGTGCGGTTCGTGGCGTTGCGTCCGACGAGCACCGTCACGCCGGGGGTAAACGAGACCGTCGTCTCCTCGATCCCCCCGATGTTCTCCGCCCGCAGGGTGGCATCGTGATCGGTTACCTGTTCGATCTCCATTGCGAACAGATGGCGGCGGTGGACAGATAAATCTTAAGGACGGACCCCTGAACGGTCGCAACGCCGCTGAAGCGACGGGGCCGCGACGCACGGAGTGACCGCGCGGTCACTCCGAACACTCGCACCCGCCGCGTTCGAGCAGCTCCTCTATCTCGTACCGCGTGCCGCAGTCCTCGCAGAACACGCTGATCTCCGCGAAGACGCGGAACTCCCCGATCTGAACGTGACCGCCGTTCCGAAGCTGGTCCAGCCGCTCTTCCGTGACCGTCGTCGCCCGCCCGCGGAGTCGCTGGATGTGCTCCGTCTCGACGACCGTCCGCGGCCGGTCGTCCGTGGCGTGTTCGGCACCGCGGTCGCCCTTCAGGTACGACCGGATCGCTTGGTAGGTGACGAAGTCGCTCCGGAGCCCCTCGACGTCGACGCCGTTGCGTTCGAGTCGCCGGCGGGTCCGCGTCCGGTCGGCGCTGCCGACGTCGTCGTCCGTCAGCAGTCGGTAGATGTTCTCGGTCTCGCCGTCGAGCGGCTGCATCCCCGCGTCCGCCAGCCGCTCCGCCAGCAGCTGCCGGTTGAAGTAGTCGGCGAGCGCACGCAGGCTCAGTCGGTCGTCGCCGTCCGCGGTCCATCGGCGCTCCAGTTCGGGGCCCAGGCTCTCGAAGCCGTACTCGTCGATGAGCCTGGCGACCTTCGTTCGCCGACCGCTCCCGTCGCCGCCCGACTCGTCTGAATCGCTCATACCCGAGGCACGGCCACCGAGCGGAATAGTCTTCTGGGGACGGACCGGTGCCGCGTCGCGAGGGGGCGCGACGGACGCCGGCGGCGAGCCGTCCGTACCGGTTCGCGCCTCGAGAGTCGGGCGGTCGGGCCTAGGTCGGGAGAGTGAAACGCGGAACGAGATTGTGACGGTAGGGGTGCCCGCAGTCGTAGTTAGACGCAACTACCAGAAAGAGTTTATATATGTAAATTTGATATTTTGTCTGTGAGGTCCGCTATCGGCAGAGTGACCGTTAGCGAGTGTCGAACCTGACGAAGGCGATGGATGATATTCAACAAACCCCTCGGGTTCACATCTCACATGAGACCAGTCCGGAGTAATTGAATTAGACAATAAGATTCCAAACAATACACATATAGTAGAAATAAATTACGTAATTGGGTATTTAATAGTGTCTGTATTTAGAAAATTAATTTAAACTAGACTTTTTGATGAAGTACAAAATTTTTGGTGGAGACACGAATAAATATAATATTGAGTATATTTCTAAATACCTGTTTGTTGTAAGTAATTTCTGACCGGCGGCCATAGAACGAACATGAGCGGACTCGACCGCGACGCGCGAAGGGGTCGCGATCGGTGACGTATTCAACCCGATTTCAGGACTGGGTTCAGAAGGAACCGATTTGTCTGATTCCGTAGGGTAGCGAGTCGCTACGGTAGAATTAGTACTTGTCGTGAAACGCTTCGTAAGTAAGCGGGCGCGACGGGATTTGAACCCGCGGCATCTTGGTCCGGAACCAAGTGCTCTGTCCGCTGAGCTACGCGCCCTCACGCTCGGATATCCGCGGCGAGCGTTTAACCTTTCTGACTCGGGTCGTCGTCGGGCGGCCGCGGGTCGGTCTGCCACTCGAAGGCGTCGGCGCCGTCGTCGGCGACCCCGCCAGCGTCGGCCGTGCCGCCGTCGGTCCGCGGCCGGTCCGTCTCACCGTGCCCGCGGTCGACGTCGATAGCGCCCGCGGCGGCGAGCAGGCGGCCGACGAACAGCAGTTCGGGGCGGCGCTCGACGACCGCGACCCAGACGACGAGCGCCGGCGGCAACACGATCAGCGACGCGAGGTAGGCGAGCGTGATGCTCGCGGCGGTGAGGAGACCGAACTGCCCCAGCACGGGCGTGATGGCCAACACGAGGACGCCCGTCCCGAGCGCGGTCGTCGCCCACGTGCCGGTGAGCGCGCCGCCCGTCCCGCGGAGCGTGGTGACCACCGCGGCGTCGACGTCGCCGCCGCGAGAGTACTCGTCGTGGAACCGGTGTGCGACGTGGACGGTGTAGTCCACCCCGAGTCCGATGGTGATAGCGAGGATCGTCGCGGTGATGGCGTTGAACGGGATGCCGCCGAGCCGCATCGTGGCGGTGAGCGTCGCGACCGCGACGGTGACGGGGACGAGCGTGACGAGCCCCAGCGTCGGACTGCGGAGCAGCAGCCAGAACAGCACGACGAGGAACACCGCCGAGAGCCCGAGCGCGGCCGCCAGGGAGACGATCGCCGACTCGAAGATGGTGTCGGCGACGGCCTGGAACACGACGATCTGTCCGGTCGCGATCGCGTCCCCGCGGTAGCGGTCGGCCACCTGCCGGGCGTCGGCGGCGATCTCGGCGTCGCTGGCGTCGGACTCGACGGCGTACACGACCCGCGTCGAGCGATCGTCGTCCGCGAGGTACTCGCCGGTGAAGTCGTCGTACGCCGAGTCGCGCAGTTCGGCGTAGATCCGGTCTAAGTTCCGGTTCGGGCGGCCGTCGTCGAGCGACGAGTCCTCGACGAGCCGTTCGAACTCGGGGTCCTCCGACGCGTACGCGTCGATCGCGCTCTGGACGCTGTCGGTGCTGGCGCGGCCGTCGACCGTGACGAACGTGTCGGGCGGGTCGCGCTCGGCGCGCGCGAGGCTGCGCAGGGCGGCGTCGCTGGTCATGCGCCGCTCGACGTAGATGGTGACGGTGTCGTCCTCGCTCGTGGCGAAGTTGTCGGAGAGGAAGTTGATCGTCTCCGTCGCAGAGTACTCGCCGGGCTGGAGCGGACCGGGGAGATAGTCGACGTACCCCGGCTCCTCGCTCGGCGGCAGGAAGTCGTCGTCCTCGAAGGTGGTGTCGACGCCGGCACCGTACCCCGCGGCGCCGGCGGTGATGAGCAGGACGACCACGAGGAAGACCGCGGGTGCGGGCCGCGAGATCGCGGAGAGCCGCGGGAGGAGCCGCCCGAGCGCGGAGTCCTCGGAGCCGAGCGGGCGCGAGCCGAAGTCGGGCAGCGAGCGCTCGGCGCGCCACCGATCGAGGATCAGCTTGGCGGCCGGCAGGAAGCCGACGAAGATGACGAGGGTGAAACAGATGCCCAGCCCGGCGACGAGGCCGAACTCCCGGAGCGGCGGGAGCGAGCTCGTGAGGTTCGCGAGGAATCCGATGATCGTCGTCCCCGCGATGATCGAGTACGCCACCACGAGCTGGCCGAGCGCGCCGCGCATGGCCGTCTCCGGCGGCGCGCCCGCCGCGCGGTCCTCGCGGTAGCGGTTCACCGTGTGGATCCCGAAGTCGATCCCGATCGCGAGGAGGAGGACGGGCACCGCGATCAGCACCTCTGAGAAGGCGATCCCCGCGTAGCCCGTGAAGCCGAACGTCCAAACGACCGTCATCAGTAACGCGACCCCGCCGAGGACGAAGTCGAACGGGTCGCGGTAGGCGTACGCCAGGAGGGCGAGGATCACCGCGAGCGCCGCCGGCACCACGATGCCGAGCGAGTCGAAGATGACGCGCTGGAACTCGTCGTCGACGATGCCGCTCCCGAACGCGGTGACGTCGCCGGGGGCCTCCTCGGCGACCGTCTGGGCCTCGCTCTGGATCGCCTGCGTGTCGGCCGACGCCGGGAAGCCGTGTGTGACGACGCCGAGCGCCGCGGAGGCCGTCCCCGACTCCTCGTTGAAGTCGTCGGAGAGGAGCGTCGCGAAGCCGGGGTCCTCGGCTGCGGCGGCGACCGCGGCGTCGATCTCGCCGTCGCTGGCGCGCTCGATCGCGTCCCGGGCCGCCGCCGGCGTGTCGGCGTTCGGGTCGATCTCGGCCGCGACGTCCATCGCCGGCGCGGAGAAGTCGGTCACCCGCAGGCTGTCGCGCTCGTCGAGCCGTTCGGCGGTCGCCAACATGTCGAGGAGCCCGCGGCGGTCGAGCACGTTGACGTCGCGCTGGATCAGCTGCGTCGTCGGGTCGTCGCCGCCGAAGGCGGGCTCGAACTGCTCGTTCACGCGGTCGAGCGCGTCGGACTCCTCGATGCCGTCGGTGAACTGGTCGCTGCCCGCGCTCGCCTCCAGCAGCGCCATGCCGGGCGCGAACAGGGCGGTCACGACGAGGCAGGCGATCACGACGCGGCGCGGCTGCTCGATGACCCGATCGGTGACCGCGCCGAACAGCCGGGTGACTGGGTCCATCTATCGGGAGCGGAGTCGACGGCGGAGCCGCGAGATCGCTGCGCTCACCCGGCCGCGCTGCCAGACGACCGCGCCGCCGACCGCGACGACGCCGAGCAGTGCGACGATCCCGAGCGGCGAGGAGAGCGCCCCGCTGTCGTCGGCGGGGACGACCTCGACCGGGAGGCGGTAGGTGTCGGAGAGCTGTTCGTCGCCGTCGGCGTCGTCATATCGGAAGTCGACCGCGGCCGCGTACGTCTTCGGCGTGGCGCCGCCCTCGACCTCGACCTCGAAGGTGACCGTCGTCGACTCGCCCGGGTCGAGCGACGTGACGAACGCCTCGTCGTCGGACGACGAGAGCGGCGAGTCGACGAACAGCTTCGCCTGGACGTTCGAGACCGGCTCGGGGCCGGTGTTGCGGACGACCGCGTTGTACTGCACCGTCGACCCCGGCGTGACCGACGCGGGGTCGGTGGCGTTCGGCTCCGCCGGCGACACCGCGAACACGTCCGCCTCGGGCGCGACGTCGACGACGACGTCGAGCGTGTCGGAGACGAGGACGTCGCCGGGCGACCCCGTCGAGACGAGCGAGACGGAGCCGTTGTCGGTCCGGCTCGCGCTCACGCCCTCGTCGGTGGGGATCCCGCGGTAGCGGACCGCCACGTTGACCGTTCGCTCGCCGGGGTTCGCGTCCGTGCGGAGCCCCGCGTCGAACGTCGCGGTCGCCGTCTCGCCGACCGCGAGGTCGCCGACCGTGTCCCGCGTCGACCGCGGGACGATGTTCGGGTCCGTCTGGACCGTCTGCTGGCCGACGCCCTCGGGGGCGGGGGCCTCGTTGCTGAACACGACGACGGCGTCCTCGATGTCGCGGGGCCCGCGGTTGCGCACCTCGACGGTGAAGCTGCCGTCCTCGCCGACGCGCAGGGTGCTGTTCACGCCCGTCGCGGTGAACGCCTGCCGCGAGAGCGGCGTCACGCCCGTACGGACCGTCCGCGCGGCCGCGTCGGCGCGCTCGGCGTCGCGGTAGTCGACCTCGAACTCCAGCGTCGACGAGCGCGCGGTGGCCTCGGTCGCGGCGGCGAGCCGGTAGGTGAACGTGCGGTTCTCGCCCGGCGCCCACGCGCCGACGTACGTCTCGGTGGTGCCCGCGTTGGTGGCGAAGGTGAGGTCCGGATCGATCGGGTTCGCGGCCACGGAGGCCTCGCGCGCGGTCTCGTTGCGCACGTTCCGCAGCGTCACGTCGACGAGGCCGTTGTCGCCGGCCTGAACGACGCCATCGACGTCGACGACCGCGAACTGCGCGCGGTCGGTGATCTCGACGGAGACGTACACGGTCTCCGTCACGATCTCCTCGTCGCGGACCGTCGAGCCGTCGTCGACCTCGGCGCTCTCGACGTTCCGGTACTCCAGCTGGATCGGGACGCGGTAGACGCCGGGGTCGGCGTCCTCGTCGGGGACGACGGTGAACTCGATCGGGCCGGTGACGCCGCGGGCGACGTCGCCGACCGTCTGCTCGCCGGTCCGCACGTCGAAGGGGACCTCCCGGTTCGCCGCGTCGCCGGTGAGGATCCGCGCCGTCGTCTCGTGGGCGGTCACCACCTCGCTCTCGAGGTTGTCGGCCCCCTGCGCGTCGATGTCACCGCGGTTGTTCAGGTTCACCTGAAGGGTGGACTCCTCGCCGGGCACGAACGCGGTCTCCGGCGCGAACGCCTCGATGTCGGGGTCGCCACGCACCGTGTCGTTGGCCTCCTGTGCGACGACCGCTCCGGTCGCGACGAGGGACACGACGAGAAGTAGGACGGCGACCGTCCGGATTCGACTCATGTTGGTTACGTCCGGATACGAGACTGCGACGTAATACCCTTCGGGAACCCGCGACAACAACGTATCTGTTTCCGGATGAGAATCGCGGCTGGAGCCCGACAGCCGAGACGGGAGAGAGACGATGCCCGTCGTATTCAGCCGGCTGTAACGCCAGATACCGTCGGGCTGCCGAGCGAGCGCGGGTTCGATCGCCAAAACGATCTATCGTTTCGCGATTGCTTTTTTATATACTTCGTCGGCGTCAAGCGCCGAGGCTTTGTGGGAGCGCGTCGGAGGGCGCGCATGGAGTCGCTCCGCGACCTCGGGCTGTCGAGCTACGAGGACCGGGCGTACCGCGCGCTGCTCGCGTTGGGCACCGGGACCGCCGCGGCCGTCGCCGAGGAGAGCGGCGTGCCGAAGGGGCGCATCTACGACGCGCTCGGCGGGCTGGAGTCGCGCGGCTTGGTCCGGGTCCAGACCGACCGGGAGCCGAAGCGGTACGCGCCCGTCGAGCCCGCCGTCGCCGTCGACCGGCTGGTCGAGGCGAAGCGGCGCGAACTCAACCGGCGGATCGAGACGTACGAGTCCGGCAAGAGGGAGCTGATCGACCGGCTGGCCGACGCCGAGACGGCGGACGACGAGTTCTGGACCGCCGCGGTCGGCGCCGGCGACTCCCTCGAACTCCTCTTCGAGCGGATCGACGCCGCCGAGGAGTCGATCGTCGTCGTCGCCACCGACGTCTCCGCGCAGTTCGACGTCGACCGCGAGGGCCCGGAGCTGCTCGAGCGGCTCCTCGCGGCGATCCGGAGCGACGTCGACGTCTCCGTGCTCATCTCGCCGAGCGTGTTCGACGACGCGCGCGCTGCCGTCGACGAGGACCGCGCGACGCTGACGATCGCGCAGGGCCCCTTCGAGCTCCGCATCACCGAGGACGCGTACGGTAACTTCTACCTCATCGACGGCGAGGAGGTGTGTCTGGAGGTCGCCGACCCGCTCTCGCCCGACCGGCTGTTCGGCATGCTCGACCTGCGCGACCGGGGATTCGCGGCGCGCGTGAACGACGGCTTCGAGACCGCGTGGGCCGAGGGGACCGTCGTCGACGAGGTGTGAGCTCCGCGGATCCGGCGTTCGCGGGCCCGAACGGACTGCGAGCTGGTTGCGAGCGACACGTCGGCGTCGCGGAGATCGGGGAACGCCGGCCGGTTCGCCCACCCGATTATCACCGATGATTTCGAGGGGGCGCGCTTTTATCCGTCCCCGTGCGTACGACCGATAGAACTGATAGTGACCCTCCGTCCATCCGACACGTCGTCGCCGGACCGCGGCGTCGACGCGGGCGATGCCCCCGAGACCGACGACCGGCGCGCGGCCGACGCGGCGACCGACGACGCGGAGCGGTCGGCGGGGCGTGCCGAGGTCGAAGCGCCGACGAGCGCGCCGACGGCGGGCGGAAGGGCCCCGGAGGACGGCGACTCGTCGCCCGGGGACGGACGGTCGCGGTCGCCCGAGGCGGACCGGTTCCTGCTCGCCGTCGCCGTGGACGGCGAGGTGCTGTTCGCCGGGCCGTCGGTGCCCGACGTCGTCGGCGTCGAGCGCGACGCGCTCGTCGGGAGCGACCTCCTCGACCGCGTCCACCCGAGCGACCGCGAGCCGGTGGCGGACGCGCTGTCGGCGGTCGCGACGGCCCGGACGGTCACCCACCGCATCCGCCGCGCGAGCGGCGGGTACGCGTGGGTCGAGTCGGTCGTCGACGAGGAGCTCGCCCCGGAGTTCGGCGGGCGGATCGTGACGGTCCGCCGCGTCGACGTCGACCGGACCTTCCCGGAGCGCTACCGCGCCTTCCTCGAGTACGGCAGCGACCTCGTCACCGTCGTCGACGACGACGGTCTCATCGTCTACGAAAGCCCCTCCGTCGAAGAGGTGCTCGGCTACGAGCAGGGGTCGACCGTCGGGCGCTCCCCGCTCGGGTACGTCCACCCGGACGACCGCGAGCGCGTGACGGAGCGGTTCTACCGCGCGCTCAACGAGCCCGACGCGGCGCCCACGCTGGAGTACCGCTACCGCACCGCCGACGGCGACTGGGTCTGGCTGGAGTCGCGGACGCGCTCGCTGCCGGCCGACAGCCCGGTCGGCGAACTGCTCATCAACTCCCGCGACGTCAGCGCGCGGAAGGCCCGCGAGCGGCGGCTCACCGACCGGAACGAGCGGCTCGACCGCTTCGCGAGCATCGTCTCCCACGACCTCCGGAACCCGCTGTCGGTGATCCGCGGGTCGATGGAGATGGCGCGGCTGCGCGACGAGACGGACCCGCTCGAACGGGGCGAGCGCGCCGTCGACCGGATCGACCAGCTCGTCTCGGAGCTGCTCACCCTCGCGCGACAGGGGACCGGAATGGACGAGCCCGCCGAGTTCGCGCTCGCGAGCGTCGCCCGCGACGCCTGGGAGACCGCCGCCGGGGGCGACGCCGACGCGGAGCTGGTCGTCGCCGGCGACGCGCGGGTGTACGGCGACCGGGGACGGATGCGGCAGGCCCTCGAGAACCTGTTCCGTAACGCGACCGAACACGCGAAGCCGGACGACGAGACGGACGGGCCCGAGACCGAAGGATCGGACGACCTCGCGGACGGAACGTCCGACGACGACCCGCTGACGGTCCTCGTGACGGCCACGGACGGCGGGTTCCTCGTGGCCGACGACGGAACCGGCGTCGACCCCGACGACCGGGAGTCGGTGTTCGAGTCGGGGTTCACCACCCGGGCGGACGGGACCGGGTACGGGCTCGACATCGTCCGCGAGGTCGTCGAGTCGCACGGGTGGACGGTCGAGCTCCGCCGCGACGACGACGGCCACATCGGACTCCCGGACGGACGGCGGCTCCGACCCCCGGAGGGCGCGTGCTTCGAGGTGTCCGCCCCCGACCCGGCCGACGCCGACCCGGACGAGCCGTGGATCGACTGAGCCCGGGAGCCACCGCGTTTATTCCCCGCGGCCGCCAACTCGACGCGTGAGCGTCGCCGACGTCACGATCCGACGGGCCGACCGCGCCGACCTCCTGGCGGTGGTCCGGATCGAGCGCGCCTGCTTCTCGGACCCGTGGCCGCACGACGCCTTCGAGCGGCTCCTCGACGAGCCGGCGTTCCTCGTGGCGGAGCGCGACGGCGCCGTCGCCGGCTTCGTCGTCGCCGACCGGACGCCGAACCACGGCCGCGACATCGGCCACGTGAAGGACCTCGCCGTCCACCCCGAGGCCCGCGGCGAAGGGATCGGGCGGGCCCTCCTGCGGTCGGCGCTGGTCCGGCTCCGCGCGACCGGCGTGGCCGTCGTCCGACTGGAGGTGCGCGAGGGGAACGACCCCGCCCGGTCGCTGTACGCCGACGAGGGGTTCGAACCGGTCCGGCGGGTCGGCGGCTACTACCGCGACGGCGAGGACGCGCTCGTGCTCGTCGTCGACCTCGCGGCGTGGGCCGACGGGGACGGGGCCGGCGGCGGAGCGGGGTCGGGCGGCGACGACGACAGAGAGGCGAGGTAACGCACCGCACGCCTATCGGCTCGCGGCGCGGGGTTTGCCAAGGCTTAGTGTCGGGGAGGCCGACCGAAACGGTATGAGTTCGGTTCCCGAGCGATCCGAGATCGACACCGAGTACAAGTGGGACCTCGACGGCATCTACGCCGACGACGAGGCCTGGGAGGCCGCCTACGAGGCGGTCGCCGAGCGGATCGACGAGCTGCGCGCCTACGAGGGGCGCGCCGTCGAGGACGCCGCGACGCTGCTCGAACTGCTCGAGCTGCGCGAGGAGATCTTCCGCGAGCTCCAGCAGGTGACGACGTACGCCCGGCTCCGCAGCGCCGAGGACACCCGGAACCAGGAGTACCAGGCGATGTCCGCGAAGGCGTCGTCGCTCGGCTCGGAGGCGTCGAGCGCGGTCTCCTACCTCGAACCGGAGGTCCAGTCGCTGACCGACGCCGACGTCGAGGCGTTCCTCGACGACGAGCCCGCGCTCGCGACGTACGAGCAGTACCTCGACGACGTGCTGCGGAAGAAGCCGCACACGCGGTCGAGCGAGGTCGAGGAGGTGCTCGCGGACCTCTCGGAGGTCACCGACGCGCCGAGCGAGATCTACTCGATGCTG
>Ga0102935_1000784_pt1 | contig 11548 bp, 9 predicted proteins | sample SalPonR2_A_D2_MG_FD_78508 | JGI IMG/M metagenome (GOLD analysis project Ga0102935, IMG submission 78508) | Salt pond soil microbial communities from South San Francisco under conditions of wetland restoration - Salt Pond MetaG R2_A_D2_MG | ecosystem: Environmental > Aquatic > Marine > Intertidal... | reverse complement strand
GCGTCTTCGCGTCGCTCGTTGGGACCATCGCACTCGTCCCCGAAGATATTCGAGAGTGTATCGCCGGCGCGGTCATCTCGAAGTTCCGCGGCGACCGCTCGCTGCTCGCGCCCGGGCTAGAGGCCTTCGAGGAACGCACCGGCGTCCCGGTGCTTGGCGTCCTCCCGTACGACGACCCCGGGCTACCCGAGGAGGACAGCGTCGCGCTCCCGGCGGTTGGCGAGCGCGCGGTGTGGGGCGACGACGACGGCGTTGCTGCAGCACAGAGCGTCACCGTCGCGGTGCCACGGCTCCCCCGCATCTCGAACTTCACTGACCTCCAACCGCTCGCCGCCGAACCCGGTGTTCGGGTCGCGTTCGTCCCGCCGTCGGACTCGCTCGACGACGCCGACGCCGTCGTGCTACCCGGCACAAAAAACACCGTCGACGATTTGCTGGCGCTCAAAGACGCCGGCTTCGACCGCGCTATCGCGGCGTTCGAGGGGCCAATCGTCGGCCTCTGTGGCGGCTACCAGATGCTCGGCTCGGAGATACGTAACGCTTCGCTCGAAGGTATCAACGGAGACGACACGGTCGATGGATTCGGACTGCTCCCGATTCGGACGACGTTCTCGACAGAGAAGACTGTCGAGCACGTCGAGCGATTTCTCGACGGCATCGGGCCGCTAGCCGGCGCGAGCGGTCCCGTCGTTGGCTACGAAATTCACATGGGCGACTCCGAGTACACCGCCGAAGTCCGGACGCCCTTCGAAGGTAGTGGCGCGGCGACCGGCCGCGTGCTCGGCACCTATCTCCACGACCTCTTCGCCAATCGCGACGCCAGAGATGCCTTCGTGAACAATACGTTCGAGTCCACCGGTATCGACCGTAACCGACTCGATACCGACGCCGCGGCCGACCCGTACGACCGCGCCGCTACGTTGGTCCGAAATCACGTCGACCCGAGACCGTTGTCCGTCGAGTGGTGATTTGTTCAGCCCACCCAACCCCGAACTTTATATGGCTGGACGCGCCGACTACCGCCAATGGTCGAAGTGTTCGCCGTCGCGAGCGGAAAGGGGGGGACTGGCAAGACCACGAGTACGGTCGCGCTGGGGATGGCCCTCGCACAGCGGTACGATGTGACCGTCGTCGACGCAGATACGGGGATGGCGAACCTCCTCTTTCACGCCGGGCTCTCTGACGTGGAGACGACGCTACACGACGTGTTGGCCGACAAGGTCGCTGTGACCGAAGCTGCCTACGAGCGCTTCGGGATGACGGTAGTACCCTGCGGGACGAGCTTAGAGGGGTTTCGGGACTCGGACCCCACACGCCTGCGTGAAGTGGTCGCCACGCTGGCCGCAGACACCGACGTCATCCTGCTCGACTCACCGCCGGCGCTGGACAGCAGGGCTGCCGTCCTCCCGGTGGTGATGGCCGACCGGGCGGTCGTCGTCCTCCAACCGACGATTCCCGCTATCTCCGACGGGCTGAAAGTCCAGGAGTACGCCACCTCCTACGATACCGGTATCGCCGGCCTGCTGTTCAACAAAGTCCGCGACGAGGACAGCATCGACGAAGTCGTCACGAAGACCGAGCGCTACTTCGAAGGACCGACACTCGGTTCGGTGCCGGAAAGTGACTGCGCGCGTGAAGCGCGGCGGGCCGGCCGGCCGCTGTTGGCTCACGCGCCGGACTGTCCGGCCGCCGAGGCCTACCGGAGCGTCGCCGCGTCACTCTCGGTTCGGGAGGGCGAGTCCGACGACGTGGCCGACCGGTTCCGGAGCGCCGTCATCCCGGAGCGACCATGAGGCTCCCCCGTGGACGGCTCCGCAAGTCCCGTGTGGTCACGGACCCGCGTGACACCCTCGCGGACGTGCTCGACCGGGAACTGACTGGCTACGCCGTCTTCGAATCACAGGACTCGCTGTTGCTCGACGCCGAGGGCCGTGGCGTCGTCACCTTCGAGGCGGGGATTCCGGTCGTGGCTTACCACACCGGGAGCGACCGAGGGGGGCCGCCCGCCTTAGCCGACCTCGCCGTTCCCGGCCCGTATCACGTCTCGGTGTTCGAACTCGACGCCGACGAACTGGCTCCGGTCCACGACGCCGACGACCTCCGCGTGCCGCCGGTGATGCCGGCCGAACGACTCGCCGGCGACCCGGCGCTGGCCGACAGCACGCGACGCGGTGCCCCGGCAGACCGACGCCCGACGGAGTCAGACGGTGACGACCACAGCGCTGTGGCTGCCTTCCTCGACGATACCGAGAAAATCGAGGCTATCCAACGACAAGCCCGCGAAGAAGCAGCCCAGCGTGCCACAGAGTGGGGATTTAGCGATACGTAATTAACTGGAAATAGGCGCTAAGTCCCCTTCCTCAAGGAGCAACGCAGGGAGCGAAGCGACCGAGTAGCGCAGTAGGGAGGGGATACAGCGCCGCACGATTCTCAAACACGTTCACCACTCGACCCACAGGCCCACGCATTCGCAACCCTTATTTATGTATTTTGTGTATCGTGTGTTGTGGCAACGCGCAAGAATATCTCCATTCGTGACGACCAGGAGGAGTGGATTCAGGAGAATCATCTGAATCTCTCCTCGTTCGTCCAAGAGAAATTGGACGAACTCATTGAGGAACGAGAGACATAGATGCAGTACAACTACAAGTATCAACTTGACCCACCGGAACCCCTCATCGAGAGGCTTCTGCACCATGTCGATACTTGTAGGCAACTCTACAACCACGTCCTCTACCTGCTCAACGAGGCAGACGACATTCCTGCTCGCTACGAGGTGCAGGGGCGACTTCCCGACCTCAAATCGTGGTGGACTGACCTCGGAAATGTTCACTCGAAGGTGTTGCAGATGGTCGTCAAGCGCGTCTACGACAACCTCTCCACGCTCAAAGCGCAGAAGGAGAACGGACGCGCCGTGGGAATACTCAAGTGGAAACCGCCCCGAGAGTATCGGTCGCTCACCTACAACCAGTCCGGCTTCGAACTCAAGAATACGAGTGGTCGGCCTGTTTTGTGGTTGAGCAAAATCGGAGAGATTCCGATTCACCTCCACCGAGACATTCCCGAGAACGCGATCATCAAACAGGTCACGGTCAAGCAGGAGCCGACAGGTGAGTGGTACGCCACGTTCGGTATCGACGTGGACGAAGCCACGCCTGAAAAACCAGAGAATCCCGAGAAGGTCGTTGGCATCGACGTAGGGATTTTCAAGTACGCTCACGACACTGATGGGTACGCCATCGAGAGTCCTGATTTCAGCGACGAACGCGAGCGGTTGGAACGCGCACAGCGCGACCTCTCGCGGAAGGATCACGGCTCTGCGAATTGGGAGAAACAGCGCCGCATCGTGGCCGAACGTCACGCCGAGTTGAAGGACAAGCGCCGCGACTTCCTTCACAAGCTCTCGAACTACTACGCTACCGAGTACGACCTCGTGGCGGTGGAGGACTTGGACGCGAAGGGGCTGGTCGAACTGCCGGGCAACTCTCGGAACCGGGCGGGAGCGGCGTGGGGGACGTTCCTTCGGTTGCTTGAGTACAAGTGCGAGCGGGAAGGAACGCATTTCGTCGCCGTTCACCCTCGTGGAACGACGAAAGAGTGTGCGTCATGTGGCGTTTCGACGGACAAACCGTTGTGGGTTCGTGAGCATTCGTGTCCGGCGTGCGGGTTTGGGGCAGATAGAGACGCAAACGCAGCGTGGAACATCCTTTCTCGCGGTCTTGAAGACGTAGGAGTGGTTCACTCCGAATCAACGCCTGTGGAGACTGCGCTCCCTGTGGATACGCCTGTATCTGCAAAGCGCGTCGTGGAAACAGGAAGCCCCACCCTCAAGGAGCGAACGGCGAAAGCCGTGAGCGAGTAGGGTGGGGTAGTTCACACAGCGCTATCAACTCCACGTCGGGACGTATCTCGGCACGCGACACCACGTCCGGGCCTTCGCACCCACCGAGCGTTCGGACTGGACAGCGTTACAGGCGCACTCGGAGTACTGGGACTGGTTCCGGCTTCGCCACACCGTCACCGACGTACGTGGCACGGCCGACCTGCTGGCGGCGGATTTCGAATCGCTGAACGGCACTACCGTCGAGCGACGGCACACGCGCCCGTCGGGTCCGCTCTCGCGGGGTATCGTCGTCGTCAGCGGGCTCCTCCCGATACTGGCCGGCCGCCGGCACTGGTCCGGCCGCTTCGAGCGGCTCGCCCGGCCGTCCAGTTCGACCGGTGCACTCGCCATCTTCGCTGTCGCGTTCGCCATGCCGGTTTCGGTTCGCGTCGCCGGCATCGCCCTGGAGCGGGTCGTCCCGCTGGTCAACCCGAAACTGTTCGTCGTGTTTCTGTATCCGTGTCTCGTCGCGGCCCTGCCGTTTACCGTGGCCCGCCGCGGGACGGACTCCCCGGCGGCGCTGGCCGGGACAGCGGCGGCCGTCGGCCTCGCCATCGGCTTCGCTGCCGAGTTCGCCCTGTTGGGTGTCACCCCGCCGCCGCCTATCGTCCAGCACAGATTCCTGACGGCGACCGCGCTCGGACTGCTCGCCGCCGGGGGCACGGCGCTGTCGAGCGCTCGCACGCGTCGGTCGCTGTTGACCGTCGCTGGCGTCGCCCTGTGGTTCTGGGCGGTCGCCGCACCGCTTTTCGGGCTCGTCTGACGGGCCGGTCTGTAAACACAGAGCTGTTATATCACGAGGTAAACAGCTACTTTCATGGAGCGGTCCGTCGACGGTAGCGCGGGCGTGTCCCGGCGGTCGGTACTGACGAGTCTGGTCGCCGGCCTCACCGCGACGAGCGGCTGTCTCAGCCGGCTGCGGGCCATGGTGGGCCGACAGGAACCAAGCGCGGTGACGCTTTCGATAAAGACGCTCCCCGTGGACGAAGACCCGTTTGCCATTCCTATCGCCCGCCAGCTGTCGGCGTGGTTCGAGGCCGCGGGTATCCGAACCAGCGTCCAGCCGATGACGGCCGGTGAGCTGTACCAGCAGGTGCTGCTCAACCACAATTTCGACGTGTTCGTCGGACAGTTCCCGAGCCACGTCACAGACCCCGACGCACTGTATTCGCTCCTCCATTCGACGTACTCGGTCGAGCCCGGCTTGCAGAACCCGTTTGGCTACACGAACCTCCTGATGGACGACTTATTGGAACAACAGCGCGTCGAGGCGGCCGACGCCCGAGCGGAGGCCGCGGCGGCGATTCAACGCCAGCTCGTCGACGTTGCGCCCTTTTCCGTCATCGGCTTTCCCCACTCCGTTCGGGCCGCCCGGACCGACCAGTTCACCGGTTGGACCGCCGCGTTCGACCCCTCCATTGCGCACGTTCTCGGGCTGACCCGTGTCGACGAGGATGCGACGACGCTCCGAGCGACGACGCCGGACGGCCGGCCGATGGCGAACCTCAATCCGCTGATGGCGAGCTACCGGGGGCCGTCGGACGCCACCGACCTGCTGTACGACCCACTGGCCCGACGCCACCGGGGGACGCTCTACCCGTGGGCGGCGGGCGAGTGGGCGTGGACCGAGTCGGACCCGCCCGAGTTGGAGCTGACGCTGCGCGAGGAGATGCTGTGGCACGACGGCGAGGCCGTCACCGCCGATGACGTGGCTTTCACGTATGCGTTGTTGCAGGATACGTCGCTGGGGTCGCTCGAACAGGCCGTCCCGGCGTTGCGCTTTCGAGGCCGGTCCTCGCTGGTCGAGAACGTCGCGGCCCTCGACGACCTGACGGTTCGGTTTCGGTTTACCGACTGTACACGGGCGGTCGCCAGCCGGGCGCTGACCGTTCCGATACTGCCAGAACACATCTGGAGTGACCGTACCTCCCGGGCACAGTTCAGCGGCGTCGACGTGGGCGTGACGACGACGGAGGCGCTCGTCACCGACGCAATTCCCCCGGTCGGGAGCGGTCCGCTCGCCTACGAGTCGGTGACATCGCGCCAGCGGCTCGTGCTCGACCGGTACGAGGACCACTTCCTCCATCGAGACGTCGAGACGGGGTTGCCGAGTTCGTTCGCCAGTGGCGCGCCGTTCGAGCGCCTCGAACTGCAGTTCGTCGCGTCGGACTCCTCGGCGGTCGACCGCATCGCGAACGGCGAGGCCGACGTGACAGCGCTCGGCGTCGGCCCCGACCTCACGTCGCGAATCGGGCGCACCGACGAGCTCTCTCTGCACGTCAATCGGAGCCCGTCGTTCTACCTCGCGGGCTTCAACGCCCGGCGGTCGCCGCTGACGAACCCCCGGTTCCGGGTGTTGCTGTCCCGACTCGTCGACCGGGCAGCGCTCGAAACGTCGGTGTTCGAGGGGTACGTCGAGCCGGCTGCCTCCCCGCTTTCCGGGACGACGTGGCTCCCCTCGGAGCTGTCGTGGTCGCCAGACGGCTCCGCCGCCGAGTTCCTCGGGAGCGACGGCGTGGTCGACACCGAGCAGGCACGGGCGGCGTTCCGGGCGGCTGGATACCGATACAACGAACAGGGTCGGCTGATTCGATAGCAGCATGGGTATCCTCGCCGTTCTCACGGAGGCCGCGGTCGTTCTCTCCGTGTTACTTTCGGTGTCCCTCGGCGTCGTCGTCGGGCCTCGGCAGGTCCGACGCGGCTTGGCCGACCACCGCGCGCGCCTCTGGATGGCCGCGCGACCGCTGGCCGTCCTCGTTGCAGTCCTCGCGTTGAATAGCGTCGTCCGCGACTACGGCGTCTCAGTTTCGTGGATAATCGGGCTCAACGTCACCGACGAAATCTACGCCGTCGAGGGTGCGGTCGTCGCGACACTACAGTCGGTGGCCCCGCTGTGGTTCGTCTACTACCTCGGTTACGTCTACGTCTACGGCTACGTCTTCTTGCTCGTTTTTCCGTTGCTCGCGACCGTCGTGACCGGCGAGCATCGACTCCTCCGGCGGACGGCGCTCGCCTACACGGTCAACTACGCCGTCGGGATGACATGCTACGTGCTGTTTGTCTCCTACGGCCCGCGCAACGCCGTGCCGACCGTTGAACCGTTGCTCTTTGACCTGTTGCCGCGGTTCCAGTTGCTGACGAGCGAGGTCAACGCCAACACGAACGTCTTCCCGTCGCTGCACACCTCGCTGTCGGTGACGGCCGCGCTGTTGGCCCTCGACACGCACGAGACGTTTCCCAAGTGGACGCCGGCGGCGGTCGTCCTCGCGGCCAGCGTCGTGCTCTCGACGATGGTGCTTGGCATCCACTGGGCCACGGATGTCATCGCGGGTGTGCTGCTCGCGGCGTTTAGTGTCTGGCTCGCCAACGACGACCGCATCGACGCGATTGGCCGGCGCTAACGGGCGTGAAAGACGACGACGCCGTCGTTCTCGAAGGCGCGCTCGTAGTCGGGGCTGTCCGCGAACGACCCGACGAGTTCGCCGTCGGCCCAGCGGTAGTTCCCCCGGACGGTGTACCCGTCTCTCGGCACCGCGACGTACTCGGGGTCGGCGTCGACAGCCGCCATCGACTGTTCGACGCAGCGGACGGTGTCGCAGTGGGAGGCGGCTCTGAACGCGTCGAGGTGGGGGCCGTACGTGTCTGGGCCGCGCCACTCCGCACCCCACGGCGAGACGAGTATCGGCCGGTCGGCCACCACTGGGAACCACTCGGCGGCGTCGCCCAGCACGACGAACGTCGCCGACGGGTCGGTCTCCTCGCGGGCCCACTCCATGGCCGCCACGTCCGCGTCGTCGACGAACTCCGGCGTGGTGCCGTCGCCCGGACCGGCGAACTCGTAGCCGAGACCACCGAGGCCGACGAGTGAGACGACGAGCAGCGCCGCAACGACGGTCCGGGGCACGGCGGCCCGCGCTCGCGTCCCATATCCGTCTTCCACTAGCGTCGCGACGACGGCGACCACGGTAATCGACCCGACGACGAAGGCAAAGCGGGGTTGGGCGAACAGTATCCACACGACGCCGGTCCAGAGCCCGAGGACACGGCGTTTCGTCGCCAGCAAGCCGATGCCCGCGAAGACGGGCACGACGGCCCACGTCGGGCCCCACTGGCGGAGTCGGTAGAATCCACCGCCGAGCCCGCCGTGGGTGCCAGCCGCGCCGGAGAACACTCCGACGCCGTGGAACTCGATGACGGTCAGCAGCCACGGCGTCGCGAGCACCAGCGCGCCGACGCCGACGACCGCACCCCGTCCCAAACCGAGGAGCGAGCGGTCGTAGCCCGCCCAGAACACGAGGTAGGTTGCGACGGTGAAGATGGCGTAGGTGGGGTGTGTCAGTCCAACGCACAACACCGCGAGCAGCCCCACGGGGACCCACTCGCGCTCGCCGTCTCGAAAGGTTCGGAGGGCGGCGTAGGCCGCCGACAAGGCGAAGAGAAAGGCCGGCGCGCGGACGAGGCCGCCAGCGCTCACGTGCCACTCGATGGCTTGGGGGTTCAGGACGACCAACAGCGCCGCCGCGGTACCGGCCCGGCGGTCCCCGACGATGTCCCGGCCGAGCAGATACACCGGCACCAGCGCCGCCACCGTCACCAGCGGTGGGAGGAACAGCGCCGTCCCGAAGACGTTCGCACCGAGGTCACGCAGAACGGCGAGGCCGTAAAAGGCCAGCGGCGGGTACGCGAAGGGCACGCCCTCCGGCCCGTAGTGTGGCACCGTCGGCGGCAGCGCGTAGCCGTTGGCGCGGACGGTGTCGGCCGTCAGCGTGTACAACCCCGCGCCGTAGGCGGGGTAGTCGTTCGTCACGACGTACAGCACCGTCACGAGGAGACCGACGGCCAGCGGCCACCCCAGCCACCGCGCGTCTGCTCGGGACAGCGGTGGGTCGGGAGTCGCCGTCCGCAGTCGCTTGGCGGGCGACGGCCCGGTCATCGCTCACGGAGTTCGAACGGCCACTCGACGGACACGTCGAAGCGCCGCCGCCGCCACTCGACGACAACCCAGACCGGGACGACGAGGAGGAGGGAAACGGCCGCCAGTATCTCTATCGTTCCAACCCATCCCGGCAGGAGGTAGGCGACGCCGTTGACGATTGACTGGGGAGCCCACGACGCCACTTCCCCGACCGCCGAGCGGTTCCCGGCGTCGGGCTCTCGGCTCGGCAGATTCAGCGCCGCCGCGCTCGTCCCGCCGGTACTCTCGTCGCCGGTGCCCAGTCGCTCGGCCTCGTAGGGAAAGCCCATGTCGATAGACCAGACGACCTCGCCGTTCTCGTCGATTTCGAGCACGCGGTCGCCGTTGGAATCCGCCATGAGCGTGTGACCGTTGGGCAGGCGGTCGGCGTCACGGACCCACGTCATCCGTGGGTCTTGCCACTCCCAGGATTGGACCCACGAGCCGTTCTCGCGCTGGTACTCGATAGCTCGGCCGTTCTCGGAGTCCGCGACGAGCACTGCTGGGCCGCCCTGTTCGGGCGGGATGTAGTCGGGGTTGTGTTGCTCGTACAGTCGGCTGTGGTTGCCGTCACTGCCGAGCGTCCACCCCTCGCGCAGCCCAGTCTCCATGTCGATAAAGACGACTTGGTCGTGGTTGCGGACGCTGACCATCACCGTCTCCCGGCCGTCTATCTCGATGTGCTCCACGTCGTTGATGTGCGTCCAGTCGTGGGGGTACGGGCCGCCGCTTTCGGTGGTGAAATCCGACTGGGCGTTCCACGCCCACGTCTCCAGTCCGGTCGTCGTGTTGACGACGAACGCGCGGTCCCGATAGATGTCGGCCACGACCAGTCGCTCGTCGTCTAGTCGGTCGGCGTCGTGCCAGCGCGTCGAGTGTTTCCCGGGCGTGATACGCGAGTAGATGTCGGTGACGGTACCGGTGGTGAGGTTCACCCGCTCGACGCCGTTGCGGGTACAGACCCGCTGGGCGTCACACTCCTCGGCCGTCAGGTGGTCCGAGTACATGTACTCGACCGTCGCCTCGGTGCCCTCGACGGGGTCGACATCCCAGTAGCGCGTGTGGCTCTCGTTGTGGTAGTAGATACTCCCGTTGGGCGCGAACGCGACGATTTCGGCCCGTTTGCGCGGGCCGTCGCCCTCGTTGGTGACGAACGCGGTGGAGTCCCCAGCCACCACGGTGATGTTGTCACGCGGCGGGACGACCACCCCGCTCGCGTTCCCCTGCAGCGCAGCCTCTACCGAGGAGTTGATACCCTGCACTTGGCTCCCACTCGTCTCGGCCGCCACGTAACTCCCCCCGAGAACGGCGAGGCAACACAGTGTCGCCACCCCAAATACGACCCGCAACCGCCGACGGTCCATCATTGGATTGGGATTTCTATATAGCGGAATAATTGTTCCGATGCGGAACAGACCCGTCCCGCGCGCTGGACGTCTGATAGTAATTACTGTCGCGATGTACCGGGACGCGTCGACCCCGGGTCGGCGCTATCCGGAAACAATCTACAATGGTCACTATCAGTCGGTACGAACCGGAATCCACCACACCCGCGACCGTCCGCCCACCTTCTTACTCGTGATGTCGGTTCCGTCTTCGAGGTCGTGGAGCTTGTTCAACGCCGTCCGTCGCGAACAGCCCAACCGGTCCGCGATTTCTTTCGCCGTCAGCGGCTCCGCGTAGTCGCCCCGGTCTTTGAACACCTCGATGACGTCCGATTCCGTGTACTGGACTTCGCGGCCGGGCGGTGACATACGCCGGAGTTCGAGTGCCGGGTACTTAATTGTGCGTCGGGGCTATCTCACTATAGTCACGTACTTTGTATCGAGTAGTTGCCCGAATGTCCGCACCTACTGACCACTAGCTCAATGCTTCGGCCCGGTGTTACAGGTGCTGTAACATCTGTCCGTCAGTAAGTATAGAGTACCGCTGGCTGTACTGTCTCCTGCGACCGCCAGTTGGTCACTGCAGCGCCCCCCTTCGGCCCTCCGCTGTCTCGGTCGCCCTCCGCGCCGTTTCGGTATCTCGTTGTCGCGGTCAGTGCTCGCCTTCCAGCGCCCGCGCCTCGTACTCGGAAATCGACACCGCCTCGCTGCGGTATCGCTCGAAGGCCCCGCTCGCCCACGCACAGAGTTCGTCGCTCGTCGATTCGAGCAACCCTCGAATGTTGCCGCTATCGTCGTAGACGACCAGACAACAACCGCGGTCGTCGATGGCCAACCCGAACGGGAGCAGGGCCTCGTGGACGTAGATGCCTATCCGTTCGTGGCCGACCGCGAAGGTCAACTCGGACTCGTGGTTGGCTCTGGACTGTTCGAGGACGGTCCGGTCGATGACCATCTGGATGTCTGAACCGGATTCGACCAGTTCGACGCCGATGTCGTTGAACGGCTGTGCAACGACGGGCGTAATCGCGTCTATCTCCCCCTCGGCCGCCCGGAACCACTCGGTGAACCGGCTCAGCGGGGCCAGCGGGTTGCCGTCTTCGCTCACGGTGAGTTGGCCCGTCTCCACGGCGTCGATAGGGAGGTCGTCGGTCGCTGGGCCGAGGTGGGCCGCCAGCGGACCGAACTCGCGCGCTCGGGCGGCCTCCGATAGCAGCGCCTCGTACCGGCGGTAGACCCGCCGACCGGTGACGGTCGCTCGGTAGTCGCCGTCGTGTTTGACGACCCAGCGTCGGTCCCGGAACCCCGCAAGGATGCGCTGAATAG
>Ga0102935_1000782_pt1 | contig 11575 bp, 15 predicted proteins | sample SalPonR2_A_D2_MG_FD_78508 | JGI IMG/M metagenome (GOLD analysis project Ga0102935, IMG submission 78508) | Salt pond soil microbial communities from South San Francisco under conditions of wetland restoration - Salt Pond MetaG R2_A_D2_MG | ecosystem: Environmental > Aquatic > Marine > Intertidal... | reverse complement strand
ATCGTCCATTAGGAACGCGTCGACGTCGTCATCGGAGTTCGAGGCTGCGGCATCGCTCGCGAGTTGGTCGCGAACAGCCTCCAATTGTGGCCGCTCCTCCTCACCGTAGGACCCGAGTACGAAGTAGGAAGTGGTGTTGACGAACCGTCCGAGGTCCTCGTGCATCGCGGTCTGGATCGCCTCGACGCGTTCGGGTGTGAGTGTCTCACCGGGCTGGTCACCCAACTTGTCGATGACTGCACGGATAGCGTCGTCGTTGTTCATACTGGAGAGGATTCACCACCTCCACCTAACGGTACGGAAATACGACTGGAAGTGGAATACGAGAGCATTCTAACTACCATTTCGAGATTTACCGAAATGGTTATCCGACCGGAACGCAAAGGCCTATACACAATGTCCCGGTCTGACGCCACTCCGCTTACGCCAGCCGAGAACAGGGCCGGCCTCGATCCGATCGCAGCGTTGAGTGTCCTCGACGATGCGACCCGTGCGAATATCATCGGGACAATCGTCGGTCACCCGAAAGGCGCGCCCTCGAAGAAGGAACTCGAATACTACAATCCGAGTATCGCAGCGTCGACGCTCACCGACCACCTCATCCGGCTGGAGGAAGTGGGACTGATCGAGGCCATCGAACGAGATCGTGAAGGGCTCAAACGGGGTCAGCCGTACCGGTTCTTTCAGCTCACCGACGCCGCCCGCGAGCTGTTTGACCGGAACAACCTCTTCGAGCCCGGCGCATATCGAGAACTATTCGCCGAAGTCGAGAAAACAGACGAAATCACGGCAGCTGAAGACGTTGAACGACCGGACGGACGAAACTGATCCTCACCTCAGAGCGCACATTCTGCTAGACAGAAAACTCGACATACAGGATTTCCAGAAGCGCAACCAGTGCAAAGCCGCCTTAACGTACTGGCATCGGCCGTAGGACCGACCGTTCAGACTACTTTCACTTTCACCCTCCGTCCATGGCTCACCCCTTTTACACATCTGTCCATCTGCGCTACCATGAGCACTTATTCCCGACAACCGACGGCGGATCTCCCGGACCTCACACCGGGTGTCACGCTCGTCGACGTTGACGACGACCTCGGCGTCACGCCCGTTCAAGCCCTGCTGATCGATCAGGTACTCGGCGGCGACGGGCCAGCGTTCTGGGTCGACGGTGCGAACAGAGCGAACACGACGCGGCTTCGAGAACTAGCGCCGGGCGATCGCGCCCTTGACCGGATCGAGGTGGCCCGCGGATTCACCGCTCACCAACACACGTCGCTTCTTGATCGGCTCGCCGGCCGTCTCGACGCTCGGGGATCGCCCTCAACCGTCGTCGCTACCGGTCTTGACGAGATGTATCGCGGCGCCGATATCGCTGACGAGCTGGCCGAACAAATGTTCATCCGGGCGATCGCCTCGCTCGCACGCGTCGCTCGCGTTCATGGCGTGCCGGTGATCGTCACGCGGAGTCGCGAGGACGGATTCTCGCGGCCGCTCCGTCGCGCGGCGACGACACACCTCCAGTGTCGGTCGACGCCGTTCGGACCGCAGTACGAGGACGCAGCAGGCGATAAGAAGACGCTCGTCTACCATACGGACGACGGCTGGATGCAGACGACACTCGCGTACTGGCAGGAGGTCCTCGAACACCGCGCCCGGATGCACGAATCGTCGTCACTCGAACGCACTACCGGTCCCGTGGGGGTCCAGTAATGGGCCGAACGAATCCGACCTACCGCGATCAGTTGAACGCGATCGAAGACGAGTGGGGAGCGTACCGACGGGCACTCCGGCGGGAGGACCAGTACATCTTCGACCAACTATTCGTGTACGCTCGCGATCACGCCGACGCGGCCGGGAACCTCAACCACGCCAACTCACTGGCTCCAATCTGGATGGCGATCGCGCTCGAACAGGACCGCCGCATCACCGAACTGGAGGCGCGAGTCGACGACCTCACTGACGAGTAGCCCGTGACCCTCACGCTGGACTACCTCGACGACGGGCGTGTCGCCCGGTGGACGCTCACCCCAGACGGTGTCGATCGTGAGGCCCACGAGAACTATCGACCGACACTGTTCGTCGGGGACAGTCCTGACGATCTCTACGGGCGCGCAGGTGGTCCAGACCCGATGCCCCCCGAACGAGACAGCCTCTCGGAGTCACTGGCCGAACTGCGCGCCTTTCTCGATGGACAGGCGGCTGTCGACAGCCCTCGTGTCGAATTCCACCGACAGACGTTCCGGACGGATGCCCGACCGCTCCTTCGGATCGACGCCACGTCAATCGAGGCTGTTCGGACAATTGCGAAGCGCGTCCGACAGTTTGACCAGCCAGACACGTTCACCTGCTACAACGTCGATTTTACGCGGCAACTGCGGTTCTGTCTCGAAACGGACACACCAGCCGCGCCCGATCGGTCAGTCCGCGATCTACGGACGCTCCATCTCTCGTTTCCAAGTCACGAATCCGGTATCGAGTCGCTGCCGCAGCTCACCGTCGACGGCGACCGCGTCGGCTCGTCGCCCCGTGAGGTCGTGACGGGTCTCCGGGAGGCGCTTGAAGAGCGTGATCCCGACGTGCTGGTTCTGTCGACTGCCAATCTGGTTCCGTTGTTGATCGAGGCAGCCGACGCCTACGGTGTCGAATTTGTACTCGGACGGCAGCCGGGGTACACGAAGCTCGCCGGCGAATCGACGTACACCTCCTACGGGAACGTCGGCCACTCGCCGGCCAGATACGCGGTCCCCGGCCGGGTTATCATCGACGAGTCCAACTCGTTTTTCTATCACGAGTCGGGGTTAGCGGGGTGTCTCAATCTCGTGGAACGGTCCGGGTTGCCGCTGCAAGAACTTGGCTGGGCGTCTATCGGCCGGGTTTTGACGGCCATGCAGATTCGGGAAGCACGGTCGCGTGACGTGCTGGTACCGTGGCGGGCGTGGCGACCCGAGCTGTTCAAGACGGCGTCGACGCTCGACACCGCCGACCGCGGTGGAACGACGTTCGCGCCCGACGTCGGCGTCCACGAGAACGTTCACGAACTGGACTTCGCGTCGCTGTATCCGAACATCATCCGGACACGAAACATCTCGCCCGAGACGGTTCGTTGCGGTTGCTGTGACACCGACGACGTGCCGGGGTTGGACTACTCAATCTGCGAGCGCGACGGGTATCTGCCCGAGGTGCTCGGCCCGCTGATCGATGCCCGGAGTGAGATCAAAGCGAAAATCCCCGAGGTCGACGGCGACGAGCTCGACCGGCTGGAGGCCGCGTCGGCAGCGATCAAGTGGATTCTCGTGTCCTGCTTCGGGTATCAGGGGTTCTCGAACGCAAAGTTCGGCCGGATCGAGTGTCACGAGGCGATCAACGCGTTCGCCCGTGAGATCCTCCTCGACGCGAAGACCGCACTGGAGGACTCAGGGTGGCGCGTGATTCACGGGATCGTCGACTCAATCTGGGTGACGCCCGCCGACGAGCGCGACCAGCAACCGCTGGAAGAGGTTGCTCGCAAGGTGAGCGCGGAGGCCGGTATCGAGTTAGAGTATGAGTGTGCGTTCGAGTGGGTGGCGTTCTGTCCAATGCGAAACTCCGAGTCGGGCGCGTTGACCCGCTACTTCGGGAAACGTCGAGGAGAGACGTATCCCGAGGCAGGGCTCGGGGACGCGATTAAGACGCGCGGCATCGAGGGGCGACAGCGCTCGACGCCTGCGTGGATCGAAGACGTACAGACCGAGGCACTCCGCGTGTTCGATGAGTCGCGGTCGCCCGAAGCTGTCTGTGACGTGCTCCGCCGGCGGCTTCGACAGCTGCGAGAGCGCGAGGTGGACCCCAGTGGACTCGTCATCGACAACCGAGTGTCGAAGGACGTGGACGAGTACTCGATGGAGACGCTCACCGTGGCAGCGCTGAAACGTGCCCGGATCGAGGGTACTGGGTTGGCGCCGGGACAGACCGTTCGGTACGTCGTCGTCGACGCAGACGCACGCGGCGCCGCACGCGTCCGGCTTGAGTACGAGGACCTCGACCGATACGACACCGCGTGGTACGAGGACGCCGCCGTGCGTGCCGTCGAGAGCGTGCTCGCGCCGGTTGGGTGGCGAGGGGGTGAGATCCGGCAGTACCTCAGCGGGACGAGCGACGAGACGTTGGCCGGCTTCGTGACAGAATAGTCGTTGTTTTTGATCCGGACCTGTGAATGTGAATTATCCCCACGGGTCGGGATAAAGCTCAGAGAGCATCGCCTGTTTTGACCCAATGGCACCTTTCATGTGGATCGGGACATCCCCCTCCGAAAACTCTGCGAAGATATGGAGACAGGATCCGCAAACATTCAAGGCCGAATTTTCTTCATCCATTCCAAGCGGGAAGTTTATTGCTAACTCGGTGATCAAATTCTCCTCCTCATGAGCGCTTACAGCGTTGAACACGGCAAGTCGTTCGGCATGAATACTCTGGTGACGATCTCGTGTTTCAACGACAGACCCAGTATAGATATTACCGTCTTCGGCCCCGACTGCTGCGCCAAGACCGGGGAAGTCTCGCGGTGAGACAGAACAGCTGACTGCCTCCGATGCTGCTTCGATAACCTCCTCACTAACCTCGGACATATGGCTCGGGTTGGGTAGCGAGTGGATAAACCTTGTCTCAAAGTTGACGCTCTCGCTTTTAGGTAGGAATTGCACCTCTCTTGAGGAGCGCTCGTAGTAGGCCAACGTGACCCCCAGCAGTCCAGTGCCACTCGACAGTCACGTCGATCACGGGGGAGTACTGAAGGCGACTCACCTAGTACTCTCGAAACTCCGCTATCGCAACGAGATGCCGCGTTTTGGACACTCCACTGTCAGTGACGCGCCACCGAGGCGACCGAATCAACGTCAAGGGGGAAACTCGCCGTCGACGGTGTCGGCGACGTGCCCAGAACACCGGTACGAGGGACGGTCAATGATCTACAGCGAGCCCCTCTTTGCCGGCAGAAAGCGTTACAGTGAAACTCTGACGACGCCGTTGTCGGCGATCGCACGGATGGGACCGTACATGACGGGCAGTCGCGGTCGTGTGGTCGAGCCGAGTGTTTCAACACGGTGAGCGACGCGTGGACGGGGTAGAGCGTGTCCTCGATACAGACCCCAACTGTTTAAGACGGATCCGGAAGAAGGATCGCATGGTTGTAGGTGGAGACGCCCTACTTGGCGCGCTCCACTACCTCACCCCGACGAGCCGCGCGACCAGCATGACGATCTCCGCCGCCATCCTGATCGCCCGCAGCACGTCGAGGGCGTGCGGAGACTCGTCGTCCCCGTCTGACTTGTCGCCGTCGTCGCCGTCATCGTTGTCACTCATTGAGAGGCGACCAACGAGGAACAGGAACGAGCGGTGGTTGTAGGCGGAGACGCCCTGTTCCTCGTAAGATGGGATAGGGCAGTATCGCCTAAAAAGGCACCCGATCGGACCGGCACGGAAACCCGCATATAGCGAAACTGGTAGATAGCTACCTGTCGTCAAACTCGTCTTCACGCCACTCGCCTGTGAGCGGGTGGTCATAGTCATCTGGTGCGAATCGCCCTGTCCGCATGACCCAGTGCGAGCCGTTCGCTTCGAGCGCGTCCTCGTGGGCAAGCGCGTCATCGAGAAGTTCGGCGACTGCGTCGGTGTCGAGGTTATCGGCGTCGCCGGCGAGTTCACGAATTTCCCGCCGAGAGGCGCCGGGATGGGCAGCGATCAGGTCAAGGAGAAGCTCGTACTCAGTCGGCGGCATTTCGACCTGCTTCGAACGCCTGCGTCCGGCGCATCTCTAAGACGTGCCGCGTCCCGGCGCCACCGTCGAGCGGCGCCATGACCAGTAGACCCGGCGCAGCGTGACACGGGACTCCGTCGCCGACGTGAAAGCCCGTCCCGGTCGTCGGCACTTGTACGCGGTACCCATTCCCCGAGTGCTGAATCCGGGTGTTGATCCCGCAGTGGATCGACGCCGTCTCCGTGGCTGCGAGCGCGACAAGTTCGGCACGGTCGGCCATTGGCACGCGGTCGGTATCCCGATCAATTACGAGCAGTAAATCGTCGAACCCGTATGCGACGACATCGGCGCGGTGCGTCGTGTCGCCGTCGGCGCCCTCCTCGACGAGCCCGGCGCTGCGAGCGGGTTTGGTTACTTGTAGCGCGAGGCCGTCGCCCGTGTTTGTCAGTTGATTCGGCATCTACTCGGTCACCTCTCGTGCACGCGCCCAGATCCACGCGTCGTCGTGGTCGTCGAGGACGCTCGAGTCAAACCCACAGAGATCGCGGAGGTAGTGCGTCCAGAACTCCCTGTCGAACGACTCAGGCACATTATCAACGGCCTCGGCGTCGCCAAAGCGATCTTGATGCGTCGCCGGCGGCGGAACGGCAGTCATTTGTCGACCTCTTCCACCATCGCGATCGTTCCGAGCGTCGGGTACTCCCACCGGACGATCTCGACGCCCTCGACGTACTGGATCCCAGCGTGCAGCGTGGGCGTTCCCCAGCCGTCATCCGTCTCGACCACACCAATTTCGCCCAGATCCGTCGCATGTCGATCCGGTTTGAGGTCAACCTCGGGTGCCTCGAAAAGTGTTTCAGCTGCGTCGCCAGTTGTGTCGTCCATGTGTAGTCACCTGCGTGCGGCGAGTCTCGCTGTGCGTGTAAGTTACTATAATATAGTAACGTAAAACCATGCCGATGCCCATGCGTGTACCTAGTACCGAACCAGTAGTGCAAGAGATGTGCGGGATAGAACACGTCGCGCTCACCGACGGCCTCGCGGATGGGGACATGCCGGGTAGGATCGCCGGGTGCAGTCGTTCCGACCGTGCGACCCGCTGAGTGGTCAGCGCCCATCGACCTCACCACCAACAGTGTGGGACGTGTAGGGGTTGTGCTCGCATACACGATCGTCCGTCGTCAGTCGCTAAAAACCCGGTCGCGACAACTCGTGACCGATCTACGTGTCGAACGATGCTTCGCGACCGAGCCGATCGGGCGTGAACGAGAGACCACGGTCAGCGTAGTAGAGCGCGAGGTTTGCTTCAAGATCCGTGATCAGATAGTGATCGAGCACGTCACGGAGACCCTCGACGGCAACGCTGTCGCCGGCGGCAACGGCTCGAAGCCACTCCGGGCCGAGTTCCTCACCGAATCGTGAGTTGTCGACCGGCGCGCCGTTCCAGACTGTTTTCGGGATCGGGTAGTCGTAGGCGTCGAGACACTCTTCCAGCGAGGGCCACTTATCGTTCGGACCACACGCCGCCTGCCGGTCGGCGAACACATCGACGTGCGGGCCTCTAACGTGGATATCCGGCGTCTTCAGATCAACATCGAAGTCTGCGCTCCGCTTGAACAGAAAGTCCATGTCGAAGCCGATGCCGTTGTAGCTCACAAGCGTGTCAGCGTCGATTTCGTCGATCGTCTCGAACGCCTGTTTGACAAGCTCGCCCTCATCGTCAGCCCCCTCGCGGACGAACGTCTGATACTCAGCGTCACTCGCCGGAGCTTCGTACGGATGGCTACCGACGCCGATCGCGACCGTCTCGCCCGTCGTCGGATCGAAGTCAGTGGTTTCGATATCGAATGTCACGAGTCGATCGCATGGATCGGGTTCTGCGTCGTACTTCATGCGCTCCGGAGAATCACCCGACTATATATGAATGTTCGGTGAGACAAGCTTTCTTTTTAAGTGAGATGTTATACACAGATCAGTCTTCTTGACTTCTGTCCGGACATGCCCAGACACTTGCTACATATTTGTGGCAAAACATCGATTTTCTGACTGATATTAAGCCAGATTCATTCTCGTGCGCAGATCGAGGCCGGCTCAGGTCACGCCGATTTACACGCCTCGACGACAAGCTCGGGGGCGTCGACGAGTTGGTTCACCGTGTGGGCTCCTTCCCCTTCCCGCGCCCCTTTCGGTCCTGCTCGATTAGCGAGAGGAACGCCAGTTCGGAGAGCAGATCTCGGACGCGACGGATCTTGAGCGGGTCTGTCCCTTCGCGTTCACAGACGACCTCGTACGCGGAGTACAATCTGTGAAGCACGGGCTTTCTCCTCGATGTTCTATAAAGGAGGAATATCCTGAATTTGACTCCGAGACAATTCTCACAGTCCAACTTCACGCATTGTGGACGGTACCACACACACCCCGGGTGTCGAGTGTAAATTGTCTACGGTGGCTGTCTGATCCCTACTGACTGTTGGTTAGAATATACAGAAATGCGATTAACACAGATGTACATACTGTGAACAGCTAAGACGAAGATTCTGTGATGGGTATTATTCAGCTCACTATCCGTCGAGAGATCTCATCTTATTCTCCTTGCACCCACTTATAAAAGAGATATTCTCAGTGTCTATAATAGTTCAAAGCTGCTTGTACTGTCTGAATCTATCTGCATAATCGCCTATATAATAAAATATATAAATATGTTTTAGATAGTAGTAGTAGAACTACCACAAAGCGAGGTCTAAAGAGTTCTTCTTCGGGAAAACACCATCTAACGGTACCAAGTGCACCGTAGACTACCAAGTAACAGCCTACCGCCTCATCAGTTTACACTCGACACCCGGGGTGTGTGTCTTCGAGAACGTAGCTTCCTCGACAACCAAAGATATCGAGAAGCTACCGGCGTTACACTCGACACCCGGAGGGGTACTCGATATTTCTTCTTCCTGAAATTCGCTCTGCTATTTCAATCTTCTAGACTCTACTAACCGTGTATTCCAGCATTTACACTCGACGGGTGGTGTGTGATGAAGACATAGTTTTATATACTACACCGACCGTCGTGTGTAATATGAGGCGGACGCTCCGAGGTCAACTACTCATATGAGTAACGAGAAACAGAGTTCTCTCGACTCAATTTGGGAAAGCGAGGACTCAGTTTTTGCGGACAAAGAGCTCCTCGACATTGAACATATACCAAACGAAGAACGGATTATTGGTCGTGAGGATGAAATATCTAACCTTGCCAACAGTATTCATCCCGCGATCAGGGGTGGAAAGCCTAGAAATACGCTGATCTACGGAAAGACAGGGACCGGAAAAAGTCTCGTTGCCAAGCACGTTACTCAAAGTGCTGAAAACTTCGCTCACGAGCAGGGTACGAGACTCGATCGCGCATACATCGATTGTACTCAAGCAACGACAGAGACACAGGTGGTTATCAAACTCGGTCGAACGTTCAACCAACCAGATGAAACAAATATCTCTGTACCACTCTCTGGGTTATCGACGAATGCATACTACGATCGTCTTTGGCAGATTCTCGATACCCTCCACGATGTCGTCATCATCATTCTCGATGAAGTCGACAAACTTCAGGAGAACAACGTGCTAATGCAACTCTCCCGAGCTGGGGAAGCTGGTAAGATCGATTCGTGTAAGGTCGGCATCCTCGCGATCAGCAACAAAATCTCGTTTAAGGATTCCTTGGATGAGCGAGTCCTAAGTAGTCTCCAAGAGCGTGAGTTCATCTTCCCTCCCTACGATGCAAACCAGCTCCGCGAAATTATGCGTCATCGTCAAGATGCATTTCGCGAAGGCGTCCTCACCGATGACGTGATTCCTCTTGCGGCTGCGTTTGCTGCACAGGAACATGGTGACGCCCGAAAAGCACTGGATATTCTTCGAAACGCAGGTGAGCTTGCGAAAGACGATGACAGCGATGTTGTCCGAGAAGAACATGTCCGTAATGCGCGAGAGAAAGCAGATATCGATCGATTCTCAAAGCTGCTTCAAGACCAGCCAACGCAATCGAAAGCAGCAGTGTATGCTCTTTCATTGATCGCAGACGGGAGTAAACAGGAAGAATTCCCTACTCGCGAAATCTATGAACGATATGAGCAACTCACTGAATCACTGGATATTGACCCTCTCTCACAAAGAAGGATGTCTGATCGCTTGAACGAACAGGCCTTTCTCGATATCCTTGGTGTCACAGATCGAGTTGGCCGTGGTCGTGGGAAGGGGATGACCAATTTCTATTACCTTCTTGAGGAACCTGAAGTCGTACAAAGTGCTATTGAATCTGATCAGCGGTTCTCTCCGGATGTGTAATTCACGGTTTTACACTCGACAGTCGGGGTGTTTCACTCTGTTTCTCGGATTGACGTATTCTACGAATTCTCAAATAACGTCTGTACGGTATGATACGCAGGTTAACGCCAATTTACACTCGACACCCGGGGTGATCCGTCCATTCTGTTTTGACCGCATGGCTGTCATTTCGCTGACTGGCTTATCTGAGAGGCAATCGACCTGCAGTCTTCATTGGCACGCGAGGATGACTCCAACTAATCGAATTTCATCTCGGACACGGGGAATGTGAACCGCCTTGGCGTCAAGCCCCGAGGCACTCGCCTTGCTCATCTGTAGATATCAATATCCGGTTAGCTCCCCGTTCTACTCGTCAGGATTGACCGGTGATTTATACTTGGACTTGACTTGGTCTCCATCCCGCCACTGCCAGTAGTAGTAGCGATTGTCGTTGATTTTCTTGATCGTGATCGTCGCTTTTGCAGGGGTGTCATCAGGGAGATCATCTGGTCGCTCCTCCGCTTCGTCTTGGTCTGGCTCCTCCTCGAGGTATGTCTCGCGTTCCTTGAGTTCGGCTAGCTCCTCGGCGTACGTGGCAACGTCACGGAGTTGCTCAGGAGTCGATTTGTTAAGCGTGTCGACCAGCTCTGCCGGGAGGCTTGTCGGTGGGATCGGTTGGTGATCGGACATCGGCTGCTCTTGTGTCGCTCTTATGTAGAAACGTGGAAAGACGCAGTAGAGCGGCTGTAGTGTGTTTCCTCGGTAAAGTGAATTCTGCCGAGACAGGCCGCCAAACAGCACCTCAAGCACATAACTCTTATTAGCGATCAGACGTTTTCCGCAGCTCTACACAAGAGCGTCTTGTGTTAACCAACAGAGAGCGCAATTCATAGTTTTGTTGGTTAAGACGGTGAAGTCCGTTTTCGTATCTACTTCGTAGACGACGCGCCTTCGGTTACGTTGTCCGTGGCCGGTGTTTCCTCTCGGTCCACTAGAGGATTGTTGCCACACAGATGCATCAGAGGTTGATCTCGGAACAGAGCTCACCGACAAATCTGCTCTATTGAATACGCTGAGAACGTGGGATCCTCTCCAGTTGTGACTGTAAGAACAGTATCCTGATTGGCTTCTCAATCTTCGTTGTCGTGTTGAATAGCGATCGAACCGGCTGATATCACGGAGTAGGAAGGCGAGTTGAGCTCCTCGCGATAACTCACTTGTCGAGTTCCGGCGCGTCCTCTAGAAAGCACTCAATTGATTCTTCGATGAGCAAATCCGGAGGCTGCTCTCGGGCCTGAGCTACATGTGTGAGCGCCTCGTACTGTCCACCAGAGATGTTAATAGCGACCTCTTGATCCTCGGCACTGAGTTGCTCTTCAATAGCCACGGCAACGAACTCGCCAACGGAGTCATGCTGGTCGCTCGTGTTGACAATGGATGAGATGATCTTGTGTAGCCTCATCGGGAGAGTGATGATTGCTGGCTGACCTGCCACGGTGACAGTTGGCTCTGAAGCTGTCCCATCTATAT
>Ga0102935_1000776_pt1 | contig 11613 bp, 12 predicted proteins | sample SalPonR2_A_D2_MG_FD_78508 | JGI IMG/M metagenome (GOLD analysis project Ga0102935, IMG submission 78508) | Salt pond soil microbial communities from South San Francisco under conditions of wetland restoration - Salt Pond MetaG R2_A_D2_MG | ecosystem: Environmental > Aquatic > Marine > Intertidal... | reverse complement strand
CGTTTTCCATGTTGTAACCCATGTCAAAGATGACGACTTCTCCGTCAACTTCAACTGCGGTCATGTTCATACCAACTTCTTCATATCCACCTAATGTGTAAACTTTCATGTTAGAAATTCACCTATTTTTAAAGTCTTACAAGTTCGAATACGAGGCCGACTTTTATAAATAAGGCCTCAGATTCTCCTCGCGATTATCTGTTGTGTATTGGCTGAAGAGTTTGCCGTGATTTTTTAATTTCTTAAGCGTTCGGCATTCAGTATAATTGTATGTATTCAGATAAAATCCTCGAACTTTTCGAGGAAAAAGATATTGAGATCGGAGATAAGATAAAGGCCTCTGAACGCGAAGGAAAACTGATGCCGAAGCCGGAAAGCGGAAATCCTGATACTGTTTTATTGAAAGATGAATCTGGCTACAACATCGGAGTTGATCCCGAGAATGTTGAGCTTGTTGAAAAAATCGAGTCAGAGGAAAGGGAGAAGAAAGAAGTCCAACACAGTGATGATAGGCCTGATATTTTAGTCCTTCATACCGGTGGAACTATCGCTTCACGTGTTAGTTATGAGAAAGGAGGTGTTGAGCCGGCTTTCGATCCTGAGGATCTTGTTGAGATGTATCCTGAGCTTGATGAGGAAGTAAACATCCATTCGGATGTTATCGCTCAGATGCTTTCCGAGGATATGGAGCCAGAGCACTGGCAAAAGATCGCTGAAGAAATAGATAACGTAAAAGACGACTACGACGGGATTATTGTCGGCCATGGAACGGATACGATGAGTTACACAGGCGCAGCACTCTCATTTATGCTTCAGGGACTGGATACAGGAGTCATACTTGTCGGATCTCAGAGATCAAGTGATCGTCCGAGTAGCGATGCAGCGATGAACATGCATTGTGCTTCAAAGTTTTTGACTGAGACAGATTTCACGGGGATCGGGATCTGTATGCATGCTTCTACAAATGATACTGTCTGTAACATTCTTCCGGCTCAGAAAGCCAGGAAGATGCATACGTCTAGACGTGATGCCTTTGAACCTGTTAATGAGAGGCCTCTCGGCTACGTAGATTATAATACGGATGACGTGACAACGAATTTTGAACAAGATAATAACGAATACGAGAAAAGTACTGAGTTAAACAAGGACGTTGGATGGCTAAGGATAAGGCCTGGTATGAGGCCTGAAGAAGTTGATTTCGTGATCGAACAGGATTACGACGGTGTTATCGTTGAGGGTACAGGTCTTGGTCATATGCCGGTGAATGCTTTTGATGAAAACACTCAGCATCACGCCGAGATACTTGAAAAACTGGAGGAGCTTTCCGATGATACGTTGGTTGTGATGGCTTCTCAGTGTTTGAATGGAAGGGTTGACATGGATGTTTACTCTGCTGGTTTGAAGATTCAGGAAGCAGGTGTCGTAGGTGCTGAGGATATGCATCCGGAACTGGCCTATGTCAAGCTTATGTGGAGTCTGGGCCAGTCAGATGATCTGGAAGAGGCCGAAGAATTTTTCCTTCAGGATGTTAACGGTGAACTGGTTGAGAGGTCGGTTTACAGTGACTGAAGTTTACGGTGTGACAGGTATGCCTTTATCCGGTAAGACTACTGTAGCGAATTACATGAAGGATGAAGGTTTTTCCGTGCTTGACATGGGTGATGTGGTCCGTATCGAGATGGAGAAAAGAAACATAGGTACAGAGGATACAGGTGAATGGGTCAACGAGATGAGGGAGGAACATGGTATGGATGCTATTGCTCGTTTATCTGTTCCTTATCTTGAGGAGATTAAAGAAGAGAACAACAAAATTGTAATCACAGGTATGCGTTCATGGGATGAGAAAAAGACTTTCGAGAAAAACACGGAAAGTGAGATCGATGTGATAGCTGTCTGGACTTCCCGGGAAACAAGAAAAGAAAGAAGAGAGGAAAGGATGCGTGAAGAAGACGTTAAAGGAGATGGATTCCATGAGAGAGATCTCAGAGAAATAAATAACGGTGTAGGAAAATTGATGGCTCTCAGCGATTTTATGATCAAAAATCAGGGTATAAGCGAAGAACAGCTAAAAAACAAGGTGGAAAATTTAATTGAATCTTGAAGAAGCAGGTACAAAAGATACTTACAGTTTTGAAGATAGTGAAGAGGCCCGTGAAGCCATTAAATCGGCTTCGAACAGTCTTGGATATCGTTTTCAGGAGATGAATTCGATCGCTGCGGCTTATGATGGGCCTAAAGAGGCGATAATCAAAAACGGTGATGAACTGGAGGCTTATACTGATGAGGCCTCTGAGGAGTTAGAGAAAATGGTCGAAAAAGGTGCTTAAAAATGGATTACGAAGAACTAGGATTTAAATGCGGTATAGAGATTCATCAACAGCTTGATACAGAGAGTAAGCTTTTCTGCAGGTGTCCTGTTGATTTAGAGGATGAAAATCCGGATGCGAAGATTGAAAGAAGACTGAGGTCTGTAGCAGGTGAAACAGGTGAACAGGACGAAGCAGCTCAAGTCGAATCCATGAAGGAACGTAAGTTTGTTTATCATTATCATGAAAGGAACAACTGTCTCGTAGAGTTGGATGAAGAGCCTCCTCACAGGGTGAACAGAGAGGCCTTGGATACAGCTCTTACTTTCGCACGTATGGTCGATGCAGAGATCCCGAGAGAGATTCAGGTCATGCGTAAGATGGTGGTTGACGGATCCAACACTTCAGGTTTTCAGAGGACTTCCATGGTAGGATTAAACGGAGAGATAGAAACTGAGACAGGAACAGTGAGTATCGAAGATATAGAGCTCGAGGAAGAATCTGCCGGGATAAATGAAAGAGATGATGAGAAAGCTATCTACGATCTTTCAAGACTTGGAGTTCCATTAATTGAGATCGGAACGGATGCCTCTATAGAGAATCCGGAGCATGCCAGAGAAGTAGCAGAAGAGTTAGGCATGCTTCTCAGATCAACTGGAAAAGCTCGTAGAGGCCTCGGCACTATCCGGCAGGATGTTAATGTCTCGATACAGGGCGGTGCCCGTGTTGAGATCAAAGGCTTCCAGGATGTCAGAAATATCGATGTCTTGATTGAAAACGAAGTGGAGAGGCAGAAAAACTTGATCGAACTTGGAGAAAGACTCGAAGATGAGGATGTAGAGGCCTCTGAATTAGTAGGCGACAACGTTACTCATCTGTTTGAAGGGTCGGAGAATAGGATAATTTCGACAGTGCTTGATAATGATGGCGCAGTTTACGGTTTCAAGTTCCCAGGTCTTGCCGGAAAAATGAAGGAGAACATTTCAAGCGATAGATACTTGGCTTTAGAGTTAGTGGATTATGCGAAGACGAGAGGTATACAGGGAATACTGCATACTGATGAAGATCAAGACTACGGTATAAGTGAAGAGTTCGAAGAGTTAAGAGAGATTTTCAAGGCCTCGGAGGACGATGTGATTGCTGTTCTTGCTGGGCCTCGGGAGAATGCCAAGGAAGCTGCTAAAGCAGTCAAGAAAAGAGCTGAGAAAATTTATAAGGGAGAAGTTCCTGAGGAGACTAGGACTGCTGAACAAGACTTTACGACAAGTTATGCAAGGCCTCTCCCTGGATCTGCTCGTATGTATCCCGAGACAGATATCCCTTCGATAACTGTAGAGGATGAAAAAATCCAGAATATTGATCAGAATCTTCCTGAAACTCTGGATGAACGTGAAGAAAAATACGCTGAAGAGATAGGTGAAGAACTGGCAAAGCAGATAATCTCATCTCAAAAACTTGGATTGTTCGAAAAATTCAAAGACAACTACGATTCCAAGACAGTCGCAAACGTGTTCACTAACACTCTTTCAGGCCTTGAATCGGAAGGAGTAGATATTGATCAGATTACTGAGGAACAGTACGAAGTGTTCTTCAAATCGTTTGACGAAGATGAAATAGCTAAAGACGATTTTGAAGATGTTCTAGTTGAGATGGCTGAAACAGAAAAACTGGATGAAGCGATAGACAATGTTGTAGCGGAGAAGGCCTCTGAGGAGGAGATCAGAGAAGTCGTTCAACAAATTATCGAGGAAAAAGAGGACATGATCGAGGAACAGGGAGAACACGCTCAAGGTGCTTTGATGGGAGTCGTCATGGGCCGTGTAGAGGCTGACGGCGGAACTGTTTCAAGGATTCTTGGAGAAGAACTGAAGAAAGAACTATGAGATATCTTCTCGATGAACAGGAGGAGTACGATTCTGAGTATACAGCGTTTCGTTTGAGTGCGGAAAAGAATGATTTTCAGCCTTTACAAGAGATACGTGTTGGATGGGATGGTTCTATTGTTTATAGAGAAGAGCCTGCTCTTCTTTCAGACAATCATACATACTATATTTGAAGGACTGGAAAGAGAATGTTCATATGATGTATTTGGTGTTTTTGAGATCGACAAGGATGAGGTTCTTTCGTATCACGGAGAACTTTCACAGGAGATTATAGATGCATTTGGCCTGGATTATACGAAAGATTTCAATGTTAGATCTGAAGAGGCCTGGATAGAGGTCATGACTCAGGAAGGGGTTGTAGGAATAGGTTTTGCTGATTCTCCGAAAACACCGTCAGTTCATGATACTTCTGAAATCCCTGATTTTGAAGTTGAGGAGAGCATATTGACACAGTCTATATGGGGTGTATGGACTTCTTTAGTTGATCAGGCTGAGGAGGAGCTTGTCCAGAATTCCTGAAACGTGTTCACGGATTTCTGTGGCCGAGAATAAAATGTAATATAAAGAAGGCTTGAGAAGTTTTAACACAGGTAGACAGGAAATCTATGAGAAAAGCATTTTTACTGCTGGTATTGGTATCAATGATTTTCGCTGGATCGGCCTTTCAGGCCTCTATGGGGCCTGTAGAAAGAGAGGCCTCTCCCGACAGTCAGGCGGTTTTCAACGTCAGTGTTTTCAATAATGAGTCTGAGGAACGACGTTTTACTTTGGATTACGAGTTTTCCCGTCAGGGATGGATCTATTTTGAGACTTCCAAAACGATTCCTGCCGGCGAATCAAGGGATTTTAGGGTGACTTTCAGTCCTGGAGAGGATGCTTTGGAGGGAAGTTACAGTTTCAAAATGTTTGTAAGAGATTTCCAGTCCCGTGAGACAAAAGTTCTCAGTGACTATATGCGTGTGAACAGAGATTATAATCTGAATGTTCAACAACACAGTTTTTCAAGTAGTAGAGTTGATCCTGGGGAGACTGTAGAGACCTCTGTTACGGTACAGAATATTCTTCCACGGATTGTAGATGATTACAGTATAACTTCAAGTTTTGATGGGGAAACAAGAGAAGCAGCTGTGGAGCCATTGGCTCCGGGATCGATAAAGACTTACGATTTTGAATACGATATAAGTGAAGAGGCCTCTCCGTCGACTAAAAATCTTACTTTGGAATTGGTTCAAGGCGATGAAAGAAGGTTTTACAGTCAAGATGTGGCTGTGAATGAGATTGTTAATATTAACAGAAGTGAATCATTTGAGGATAAAGTATTGACTGTTTCAGGTACTAGAACGATAGAAAATAACGGTAATAGTCCGCAAGAGCTGTCTGAAAATCTCTCGTTTGCTTCCTATATTGAGCCGGTCTTGAATCTTGATCCTGAGCCTAACAGGACTGTAGAAGGTGATGAAAACACTTATTTATGGGATTTCGTACTTGAGCCTGGAGAAAGTCTAACTATATCGTACAGTATAAACTACTGGATTCCGCTTGTACTGGCTATGGTCATAGTGGTAGGTATAGCTGTACTGGGGAGGATTACAGGTAAAGTAACTGTAGAGAAAGAGCTAGAGGACACAGAAGACGGGATTAAAGTCTCTTTGAAAGTAATAAACGATAGCCAGAACTACAGGCCTAATATCACAGTCAGAGACTTCGTCCCGAATGTGGCGGAGATACATGAAGACTTTGACATGGCGAAGCCTGAAGTAAGAAAAACTACTGATGGAACAAAGATCGAATGGAACCTAGAAGACTTCAGGCCTGGAGAAGAAAGAGTCATCCAGTACAGAGTACAGCCGAAAGTAGAAGTAGAAGACGGACTGAATCTGCCTGAAGCAGTTATAGTCGACGAAAAAGATAGAAGATAAAGAAGTTTTCAATACTTAAAACTTACAGCATCTAAAATAACTATGCGAGGCCAATAAGAATAGGCCTCTCACAAAAGTCCCCGACTTAGCTCAGTCTGGCAGAGCGGTCGACTGTAGATCGACTTGTCCCAGGTTCAAATCCTGGAGTCGGGATAATATCCTGTTTTCTGTCCCTTGATTTTATATAGAGAATAGAGATAAATTTTCCCTATGATTACAGGTATTAGCAGTTTACTGGCTTTGGTTATAGGAAGTTCTTCAATTTTGCTTGGAGCTGTTTTCGTACTAAAAAATGATGTAGTTACTGGGTTTATGGAGAATATAGGCAGTCAAAAACGTTTAAGTATGGCATTTGAGGCCTCTAAGTTAGTAGCTGGCTCAATAATTGTATATCTAAATAACAAATGGGTCATAGGTTATGAGGGGTTGATAACATTGATAGGATGGTATCTTGTTGTAGACTCAGCAGCTGATTTAGTGGTGCCAGAAAGTATCAAAGATAAACTTGGAGATAATCTCGAGGAAAATGAGGAGGAAGCTGATACTGTCAATCAAGGCCTTGGAGCTTTCTTGATTTTGGTAGGCCTATACCTTCTCTACTCTGTGATTTGAGGTATAGCCAATCTATTTTACTTCGAGTCCAAAATTAATTCGTTTTTAATTTTTGATCCTCCAAGATATTTCATCGTCTTCTGAGAGGCCTAAATGAATTTTCTCCCATCTTGTCTTTGAAGGTATAGGCCTCTATTTGATCGGTCATCTGTAGATCGACTTGTCTCGAGTTCAAATCTTGGACTCTAAGGTGTTTTCTATCCTTTATTGTACTGCAACTGTCAAAGATTTTTTGGAGTATTTCAGCATTTGGATACAGGTTTTTATGGAATTGACAGCTTTTTGGGTGTTCGGGTTTTTTGAATAAGTTTTGATATTGACTTAGATGTGGGTAGAGAATTTACTAACTACAGTCAGCACTCTGGCACTCAGGCCAAGCAGTCTGAAAAAGCTTTAAAAATGCTGGCAGAGGCTGTCAAGAAGGAACTTAAATCCGGTGAATCTGTTCATGCTGTGCTGGATGCAGGATGTGGGGATGGAGAGGTAACGGAGCAACTTGACAGGGTATTGAGAAATGAAGCCGGTATCAAAGAACTCAAGATTCTCGGCTTAGATAAGACGAATAAGAGGCTTTCAGAGGCCCGGAAAAATCATTCTACAAGAGATATAAGTTATGTTAGAGGAGATCTGAAGACTCCTCCTGTAAATTATCAGTTCGATGCTATATTCTCTAATGCTGCTCTACATTGGATAAGTGAACAGGATGAAATGTACAGAAATTTCAATAAGATACTAAGGAAAGACGGTATACTGACTGTGCATCAAGGAGCTGCAGGAAGCTACATAGAACTCCATAATATAGCTGTTAAAACAGCTCAAGCAATGGGAATCAATATACAGGAAAGGAAGATGCCTCCAGCATATCTAAGTCCGGATGAAGCAACTGGATTACTTGAGAATCATGATTTCAACGTCGTGGAGATGGATGCAGTTGAATACCCAATCCAAGAAGAGGAGATAGTACATGATTTTGCTGAAGCAAGTTTAAGCTCTTACTTCGACGAGATAAGCGGAGAAAAGAAGATAATGAAGTTCAAGGAGAGATTTATAGAAAACGGAACGACATACATGAAAGAAGGAGGACAAGTAGCTGCCAGAAGACTTTACTTCACAGCATTAAACAGTTAGAATCAAACTAGAAAACTCTTCTGAAGAAATGCAGGGATGAGGCCTAGAAAATAAAATTTGAAGGAAAAAAAGAGAGATGAATTGAACTATTCTTCGCTACTTTCCTCTGTCTCCTCTTCTTCAGGACTACTTCTTCGTTTCTTGATGAAGTAGAGGCCTGTTCCGATCAGTACTACTATAAGGCCTATTAGTGGAAGAGTCACTCCTCCGTCTTCGTTTTCTTCCTGTCCGTTCTGGACTTCTATACTTGCTGTCTCGTCTTCGACGAAGACTTCTGTGTCTTTGACTCCTCTTATCTCGAAGTCGACAAGATAGTCTTTCACATCTGCGTCTGCTTCTGTCTCAATGGTGAATACTGCTTCTCCTTCCTGTCCTGCTTCAAGTGTTCCGATGTACTGGCTTGATGAATCGTATGTGAACGGCTGATCGCTTGAATCCATTACACGAATCCTTGTAGAAGAAGACGTTTCCTGTCCGTAGTTCTCAACTGTCAAACGGACTTCGTTCGTCGATCCTGTTCTCAAGTCGCTTTCCGAATCAATAATCCGGAACTGTGGCTTGCCCTCGATATTCAGTTCGAAACTGTTCGACTGAGTTATCTCGCTTGTTGAATCGTCAGCGGAGTACTCAAGAATTGCTTCAAATTCGTTGAGGCCTGATGAAGCCGATTCGTTGATGTCGAGATTGAAAGTAGCTGTCTTCATTTCTCCAGGATTGATGTTCCCCAGTGCTTTACGAATTGATAGGCTTGAAGTCTCTTCAAAAGACGCTGGAGTATTCAGATTCAGTACAACGTTTTCAGCTGTTTTATCTCCGTTATTGACGATATCAATACTGATTTGATTATTGTCTGTATCAGGCATCAACTGGCTTGGCTGTGTCTGGATATTAGCAAGATTCAACTCAATGTCTTGACTTTGGACCTCCACAGGAATGTTGATTGTTCTGTTCAAGTCGCCTGTGATTATTCGAGCTCTGAAATCGTTCGCTCCATCAGGAGCATCGCCCGCTACAACTACTTCAGTGGAGATCTGATACTCCTGTCCTGGGACAAGACTCCCAAGATCATAACTTCTCTGTCTATCCTCTTTTACTTGGAAAGGATAGTTATCAATCAACTGTACTTCAACAGAGGCCTCTGCATCTCCTTCGTTCGTCACTTTGAAACGCAGATCACCCTGTTCACCTGACTGTAGAGGCACAGGATCAGTGTTGATCAACTGGGCCTCTATATTTGAGTTAGGGCCAGCTGTTTGACCTAATGCAAGGGTTGAAAGGATTATCGTGAATGCTAAAATCGTTGTTATTTTCTTAGTGTTCATTGTGTTGTGTCACCTAGTACTGTTTGTTTGAATGTATTGTAGAAGCTTTCTGGAAAGTATTTTTTCAGATGTTTGTCATAGATAACTAGTAGTGTCGGGATCACTGTCAGAGCTCCTATGAAAGCGAAAGTAGTTGTCAAAGTCAGTATTGTCCCTAGATCTGAGAGGAAAGTAATTCTTCCGAATGATAAAGCAGTGAATCCTATTATCGAGGCGATAAGCGCTATACTCATCGGATTGATAACCCCTACGAACATCTCCGTCAGTGATTTCTCTATCCCAAGTTCTCTCCTTTCCTCTTTGTAACGTGAAACTGTCTGTATCCCGAAGTCTATAGCTATACCTATACCCATCGATATTGCTCCTGAAGTAGCAGGACTCAGATTAAGACCTAACCATCCGAAGACACCTACACCTGTCATTATACCGAATATCAGTGCTGAAAGCGAAGTCAAACCGCTCACGATTGAACGGAAAAGCAGTATAACTACAAGGAATACGCCGATCAATGAAAGGATAGATGTCTGTCCCTGAGTGCTTTGACTCTGCTCCTGAAACGCCTGATTGATGAAAGGCTGACCTGTATAACCTGTCTCGATACCAGGAGGCCTCTCAATCCTCTCTACAGATGTCTTGATCATGGAGGCCAACTCCTCTTCCTCAGAAGCAGAAATGTCGGTCGAAGAAATCCTCATAATCGTGAAGCTTTTATCCTCTGAAACATAACTTGAAGCCTGTTCAGAGGCCTCTAACTGGTTGATCACATCTCTTTTAGTTGAAGCATCTTCAACTAGATCTGCAACGGATGAAACAGTTGTTACTTCTTTGAATGACTCAATATCATTCGAAACTGTCTCAATATAGTTTATCATCTGAGACTCTCGTATATCTCTTAACTCGTTGGAGTTCGCATATTCTGGAGCTGTCTCAAACAAGATGGTATACGTGCTTCCGCCCCCGCCCTGTCCGAACTCTGCGCCGATTATATCAAAGGCTTTTACAGAGGGAACAGTATCTGGAAGAAAATCCTCGTTGTTTTGACTAACTTGTTCAATCTGTGTGGCTCCTGAAGCAATAAATCCAGCCATGACGAAAAGTAATACGAGTATAGCACCAGGATAAGATGCTACAATCCTTGAATACTTTTTAGCAAGATTTTCTATCATCTTTTCCACCTCTCATATTCTAGGATCAATGCCGGTGTTATAACAAGCGCTGAGATAAGAGTAAGACCGATACCTATAGATAAAGTCAGCCCTAAATCTCTGATAAAGGATATAGACGCGATTAACAAGGCTGAGAACCCTACTATTGTAGTTGTCGAAGATCCAAGGATAGCCTTTCCTGTAGTAGGAACTGCTTGTCGGATTCCTTCCTCTACGCTTCCTCTCTCGTCTTTCTCCTCCAGAACACGTTCTGTGATAAACGAACCGTACTCCACACCAAGCCCTAGTATCATAGCACCGAGTGCGATAGTAGCAATAGTAAGAGGAATACTGAATAAGCCCATAGTTCCGAGTGTCCAGATAAGACCGACAAACAAAGGTAGGAATGTTATAGGCCCGTAAACTCTTCCTCTAGTAAGAGTAAGAAGTGTCAAAATCAGTAAAGATGCTGTTGAAATAGTTATAACGGAATCACTGACTAAAACATCTCCTATATCTGTTCGTATGATAGGATTTCCTGTGACAGTAATCTCAATTCCTGGCTGTTTCGGAGTTTCCTCCAAATTTTCGTTAATCTTCATGTTCGCCGTTCTGATATTTTCCTCATTCATTTCCTCCTCAAGAGTCACAAACATCTGAGTCGCAGTATAATCTCTGTTGTAGAGCTGTTCGCCTGTTCCAGAGGCCTCTACAGTTCTTTTTACTTCTTCCTTAGTTTCTGGTATATCTGTAAAAAGAGAGGCTGACGAACGGACTTCTCCCACTATACTTTCCTGCTGGAGCTGCTCAGTTAATGCCTTTTGCATCCGTATCATGCGGGGATCCCTGACATCTGTGACATAACTTTCCTTCTGTGTCTCATCATTTACTTCGAAAAGCACGATTATGGAAGAAGATGAACGGAACTCTGACTCGACTTTATCCTGTGTCTGGATAGGAGCAAGATCATCAGGAAGACTGGACTGGAAATCAGTCTCCAGACGAATATCTGAGAGGCCTGTAGAAAGCATCAAAGTAAGAAGTAGAGCTAATCCAAGTATCTGTCTTGAGTATCCTATCTGAAGATCAACAAGACGCTCAAGTATATCAAGTCCCACATGATTCAGTTACTACAAGTAACGTTAAAAATCTGAACATATGTTCAAAAGTATATATAGGCCGTTAAACAATCCTTTACTCGGGCCTGTACTTCGCTCCTATCAAAGGATTCAATAACTCTTCAACAGGAGCATAATCATCCCGCAGTATCTGTGCGTCTCCTGGATTAAGTTCTCTGT
>Ga0102935_1000775_pt1 | contig 11615 bp, 12 predicted proteins | sample SalPonR2_A_D2_MG_FD_78508 | JGI IMG/M metagenome (GOLD analysis project Ga0102935, IMG submission 78508) | Salt pond soil microbial communities from South San Francisco under conditions of wetland restoration - Salt Pond MetaG R2_A_D2_MG | ecosystem: Environmental > Aquatic > Marine > Intertidal... | reverse complement strand
GCCCCGCCGCCGGGCGCCCCGGAAGGGGTCGTGCGGGTCTCCGAAGCCGATGCGGATGGGTTCCTGCAGGACATCGTGTCGGGGCCGAGGCATCATGCGCTCGCCGACGAGCCGCCGTCCTATGGCGGAACCGACCGGGGCATGAGCCCCTACGGCTTTCTCGCCGCCGCCCTCGGGGCCTGCACCTCGATGACGATCCGTATGTATGCGCGCCGGAAGGGCTGGCCGCTCCGGCACGTGAGCGTCGATGTGACCCACGACAAGGTGCACGCCCAGGACGCCCGGGCCCAGGGCGAGGTGAAGGTCGACCGCTTCCAGCGGCTGATCCGGCTCGAGGGGGCGCTCGACGCCGATCAGCGCGCGCGGCTTCTGCAGATCGCCGACAAGTGCCCGGTTCACAAGACCCTCGAAGCCGGAGCGCGGGTCACGACCGAGATCGAAGAGTAGTCTCGGCTCGCGCGAGCGGCGCGGGTGCGAAGGGAGGCCCTGCCGGCACGACCAGCTTGCGATTGCGCGGCGCGCGGGACCAACCATGGTCGGCACCGGCACGGCGACATGACGGAAACAATGCGAACGGACGATCTTTCGGCGGACTGCCGTCGCCACATCGATTGCCGCAGACGTCAGGACTGCGACAACCTCGGCCGACACGTCGCGGACGACGTCGTCCGCGACGGTGACAGGATCGCGCCGGGGAGATGACGGCGCGATCTTCGGGGCGGAAAAGCGCTCCGTGCCGGATCAGCGGCCGGTGAACCGCCAGAGCGCCGGAAGGAGAACGGCCGCGAGCGCGAGTTTCAGAAGGTCGCCGAGAAGGAAGTTCGCCATGCCCCATTGCAGCACGAAGTCCCATCCGCGCTCGGCCGCGAAGAGATACGCCATCCAGGGCAGGCCGAAGGCGTAGATCACCGCGTTGCCGAGGGCGAGGGCGCCGACCATGCCGGACACGCTCCGCGACCAGCCGCGCTCGGCCAGCCAGCCGACGAGAGCGGCGGCGACGAGAAAGCCCAGGAGGTAGCCGCCTGTGGGTCCGGCGAGATAGGCGAGCCCGGTGCCCTCGCCGGTGAAGACCGAAAGGCCCAGCGCGCCGAGGGCGAGGTAGGCGAGAAGCGTCAGCCCGCCGAGGCGGAAGCCGCAGACCGCACCGACGGTCAGGACCGCGAAGGTCTGCATCGTGACCGGCACCGGCCACATCGGCACCCGGATCTTCGCGGCGAGCGTGATCGCGGCGACGCCGAGGGCGACGAGCAGGGCCGCGCGCAGGGTCTCCGAGCCGATGCGCGGCAAAAAGCGCGCCGCGAGAACATTGGGTTGCATGTGTACTCTCCTTCGTCCCGAGGACGCTCTTCTGTTCGACCGGTTTTTCGCACCGGGCCGGGCCCGTGGCAAGGGCTCACCGGAGGGGGATGTAGGTCGAGGTCATCTCGTAGTCCTTCCGCGGCCCCTCGACGCGCCAGCGCGCCGTCCAGACCGGCCAGCGGGTGAAGTCGTAGAACACCGCGTAGCGGTCGGGCGGACAGAGATGCACGGTTTCGGCACCGCACCCGCCGAGGGACACACGGTGAAACGGCCGGCCGTCGGCAAAAGAGATGTCGATCGCGTCCTCGGCGTCGCGCCAGAGGTAGCGCCGGGTGGCGAGGAGCGGCTCGCCCGCGCCGAGCGTCAGCCTGCCCTCCTCGGTGTAGAGACAGAGCGCGGGGCCGGCGGGAGCGATGCTGGCCTCGCCGTCGAGCCGCCCCGTCAAGCCGTCGGCGTGGACGATATCGCGGGCAAGCGACCAGCGCCCGAGAAACGCGGAAACGCTGGCCGGGAAGGGTCCCCCTGCGATGGGGGCGCCTGTTTCGGGCCTGTCCAGAACGCGTGCTCCTTGTTGATCGCCGCCCCCCTTGGTAAGCGCCGGGACATTCCGACGAAAGGCCCATGCTCCGATGATCCCCCGCTATTCCCGCCCCGAGATGGTCTCGATCTGGTCGCCCGAGACGAAATTCCGCATCTGGTTCGAGATCGAGGCCCATGCCTGCGATGCTCAGGCCGCCCTGGGGGTGATCCCGAAGGAGAATGCCGAGGCCGTCTGGCGGGCGAAGGACGCCGAGTTCGACGTCGCGCGGATCGACGAGATCGAGGCGGTGACAAAGCACGACGTGATCGCCTTTCTCACCCATCTGTCCGAGATCGTCGGGGCGGATGCCGCCCGCTTCGTCCACCAGGGCATGACCTCGTCGGACGTGCTCGACACGACCTTCAACATCCAGCTCGTGCGCGCCGCCGATCTTCTCATCGCCGACACCGAGGGGCTGCTCGCGGCGCTGAAGAAGCGCGCATTCGAGCACAAGGACACGGTCCGCATCGGACGGTCGCACGGCATCCACGCCGAGCCGACGACCATGGGGCTGACCTTCGCGCGGTTCTATGCGGAGATGGAGCGCAACCTGCGCCGGCTGAGAACGGCGCGCCAGGAGGTTGCGACCGGAGCGATCTCGGGCGCGGTCGGGACCTTCGCCAACATCGACCCCGCCGTCGAGGCCCATGTCTGCGACGCGCTCGGGCTCAGCCCCGAACCGATCTCTACCCAGGTCATCCCGCGCGACCGGCACGCGGCGTTCTTCGCCGCGCTCGGAGTGGTGGCAAGCTCGATCGAGAATGTCGCCACCGAGATCCGTCACATGCAGCGCACCGAGGTTCTCGAGGCGGAGGAGTACTTCTCGAAGGGCCAGAAAGGGTCGAGCGCGATGCCGCACAAGCGCAACCCCGTCCTGACCGAGAACCTCACCGGGCTGGCGCGGATCGTGCGGTCGGCGGTGGTTCCGGCGCTGGAAAACGTGGCGCTCTGGCACGAGCGCGACATCTCGCATTCCTCGGTCGAGCGGATGATCGGACCCGACGCGACGATAACCCTCGATTTCGCGTTGGCGCGCCTCACCGGCGTCATCGACAAGCTCGTCGTCTACCCCGAGGCGATGATGAAGAACCTCGACCGGTTCCGGGGCCTCGTCCATTCCCAGCGGGTGCTGCTCGCGCTCACCCAGGCCGGAGTGAGCCGGGAGGACGCCTATGCACTGGTCCAGCGCAACGCGATGAAGGTCTGGGAAGACGGGGCGGATTTCATGGCCGAACTCAAGGCGGACCCGGGGGTGAGGGCGGCCCTGTCGGAAGCCCAGATCGAGGAGAAGTTCGACCTCGCGTATCACACGAAACATGTCGACACGATTTTCGCGCGGGTTTTCAATTCTGCATAATTTTCTTGCTTTGACGAACGGCTGAGCGGTGCTACCTTTCGTCGAGAGCCAACAGGAAAGGACCAAACTATGAAGACCCTTCTTTCGGCCCTCGCCCTGACTGTCCTGCCGGGCCTCGCGTTCGCTGGCTGTTCGGGCTTTTCGCATACAACGACAGCGCAGATGAGCTGCGCGGACGGCATGGTCTATAACGCCGACACGCAGACTTGCGTGCCGGTGGCGTCGAGCTGAGCCACCCCTCGTGCAACGTTCGGGCGGCGGCGACGCCGCCCTTTTTTTTGCAGAGCCATCCGATGCCGACCCGCCTTCTCGCCGCTCTCGCCGTTCTGGTGGCATCCCCGGCCTTCGCGGTCGACCCGGCCGATCTCGCGCCGCCCGTCCCGACAGAGACGACGACCGTCTGCGAGGACGGCAGGGTCTGGGACCCGGAGACCGAGACATGCACGGCGCCCACGGATGCCTCGCTCGACGACACGGAGCTTCTGGGGGCGGCGCGCGAGCTGGCCCATGCCGGCCGCTACGACGATGCCGGCCGGGTGCTCGACGCGGTGGCCGACCAGGGCGCGGGGGCGGTCCTGACCTATCGCGGATTTCTGGCCCGCAAGAGGGGCGACTGGGCAGCGGCGGATACCTGGTACGGTGCCGCGCTCGCCGCCGACCCCGACGATCTTCTCGCGCGCTCCTACATGGCGCTCGGGATGCTGGAGCGGGGCGATCATTCCGGCGCGCGCGCCGAGCTTTCCCAGATCCGTGCGCGCGGCGGTCGCAACACCTGGGCGGAGGCCGCACTGGCGATGGCACTTTCGGGGGGTGGCTCCCCGGGCTACTGACGGCCGCGTTCGCGGCTCGTTAACCGCTCTCTGACAAGGCTTGCCGGTCAGCCACTCCAGCGGGACCCGATGCCAGACGACCGCGCCCTGCCCTCCCTCGCGGACTTGCCGGACCTGCACCGCCCCGGCGGGAGCAGCGGCGCGGGCCGGCCGGCGGCCCCCGGGACCGTCCAGCCTCTGACGAGGCCGCAGAAGGCGGCGGTGATCGTCCGGCTTCTCATCTCCGAGGGGGTCAATGTGTCGCTGCGCCGCCTGCCCGACGAGGTGCAGCTCGCCCTGACTCAGGAGATGACGGGGCTGCGCAGCATCAACCACGCCACGCTCGAAGCGGTGGCCGAGGAGTTTCTCGCCGAAATCGACGGGATCGGGCTGCAGTTCCCCGACGGTCTCGAGGACGCGCTTGGCCTCGTGGGCGAAAGCCTGACGCCGACGGCCGCGGCGCGGCTGCGAAACCAGGCGGGGGTGGATTTCGAGGGCGACCCCTGGCAGGTGCTCCAGAGCGTCGACGAGGAGCGGCTCCTGGGGGTGCTCGAATGCGAGAGCGTCGAAGTGGCCGCGGTGATCCTGTCGAAACTGAAGGTGTCCACCGCCGCGGCGATGCTCGGCCGGCTTCCGGGGCCACAGGCCCGGCGCATCGCCTACGCGGTCAGCCAGATCGGGGCGATAGAGCCCGCCACGGTGCGCCGGATCGGCGTGTCGCTGGCCGGCGAGCTCGACGCGCGGCCCGTCCGCGCCTTCGACGACGAACCCGTCGCCCGCGTTGGCGCGATACTGAATTTCTCTACAGCCGGCACCCGCGACGAGGTGCTCGAAGGGCTCGAGGAGACCGACAGGGCTTTCGCGGAGGAGGTCCGGAAAGCCATCTTCACCTTCGCCAACATTCCCGGCCGCGTCGCTCCCCGCGACATTCCCCGCGTGCTGCGGGAGGTCGACCAGACGGTGTTGGTCACTGCCGTGGCAGGGGCGAGCGGCAAGGACGCGGAAGCGGCGGAATTCATCCTCGCCAACATCTCCCAGCGCATGGCCGACAACATTCGCACCGAAGCGGGCGAATCCGGCGAGACCGCAGAAGCCGAGAGTGAAGCCGCGATGACCGAGGTCGTCTCGGCGATCCGCGACCTCGAGGCGCGCGGCGAAATCTTCTTGACCGTCGAGGATGAATAGCGCTTCGCTGGTCCGGGGGCGCAAGGTCGAGATGCACCCGATGCCCGAAATCGAAACTGGAAACGAGGCGTGGGCGGACCGGCTCGCTGAAAGCCTCATGCTTCGGGCGATCAGGCTGACCGAAGGCCGCCCGCTCGCGGCGCGTAGGCTCCTACTCGGGGCGGCGGTGCGCTTCGCCGTCTCTCCGCTCCACGGCTGGCCGGCGCTGGTGCGCCAGAACCTCGCGCTCGTGCGCCCTGACCTGCCGCGCGGCGTCCGCCGACGGCTCGCGGGCGCGGCGGGCTGGAATGCGGGCGTTTCCCTCGCCGAACTCCTCTCGCCGCGCGAGTTCCGGACCGCCCTCGCCGGCACGCCGGTGGCGGGTCCCGGCGTGGCGGCGATGAAGGAGGCGCGGCGGGCCGGGCGCGGCGTGGTGCTCGTGACTGCCGAGATCGGCAACCCCGACGCACTCGTGGCGATCCTGGCCGAGCGAGGCGTCGAGGCGGCCGCCCTGGCCTCTCCCGCGCCTGCGACGGCGGGTGGCCTCGCCGGGCTGATCGAGGCCGCACGGGCGCGGCTCGGAGGGCCGCGCCACCCCGACACCGAACAGGGCCGGGACGCGCTGGAGGCCCATATCGCACGGGGTGGGCTCGCGGTCCTCCAGGGCGACCGGGTTTCCGAGACCGGGACGCCGGTGCTTCTTTTCGGCGCCCGGGTGCGCACGCCGATCTTCGCCGCCACGGCCGCACTTCGCCAGCATGCCGAGTTCATTCCCGCCTTCGCATTGAGGCGGCGAGACGGCCGTTACGGGGTCTGGATGGCGGCGCCGGTTGCCCACGCCCATCCCGGCGAGATGATGCAGGATTACCAGCGTGCCGTGGAGGAAGCCGCGCGGGAATTCATGGAGCAGTTCTTCTGGGCCGGCGCGCGCTGGCGGCCCGAGCGTTACCTCGACCGGGCCGCGCCCAGCACCGGGCCCTGACCGGGCGACTGGACGATCACCACGAGAGGTGTGTCTCCGCTCACGTCGATCCCGGCGCGGTAGACGCCGTCCCCCGACCACGTGCCGACGGTCTCCCATTCGTCCACGACATTGTGATGATCGAGTGTCCGGCCCGCATTCTCGCCCGCGCGGATCGTGCGCTGCGCGCTGGGAAGGTAGGTGACGGCATGCACCGCCATGTCCCTCGGCACGGGCCCGAGCGCACGGGCGGTGACCTCCACCCTGTCGCCGTCCCGCGCGAGCGACACCTCGACGGGGGCCGCGCGCTCTGCATGGGCGCGGATCGCGTCGGTGATCTCCATCGGCTTGGTGGCGGAGACATGGGTTTCACCATGCACGATCATCTGCGGGGTGTAGACCATCGCGTAATAGCGCCGCTGCCGCTCGGCATGGGCGGGCCTGGCGAATTCGTCTTTCCAGCCGAGATAGTCCCAGTAGTCGACGTGAAGAGCGAGGGCGATGACGTCGTCACGATCGGCGAGTTCCGCGTGGATCGCATCGGCCGGTGGGCAGGAGGAACAGCCCTGCGAGGTATAGAGCTCGACCACGACGACGCTTTCCGCCCTGACGAGCGTCGTGGAGGCAACGAGGACGGTGAGCGCGACGGCGATCCGTTTCAGCATGGGCGGGGTTCCTGACTGCGTCTTCGAGACCTAGGTGTATCGGCCATCCAAGGCCAATCAAGGTTTTGAGAGAGGCCGTTACAATGACGCCGGAATTTTTGTGCACAATGGTATACTTTTTGCCGCACCCCCTTGCGGGGCAGGCCTGCGCGGCAGTATTCCCGATCTCGAACGAGCCATTGCGCCAGCCCAAGGAGTGCCCCCATGCCCATCACGGTCGGACAGGATTCCGCGAAGACCCGAAGCTCGCTGACGGCGGGCGGCAAAACGGTTGCCTATTACTCCATCCCCGCGGCCGAGGCGGCGGGGCTTGGTGCCTTCACGAAGCTGCCCTCGGCACTCAAGGTCGTGCTCGAGAACATGCTGCGGTTCGAGGACGGCAAGACCGTCACGCTTGACGACATCCGCGCCTTTTCGGACTGGGCCGAGAACGGCGGCAAGAACCCCCGGGAGATCGCGTACCGCCCCGCGCGCGTCCTGATGCAGGACTTCACCGGCGTGCCCGCCGTGGTCGACCTCGCCGCGATGCGCGACGGCATCGTCGCCCTCGGCGGCGATCCCGACAAGATCAACCCCCTGAACCCCGTCGACCTCGTGATCGACCATTCGGTGATGATCGACGAGTTCGGCAACCCGCGCGCGTTCCAGCTGAACGTCGACCGCGAATACGAGCGGAACATGGAGCGCTACACGTTCCTCAAGTGGGGCCAGTCGGCGTTCGACAACTTCCGCGTCGTGCCGCCCGGCACCGGCATCTGCCACCAGGTGAACCTCGAGTATCTCGCGAAGACCGTCTGGACCGACCAGGATCAGAACGGCGAGGATGTGGCCTACCCCGACACCCTCGTCGGCACCGACAGCCACACCACCATGGTCAACGGCGCCGCGGTGCTCGGCTGGGGCGTCGGCGGGATCGAGGCGGAGGCCGCGATGCTCGGCCAGCCGATCTCGATGCTCATCCCCGAGGTCGTGGGCTTCAAGCTCACCGGAGCGATGCCCGAGGGCACGACGGCGACCGACCTCGTCCTCAAGGTCGTCCAGATGCTGCGCGAGAAGGGCGTGGTGGGCAAGTTCGTCGAGTTCTACGGCGACGGGCTCGACAACGTGCCGCTCGCCGACCGTGCGACCATCGGCAACATGGCGCCCGAATACGGCGCGACCTGCGGGTTCTTCCCGGTCGATGCCGAGACCATCCGCTATCTCACCCAGACCGGCCGCGACGAGGCGACGATCGCGCTCGTCGAGGAATACGCCAAGGCGCAGGGGATGTGGCGCGAGCCCGGATACGAGCCGGTCTATACCGACACGCTCGAACTCGACATGTCGACCGTCGTGCCGGCGATCTCGGGGCCGAAGCGGCCGCAGGACCATATCGCGCTCGACAAGGCGGCGAAGGAGTTTCACGCCTATGTCGAGGGCCAGCGCTCGGCGAAGGACGCCGGCGAGGTCGCCGAGATCCGCTGGGAGGGCGAAGGCGGCCAGCCCGAACCTCAGGACATTCCCGGGGACGAGGGCCACCACAGGCGCGGCTTCGTGCCGACCGAGGACAGCCACTACCAACTTCACGACGGCTCCATCGTGATCGCCTCCATCACGTCCTGCACCAACACCTCGAACCCCTACGTGATGATCGGCGCGGGGCTCGTGGCGCGGAAGGCGCGCGAACTGGGGCTGAACCGCAAGCCCTGGGTGAAGACGTCGCTGGCGCCCGGTTCACAGGTGGTCAGCGCCTATCTCGAAGCGGCCGAACTGCAGGACGACCTCGACGCGATCGGCTTCAACCTCGTCGGCTACGGCTGCACGACCTGCATCGGCAACTCCGGGCCCCTGGCACCGGAAATCTCGAAATGCATCAACGACTACGATCTCATCGGCGTCTCGGTGCTCTCGGGCAACCGCAACTTCGAGGGGCGGATCAGCCCGGACGTGCGGGCGAACTACCTCGCCTCGCCGCCGCTCGTGGTCGCCTATGCGCTTGTGGGCGACATGAACGTCGACATCACCCGCGAGCCGCTCGGCGAGGACAAGTACGGCAAGCCCGTCTACCTCAAGGACATCTGGCCGTCGCAGAAGGAAATCGCGGAACTCGTCGAAAGGACGGTGACCCGCGAGGCGTTCCAGTCGAAATACGCCGACGTCTTCAAGGGCGACGAGAAGTGGCGGGGCGTGGAGACGACCGACAGCCTCACCTACGACTGGCCGGGCGCGTCGACCTACGTCCAGAACCCCCCGTATTTCCGGGACATGTCCCCCGAGGCCGGGGTGATCTCCGATGTCGAGAACGCCCGTGTGCTCGCGCTGCTGGGAGACATGGTCACGACCGACCACATTTCCCCGGCGGGCTCGTTCAAGGAGACCACGCCGGCGGGGCAGTATCTCGTCGACCGGCAGGTGACCCCGCGGGAGTTCAATTCGTACGGCAGCCGGCGCGGCAACCACGAGGTGATGATGCGCGGCACCTTCGCCAACATCCGCATCCGCAACGAGATGCTCGACGGGGTCGAGGGCGGCTACACGAAAGGGCCCGACGGCAGCCAGATGTCGATCTACGACGCGGCCATGGCCTACAAGGAAGAGGGCACGCCGCTGGTGATCTTCGCCGGCGAGCAATACGGCGCCGGCTCGAGCCGCGACTGGGCGGCCAAGGGCACGGCGCTGTTGGGGGTGAAGGCGGTCATCGCGGAGAGCTTCGAGCGCATCCACCGGTCGAACCTCGTCGGCATGGGGGTGATCCCGTTCGAGTTCACCGGCGGCGCGACGCGGACATCGCTGGGGCTCACCGGCGAGGAGACCGTCTCGATCACCGGGCTCGAGGGCGACCTCAGGCCCGGCGCGATCGTGCCGTGCACGATTACCTGGCCCGACGGGCGCTCGGAAACGATCGACCTCAAGTGCCGGATCGATACCGCGGTCGAGAAGGAATATGTCGAGAATGGCGGGGTGCTGCACTACGTGCTGCGCAATCTCGCCAGGGCCGCGTGAAAACGGCACTCCGGCGGGCGCCTGCCCGTCGGGTTCATCCGGTCAGCGCCACCGCGCCATCGCCCGGTCCATGGCTTTCGAGACGTCCGACCACGCGGCATCGAAGCCGGTCCTGAGATCCTTCCAGGAGGCCGCGCTGGCCTCCTGCACTCTCTTGAGCATCTTCTGCGCCTCGTCGCGCCGTTGGTGCATGTCCTGCACCGCCTCCTCATAACGGATGCGCTGGTCGGCCTGCGCTTCGCGCGCCTTCGCCTCCAGCTTGTCGATCTCGGCGTCCCACTGGTCCATCTGCGCCTTCAGTTTCTCGATATAGGCTTGCCTGTCCTGCTCCACCGTTCCTCCTTCGTCGTCCCGAAACCCGCGGCATCCTCGTCCGCGAAGGGCCGCGCGACGACTTCCGTGAAGAACGTCGATACAGCCGATTCGTTCCCCCGACGAACGGGCGAGGGACGGTTGGGCGCCAGTGTCGCGGCTGGCCAAGCCGCTTGACAGCCCGCCGGCGCATCCGATCGCCCCGAAGGCGACGCGGACCGCTTTCCCTTCGCATTCGGACTGTTGCGGGTGTTTCCGAATCGGCAACGCCTCCCCGTCGGCGCGGCGATTGTTGATCCGCGCCCACACCACCCCTTCGAACATCTGTGTTTCCTCGCCAACCCCCGCAGATTAGGCAATGCTCAACGTGTTGGTGCCATGGGGGGCTTAATGAGTATCGACCTGCCATCCGCGATTATGCGGAAACTTTCGCGCGCTGTTCCGGAAGGTCTGCCGCCTTTCGAGACGGCGGTCTTCATCGTCTGCTGCGCCTTGCCGTTTCTGGGCTAGGGAGACGTCGCGCCTCGCGGTCCGCCGAAGGCCCGTCTATCGCCGTGCCGTCTCGACGGCGGCGGCCGCCTCCAGTGCAGGGCGGATGCGCTCTTCGAGAGCGCGGGCGGTGATCGGGCCCGCAAAGCGCAGCACCACCCTGCCCTCGCCGTCGATCACGTAGGTTTCGGGAACGCCGTAGACCCCCCAGTCGAGCGCCGTGCGGCCCCGCTCGTCGGTGCCGATGCCGGCATAGGGGTCGCCGAGTTCGTCGAGAAACGCGAGCGCCTTGTCGGGGTCGTCCTTGTAGTTGATGCCGTAGATCGCGAGGCCTTCGTCGGCCAGCGCCTCGAGATGGGGGTGCTCGACCCGGCAGGGCGCGCACCACGAAGCCCAGAAGTTCACCAGCTTCACGCCGGGGGCCGAGAGCGCGGCGGCGTCGAACCCCGGCTTCCCGCCGAGGCTGCCAAGGACGAGATCGGGGGCCGGCTGCCCCTCGCGGGTGGACGGGAGCGCCTGGGGATCGTCGCGGAAATTGCCGCCGGCCATCAGGCCCGCAAGCACGGCGAAGACGATGATCGGGATGAGGGCGAGCGGCTTAATCTTCATCGCGCGCCCTCCTGCCTTCGGCGGCGTCGAGGTCGCGCGCCACGCGGCGGGCGCGCAGCACGCTCAAAAGAACGACGCCAGCGATAAGGCCGAGCGAGACACCGTAGGCGAGCGTCACCTCGAAGGCGTAACGTCCGAGATCGGGGATCATGCGAGGCGCTCCCGGAGGCTCAGGGCATGGAGACGGCGCGCCCGGATCTCGGTCCGCGTGCGGTAGAGCACGAGGGCTACGAACAGCAGCACGAAGCCCGCGATCGAGACGACGAGCGGCAGCCAGAAGACGTCAGAGATGTTTTCCTCTGCATCGAGCGAGAGCGATGCGCCCTGGTGCAGCCCCTGGTTCCAGAACAGGACCGCGTAGCGCGACAGCACCGCGAAGACCGAGCCG
>Ga0102935_1000774_pt1 | contig 11624 bp, 16 predicted proteins | sample SalPonR2_A_D2_MG_FD_78508 | JGI IMG/M metagenome (GOLD analysis project Ga0102935, IMG submission 78508) | Salt pond soil microbial communities from South San Francisco under conditions of wetland restoration - Salt Pond MetaG R2_A_D2_MG | ecosystem: Environmental > Aquatic > Marine > Intertidal... | reverse complement strand
CGACCGTATTTCGATGAAGCGCCGACCACAGCGCGATATACCACGTGCGCCCAGGACTGCGTTCAACGACGTCATTGCCGTTGTCGGCGGGCTGGGAATCTACCTGGCGTTCGTTTTCTGGCTGCACGCGGCCTGGATCGGCATTTCGATCATTGGCTCATAAGATCATCGGCTGACCGTTCAGCCGCCGAACAGCTTGTTCCAGAACCGCGCGCCCCCGGATCGTGGCCGGGGCTGGGCTGCCGGCGCATCGTCGTCGCCGTGGATGCACGACACCACAAGGTCGTCGATCAGCGCCGGGGTGAACCGATAAGGATCGAATTGCGCCATGCCGTGGCGCTGAAGCACGTCGCCGACGATTCGTTCAATGGCGACGAACTTCATCGACCAGTGTTCGAAACGCCGGCTGCGAATCGGCCGTCTGGTCAGCCGTCTTACGTCGTGATGCCGCTGGTCGCGACAGATTCTCGCATACAGGCCGTCGACCACGTCGGCCGGCCCTTCGAGATACTGAAAGAAGTATCCGTCGCCAAAATGCAGCACTCCGCCGACGTCGCGCCGCTTGTTGTTGCGACGAGAGTGGACCAGGATGCGGTTGACTTCGGGATCCACGCCGTAACCGCGCGGCGCGCTGGCAAACGACGCGGTCGAGCAGTAGGACAGACAGATCAGGTCGGTAGAGGAATCCATGACTTCTCGCGAGTTGCGGTGCGCGGAGCATAGTCGACGCCGGTCGCCGTTCCGTCAACAATCGTCGACGCCTTGAATCCTTCCAGCAAAACCGCGCGGATGTTGCGCGGTTTTGCTTTCGCACCCCGCGCCAACCCCCTTTTGGTAGTATTCGCTCACCATGCGATATCTTTTCTCTCTGGCCATCGTATTGTCGTTGCTGTGGCTCGGCATTTCCGGCGTGTACAAGCCGCCGTTGTTCATTCTGGGGGCCGCCTCGGTCGCTTTCGTCGTATGGCTGTCCCGGCGGATGGATGTTGTGGGCGTCGAGCACAACCCGGTGCTTTACTCCTGGCGTTTGCCGGTCTACTGGCTGTGGCTGCTGGGGCAAATCGTCAAGTCCAACTTCGAGGTCGCCCGCGCCGCGCTGTCGCCACGTAAGCTGGTCCGGCCGCGGGTGGTGAGGGTCCCCATGAAGCTCGGTTCGGCGGTCGGCAAGGTCACCTACGCCAATTCGGTAACACTGACGCCGGGCACGGTCACGCTGCTGCTCGAGGAGGACCATCTCGAAGCCCATGCCCTGCTCGAAAGCTCCGCGGCAAGTCTGGCATCAGGCGAAATGGAGCGGAAAATCGCCTGGCTGGAGAACCACAAATGACGACCGTTCTGGTCCTGACCGCGCTGGCGATATTCGTCACGATGGCGCTGGCGCTGGTACGGGCGCTCAAGGGCCCTTCGGTCTACGATCGAATCGTGGCGGTCAACGTCATCGGCACCAAGACCGTGCTCGTCGTGGCGCTGATCACCGCGATCAGCGGCAACGACGACCTTATCGATGTGGCGCTGGTGTATGCGCTGATCAACTTCATCGCGATTGTAGCTGTGCTGAAACTGTCGCGGATGCGCGACCTGGCCGCTGCCGGCGAAGGTGACATCACGGATGGTTGAGACCGTGCTTGCCTTCATTTCCGGGGTTTTTCTGCTCACCGGCGGATTGTTCGGCATCGTTGGCGGAATCGGTCTGCTGCGCTTCCCGGATTTCTATAGTCGGCTCCATGCCGCGGGCATTACCGATACGCTGTGTGCCTTCCTGATCATCGTCGGCCTTGTGATCCAGGCCGGCCTGGCAATGGTCAGCATCAAGCTGATGCTGATCCTGATCTTCATGGTCTTCACCGCACCCACTGCGAGCCACGCGCTGGCGCGCGCCGGGCTCGCCGCCGGCGACAATCCGAAGACCGTGGAAAGCGAGCCCATGGGCGTGGCTCCGCTCAGCACTCCGGGAGACCCGCCATCGAATTCCTGATCGACATCGCGCTGCTGACATTCCTGGTGACTGTCGCAGTGGCCGTGGTACGGGTGCGTGATCTGTTCTCGGCGGCGATGTTGTTCGCCATATATTCGCTGCTGTCGGCCGGCTTGTTCGCGGTTCTGGATGCAGGCGATGTAGCGCTGACCGAGGCCGCGGTCGGTGCCGGCATATCCACTATCCTGTTTCTAGCCGTGCTGACGCTGGCCGGCCGCGAGGAGCGCCCGGCACGCGGCAAGAATCGTCTGGCGCTGGCGGTGGTCGTGGTCACGGGCGCATGCCTGATTTATGCCGCCGGCGATCTTCCGGATTTCGGTGAGGCCGACAATCCGGTCCAGGTTCACGTCGCCCCTTATTACATCGAGCAGACCTATGCCGACATGGGCATACCCAACATGGTTGCGGCAGTGCTGGCCGGTTACCGCTCCATCGATACGATGGGCGAGGCGTTCGTGATCCTGACCGCCGGACTGGGCGTGGTCGCCTTGCTTTCGGTTCCGCCGCGACGACGTCGCCGGGGCCAGAAGCCGACAAAATCCGAGGACGACTCATGAGGACGAACGGCATTCTGCGCGTAATCGCGCGATTCCTGATTCCGCTGATCATGCTGTTCGCGCTCTACATCCAGTTCCACGGCGAGTACTCGCCGGGCGGCGGCTTCCAGGCCGGGGTAGTGTTTGCGGCGGCATGGATCCTGTTTGCGCTGATCTACGGTCTGGACGCCGCGCTTGAGGTGATTCCTGAACGCGCCCAGTTCGTGCTGGCCTGTCTCGGCGTACTGCTTTACTGCTTCGTCGGTCTGCTCGGCGTAATACTGGGCGGGCGCTTTCTTGATTTCTACCCGCTGCTGGACTCGCCCCATGCAGCCCAGCAAACCGGAATCGTGGCGGTCGAATTCGGCGTGGGCGTGACCGTGGCAGCCTGCGCGATGCTGTTTTTCACGTTCTTCGCCCGGCGCAAGCGCGAACTCGACGCCGCCCAGGCCGGGGACGGCGACTGATGGCCTGGCTGGGACATTTCAATTACTGGGTGGTCGTGATCCTGATGATGATCGGCTTCTACGCCGTCATCGCCCGGGGCAACATGGTCAAGAAGATCATGGGCCTCAACCTTTTTCAGACCTCGGTTTTCATCATGTTCATCTCGGCCGGCAAGATCATCGGCGGCTCGACGCCGGTGCTGCGCGAGGGCGTGACCGTCTATTCGAACCCGTTACCGCATGTGCTGATCCTGACCGCCATCGTCGTCGGCGTGGCCACCACCGCGGTCGGGCTGGCGCTGGCGGTACGCATACTCGAAGCCTACGGCACCATCGAGGACGACGAACTGATCGATCCGGCCGAGCAGTCGCCGGATGAAACGCAACCCGGCATGTCTTCCGGCAAAGGCGACAGCTCCGCATGAATATCGTCGAATGGCTGCCGTTCAGCGTGCTGGTGCCGCTGATCGCCGCCCCGATATGCGCATTGATGCCCGGACGTACAGGACCGTGGCTACTCGCCTTCCTGGCTGCGCTGACGTCGCTGCTGATCACCGCGATCGCGCTGCCCGTCTTGTGGCAGGGGGAAATCTCCTACCCGTTCGGCAACTGGCCGCCGCCGATCGGCATCGAATACCGCGTCGACGCAGCCAATGGCCTGGTGGCGCTGCTGGTCGCGGCGGTAGCCAGTTTCGTGCTTCCGTGGGCCCGCACCATCAACAACTTCGAGGTACCGGAACGCCAGGGCATTTTCTACGCGCTGTTCCTGCTGGCCTTTGCCGGGTTGATGGGGATCACGCTGACCGGCGATGCATTCAACGTATTCGTGTTTCTGGAAATCTCGTCGCTATCGACCTATGCGCTGATCGCGCACGGCTGGGACCGGCGCGCACTCCTGGCCTCGTTCCGTTACCTGATCATGGGCACCGTGGGGGCAACCTTCCTGCTGATCGGGATCGGCTTTCTGTACATGATGACCGGCACGCTGAACATGGCCGATCTGGCCGACCGGCTGCCGGAAGTGCGCGACACCACCGCGGTGCGCGCCGCGCTGGCGTTCATCATTGTCGGCCTGGGGCTTAAGCTGGCGCTGTTCCCCCTGCACTTGTGGCTACCCAACGCCTACGCCTACGCGCCGAACTTCATCACCGTTTTCCTGGCCGCAACCGCGACCAAGGTGGCGCTGTACGTGATGCTCCGGTTCGTCTTCACGGTATTCGGCTACGACTACAGCTTCTTTGTCTTGCCGTTGACCGGCATCTTGCTGACGCTGGCGATTGCCGGCATGTTCGCTGGTTCGTGGGTGGCGATGTTCCAGCCCAATCTCAAGCGCATGCTGGCCTATTCATCGGTTGCCCAGGTCGGCTACATGGTGCTGGGCATCGCGCTTGCGACCTCGGCCGGCCTGACCGCCGGGATACTGCACCTGTTCAATCACGCGCTCATGAAAGGCGCCTTGTTCATGGCGCTCGGAACGCTGTTCTGGCGCGTCGGCAGCGTACGCCTCGATGACCTGTCCGGCATCGGCCGCGAAATGCCCTGGACCATGACCGCGTTCGCGCTGGCCGGACTGAGTCTCATCGGCGTGCCGCTGACCGCCGGCTTCGTCAGCAAGTGGTATCTGATCATCGCCGCGATGGATGCCGGCCAGGCCTGGCTGGTGATCCTCATCGTGATCACTTCGCTGATGGCGATCTACTACGTCTGGCGCGTGATCGAGGCTGCCTGGTTTTCACAAGCGCCCGAAACGCGAACGCCCGTTTCCGAAGCCCCCCTGTCACTTCTGATTCCGCTGTATGTCATGGTTGCGGCCAATTTCTGGTTCGGTATCGACACCCGGCTCTCGGTCGGCGGCGCCGAGGCGGCCGCGCGTGCGCTGCTCGGGGGCGGTCCATGAGCGCCTTCATGACCCAGCCGTTCACGGTCGTTCTCATCCCGTTTGTCGGCGCGGTCCTGATCGCGCTGGCCGGTGACCGCGATCGCCTGCGCGACGCAATCGGCTGGGTGACCGCAATCGCATTTTTCTTCGGCGTGATTGCCCAGGTGGGTCCGGTCCTGGCGGGCGCCGGACGCGAACAGCAGATATGGGAGATGCTGCCCGGCCTGGAAATCGCATTCCGGGTCGAGCCTCTCGGCCTGATCTTCGCGCTGGTGGCCGCCAGCCTGTGGCTGGTCGCGACGCTGTACGCCCAGTGCTACATGAAGGTCCTCCAGTATCGTCACCTCGGGCGTTTCTTCGCCTGTTACGCAATCGCGCTGGGCGCTGCGGCCGGCATTGCCTTCTCGGCCAACCTGCTGACGCTGTTCGTCTTCTACGAAGTGCTCAGCCTGTCGACCTATCCGCTGGTCGCGCACTCGGGCACAGCCGCGGCGCGCAACGGCGCGCGCATCTACCTGGGCTATCTGCTCGCGACCTCGATCGGCTTGCTGCTGGTCGGAATCCTTTGGGTCTGGCAAGCCGCCGGCACGCTGGAATTCCAGCAAGGCGGCATCATCGCCGGCCACATCGAACCGGGCTGGATTCCGCTGCTGGCCGGCCTGTTCATGTTCGGCATCGGCAAGGCCGCCATCATGCCCATGCACCGCTGGCTGCCGGCGGCGATGGTCGCCCCTGCGCCGGTCAGCGGACTGCTGCATGCCGTGGCCGTGGTCAAGGCCGGGGTATTCACGGTGCTGAAAGTTGCCGTTTTCGTGTTCGGCACCGACGTGCTTGTCGAAACTGGCGCCGGCATCTGGATTTCCTGGGTCGCCGCGTTCAGCATCGTCGCCGCATCGCTGGTCGCCCTGAGGCTGGAAGATCTCAAGGCCAGGCTGGCCTACTCCACCATTGCCCAGCTCAACTACATTGTGCTCGGCGCGATGGTCGCCACGCCGCTGGCGATCATCGGTGCCGCGATGCATATCGCGATGCATGCGGTGGCCAAGATCACGCTGTTCTTTGGCGCTGGCGCGATCCAGGCTGCGCATGACCGCAAGAAGATAGCCCAACTCGACGGGCTGGGCCGGGCGATGCCGATCACCTTCGGCGCCTTCACCATCGGCACGCTGAGCATCATCGGCCTGCCGATTTTCGGCGGCATGTGGTCGAAGTGGTACCTGGTGCTCGGCAGCATGCAGATTCATCAATGGGTACTGGTCGCGGCGCTGATGGCCAGTTCGCTTCTCAATATCCTGTATCTGCTGGTCATCCCGATCCGCGCGTTCTTCGCCCCGGCGGCCGCGGGCGTGCCGGAACACTATTCCGAAGCGCCGTGGCCGATGCTGGTCGCCATGATGATTCCCGCAAGCGGCTGTATCGTACTGTTCTTCTGGCCCGACCCGCTGTTCCGGATTGCTTCGATGCTGGTTCCGGGAGGTTCCCCATGAACGGCAACTGGATTCGCTATCTGGTCATCGCGGCCGTGATACTGGGCGGAATCGGGCTGTTCATCCGGCCCGAATCGGGCGTCGATCGCATGCCCGGCTTCTATCCGCTGACCGGGGTGCTGGTCATCACCGTCGTGGTGCTTGCCGTGCGGGCGCTGACGCGCGTGATCGAGCGGCCGGAGGATGAATACGATGCCGATTGAATTGCTTCCGGTCGGCATATTCTGGCTTGGCGCGCTGCTGGCCGCGATGCGCCACGACAGCGCGCGCTGGATTGCGCTGATCACCCCGATAATTGCGGCCCTGGCCTCGGTCACCGTGCTGGCGCCGGGCGTCGGCGCAGACTGGCAGGTCATGAACTACACGCTGGCGGCGGTGCGGGTCGACGAGATGTCGCTGGTATTTGTCGGCCTGTTCCACCTGGCCGGACTGCTGGCCGCAATCTATTCGCTGGAACACACCGACCGGGCCCAGGCCGCGGCCATGCTGGCCTATGTCGGCTCCGGCGTCGGCGCAGTGCTGGCCGGTGATCTGGTGATGCTCTGGCTGTTCTGGGAAATGCTGGCGCTGACTTCGGTGGTTCTGGTCTGGGCGCGCCGAACGCCGGAAGCCACTGCCGCCGGGATTCGCTACCTGGTGTTCAACGTGGTCTCGGGCGTCACGCTGCTGGCCGGCATTGCCTGGCTGGCCACCAACGGTCACGATCTGACGATCGGCCCGATCATGCTCGACTCACCCGGCGGCTGGCTGCTCCTGGCCGCATTCGGCATCAAGTGCGGTTTTCCGCTGCTGCACAACTGGATTCCGGATGCCTATCCCCGGGCCTCGCTGACCGGCTCGGTGATCCTGGTCGCGATCACGACCAAGGTCGGCGTCTATTCGCTGGCGCGGGCTTTTGCCGGCGAAGAGCTGCTGATGGTGATCGGCACGGTGATGGCGCTTTGGCCGCTTGTATACGTGTTGGTCGAAGACGATCTCAGGCGCGTGCTGGCTTACAGCCTGATGGTCCAGATCGGCCTGATGGTTGCCGGGATCGGGGCCGGTAATGAAATCGCGCTCGACGGCGTGAGCCTGCACGTAGTCATGGACGTCCTGTTCAAGATGCTGCTGTTCATGGCCCTGGGCGCGGTGCTGGTCCAGGCCGGCACGGTCCGCGCCAGCCAGCTCGGCGGCCTCGGGCGCAAGATGCCCTGGACCATGGGCTTTGTCATCGTCGGTGTGCTGGCCAACTCGGCCATGCCCGGCACAGGCGCTTTCATCAGCAAGAAACTGCTGCTGGGCGGCATCGAATATGCGGGCGTCGGTCCGGTGTGGTACGCCATACTTGCCAGCTTGTCGGCACTCGGCGTCCTGTATGCGGGCGTGCGGGTGCTTTACGAGGCTTTTGTTCGTCAGCCTGAAGCACGAGTGGAAGCCCGTGACGCATCTTTTCCGATGCGCCTGGCGATGGGCATGATCGCGGCCCTGCTGCTGGTTGCGGGCCTGTTCCCGTGGCTGACCGACGCGTTGCGCCCGTTCGGCAGCGACTACCAACCGGTCAAGCTGGCCAAGATCCTCGATCAGTTTCAGCTATTGCTGTTCGCCTTGCTGGCCTACGTCGTGCTCGCCAGGCGCGGCCTGGAACTGCCCGCATCCGGCCGACGCACGCTACTGGATGCCGAATGGCTCTATCGCAAACTGATACCCGCGCTGGCCCGCGAGGGCATGACACTGCTGAGCAAGATATCCGCAGGCATCGGAAACAGGATCCGTATCACCGAGCGGCGTCCCAACAACGGGCGCGTCGCCTATTCGCTGGCACGAGGCTGGCCGACCGGGTCCATGGCATTCTGGACCATGGTATTGCTGGTCGCCATGCTGTTCGCCGGCATCTGGCGCAGCTGACCCGCGCGATCAATCAGGTTTCTTCGGGTTGAGCGATGCATCGCCGCTCAGTCGCGGTCCTGCTCACGGCGCACGACCCGGTACTCGACGCTCATCAGATCGTCCGGCTTGCGCGGCTTGCGTCGGCCGGTCAGCCAGTTGCGGATGGTCAGGCCGATGGCCGCGAGGATCGCCAGCCCGGCGGCCACCGCCAGGAAGACCAGTCCGACGAAGAAGCTGACAGCGAGAATCGCGATGCCCAGCAGCGCCAGCCCGAAGCGGGCCAGCGGGCTCTCCGGCACGCGATAGAATGTTCCCTGGAAATTTCTCATGACCTTAATGACCTCGGATTCGGGCAAACAGTTCCTGCTTTCGTCATCGGCGCTGGCCGAGGGCGCGTTCCGCGAAGCCTGCGTCGAGCGCGGCGACGACCCGCCACTGTGGCTGGTGCTGACGCGTCATCAGGGTACGCCAAGGGCGTGGCTGAATGTGTGTCCGCACGCCGGACGGGCGCTCAACTGGGGCCCGGACAAGTTCCTGACCGACGAGCACGGCCGGCTGGTCTGCGCCGCGCACGGGGCGGTGTTCGAGCCGGCCGACGGCAGTTGTGTTTCCGGCCCGTGCCAGGGCGCGGCGTTGCGGATGGTCGAAGTTTTCGAGGTAGACGGCGAAATCCGCTTGAGCTTCACCGACTGAGCCCGGGCAACGCAAGCCGCACGACGGCGGTACCGATCTGGAATAATCGGAAGTCGAATCCAACTGCAGGAGAACGCCATGGGTCCCGAAATCGGTTTACTCGGCCTGATCTGGCTGGTCATTCTCGTCTGGGCCATCATCAAGACCGCCCAGGCTCGCGTCGGCGCTTTCGTGCGCTTCGTCTGGATCGTGGTGCTGATCCTGTTCCCGCTTGTCGGCTTCCTGTTCTGGATCTTTCTCGGGCCGAAGGGATAAAGACACGGTTTCCGGTTTCCGGTTTCCGGTTTCCGGTTTCCGGAAATTCTGGCCGCATGCCTGATTCCAGGGTTGCGTGATGAAGCGCCGGGATTCCTATCCGTCAAAATTTATCGTTTTGCCAATTTTTGAGGCGACTTCATGAATACGCCCGGCCCCGACTTTCGCACGATCTGGCAGCATCCGGACGATCCCGGGATCATCCAGATCATCGATCAGCGCCAGCTGCCGCACCGCTATGTGGTCTGCGATCTGCGCACGCACGCCGACGGCGCGGAGGCCATCTGCGACATGCTGGTGCGCGGCGCACCGCTGATCGGCGCGACGGCCGCCTGGAGCCTGTATCTCGCGGCGCTGGAGGCTCAACGCAATGGGTTCGATGAATCCGCTCGGCACGCCTTTCTGCGCCGCGCCGCCGATACGCTGGAGGGCACCCGGCCGACGGCCGTCAACCTGCATTGGGCCATCGCACGGATGCGCCGGATCATCGACGGCGCCGAGGCCGGCGTGCCGCTTGCCGAGCAGTTGCGAAGCGAAGCCGCGGCCATATGCGAAGAAGACGTCGATATTTCCCGTCGAATCGGCGAGCACGGCGTCGCGCTGATCGAGGCGATTGCCGAGCGCAAGAACGGCGAACCGGTCAACATCCTGACCCACTGCAACGCCGGGGCGCTGGCGACCATCAATTGGGGCACGGCCACGGCGCCGATGTATATCGCCCGGGAACGCGGCATTCCCATTCACGTCTGGGTCGACGAAACACGCCCGCGCAACCAGGGCTCGCAGCTCACCGCCTGGGAGCTGGCCCACAGCGGTATCGATCACACGGTCATCGTCGACAACGCCGGCGGCCACCTGATGCAGCACGGCCGCGTGGACCTGTGCATCACCGGTACCGACCGCACCACCCGAACCGGCGATGTGGCCAACAAGATCGGCACCTATCTCAAGGCGCTGGCCGCACGCGACAACGATGTGCCGTTCTACGTCGCGCTGCCGTCGACGACCATCGACTGGACGATCAGCGACGGTCTGCGGCAAATCCCCATCGAGGAGCGCAGCGCCAGCGAAGTCAGCCACATTACCGGGCTGGACGGCAATGAAGTGCGCACGGTCCAGACCATCGCAGACGACTCCCCGGCGGCCAACCATGCCTTCGACGTCACACCGGCGCGTCTGGTCACGGCGCTGATCACCGAGCGCGGCGTCTGCGACGCGAACGAACCCGGCCTGGCGTCACTGTTCCCGGAATCGGCGGGCGGCGCAGACTGATGATCGACGAGGGCTATACCAAATATCAGTGCGACTGGCGCCGCGGCCCGCCATTGCCCGACCAGACCATCGCCGAACTCAACGCCTGCCGAAACCAATTGTTCGACGCCGGCCTGGTCGGCTATTACCCGCAGCACGGCGTAGGCTTCGGCAATCTCAGTATCCGCGGCCCGGAACGCGGCTTTATCATCAGCGGCACGCAGACCGGGCACATCGAGCGCACCGATGCGCGCCACTGGAGCCGGGTGATCGCCTGCGACATCGACACCAACCTTGTCACCTGCGAAGGTCCGGTGCAGGCCTCGTCCGAAGCGCTGACCCACGCGGCCATCTACGAGCTCGACCCGGAAATTCGGGCGATCGCCCACGTCCACAGCGCCGAACTCTGGCACCGGCTGATCGACCGGATCCCGACCACGTCGCGCGACGTGCCCTACGGCACGCCCGAAATGGCGCGCGAATTCGGCCGCCTGTACCGCGACACCGACCTGGCGAAATCCCGCGTCGCCGTGATGGGCGGCCACGACGAAGGGCTGGTGGGATTCGGGCGCGACATCGGTGAGGCGACCGAACGGGTGTTGTCGTTAAGGAACCTCTGAACAACTCTGCCCGGAGCGCGTTTCAGTCGAAAAAGCGGGAGACTGTTCAGCCGCGGGAATGTGGCGAATCGCGCGCACAAAAAAGGCCGCCATGCAGCGGCCTTCGAAATCTGGCGCGCCCGGCAGGAGTCGAACCTGCGACCTCTGCCTTCGGAGGGCAGCACTCTATCCAGCTGAGCTACGGGCGCGTGACCGTGTATTGTAACCGACTCGCAGAAAAAGTCCCACTGCATCAGCCTGCAACGGCATTATGCTGTCGTTCCAATCAACCGGAGCGTGAAAATGTCCGACGCCAATCAGAATCCACTCACGATCCGGCCGGCCGGCCCGGACGACGTCGACGAACTGCTGGCGCTGATCCAGGAACTGGCCGTCTACGAGAAAGCGCCCGAGGAGGCCGTCGCCACGCCGGAACTGATCCACCGGGCCCTGTTCGGCGACCATCCCACCGCCGAGGCCGTGATCGCGGAATGGCAGGGCGAGCCGGCCGGCTTCGCGCTGTTCTTCCACAACTTCTCGACCTGGCTGGGCAAACCGGGGCTGTACCTCGAAGACCTGTTCGTGCGCGAGACCATGCGCGGCAAGGGCATCGGCAAGGCGCTGCTGCTGCACCTGG
>Ga0102935_1000771_pt1 | contig 11656 bp, 10 predicted proteins | sample SalPonR2_A_D2_MG_FD_78508 | JGI IMG/M metagenome (GOLD analysis project Ga0102935, IMG submission 78508) | Salt pond soil microbial communities from South San Francisco under conditions of wetland restoration - Salt Pond MetaG R2_A_D2_MG | ecosystem: Environmental > Aquatic > Marine > Intertidal... | reverse complement strand
CCGGGGTACGGAGAGAACGAGCGGCGCATGGCCGAGGCGCTCGTCGAACTGGAGGCGCGTCGGCTCGAAGAAGACAAGGACGAGATCTGCGACTGCAAGGAGGGAATGTTCCCCGGTTTGACGCGTCGCGGCGTCCTGGCCGGAACCGCTTCGCTCGGGGGGGCGATGTTCGCCGCCGGCGCCGCGCGCGCGCAGGACGGGCAAGCGCCCCCGGGAGCCGAACTCAATCCTGTGCCCGATGATCCGACCAGCGTGCAGGGGCGTCCCGTTCTCGACGACGGCGGTTACGGCTCGCGCTCCCAGTTCGAGAGCGAGGTGCGGTGGCGCTATCCCACCGCCAGCGTGCAATCGAGCTGGTCGATGACGCCGCTCGCGTCCGGACACGGCATCATCACGCCGTCGGGCCTGCACTTCGAGCGGCACCACGCCGGCATTCCCACGATAGACCCGCTGGAGCACGAGCTCATCCTGCACGGCATGGTCGACGAGCCGATGCGGTTTACCATGGACGACCTCATGCGGCTGCCTTCGGTCAGCCGGATTCACTTCATCGAATGCTCGGGCAACACGCTGACCGAATGGGAGGAGCCCACCCTGAAGACTGTGCAGGGCACCCACGGTCTGACCTCCACGTCGGAATGGACAGGCGTGCCGCTTTCGACCGTTCTCGAAATCGCCGGCCTTCGCGACGGCGCGGCCTGGATTCTTGCCGAGGGGGCGGACGCCGCTGTGATGACGCGCTCGGTGACCGTCGACAAGGCGCTCGACGACGCGATCCTCGCCTATGCGCAGAACGGCGAGGCGCTGCGGCCCGAGCAGGGCTACCCCCTGCGGCTGCTGCTGCCGGGGTTCGAGGGCAACATGCAGATCAAGTGGTTGCGCCGCCTCGAGGTCAGCGACATGCCCTTCATGACCCGCGAGGAAACCTCGAAATACACCGACCTGATGCCGGACGGCACGGCCCGGCAGTTCACCTTCGAAATGGACGCGAAATCCGTCATCACCTTTCCCTCCGGGGCGATGAAGCTCCCGCGTCCGGGGTATTACGAGGTGACCGGCATCGCCTGGTCCGGCCGCGGCCGCGTGACGAGGGTCGAGGTCTCGGCCGATGGAGGCGAGAGCTGGCAGGAGGCTGAGCTTCAGGGGCCGGTGCTGTCCAGATGCCATACCCGGTTCCGCCTGCCATGGGTCTGGACCGGTGAGGAGGCCGTGCTTCAGAGCCGGGTGACCGACGAGACCGGATACATCCAGCCCACGCTCGAGGAGCTTGTGGCCGTGCGCGGCACCAGTTCCGTCTACCATCTCAACGCGATCCAGAGCTGGCATGTGGCCGGCAACGGGGAGGTGACCAATGTTCATTCGTGAATTCGCTGTCGTCGCGATTTCGGGGGCTGCCACGCTCGCCTGGCTTTATCCCGGCGCTGCACAGGATCGGAGTGAGGACCTCGTTCCCCGCGAGGCGGCCGCGTTGCCGGAACGCCTGTCCGAGACGGGAGAGCGTGCGCCGGAGCCTGTCCCGTCCTCGAGCGCGAGCGATGTCGGCGAGATCGACCTGCAGGCGCTCATGCTCCACATCGGCCGGCCGGCGACGCAAGAAGAGGTCGCGGCGGTCGATATCGACGTCATGCCCGACGGCGTCGGCGCACCGGCGGGAAGCGGCACCTTCGAAGAGGGCGAGGACCTCTATGCGCTGCACTGCGCATCCTGCCACGGCGAGGATCTGCAGGGGATATCGGAACTGGGCGCGCCGCGACTGATCGGCGGTCGCGGGACCCTCGATACCGACAGTTCCGTCAAGACGGTCGAGAGCTACTGGCCCCATGCGAGCACTCTCTTCGACTACACGCACCGGGCGATGCCGCTCAATTCGCCGGGTTCGCTCGCTCCCGACGAGGTCTACGCGATCACCGCCTACATTCTCGGCCGTGCCGGTATCCTTGACGAGAATACGGAAATGAACGCGGGGACCTTCGGGGAGATCGAGATGCCGAATGTCGACGGCTTCGTTTCAGACCCACGGCCTGATACTCCGGTCGGTATGACCGGCGGATCCGAGTGACCGTTCGCCGCCGCGATATCGGCGGGACGTTCGCTTTGAGCAAACGGCAAAGCGGCGGTTTGACGGCGAAAGGGCCGTTGTGCGGGACAGAGGCGGGGTGCGCGACGGCAGGTGCGGGGACAGGCAGGGTTTCGATTTCGCCGGGTCACGTGTCGGGTCCACATGGCAGGGAACGAGAAAGCAGGCTGCGAGCGCGTTGTCGCTGCGCGAAGCGGAAGTCGCGTTGCGTCAGTATCGTACGAGCAGGGAGGCCGCGAGCCACCACATCAGGAGGCCGATCCCGGTATCGAGTGCCCGCCAGGCTGCTGGCGATTGCATCGCGGGTGCGAGATGGCGTGCCCCGTAGCCGAGCGTGAAGAAGAAGGCGATCGACCCGGCTATGGCGCCGGCACCGAACAGCCAGCGGCCGTTGTCGGGAAACGTCGTTGAGACTGCCCCGATGAGCACGACCGTGTCGAGATAGACGTGCGGGTTGGCCCATGTGAAGGCCGCCGCGATGGCCAGGGTGCTGCCGAGACTGCGGGTATTCTCCGCGAATGCCAGGTCGTACCCCCCGATCCAGGCGGCGCGCAGCCGGATTGCGCCATAACCAAAGAGAAATGCCGCCGCGCCCAATGCGACGAGTCTACCGAATTCCGAAGTCGGGCTGACGATTGTCGAAAAGCCTGACACGCCGATCGTAATGAGAATGACATCGGAAGCACTGCAGAAAACGCACAGCCAGAATACGTGCTTTCCAATAAGACCCTGTCGAAGCACAAAGACGTTCTGCGCGCCAAAGGCCACGATCAGCGAAAGACTGGTGAGAAATCCCGAAACCACGGCATACATGAGAATGCTCTCTGGAGACCAATTCTCGTCATCGCAAGAATTTTCTGCGAAGACCCTGCGAGCGTGACACTTCTTGCCGTAGCCAACCTTTTCGGATTGCAGCGCAAATGTCATCCGCAAGGGCGCATTGGCGCCGGCCCGTTGCTGGAATGCCGCTGATAAGGCGCTCGTGGTCGGGGAAGGGTCCCATTGCCGAAACGGAGCGTTCGCGTGCGGATCGCGCTGCAGCGCTCCTTTCATTCTGGTGCATCTGATTCGCGAAAATTGCGAATCGCTGAGGCAGATGATTGCCGTAAGATCGACCGGCCTAATCGCGCATTAGCCATTCTTTTCGAAATGACATATTCCTGACGCAGACTGATCGGGAGACAGAGATACTGTCGGTCCCTGCCGGGTAATTGTGCTCGTATGGCGACAATATCACCGGCCATATTCGCGCCACATTCACTGAGCTAATTCCGGGGTACCACCAACTCACACTCTACCGTGGCGCCATGAGCCCACACACTTGCCGCCGAAAGGAATGTCTCAAATGAGCCAAGCAGCTGTTCTCGCGAAACCCGCCAAGACCGAGCCGGCAACGACGCATGCGAAGCTGGGCCGCAACCCGAAAGACAGGACCTTCCATGGCGCGGGGATGACTGGCCGTCAGGCAAGCCGCGCGAAACCTCGCGCCGTTCCAAAAGAAGAAACCGAAATGCAAGCTCTCGCGAGTCTCAGCTGGCCCGAGGGTCCGTTGACGCTCATGGCCTCGGATTTCGCGGATCTCGAATGCGGCAAGCCGGCCCAGACACTGCAGGCCTTGCTCGAACTCTGCCGCTACATCGATCGCGACGAGGTCCTGATCCTGAATCTCGAATACCTCTCCTGGGACCGGTCCTCCCCTTGCGTCGATATCCGCCGCGTGAGGATGTTGCGCGATGCCGTCGAGGAGACCTGTCACCAGATGAATGTTTCCGAGCCCGGCATCGCCCTCGAGGAGCGGGGCCCGAGTGTCGACATGCGCATCTCTCTCAGCGCGAGCCACTGAAGACCGCAGCCGGCGTTCAGGGCGCGCAGCGGCTTCGCCGGAAACCGCCCCCGATGAAGTGGAAGCCGGGCGCGCTCTCCCGGTTGCCTCAAGAGGCCGGCGTCAGGGTTCTGCTCGAACCATGAGGCCGGCGAGGCCCCGGTGCGTCGGCCGTGCCGCGACCGGCTGCTCCCGGTACTCGGGGTCGGCGCAGAGCTGCTCATGCGCTGTGTGGAGGTGCTGCGCCGGAACGTGCGGGAACAGGTGATGCACGAGGTGATAGCAATCGTGGCGCGGAAAGAAGAGTAGCCGGATCGGCGCGGGGGCAAGGACATTCCGGGATGCGGCCAGCTCGTCTTCTTCCCCGACGAGGCCGGCGTGGTCGAGGCAGTCGGTCCAGAAATTGATGGTCGGGAAGACGTAGAAGAGCGGCAGTATCACGAACAGCACCGCCGTCAGCGGCTGGAACACGGAAAACATCGCGATCGATACCATGATCCCGATTTTCAGGGCGAAGAACCACGGTCCGTCGTCGCGAGACATGTTCACGCCGGAATACATCCGCAGGTGCCGGCCGGTGAGCGGGGTCACGATGTGCCGCAGAACCGTGCGCAGGGTCAGCGGGTCGTGCAGGCGCAGCTTCTCGATCGCCCCCAGCTCCCGGTCGTGCTCGTAATCTCCAAGGTGGGCGTGGTGCGAAAGATGGTCGTCCTTGTAGCTGCGAAAGCACCCCGTCAGAAGGGACGAGCACAGCTTGCCCAGCACGACATTGTCGCCCCGGTGCGCGGAAAACGAGGAATGACAGCACTCATGCACGATGTTGTTGAGGCCGCGCAGCCGCGTCCCGATAAAGATCACCGTCAACACCATCAGCGTGACAGTGACGGCGGACGTCTCTAGGGCGAGCAGATAATGCCCGAAGGCTGCGCCGGCCAGCGCTTGCGCCAGGAAGGCGAAGACAATGAACCACGCCCTCCACCTCGGGTTCCGCGACATCCCTGCGAAGCGGCGCATGAACCGCTCTCGAATTTGTTGTCCTGGCATCTTTTCCCTCACCCCGTCTCAGGCCGATATTAGGCAGGGAGATCGGGCGTGAACACCCTGTTTCCAAATTGGAAACCGAGGCTCCCGCACAACCCATCAGCCCGGCTTATGCAAAGTTAGAAAAACGTGTGGAAATTGACGAATGAGGTGGTAGATGTTGTGCCCGACCTACTTGCCCATCAGTTGATCTTATACAGAGGCGCTAAAAAATTTGAGATTCGATTACGATGCAATCGCCGCTCTGTCGGCCGTCGTGCGCGAGGGTCGCTTCGATCTGGCGGCGAAATCCCTGAACGTGACGCAATCGGCTGTCAGTCAGCGAATCAAGCAGCTGGAGGAGAACGTCGGTTCGGTGCTGATCGTGCGCGGCCGTCCTTGCGTGCCGACCGAGGCAGGGCTTCAGCTTTGCAGGCATGTCGAGCAGGTCGAGCTCCTGCAGCACGAGTTGAACGACCGTATGAACGTGCTGGCGGGAATGACGGACCCTGTCGCTGCGACCATTCGGATATCGGTGAACAACGACAGTCTCGCAACCTGGTTTCCCAGCGTCATCAAGAAGGCGAAGGACGAGCTCGGCATCCGCTTCGACATCTTTCCCGATGACCAGGAGCATACCGAACACAGGCTGAAGACCGGCGAGGCGCTGGCTGTCGTCACGGCCATCGAGGCGCCCGTGCAGGGGTGCCGCCGCGTTTCGCTCGGTGCGATGGACTACATCGCCGTCGCGTCGCCGGATTTCTTTCGGGAGCACTTCCCGGATGGGGTGACGCTCGAAGCGCTGCGGAACACGGCATGCCTCGCCTTCGACCGTAAGGATACCATCCAGGACCAATGGATGATGAACTGTTTTGGCGAGACCGTGGGCGTGTCGGCACACATGGTGCCCTCGTATGAAGGCTATGTCGCATGCTGCCTGAACGGGACGGCCTGGGGCCTTGTCCCGAGCGTCGCGGCGATCGGTCAGATCGAGGACGGAAAGCTGGTGGAACTGAGCCCCGGCAATTCGGTTCGGGTTTCGCTGCATTGGCAGGCCAGCACCCAATCGAGCGAGATCCTGAGAAGACTGGGCGAGTTGGTCCTCGAGGTTGCCAGGATACACCTTTCACCCGACATCTACCGCCCCGAATAGACCGACCCCGACGGGGGGGGGAAGCCATCACGCCGGGGTCGCCCTCGCAGCGACCCCGGCATCTTGCTTTGTGCGGCAATCACATGTTGCCCGCAAACCTCGTACTGAGGATACTCGTCTCGAACAGTCTGAACTCGTTACTCACAACCTACACTCGATCTGCTACACGACCGATTAGCAAGACTTATCAACCATCAGTGCGACTAATCTATGTCTTTTCGAGTTGAGCTGCCGCACAATCCATTTCCTGACAGGCAACAACGAAATATCCCTTATTCCGTAATATCTTGCGGTGTGTCCGGGGGTGTTCCGGCATTCGCGGAACGCTTCTGCAGCATGGCGTGATCGGTGCCGGAATCGGGAATATTGGCAAATTCGGCTCGAAATCGACACGAAGCGTGAACGCCGAGCCACCGGATGCGGGAAGAATGACGGGGACTTCCCGTCACGGCTGGAGCGCCGTCGCGCGATGCTGTCGATCATCTCCTGGCGGTTCGACGAATGCCGCGTGGCGCGCGTCGCCTTCCATCTCAACAGTCTCGCGGATGCCGGAGGCGTGTCCGGAGAAGGCGCCGACGATGTCGTCATCGCGACGGGCTGGATGGCGAGCGACGAGGTGCGGCGACCCGCAACGAACCGATCGTCTCGAGTTGAGTCATCCTCTCGGGCGATGTTGCACCTGACATCAATATCTTTATCGACGACGATGCCGCCGCGAGGCGCGGCATCCATGCCGCGATCTACGATGGGGTGCGGCCGGCACTCTGATCTCTTCCGCGCGCAAAACCAAAGCGGCGAGGTCGTACCGAGGGGAGACTGCTCCGCCGGCGGGCGGCAGGACCAAGGCTGTGAACCAGGGCATTCGTGGCGGAGAGACAGGGATTCGAACCCTGGGACCCCGTGAAGGGTCAACGGTTTTCGAGACCGCCCCGTTCGACCACTCCGGCACCTCTCCGCGGGGGTCTGGACGCGCGGGATAAGCGATGCCCACGCGCCACGCAACCCCTTTCGCAAGTGCTTGGAGAAGCCGGGCAGGGCGCCTATGTTGTGCCCGTAGCGACCGACAAGGAACCGTCATGGCCCGTATCCTCGCCGCCCTAGCCGCCCCGCTTCTCGCGCTCGGCCTCTCCGCACCCGACGCGCGCGCCGGCGAGGCCGCCGACCTTTACGAGACGATGCGTCTCGGGGAGATCCTCGAGATCATGCGTGAGGAGGGTCTGGAGTACGGCAACGATCTGCGGACCGAGATGTTTCCCGGACAGGGTGCGGCGGGCTGGCCCCGGGTGGTCGGGCGGATCTATGCCCTCGAGCGGATGGAAGCGGAGTTTCTCGCGTCGTTCGAAGACGCCGTCGGGGACCAGGACCTCTCCGCCCTCATCGATTTCTTCTCCTCGCCCCGGGGTCGTGACATCGTCGAGTTCGAGGTCTCCGCGCGCCGCGCGCTGCTCGATGAGGAGATCGAGGAGACCGCGCGGCGGATATGGCGCGATCTCAAGGGCGAGATCGACCCGCGCCGCGATCTCATCGAGCGCTTCGTGGATGCCAACGATCTCATCGAGGCGAATGTCGCGGGCGCGATGAACTCGTCCCTGGCCTTCTACGAGGGGCTCGCCACCTCGGACGCCTTCGGTGGCGACTGGACGATGGACCGGATTCTCTCGACCGTATGGGAGCAGGAGACCGAGATTCGCGCGGATACGAAGGACTGGATCTACCCCTACCTGACGCTTGCCTTCGAGCCTCTGCCCGCCGAGGATATCGAGGCCTATATCGCGTTGTCCGAAAGCGAACCGGGCGAGGCGCTCAACGCCGCGCTCTTCGCCGCGTTCGACGTTCTTTTCGTCAAGATCTCCCGCGAGATGGGGGAGGCGGCGGCGCTCTATCTCGAGGGTGAGGACATCTGAGCCCGGACGCCCCCGAGACGCTTGACAGACGGGTTGTTTTCACCGATATCGGCGCCTCCCGCAGGCGACCGGCCCGCGGGCGTGCAATGATCGTCCTGTGAAGGGGCGCGCAGTCCGAGGCGGCCCGAACCGGCCGAAAACACCCGCAACGGGGGCCGCAGGACGCGGGTTAAGAAGGAAAGAAAACGATGTTTGCGGTCCTCAAGACCGGCGGCAAGCAGTACCGGGTCCAGTCCGGTGACGTGCTGAAAGTCGAGAAACTCGCCGCCGCGGCGGGCGAAACCGTCCAGTTCAACGACGTTCTCATGGTCGGCGCGACCGTGGGCACACCGCTCGTGGACGGGGCGGGCGTCCAGGCCGAGGTGATCGACCAGATCAAGGGCGAAAAGGTCATCAATTTCGTGCGCCGCCGGCGCAAGCACTCGTCCAAGCGCACCAAGGGCCACCGCCAGAGCCTGACGCTCCTGAAGGTCACCACGATCCTCGAGAAGGGGGCGGAGAAGTCGGGTGTCAAGGCCGCGATGGGGGCGGGGTCAGCCGTTGCCGTCGCCGAGGCGCCCGCTCCAGAGCCTGCAAAGAAAGCGGCCCCGAAGAAGGCCAAGGCCGAGCCAAAGGCAGAGGCGCCGGCCCCTGAAGGCGGCGACGACGACCTCAAGCGGCTCTCCGGCGTCGGCCCCGCGCTCGAAAAGAAGCTTCACGCCGCCGGCGTGACGAGCTTTGCCCAGATCGCGGCCTGGGGCCCCGACGAAATTGCCGAGTTCGACGAAAAGCTCTCTTTCAAGGGACGGATCGAGCGTGAGGGCTGGGTAGACCAGGCGAAGACACTCGCCGCCGAAAAGGAGTAACCTGAGATGGCACACAAGAAAGCAGGCGGTTCATCCCGCAATGGCCGCGACAGCGCCGGCCGCCGCCTTGGCGTGAAGAAGTTCGGTGGCGAAGCCGTGATCCCGGGCAACATCATCGTGCGCCAGCGCGGCACCAAGTGGTGGCCGGGCGAGGGTGTCGGCATGGGCAAAGATCACACGATCTTCGCCGTGACCGACGGCGACGTCACCTTTCACAGGGGTCTCAAGGGCCGAACGTTCATTTCGGTTCTTCCGCGCGCGGAGGCTGCAGAGTAAGCCGACCCTGACTACATGTATCACTGGGGGGATCGGCGGGCCGCCGGTCCCCCCTTGAATTTTGAGGCACACCGGACGCGGGGGGGAAGGCGAACGGGACCGGCAGCGCCGGAATTTCGAGGAGGAGCAGGACAATGAAACTGGACCAGGTGGTCGACCAGCCGACGATCGAGGCGGAACGCATCATGCTGCGCCCGCTGAGGAAGTCCGACGCGGGTCTCCTGTCGCTTTATGCCGGCGATGCACGGGTGGCGAAGGCGACGCAGTTTCTACCGCATCCTTATCCGCCGGGCGCGGCCGAGGGCTATATCGGGCGGGCCACCGCCGGCGACCGGACCGAGGATGTCTGGGCGCTCGACGGGTCAGCCTCGGAGCTGTCGGAGCTTCTCGGCGTCGTCACTCTCGCGCGGATGGATCGTGGCCAGTCGGAAATCTCCTACTGGGTGGCCCCGGCGTTCTGGAACACAGGGCTCGCCTCCGAGGCGGTCCGGTCGATGATCGCGGCCAACCCGCAGAACGTCCGGACCTATTTCGCGGTCGTCTTCCAGGACAACCCGGGTTCGGCGCGCGTGCTCACCAACGCCGGATTCGAGTATATCGGCGATGCCGAGGCGTTCTCTGTGGCGCGCGGCGAGACCGTGCCGACCTGGACCTACCTCTACCGCTTTGCGTGACAGGTTGCTCACCGTTCCGCGACTGACGACGCCGAGGCTCGAGTTGCGGCCCCCCGGGCCCCGGGACATCGACGCGATGGTCGCGGGTGTGGGCAATTACGATGTGGCCCGCTGGCTTTCGTCCGTGCCCTACCCCTACACGAGGGCCGATGCCGAGGCATTCCTCGCAGATCGCGCGTCGGTCGAGGGGGCGGTCTGGGCCATCGACGCGGGCCGGGGCCTCATCGGGATCGTGTCCGTCACCGACGAACTCGGCTTTTGGCTGGCCCGGCCGGCCTGGGGCGGGGGTCTCGGTTTCGAGGCCGTGCGCGCCGCCATCGAGCACTGGTTCGATCGGGCCGCCAATGCGAGCCTTCGCGCGAGCCATTTTCCCGACAATGCCCGTTCAGCGCTCCTGTTGTCCTGTCTGGGCTTCGAGCCGGCGGGGCAAAGCCCCCGCCGGTCTCGCGCGCTCTCCCAGCAGGTCATGGCGCGGGACATGCTTCTGACCCGCGAGGGATGGGCGGGGCGGCGGGATTTCGACGTCCGGACCGCGCGCCTGAGGCTGCGCCCGCTCGAACGCAAGGATGCCCGGGCTCTCGTCTCCATTGCCACGCCGCAGGTCGCGCGCATGGTCTCCTCGATTCCCGAGCAATTCAGTCTCGCCGCCGCCAAGGCCTTCATCAACAAACGGCGCTGGCGTGGCCTTCCGGGCTTCCTGCTCGGCATCGAGGGGCCGGATGGCCGGTTGATCGGTTGTATCGGCTGTGGCGGCGACCCGGTCACGGCGATGATCTTTCTGGGAGAGGAGCACTGGGGCAGGGGCTATGCGACCGAGGCCTCGGCGGCCTTCGTGGAGGAGTTGTTCCGCCGCTTTCCGCTCTCTGCGATCCACGCCGAGCATTTCACCGACAACCCGGCCTCGGGCGCGGTTCTGGAAAGGATCGGCTTCGTGCGCGTCGGCGAAGACACCGGCACCTCCGAGGCAAGGCTTGAGCCCGCCCCGGTGGTGCAGTATCGCCTGAGCCGCGACGCGCACCGGAAGTCATCATGAAATTTCTCGATCTCGCCAAGGTTCATATCCGCTCCGGCGCGGGCGGAAACGGAGCCGTGAGCTTCCGCCGGGAGAAATACATCGAATACGGCGGGCCGGATGGCGGCGACGGCGGGCGCGGCGGTGACGTCTGGGCCGAGGCGGTCGAGGGGCTGAACACGCTCATCGATTTTCGCTACCAGCAGCATTTCTTCGCGAAGGACGGCCAGGGCGGCATGGGCAAGCAACGCACCGGCAAGGACGGAGACGACATCACGCTGCGCGTGCCCGTTGGCACCGAGATCCTCGACGAAGACGAGGAGACCGTGATCGCCGATCTCACCACGGTCGGCGAACGCGTTCTCCTCGCCGGAGGCGGCAACGGCGGCTTCGGCAACCTTCATTTCAAGACCTCGACGAACCAGGCCCCGCGCCGCGCCAACCCCGGCCAGGACGGGGTCGAGCGCACGCTCTGGCTGCGGCTGAAGCTCATCGCCGACGTGGGCCTTCCGGGCCTTCCCAACGCGGGCAAATCGACCTTTCTCGCCGCGACTTCGAACGCCCGGCCGAAGATCGCGGACTACCCCTTTACCACGCTGCACCCCAATCTCGGCGTCGTCGGCATCGACGACACCGAGGTCGTCGTCGCCGACATTCCCGGCCTCATCGAGGGCGCCCACGAGGGCAAGGGGATCGGCGACCGCTTCCTCGGTCACGTCGAGCGCTGCGCCGTGCTTCTTCACCTCGTCGACGGCACCTCCGACGACGTCGCCGGCGACTGGGAGACGATCATCGCCGAACTCGAGGCCTATGGCGGCGCGCTCGCGGAGAAGCCCCGCATCACCGCGCTCAACAAGATCGACGCGCTGTCGG
>Ga0102935_1000770_pt1 | contig 11664 bp, 11 predicted proteins | sample SalPonR2_A_D2_MG_FD_78508 | JGI IMG/M metagenome (GOLD analysis project Ga0102935, IMG submission 78508) | Salt pond soil microbial communities from South San Francisco under conditions of wetland restoration - Salt Pond MetaG R2_A_D2_MG | ecosystem: Environmental > Aquatic > Marine > Intertidal... | reverse complement strand
TCGAGGCCGATTAAGTAGTCCCACCAGGATTCGAACCTGGGTCGAAGCCCCCAGAAGGCTTCAGGATTGGCCGCTACCCCATGGGACTGCGTCGCCACCCAGTGGTAACCCGTGATTCCATATGAGTGTTGCGAACTCCGAGCCCCCGGTTCCGCGGGCCGCACCCGTGCGGGCGATCCACTACCTATTTAGCCCGCTCCCCGCCATCCTGGCGTATGTACGTTGGTCGCTTCGTGATCGTCGCGCCGGAGTTCGCCGCCTACCGCGTCTCCTCGCGGTCGTTTCCCAACCGCCGGATCGTCGACCGCGGGGGAACCCTGACCGTCGGCCCCACGCCCGACGCGCCCGAACACGACAACCCCTACGTCTCGTACAACTGCGTCCGGGCGGGCGGCGACGGCGTCGTGGTCGGCAACGGCTCCCACGTCGACCCGATCGCTGAGAAACTCGACCGCGGCTACCCCGCACGCGACGCCCTCGCCGCGTCGCTGCTCGCGCTGGATTACGAGAAGGACGACTACGACACCCCGCGGGTCGCGGGCGTCGTTGGCGAGGAGTCGTCCGTCGGGATCGTCCGCAGGGACGCCCTCCTGGTCGAGTCGGTCGCCGAGCCGACGCTCGTCGCCACCTACGAGGAGAGCGACCCGACGCCGATCGAGTTCGCGGGCGGGGCCGACGACGACCCCGCGGAGATCGCCGCACGCGCCTACGATCTCCCGTACGAGCACGCCGTCTGCGCCGCCGGCGTCACCTACGACGACGGGGACGTCGCGGTCGGGTTCCACAACGGGACCGGCGCGTGACGCGGCCGGCGCCGGCGTCGGGTGGCGGCAGGATCGCCGAAACCGACATGCCCACGCCGGACCGAGACGTGGTATGGCTCACGATCGCATCCACGCCCGGAAGCCGACACACGATCTCGACCGGTGGTCGACCGGTATCGTCGCCGACGTCACGCGCCGTGACGGCCACTGCGTGGTCACCGTCGAGCCCGAAGCGGGGGACGATCGGACGGTGGAACTCGTCGTGACGCTCGCGGTCCGAGACCTGTTTCTCGACCGCCTGGACGTCGACGACGACGCTCCCGTCGGGGAGCGCGTGTGGTACCGAAAGCGGGGCGGGTGAGCGAGTCGCCGTGTGAGAGGCCGGCCGTCGAACCGAGGCCGGCGCGTCGTCTCCGGATCGTGACCGAAGCGGCGTCGCCAGGGTCCCGGCCGGTCACGCACTGCAGCGGCCAACCGCCGAGGGGGCCTTCGAGCCCGTACGTACTCCGCTCGCGCCGAGTCCGGCCTTCACCCGACAGCATCAGTCGCACTCGGCCGAGACTTTTGTCGCCGGCCGCCGTATCCCACAGTATGCGCATCGCCGTCGTCTCCGACATCCACTCGAACAAGGTCGCGCTCGACGCCGTGCTCGACGACCTCCCGCCGGTCGACGGGATCGTCTGCGCCGGCGACGTGGTGGGGTACAATCCCTGGCCCGCGGCGTGTCTCGACGCCGTCCGCGAGCGGACGATCCCCACCGTGATGGGGAACCACGACCGCGCGGTCGCCACCGGCACCGCGTTCCGGTTCAACTCGATGGCCGGCGCCGGCGTCGAACACGCCCGCGAGCAGCTCGACGACGATGCGGTGGCGTGGCTGCGTGATCTCCCCGACACCCGGACCGCCTTCGACGGCCGCGTGAAGCTGGTCCACGGCCACCCCGACGACCCCGACCGCTACACCTACCCCGAGGAGTTCGCCCCGTCGATGCTCGGCGACGAGGACGTCCTCGTGACGGGCCACACCCACGTCCAGGGCCACGAAACCTTCGACGAGGGGATCGTGGTGAACCCCGGCAGCGTCGGACAACCCCGTGACGGCGACCCGCGGGCGGCGTACGCGCTGCTCGATCTCGACGACGGCTCGGTCGCGGAACGGCGAGTCGACTACGACATCGACGCGGTCGCCGCGGCCGTCCGCGACGCAGGGCTTCCCGAGCGGATCGGGACGCGGCTGTACGACGGCCGGTAGCCGAAGGGGAGTCGCGAGGCTGGTGACGGCCGTCGCCGCCCCGCTCAGAACTCGGATTGGACGATCTCTAAGGTCTCCTCGCGGTCGTCCCACGCCACGAAGATCGCGACCGACGTCGCCGACGTGATCACGTCGTGGATGTTGATCCCGGCCGTCGAGATGGGTTGGACGATGTCGAGGATCACGCCCGGCCGGTTGGGAAGCTCCCCGCCGGTCACGCGGATGACCGCGATCCCGTCCTCGACGGTGACCGAGGAGAGCGTCTGATCCTCCACCACCTTCGAGTGGAGCAGGTTCTCCGCCTCCGTGGCGGCGTCCTCCTGCATGTAGAACGTCACCGAATCCATGCCGCTGGCGACGGCGTCGATGTTGATCCCGGCGTCCCGAAGCACCTGCGAGAGGTCCGCGAGGATTCCCGGACTGTTCCGGAGCGACCGCCCGGCGACGGTGAGACACGACAGCGACGTCTCCTGCATGTCGATGAGGTTCTGGAACTCCCCCTCGATGAGCGTGCCCCCGGTGAGCAGGTCGCCGTGTTGGTAGTGGACGACCCGGACCCCGAGGCCGTCGTCCTTGTACGACAGCGCGGAGGGCGCGACCACCTCCGCCCCGCGGAACGAGAGGTTCCGCAGCTCGTCGACCGTGATCCGCCCGACGTTGCGGGCGCCCTCCACCACCCGCGGGTCGCCGGTCATGACGCCCTCGACGTCGGTGACGATGACCACCTCGTCGGCGTCCATGTACCGCCCGAGCATGACCGCGGTGGTGTCGGAGCCGCCACGCCCGAGCGTGGTGATCTCGCCCTCGGCGCTCTGCGCCAGGAACCCGGTGATCACCGGGACGACCGAGTCGAGCTCCGCTGCGAGCGTCGCCGCCCGGCGCGTCGTCTCCTCGATGTCGACTTCCCCGAGCTCGTTCGCGATGATCGGCCACTCGTCGTTCCCCGGCTCGAGGAACACTGCGTTGATGCCACGCGCGGCGAGCGCGGCCTTCAGCATCCGCACGCTGGTACGCTCGCCCATCGAGACGATCTCCGCGCGGTCGCGGTCCTCGGCCTCGAACTCGATCTCGTCCAACAGCTCGTCGGTGGCGTTCCCCATAGCGGAGGCCACGACCGCGATCTCGTGGCCCGCCTCGACCGCCGCCGCGATGGAGTCGGCGGCGCGGTTGATCCGGTCGCCGCTCCCCAGCGACGTCCCACCGAACTTCGCGACTACGCGCACTGGCGTCTCCCCCGTCGTGGGACGGCTCCGACCCGCAAGCGGTGCTCCGTCATAGCCCGTGATTGTACAGGGGGGGTGTAAAACCTTCCTTCCCGGTCCGACGGCCCGGATCCATCCAGCCGCGGCTCACCCGTTCGTTCGGCGTCGATCCGGGCGTCGGCCCGGTGGCTCCGTCGGCCCGCCGGCCCACCCGTGCGCGCGCCCGACCACCCCGTCGTCGAGGCGTGTTTTAAGTTCGTTCGACCGAATAGACGGGTATGGACGCTGCGGTACGGGACGCGGTCGAGGACGACGCCGACACCCTCGGAGCCATCGTCAACCTCCCCGAAGACGTGCTCCGGAACGTCATTCACGACCGGACGGTCCGCCTCGCGGTCGACCGCCCGGGGGAGTCGGGCCCGAACGACGACACGAGCGCGGGCGACGACGCGGAATCGGTGCTGGGGTTCGTCGCCTTCGACGTCAGGGACGGCACCGTCCACGTCACGCAACTCGCCGGCGACGCCGAGGTGGCCGAGCGGCTGCTCGCGGAACCGGTCCGGTTCGCGGTGCGCGAGGGGTTCGACGTCGCCTTCGTGGTGCCCGAGTCCGACACCGACGCCGTGACGGCCGCGGAGGCCGCCGGCTTCACCGCCGCCGGTCCGGGCCCCAGCTTCGACGGCCAGGCCACCACGCGGTACCGGTTCGAGCCCTCGGAGTGATACTGACGGCTGTACCGAATTCCCGGTCGCCCCCCGGACGGGGATGGGGATGACCGGTAACTGACACCCGTCCGCACGACGGGCCCGGAGCCCGCCCTACGTGAACTTCCGGACGGTCATGTCCAGGGTGTCGAGGTCGAGGATCGGCGCGTAGCCCACCTCGGGGTCGATGTTGACCGACTTCTGGAAGTCGGTCTGTTCCTGCCAACACCCGGAGTTGACGGCCAAGACGTTGTGGTACTTCCCCCACCCCAGCTTGTGGACGTGGCCCGTGTGGAACACGTCCGGCACCTCCTCCATAACCAGGTAGTCCCTCTCCTCCGGCGCGAGCCGGGTCTTTCCGCCGAACTGCGGCGCGACGTGGCGCTTCTTCAGGAGTTGATACATCGCCTTGTGGGGCTCGTCGTAGCTCGCCTTCGACTCGGGCAGCTCCGCGATGACCTCGTCGAGCGAGACGCCGTGGTACATCAGCACGTTCACCCCCTCGACGGTCACGAGCGAGGGATTCCCCGTGATCCGCGCGTCGTGGACCGACATGATCTCCCGAAGCTGCTCGTCGAACCCGGGCTGGGGCTCGGCGAGCCGGACCGCGTCGTGGTTCCCCGGGATCATCAGGATCTCCATGTCCCCGGGCACGTCCTTCAGCCGCTCGGCGAACGCCTCGTACTGCTCGTAGATGTCGACGATGTCCAACTCCTCGTCCTGATCGGGGTAGACTCCGACCCCCTCGACCATGTCCCCTGCGACGAGGAGATACTCCACCGCGGCGGCCTCGTCGGTGTGGAGCCACGACGCGAACCGGTCCCACGCGTCGGCGGCGAACTCCTGGCTCCCGACGTGGAGGTCCGACACCAGGGCGGCCTGGACGTGTCTGTCGGCGGTGTTCGGGGTGTGGGTCCGCGGGACGTCGGGGACGTAGAGCGCGTCGACGAAGACGATCTCGCCGTCGTCCGACAGCGTGCCCTCGACGGCGACACACTCGTCGAGCAGGAGTTCCTCGACGCGCCCGGCGAACTCCCGATCCTTCATGACCAGACACGGGAACGTCCCCGTGGTGTCCTCCAACTCCACGATCCAGTGGCCGTTCTTCGTCGACCGAACGTCGTCGACCAACCCGATCATCGCCGTCTCCGTCCCGCCGTTCATCGACCCGATCGCCGACGCCGGCCGGTGGTTCACTCGCCCCCGGAGCTGCTTCGAGAGCTTCTCGTACCTGTCGCGGAACACCGTCACGAAGTCGCCGTACTCCCCGGTTCCGGTGCTCCGCCCGGTGACGTCGCCGGCGACCTCCATGGACCGCAGCGCGGGGTCGGTGGTGCGGGCCGCCGTTCGCCCGGTGCCCGTCTCGGCGGCGGTCCCGGACTCCGGCGCCGTCGACCCATCGACGCCGGCTCCGTCGGCTCCGGCGGCTGCGGTCGGGGCTCGCTCGGCCTGGACCTGCTCGTTCGCACCCGGGATCCGCTCGGCCGTGGCTCCACCGTCCGTATCCGAGGATCTCTCGGCCGCAGCTTCGTCGCCTGCCCCCGCACGCTCCCCGGCTTCGGCTCCGTCTGCCATTTCCGTGAGCCCCCCGGTCTCAGCCGATTCACTGTGGCCATCTCCAGTTGAAACGGAGGGGTGTCCGGACGCGTCGGACCCGGTCGGTGATGCTTCAGGTACTGGCGCGACACCGTCGACCGTGTCTCCCGTCGGCTCCGTCGCCGCGAGCACTGCTTGAACCTCCGCGGCCGTGATCCGGAGGGTGTCGTCGGCGGCGTGATCCACGACCGCTTCGAGCGCGCGTGCGGGGGCCTCGGCGCCGGCGAGCAGGGTCACCGCCTCCCGTTCGGCGTTGTACCCCCGCCGGGCGAGCTCCGTCACGATCCGAACCGGCGTCTCCAGCGGCACACCCCTCCGAACGGGGGTGGCGTAGAAAAGCGTACTGCACCGGCGGAGAGCCCAGAAGGTTGAAACGCGGCGACACGGAACGTGCGGTCAATGACGGACGACGCGGGTGACGCGGACGCCCCACCGGACGACGATCGGCCCGATCACCCGGATCCTGATGACGACGGGTCCCGGCCGGCGTCCGACGACGAGTCGACGGAACCGGGCCCCACACCCGACGCCCCCCACGGGAGCGACACCCCGGCCGAGAACGGCGACGGTTCGCCCGGTGGGCGCCCCGACGGCTCCCGCGACGCCGAGCCCGATCTGCCGCCGGGGATCGCGGAGTCGCGCCGGGGGTCGGGGTCGCGACCGCGTCCACAGCCCGGATCGCGGGCCGCCGGCGGATCGGAGAGCTTCCTCACGCGGTTCCGGACCGCGCGGAGCGGCCCGCTGGTCTTCATCCGGGAGACGCTCTACAGCGCCCTCGGCGTGATCGCGGTCGGGCTCCTGCTCTTCGCCATCAGCGGCGTGTGGCCCCCGATGGTCGCGGTCGAGAGCGGGAGTATGCAGCCCGAGATGCAGCGCGGCGACCTGGTCTTCGTCACCGAGCCGGAGCGGTTCACCCCGGACTACGCCGACGGAGAGACCGGTATCGTCACCGTCGACGTCGGCACCGGGGAGGGCTACCGGAGTTTCGGCGGGAACGGATCGGTGATCATCTACGACCCACCTGACCGCGTGGGGTCGCCGATCATCCACCGCGCGCACTTCCACGTCGAGGCGGGCGAAAACTGGTACGACCGCGCCAACCCCGACTACCTGAACGCCGACGACTGCGAGTCGCTCGCGAACTGCCCCGCCCCCCACGACGGGTTCATCACGAAGGGCGACGCCAACGCCCGGTACGACCAGGCGAACAACATCGCCGGCCCGGTCCGGCCCGGGTGGATCCGGGGGACCGCGCGGCTCAGGATCCCGTACCTCGGCTACATCCGGCTGGAGTTGGCGGGACTGTTCGCGGGCTAACTTCCGGTTGCAACGGCCGCGCGGGTCGGCGGCCGCCGACGTGCCCGCCGGCCCGGATCAGGCGCCGTCGAGTTCGTCGAGCGCGGCCGCGGCCTCCCGCGCGGCCGACAGGTGCTCGGTCGCCCGCCGCGGGTCGTCGGTGTCGGCCGCAAGCCGGGCGTGCCGCGTCAGCGCCGCGTAGAGTGCGTCGTGGGCGGTGGCACGGGCCGACTCCGAGGTGGCGCCGTCTCCCGCCCCGCTCGTCGCCCGCGCGTCGTGTCGCTCCGGCGTCCCCCCGCGGCGGTCGGCGGGGTTCTCGCCGCTGCGACCCGGGGTGACGGCGGCCTCTCCGTGGGCCGCGGCGCCGACGCCCGGACCCGCCCCGTCCGACGCCGCAGTACCGTTGGCGGCCGGCGTCCCGGCGTCCGTCCGCACCTCGCCCGTCGTCTCGCCCGCCGTCGAACCGGGCCCTCCCGCCGTCGAACCGGGCCCTCCCGCCGTCGCATCAGTCCCGACTGCCTCCGCGTCCCCGGCCGTGGCGTCGTCCCCGTCCACGTCGCCCGCGGCGGGTTCGTCCGTCGCGACGTCCCCCTCGGTCGTGCGCTGGCAGCTCGGGCAGAACTCCTGCTCCTGGTACCGGAAGACGGGCGAGCCACACTCCCCGCAGTGGCGGTTCGTCATCGTGGCTCCCTTCAACAGGAGTTCGCTCATCTGCTGGGTCCGCTTCCGGTCCTCCGCCTCGGACTCGTACTTCTCGCGAAGCCGCTCCCGCTCGGCTTCCTCGTCGAAGTCGCTCATAGCCGAGGGCAGACGCCGTGGCTCGAAAAACCCTCCGGAGCGGGAGGGGAGAACTACAGCAGGGTTCCGGCGTAGAGGTACAGCCCGGCGAGTGCGACCTCGAAGACGAGCGTGCCCGCCGCCGACAGCACCGCGAACCGCCGGTCGTCCATCCCCGCGAAGCCCGCGGGGACGGTGAGCATCCCGCGGGTAAACAGCAGGGCGTTGCTCACGGGGACCACCACCGGCCCCCACCGTCCGAACCACCCCTCGAAGCGCTCGAGCTTCGACTCCCCGATCCGGAACCACGACTTCTCGAGGAGGTACTCCCGGCCGCCGCGCTTCGCGAGTTTGAACAGCGCGAACTGGCCGACCGTCGCGCCCAGGACGGCCACCCCGAGGACCGGCAGGAGCGCGCCGTCACCGAGCAACAGCAGGGACCCCGGAACGATCAGCTCGCTGGGCATGAAGTACATCAACATGGCGCCCTCCAGCACGAACACGCCGAAGAGTGCGACGTAGGCCCACTCGGATTCGAGTAGCGAAAGCAGCCGCGGGGGCATCGCGTCGAGTTGGAGAGCCACTCGGAGGGCGACGGGCGGCATCAGCCCCGACTACCGCCGAACCGCACATACCCCTTTCGTTCCGGCCCCCCGACCGCCCGTACGTCGGGTTGCTGTCGGTCCACCCTCTGCGGTAACGCGAGCGGTTTTTTCCACTCGGTCCCGAATGCCGAACGTGAACCTCACCCACCGCCCCCGTCGACTCCGACGCGACGGCATCAGGTCACTCGTCAGCGAGACGCACCTCGACGCCGCCGACCTGATCGCGCCGGTCTTCGTCGACGCAACGACCGACGAACGGGTCCCGATCGAGTCGATGCCGGGACGGGAGCGCGTGCCGGTCGACGAGGCCGCAGCGCGCGTCTCGGAGATCCGCGAGACCGGCGTCGAGGCGGTGATGGTGTTCGGCATCCCCAACTCGAAGGACGACCGCGGCACGCGTGCGTGGGCCGACGACGGCGTCGTCCAGGAGGCGGTCCGCCGGATCACCGCCGAGACCGACGCGTACGTGATCACGGACGTATGTCTGTGTGAGTACACCAGCCACGGTCACTGCGGGGTGCTCGAAGCCGATGCCGCCGAGGATCCGACCCTGACCGTTCGGAACGACGAGACGCTCGACCTCCTCGCCGAGACCGCCGTCTCCCACGTCGAGGCCGGCGCGGAGATGGTCGCACCGAGTTCCATGACCGACGGGATGGTGGGCGCGATCAGGGCGGGCCTCGACGACGCCGGCTTCGACGACGTGGCGATCCTGTCCTACGCCGCGAAGTACGAGAGCGCGTTCTACGGTCCCTTCCGCGACGCCGCCGACGGGGCCCCCGCCTTCGGCGACCGCCGGCACTACCAGATGGACCCCGCGAACGGTCGGGAGGCGCTCCGAGAGGTTCGCCTCGACGTCCAGCAGGGCGCGGACGTACTGATGGTCAAGCCCGGCCTCCCCTACCTCGACGTGGTGAGCGCCGTTCGCCGGGAGTTCGACCGTCCCGTCGCGGCCTACAACGTCAGCGGCGAGTACGCGATGCTCCACGCCGCGGCGGAGAAGGGATGGCTCGACCTAGACGCGGTGGCGCGTGAATCCCTACTCTCGCTCAAGCGGGCTGGCGCCGACATGATCGTGACGTACTTCGCGGAACGGGTCGCGCCAGACTGCTAATCCCCGCGGTGTGGCGCGACAGCGTCAACGAACTGTATCTTTTCCGGCACTACAGTCGTCCAGTTCTTCGGCAAAACACGCCGTTTGACTGGCCAACTTACGACCTTATACAACCCTTATCTGCTATTAAATCGGACGTATATCCACAGTAGCGGCATTATTTGTGCATTTGTAAACACCAACCCTTATATTATGTCGTAACGGTACGTTCTATCGCAACACGGAGAACGAACATGCAACAAGTGATTCAAAACGCAAACGTCTGTCCAAGCACCGACGACGAACTGCGCCGTACTGAGGTGAGCGTATGCTAACGCCGCTTCAGGTCGATCCGGGATCCCTGGCCTCGGGCGTAAACAACGTCTGGGTCCTCACCGTCACCTTCCTGATCTTCTTCATGCACGCCGGCTTCGCCATGCTGGAGGCGGGGCAGGTACGCTCGAAGAACGTCGCGAACCAGTTGACAAAGAACATGCTGACCTGGAGCATCGGCGTCATCGTCTACTTCCTGATTGGTGCCGGCATCTCCAGTATCGTCGGCGGGGGTGCGAACCCGTTCGGCTACATCACCGGCGGCTCCGACGTCTGGATCGGCTGGCTCTTCGGCGCGGTGTTTGCCATGACGGCCGCGACCATCGTCAGCGGGGCGGTGGCCGGCCGCGCGAAGCTTCGTGCGTACGTCACGTACACCATCCTCCTCTCGGCGATTATCTACCCCGTCGTGACGGGGCTGACCTGGGGTGGCGGCTTCCTCTCGTCGGTCCTGGGCGTCGGGTTCAGTGACTTCGCGGGCGGAATGATCGTTCACGGTATGGGCGGCGTCGCGGGCCTCACCGCGGCGTGGGTCCTCGGCCCACGGATGGATCGGTACAACGAGGATGGCTCGTCGAACGTCATCCCCGGTCACTCGATGACCTTCGCCGTGCTGGGGACGCTCATCCTCTGTTTCGGCTGGTACGGCTTCAACGTCGGCACCGCGGCCTCGGTGTTCGTCGTCGAGGAGGGCTCCATCGCCCTCGGCGCCTTCGCCGAAACGGTCGGTCGCGTGGCGCTGACGACGACGCTGGCGATGGGTGCGGGCGCCATCGGTGCCGCCGGCGTCTCGCTACTCCAGACCGAGAAAGTCGACACGCTGTACGTCGCCAACGGGATGCTCGCCGGCCTCGTCGGCATCACGAGCATTCCCAACCTCTCGACGTGGTGGGGTGCGCTCGTGGTCGGCCTGCTGGCCGGCGGACAGCTCCCGCTCGTCTTCAAGTTCGTCGAGAACCGGCTGAAGATCGACGACGTCTGCGCCGTCTACCCCGTCCACGGGAGCGCCGGCGCCATGGGATGTATCCTGCTCCCCTTCGTCTCGATCAACGGCTTCTCGACGCAGGTGCTGCTCGCTCAGATCGTTGGTGTCACCGTCATCGGCGCGTGGACCATCGCCGCGACGGCGCTGGTCTTCGGCGTCCTCAAGATGATGGGTCAGGCCCGCGTCTCCCCGGACCACGAGCGCGAAGGCTTGGACGTTGCCGAACACGGTGTTGACACCTACCCCGAATTCGGCGACCAGCCCGAAGCGGTTCCGGACGGCGGCGACCGCAAACTGCGCACCGACGGCGGCGAACCCGATGACGACCACCCGATCAAGATGGTCGTCGCGTACATCCGCCCGGAGAAGCTCGGCGACGTGAAACAGGCAGTCGCCAGCGCCGGCGCGCCATCGATCACCGTCACGAACGTCTCCGGCCGCGGCTCCCAGCCCGCCAAGAAGGGCCAGTGGCGCGGCGAGGAGTACACGGTCGACCTGCATCAGAAGGTGAAAGTGGAGTGTGTGATCGCGGACGTGCCCGCGTCGAAAGTCGTCGACGCCATCCGCGAGGGCGCCAACACCGGCGAACCCGGCGACGGAAAGATTTTCGTCATGCCCGTCGAGGACGCCATCCAAGTCCGCACCGGGAAGCAAGGCCCCGACGCAGTCTGAGCCGACCGGCGGCTTCCGGTTCGGCACCTGAGCACCACGCGGCTTCTTTTCCCGTACATTCTTTCCCGAGCAGTCCACAGCGGTAGGTATGAACCACGACGAATCCCGGGACCTGTACGACCGGGCGCTGTCGGTGCTTCCCGGCGGTGTCAACTCCTCGGTGCGGGCATCGATGCCCTACCCCTTCTTCGTCGAACGCGGCGACGGCGCGCACGTGATCGACGCCGACGGCAACCGCTATCTCGACTACGTGATGGGCTACGGTCCCCTGCTGTACGGCCACGACCTGCCCGACCCCGTCCAGGCGGCGATCCAGTCTCACGTCAGTTCCGGCCCGATGTACGGCGCACCGACGGAGGTGGAAGTCGATCTCGCGGAGTTCGTCG
>Ga0102935_1000765_pt1 | contig 11703 bp, 19 predicted proteins | sample SalPonR2_A_D2_MG_FD_78508 | JGI IMG/M metagenome (GOLD analysis project Ga0102935, IMG submission 78508) | Salt pond soil microbial communities from South San Francisco under conditions of wetland restoration - Salt Pond MetaG R2_A_D2_MG | ecosystem: Environmental > Aquatic > Marine > Intertidal... | reverse complement strand
ATAGAAAATCCTCTCAACTCCTTTAATATCTTCCCTATTCAACTGAAAAGAAATATCCTGAGAAGTATCAATCAAAGCATTCAAATCCTCAATCAAAAGACTAGGCCCAGTCCTCATATTTGGCGGCTGCATCTCACTACGAGCTTCTTCACAAACACCGCAGTTACAGCACGGTTTAGGAATAGGATGCGTAGCACCGGAACCCAAAATCCTCAAATCCATACTAATCTTTGATTAAATCAAAGTTTTCAAACTTCCCAAACAAATCCTTTTCATGCCACGCACACCTGAAAATCTTCCGAGACATGAACTAATTGGCCTCAAAGTAGAGGTTGAGGAGCATCCTGATTCCAACAAAATTGGTGTTTCTGGTGAGGTTTTGGATGAGACTCGTGACATGTTGAGAATTGGAGGTAAGTGGGTGGAGAAAGAGGGCACTGTTTTCCTGTTTGAACTGGAGGATTCGAAGGTTAGGATTAATGGAGATATTATCCAGAAACGGCCTGAGGACCGCATAGACATGAGTATTCCTGATAAGTGGGAAACTGTTTAGAAGCGGCTTATAGGGGTTTTAACTGTGTTTTCGTATATTAAATCTGCATGCAGCATTCCTTCTACTTTCAAGGCGTTTGCAATTGAATCTTTCCTAATTGGGTATTCTATAGGCCATGAGACCTCTGCATGATATCCTGTATCGTCCTCGTAACTATCTGCAGGAAGCATATATAGTTGAACTTCAAGGCTTTCTTCAATTTCTTCTGTAACTGCTTCTATATTCCCTATGTCGCATCTTGGGCTTTCTCCTCTTTCTTTGGTGAGGTTTCTAATCCAGTCTCTCACCACAGTGTAAGTCTGTTCAACGCCATATTCTTCAACTATTCTCTCTACATTGGGATCTCCTTTCAAATGCCGAATATCGTTGTCAAATCTATATTCAGAATCAACGACTTCAAAGCCTTCTTTCTCCAGGTTTTGTTCAATCCCCACAAAAGTTCCGCAAGCCTCTCTATTAAGAGATTTTATTATGGAGTCTAGGAGGTTAACATTCACAATTACTCATTGGAATCAAAACCTAAATATTCCTGACTCAGCATCCAAACACCCTTTTTAAGGTTTGTCTTCTTTTTGTTGTTTACGACCTTTGGGTCGTGTTTGGATTCCTGCTGAAAGTCGCTTTTATGCGAGACTGCAGATAGGGGTCCGATGACTGGCAAAATCGCTTGTACCAGGTAGTCGGATTTCTAGAGGCAAAGCTTTCGGCAGACAATCAAATTTGAGGTGTAAAAAACAATAATGAGTCAAGAATACGAAGTACGAGGCGGAGTATTTACAGGAACAGTTGTATCTACAAAGATGCAGAAATCCGCCACCGTAAGATGGGAACACACACAGGAAATTCCAAAATACGAAAGAAAAGAGAGACGTAACACCAAGATCTCCGTACACGTCCCGGAAGATATGGAAATAGAGGAAGGAGACACGGTTAAGGTCGGTGAAACGCGTCCAATTTCTAAAACCAAGAGCCATGTCATTATGGAAAAAGTAGAAGAAAAAGGTGAAGAATAAAGATGAAGCCACTAGGATCTAGCATAACAAGAACTCTTGACATTGGAGCAGAGCTTACATGTGCAGACAACTCCGGAGCAAAAGAACTGAAGATTATCGGAGTAAAAAGTCGTAAAGGCCGAAGAAGTCGTAGAGATTCAGCAGGAATCGGCGACATCGTCAAAGTAAAAATACTAAGAGGAGATCAAGAAGTAAAACATCAAGTCTTCGACGCAGTAGTCGTAAGACAAGCCAAAGAATTCGAAAGACCAAACGGCTTAAGAGTAGGATTCGAAGACAACGCAGCAGTCCTAATCGAAGAAGAAACAATGCTTCCAAAAGGAAACGTAACCAAAGGACCGATCGCAAAAGAAGTAGTCCAAAGGTTCTCTCCAATCGGAAAAATCGCATCAAAGGTGGTGTAAAAAATGACAGATCAGACACAGAACTGGAGTAGAGAATGGAAATCGAGCACTAACCCAAGCAAACAAAGAAAATACAGGAGAAACGCACCACAACACGTAAAAGACAACCTAGTTTCCGCAAATCTTTCACACGAACTAAGAGATCAACTAGACACAAGAAACCTACAACTCAACCTAGGAGATCGTGTAGAAGTAACAAGAGGAGACTTCAAAGGATCAAGTGGAATAATCAGCAACATCAACAGAGAAGATCAAAAAGTATACATAAACGGATTAGAAGTCGAAAGACAAGATGGAAGCACAAGCCAAGTTCCATTCAAGCCTTCTAACCTTCAAATTCAAGCACTTAACCTAGAAAACATCGAAAGAATCGAAGAGTACGATGTTGAAGATAGTGAAGAAATCCAAGTCGATGAAGAAGAAGTAGAAGAAGTCCTAAGCCAAGATGAAGAAAACGAAATGATGCAGCAAATGCAAGGCGGCCAAGGACCAGACATGAAGGACATCGACACAGACGACCTAGACATCGACGAAGAACTAGAAGGAGAACTAGAAGAAGACGAAGAAGAAACTGAAGATGAACAAGTTGAAGACTCTTCAGAAGAAGCAGAAGAAAAAGAAGAAGGTGACAAACAATAATGACACATCAGAAAAGACTTTCAGCACCTACCCATTACCCCATCTCCCGCAAGGAGAACACATACATCTCAACAGTCAAAGGAAGCAGAAGTAAAGATAACGCAATTCCAGCAAACGTCTTCCTAAGAGATGTCACAGGGTACGCAGAAACAGACAAAGAAGCACTAAAAATAGTAAAACAAGGAGACATCCTCAGAAACGGAGAAAGACTAAGAGATGTCAAACAAGGTATAGGAGTGCTTGACGTAGTACAACTACCGAAAGCAGAAGAAAGCTTCAGAGTACTAAGAGATGGGAAAAACCTCGACTTCCTGTCAACAGAAGACACAAGAACAGTAGCAAAGATCACAGGAAAAAAAGTTGAAGGAGACGATAAAGTCTACCACCTTCATAATGGAGAGAACCACAGAAGCACAGACAACTTCCAGACAGGAAGCACACTAGTCTTCGAAGAAGATGGCTCAGTAACTGAAGCAGAACTCGAAGAAGGCGCAGAAGTCCTAGTAATGTCAGGACAACACGCAGGAGAAACAGCAGAACTCCAAGAAATCAACCGAAGAGGAATGAACGCAAACACAGGAACCATCAGCGAAAACGGAGAAGAGTTCGAAACCAAACTCCAAAACCTAGTGGCAGTCAACGGAATCGAGGTGACAGAATAATGAGTGAACAAGAAACAGAAGAACCAAATCCGATGAAAAAAATCAACGTTGCAAAAGTAACAGTCAACATAAGCGAAGAGAACGTCGGAGATGGAGTAGAAAACGCAGTTGACCTTATTGAAAAATTAACTGGTAGAACACCGATAAGAACAGAAAGTAATGAAGAAGCTAAGACATTCGGCCTAAGAAGTGGCCTTAACACAGGAGCAATGGTAACACTTAGAGGAGAAGAAGCAGAAGAATTCCTCAAAAAAGTAATACCCGCTGTAGAAGAAATAAAGGCCTCGGCATTCAGCGATGGAAACTTCGCATTCGGAATCTCAGAGTACATCGACGTACCAGGAGTAGACTACGACGCAGACATCGGCATGAAAGGATTCGAAGCAAACGTCGTACTAGAAAGACCAGGAGCCCGAGTCAAAAGAAGAAACCACAAGCCAAGCGAAGTAGGAGAAGAACATAGAGTCTCCAACGAAGAAGCAATACAGTTCGCAGAAGAAAAACTCGGATTCGAGGTGAGCCAATAATGAGCTACGAAAAAGTACTAAACCAGATTAAACACAAAGAAGGCAAGAGAAAGAAGTTTGAGAAAAACAACTCGCCTAAAGAAAGAGACTACGGAAAAGCTAAGAAAGAATGCAGAAGATGCGGCAGAACAGGAAGAGGAGTAATCTCAAAATATGGACTGAACTACTGCCGACAATGCTTCAGAGAAGTCGCAGACAAAGTCGGCTTCAAACAACTAAAATAGGAGGATTGATGAAGAAATGAAGCACGACACACTAAGCGACGCACTAAGCGCAATCAACAACGCAGCAAGAAACAACAAAGAATACGCCACAGTAGCACCAACAAGCAACCTACTCAAGAACGTCCTAATCCAATTACAGCAGGACGGATATATCGGCGTGTTCGAACTCGTAGAAGACGGACAAGGAGGTAAATTCAAGATAGAAGTAACAGACCAAGTCAACAAATGCGAACCTGTCAAGCCAAACTTCTCCGTTCAGAACGACGAGTTCGACAAATGGGCTAAAAGATTCCTTCCGGCACAAGGATTCGGCGAACTAATCGTCACCACAAGCCACGGAATCATGACACACGAAGAAGCCCAGAAAGAAAACCTAGGAGGAAAACTACTCGGATACGTCTACTAAGTGATCAAAATGAGCGAAACAACAACAGTCCAAATACCAGAAGACTTCGACGCTACATATGAAGACGGTGTATTCACACTGTCAAACGGCGACGAAGTCACAAAGAAAATGGAGCATGCACTCGTAGACGTAGAAATCGATGAACAAGAAATCGAATTCAGTACTCCGAGCACCAAGAAAGACATCAAGAGCATCCTCCACACATTCAAAAGCCACGTAGAAAACATGATCGAAGGACTCCAAGACGAACACGTCTACAAAATGAAAGGAGTCTACGCACACTTCCCAATGACAATCAAACAGGAAGGAAACCAAGTCGCAATCGAAAACTTCATGGGAGAAAGACACCCAAGAACAATCGACATCATAGAAGGAGTAACAGTTGAAGTAGACGGCGACGACCTAACACTACGAGGAGCAGACAAAGACGCAGTAAGCCAGACAGCAGCACGAATCGAACAAATCTGCCACAAAGGAAACAGAGACCCAAGAACATTCCAAGACGGCGTCTACATAACAAGCAAAGGTGAAGAACAATGAGCGACAACTTCGAAAGACAAGACAAACACAAAAACAGGAAACTATCCGGAAAGAGCTGGAGAAACCCTGTTGGAAAACACTCGAGAGTAAGACTAGAAGAAAAAGGAGCAGTCGCCAAACCCAAGGTTGGATACCGCACAGACAAAAGAATCAGAGGAAAACACCCTTCAGGATTTGACGAAGTACTAGTCCACAACACAGACGACCTAGAACAAATCAATCCAGAGAAGGAAGCAGCAAGAATTGGCGGAACAGTCGGCGGCCGCAAAAAAGCAGATATACTAGAAAAAGCAGACAACGAGGACATCAAAGTCCTTAACAGAGGTGAAGAATAATGGATTTGAAGACACAGAAAAGAATGGCAGCAGATGTCATGGACGTAGGAAAGGACCGTGTCTGGATCAACCCAGACGAACAGGAAAAAGTAGACGAAGCAATCACACGTAAAGACATCAGAAACCTTGTTGAAGGCGGAACAATCCAGAAAAAAGATGAAAAAGGAACCAGTAAAGGCCGTGCCAAACACATCAAGAAGCAGAAAAAGAAAGGACGAAGAAAAGGCCAAGGAAGCAGGAAAGGAAAGAAAGGCGCGCGAAAAAGTGATAAACAGAAGTGGATGGAAAAAATCCGAGCAATTAGGAAACGTCTTAAAGAAATGAAAGAAAACGAAGAAGTCACTCCAGAGCAGTACAGAGAGCTTTACGACATGAGCAAAGGAGGATTCTTCAGAGACACAAAACACCTAGAAAACCACGTAGAAAACAAACTCGAGTGATATCAAGAATGGCAGAAGACATAAACGAAAGAGTACCGCATAAGAGAAGAAGAAAACAGCAAACAGACTACCAGCAGAGAAAGAAGCTGATTCAATCAGGAAAACCACGTGCAGTAGTAAGAACAAGCAACAAACATGCACAGACACACATCGCACACTTCCAAACAGATGGCGATGAAAATACTGCACACGCAGTCAGTAAAGAACTAGAAGAATACGGTTGGGAACACGCAACTGGAAACCTTCCAGCAGCATACCTAACAGGATTCCTTACAGGAATCAGAGCCGACGAAGACACAGCAATCCTAGACCTTGGCCTAAGAGAAAAGAAAGATGGCGGAAGAGTATTCGCGGCAGTCCAAGGAATGAACGACGCAGGACTCGAAGTCCCAGTCGGAGAAGAAGCACTACCACAAGAAGGAAGAATGAAAGGAGAACACATCAAAGAAATGAAAGACATCGATGTTCCTTCGTCAGTGGAAGAAGTCAAAGAAAACATCAGAGGTGAACTAGAATAATGGCAGAACAAGAAACAGAGGAAATATGGGTTCCAAAGACTGAACTCGGAGAAATGGTTGCAAATGGCCAAGTAACAGACATAGTAGAAGCACTAGACTCTGGCAAAAAGATCATGGAGCCAGAAATCGTTGACAAACTAGCAGATCTCCAAGAAGAAGTAGTACTAATCGGAGGAACACCAGGAAAAGGAGGAGGCAAAAGGAGAACAGTCTCCAAAAGAACAGCACGGATGCACAAATCCGGTGCAAGATACAACTCAAAGGCCATGACAATCCTCGGAAACAAAAACGGAGTAATCGGCATCGGAATGGGCGAGTCAGATGACACAAGAGCAGCAATCGACGACGCCAACCGAAAAGCCAAACTAAACCTAATCCAAGTACCAAGAGGAAACGGAAGCTGGGAAGACCAAGGAAACAACGACACATCACTACCACTAGCAGTAACAGGAAAAAGCGGGAGTGTTACAGTAGAAGTCAAGCCAGCACCAAGAGGAACAGGACTAGCAGCATCAGACGAAGTCAAAAAAATCTTGAAACTAGCAGGAATCAAAAATGCATGGGTCAAAGCAAGAGGAACCACAAGAACCCGTGAAAACCTGATCAAAGCAACATTCAACGCACTCAAAAAAGTCAGAAAATACCAGAGAAGTGAAGACAAATGAGCAAAATAGTTGCAGTAAAAATTAGAGGAAGTGTCGATGCAAGAAAAAGCATTCAGAAAACAATCGAAACTCTTGGTCTAACCAAGACAAACAAAGCGGTTGTACTAGAAGACACAGACTCAAACCGTGGAATGCTTAGGAAAGCTAAGGACTACATCGCATACGGAACAGTAGAAGATGATGTAGCCGAAGAAGTTGAAGAACAAACACATCTATCACCTCCAAGCGGAGGACTCAAAAGCACAAAAAGACAGTACCATCAAGGAGGCAGTCTCGGAAAAAGAGACGACATGGAAACCCTTCTTGAAAAAATGCTGTAGAAGAATAAACATTTAGGTGTACAACTAATGACAAAAAGAAGATCAAAGAAAAACAAGTCAGGAAGCCACGGATATGGAAGTAGTAAAAAGAATAGAGGAGCAGGAAGCCGTGGTGGAAGAGGAAACGCAGGTTCAGGTAAAAAAGGACAAAGCCATAGAATGACAGAAGACGGAGTCCAAGAACTAGGAGAAACAGGATTCAACTCCAGACAACCTGATCAAGACGGAATCAATCTGCGAGACATCGATCAAAGAATCGAAGAATTCGTTGAAGCAGGAGTAGCCGAAGAAACAGAAGATGGCTACGTATTCCACGCAGAAGAAGCAGGATACGATAAAGTACTTGGTGGAGGAGAACTCAGAAAGAACATTGAAATTCACTCAGAAGAGTTCTCAGGTTCAGCCGAAGACAAGATTGAGGAAAGCGAAGGCGAAGCAGTAAAACAAGAATAAAAACCAGCATTCCTCAAACAAACACACTACCATTCATACTACTTTACCCCTATTTTACCCTACAATCTGAAGAGGTATTACAAAAATAATGTCACTACTAGTCCAGATAGCAAGCTACCTTCCAAGCATCAGAGAACCCGAAAAAGAACAATCACTCAAGGAAATGCTTACATGGACTGGCATAGTACTTCTACTATACTTCACATTAGGAAGTATTGACGTATTCGGAGCAAACTCCGCAGCAGTAGAACAAGCACTGCAAAGCCTCCAACAATATCAGACACTGACTGGAGCAAGCATAGGAACTATAATTACCTTAGGAATTACACCGATTGTTACCTCAAGCATAGTACTGCAGATGGTAGTAGGTTCTGAGATAGTGAACTGGAATACTAACTCACAAGAAGGCAAACAGAAGTTCCAGTCCGCACAAAAAGTTCTAGCATACGCACTCTCAATAGTAATGGCTGTAGGATATGCAGCCAGTGTATTTGGTGCAGGAATAGGAGCACCAGCTACCATGCTACTGGTATCAGGCCAAATAGCAATAGGAGGAATACTAATCATTCTAATGGACGACCTAATCCAAAAATGGGGATTCGGCTCAGGAACAGGACTATTCATCGCAGCAGGAGTATCTCAAGCAATATACGTACGAGCAATCTCAATCCTAGATGGAACAGGAGGATACGTAGGTGTAGCAAACGAAGCAGCAGGAGCAGTCCCACAGTTCATAGCAAGCGGACAAATATCAAGCCTAGTACCAATACTATCAACAATAGTAGTATTCGGAGTCGTAGTATACCTACAAGCAATGAGAGTAGAAATACCTTTGACATTTGGAAACGTAAGAGGGTTTGGACAAAAATGGCCGCTTAAATTCCTATACACATCAGTTATGCCAGTAATCCTGATCGCCGCACTAATACAGAACTTCCAAATCATCGGAACAACACTAGCAGGGCAAAACGGGTGCTCAATCCTTGGATGTGTCAGCCAGGGACAAGCACAATCCGGATTTATAGCACTCCTCCAAGCCCCAAGAGGACTCACAGAATCAATTATAAACGGAAATCTAACTCTGTTTGGCACAGGCGGCACAATAACAGGAAGTGTCCTTCACATCCTGTTCTATCTAGCAGTATACATATTTGGAAGTATACTGTTCAGCATCTTCTGGATGAAAACCAGCGGGCAAGATGCAGACAGCGTAGCAGACCAAATCCAGAACACAGGAATGAAAGTACCAGGATTCAGAAAAGACAAACGAGTAATCAAGAAAGTACTCAACCGGTACATTCCAGGCCTAACGGTACTTTCAGGAGCAACAATAGGAGCATTAGCAGGAATCTCAAACATGCTTGGTGCAGCAGGAGGAGGAACAGGAATCCTACTTACAGTCATGATAATCTACCAGATGTACGAAGAACTCGCCCAAAAACACATGGAAGAACTCCACCCAGCCATGAAAAACTTCATGCAATAAACATATTTTCTTCCCTCTATCTTTCTCTATTTTCAGCCTGCGGTAGTTTAAAACATTACCAGTCACTCAAAATAGTATATGATTGCAGGCTTACTAGAAATACTTTACAGTTTTTACAACGTAGTTTTCCAGCCGATCCTAAGCCTAGGGCCATACGTAGCATTAGGATTTTTCTCGGCGTGTCTAGCAGCACTTTTCTCAGGTATCAGATACCTGTTGCTTGACCACGAAAAAGCTGACAAAATACAAGACAAAATAAGTAAGCATCAAGAAAAGATGAAGAAAGCGCGTGAAAACGATAACACTGACAAAGCTTCCAAACACACCAAGAAGGTGTTTGAACACAACCAGAAATTCATGCTTCTCAACATGAAGCCAATGGTAGGAACGATGCTTTTCGTAGCACTTATCTTCCCATGGCTAGGAGCAACCTTCGCACCATCAGCACAACTCCAACAAACAGGCAACAACACGCTAGAAGGCAACTTCACATACGCCCAGACACAGACACCTGTAACAGTAGATAACACCTCCGAAACAGCAATACTACAAGTAGGAGATCAATCAGTAGAGCCAGGACAACAAGCCAAGATACAAGGCTTCGAATGGACCTACAAAGGAATCAAAGAAAAGACGCCAGGATTCTTCAGCAACACAGAAGGAACAGTAGCCGCTTTTAACGGACACTTTGTAGCACTGCCGTTCAGCATACCATTTATTGGACCGGCTCTCAACTGGCTAGGATTCTACATCATAATCGCAATGCCGATGACACTAATCCTCAACAAAGCATTAGGTATTCAGTAAAATTCCTCTATCAATTCTTTCCTTATATTTTCTCCCTAACAACTTTGTCATCTGTATTCAACAAACGGTCCACCAGAAATGTTGGCAGTCTTCCATACTAATGATAAAAAATTGAGAAGTATCATGCTTCAAATATGATTTCGAAGGGTTTGAAGTATCCTTTCCAGGACGAAGAGTGGATTAAGAAGTGGTTTATAGGATCTTTTCTGGTGATAGGAACCATATTGATAGTTCCGGGTTTCACGTTAGTAGGATATTTGCTACGAGTCATGAGAGAGGATTCGATGCCTGAGTTTGACGACATTGTTGACATGACTTCTGACGGCATTCAGGCGACTCTGGTTGTATTAGGTTATATTGCGTTACCGATCACATTCATAACTCTGTTCGAAGACACGGTGATGCTTCTTGGCGCCTCACTCTTGTTTCTATACACGTACTTCTTTTATTCAATTTTCTATGAGCTAGCCAATAATGGTATGAGAGCAGCATTCAGCCTCCAAGTATTCAGAAATGCCTTCACACTTGACTACTTCATAGGTTTCATAGCAGTATTCATTATATCCAATATAATGACTATTCTATCGTTTTTCTTGCTGATATTAATACTGACAGCGCTGCTTTTGCCACCATTCTATTTCTACCAGTATACTTTCAGCTTCAGAATAATGGCGGAAGCAATTGAGTCTGAATAAAAAGAATTCTCCTATGTATACAAGTTATGGCTGAAGAAACCTGGTACACAAGGGAACAAGCAGAAACGGATCCAGAATTTGGAACAATCCCAGAAAAAAGAAGTATCGACGAATTAATGGAAAAAGGATTTGTTCTCGTCGACAAACCGTTCGGCCCTACAAGCAACCAGGTAAGCCACTGGGTAAAGGAAGAGCTTGACCTGAAGAAAACAGGGCACTTTGGAACACTTGACCCTAATGCCACAGGAGTACTTCCAGTCGGCCTCGACTCCGGTACAAGAGTACAAGACGCACTATCTCAAGCTGACAAAGAATACGTATTTGAAGCACTTCTAGAAGACGAAAAAGAAGAGGAAAAAGTTCGGGAAAAACTACAGGAATTCCAAGGAACAAACAATCAGACTCCGCCTGAAAAATCAGCTGTCAAAAAAGAAGAAAGAGACAGAGAAGTATACGAAACAGAACTAATCGAAGTAGAACGACCCAAAGTACTAGGAAGAATCAAATGTGAATCAAGATTGTATGTAAGAGTACTAATCGACAAACTTGCAGACAAACTTGACACCAAAGCAGAGATGGAAGAACTAAGAAGAACACAACAAGGAGAATTCACACCCGAAAACACAGATACTTTACAGGACATCGTCGATGCATACCACTTCTACAAAGAAGAACACGAAAAAGAAAAACTCAGGGAAGTACTACATCCAATTGAACACGCAGTAAAACACCTAGGCAAAGTAGTAATCAAAGACTCGGCCGTTAACGCAGTAGCCAACGGATCCAACCTTGGCACCACGGGAATAAGTAAACTACAAGACGGCATAGAAAAAGAAGAAACCATCGCAGTCATGACACTGAAAGGAGAACTAGTAGCACTAGCCACAGCACAAATGACCTCAGAAGAAATGTACGACCAAGAAGAAACCGCAGCCACACTACAAAAAGTATTCATGGATCCAAAAACCTACCCCAGAAGATGGAAACAAGAATAAAATTCTTAGAAAAAACATTTT
>Ga0102935_1000763_pt1 | contig 11711 bp, 11 predicted proteins | sample SalPonR2_A_D2_MG_FD_78508 | JGI IMG/M metagenome (GOLD analysis project Ga0102935, IMG submission 78508) | Salt pond soil microbial communities from South San Francisco under conditions of wetland restoration - Salt Pond MetaG R2_A_D2_MG | ecosystem: Environmental > Aquatic > Marine > Intertidal... | reverse complement strand
TCGAGGTCACCTCGGAGGCCCAGCGCGTCCAATTTGCGACCCGGCTTGCCGAGGCCGGTTTCAACCCGATTGTCGTGCTGGGCTTTGCAAACGCGGCTACCCTTGAAGAGGTCGCACCGAAGTACCCTGACACGAGCTTTGCGATTGTCGATGTCAACTGGCTCGACATCCCCAATGTCCGCCAGATCAGCTTCGCCGAGCACGAGGGCAGCTACCTCGTCGGCATGCTGGCCGCGATGGCCTCGGACTCCGGCACCATCGGCTTTGTCGGGGGCATGGACGTGCCGCTCATCCGGCATTTCGGATGCGGGTATGCCCAGGGCGCCAAGGCGATGGACCCCGACATCGAGATCATCGCCAACATGACCGGCACGACGCCGGCGGCGTGGAATGATCCGGTCCGCGGCGGAGAGCTCACGAAGGCCCAGATCAGCCAGGGGGCCGATGTTGTCTATGCCGCGGCCGGCGGCACCGGCGTGGGCGTTCTTCAGGCGGCGGCGGATGCCGATATCCTGTCGATCGGGGTCGATTCGAACCAGAACTACCTCCACCCGGGGCAGGTTCTGACCTCGATGCTCAAGCGCGTGGACAATGCCGTTTACGACGTCTTCGAGGCGGGAACCGAGGGCTTCGAGCCAGGCGTGCACATCATGGGGCTCGAGAATGAAGGCGTCGGCTATGCCGTCGACGAGTTCAACGAGGAGCTCATCACCGACGAGATGAGAGCCACGGTCGACGAAGCGCGCGAGCGGATCATTGCCGGCGAAATCGATGTCGTTTCCTACTACGAGAACGACAGCTGCCCGGTGCTGGACTTCTGAGTGGCGCTCGACACCGAAACCTCGGGGCGGCCGTCACCGGCCGCCCCTGACGCTTCCGCCCCGGCGATCGAACTTCGGGGCATCTCCAAATCCTTCGGCCCGGTGCAGGCCAACAAGGACATCTCGATCCGGGTCATGCCCGGCACGATCCACGGCATAATCGGGGAAAACGGGGCAGGTAAATCCACCCTGATGTCCATTTTGTACGGTTTCTACAAAGCCGACGCCGGCGAGATCTTCATCAACGGACAGAAGACCGAGATCCCCGACAGCCAGGCCGCGATCCGCGCCGGGATCGGGATGGTCTTCCAGCACTTCAAGCTCGTGGAAAATTTCACCGTCCTCGAGAACGTCATTCTCGGCGTCGAGGACGGGCCGATGCTGCGCCCGTCTCTCTCCAAGGCCCGCAGCGCGCTGAAGAGCCTCGCGAAGGAATACGAACTCAACGTCGACCCCGACGCGGTGATCCAGGACCTTTCGGTCGGCCACCAGCAGCGCGTCGAGATCCTGAAGGCCCTCTACCGCCAGGCGCAGATTCTCATTCTCGACGAGCCCACGGGCGTGCTGACGCCCGCCGAGGCCGACCAGCTCTTCCGCATTCTCGCGAGGCTGAAGGAGGAAGGGAAAACCATCGTCCTCATCACCCACAAGCTGCGCGAGATCATGGATACGACGGACACCGTCAGCGTCATGCGGCGCGGTGAGATGACGGCCACGGTGACCACCGCGGGCACCAGCCCCGAAGAGCTCGCCGAGCTCATGGTGGGCCGCAAGGTGCTTCTGGAGATCGACAAGAAGCCGGCGAAGCCCGGCAAGCGCGTGCTCGAGGTCGAAAACCTCCGCGTGGTCGACAGCGCCGGGGTCGAACGGCTGAAAGGCGTGAGCCTTCACGTCGCCGCCGGAGAGATCCTCGGCATCGCCGGGGTGGCCGGCAACGGGCAGACGGAGCTTCTCGAGGTGCTCGGCGGCATCCAGAAGGGCACCGGAACCGTCCGGATCAACGGCGAGGAGATCGACCTTTCGGGGAAGTATTCCGACGCCCGGACGCGGCGGCACCGGGGCATCGCCCATGTTCCCGAGGACCGACAGCGCGAGGGCCTCATCATGGATTTCTTCGCCTGGGAGAATTCCTGTTTCGGCTACCATGACGACCCGGCCTACAACCGCGGCCTTCTGACCGACAACGACGCGATCCGGCGCGATGCCGAGAAGAAGATCGAGAAATACGACATTCGCCCGACGAACTGCTGGCAGACCGCGAAGAACTTCTCGGGCGGCAACCAGCAGAAACTCGTGGTCGCCCGCGAGATGGAGCGCGACCCCGAGCTCCTGCTCGTCGGCCAGCCCACGCGCGGCGTCGATATCGGCGCGATCGAGTTCATCCACCGCCAGATCATCGCACTCCGCGACGCCGGCCGGGCGGTTCTGCTCGTTTCCGTCGAGCTTGACGAGATCATGTCGATGTCGGACCGCATCGCGGTGATGTTCGACGGCCGGATCATGGGCGAGCGCCTGCCGTCGGAAACCGACGAGCGCGAGCTCGGCCTCCTGATGGCCGGGGTCGACAGCGTTCCCGACGGGGTCAGCGAGGCGGAGGCCATCGAGCGCAACCTCGATCGCGCCGCGAGAGGGAGCTAGCCATGGACACGATGCCGAAATGGGCCGATGTCCTTCTCGTCCCGCTCATCAGCATCCTCATCGCCTTCTTTTTCTCGGGTCTTGTCATTCTCGCCATCGGCGAGAACCCGGTCGAGGCGATCGGGGTGATGATCGAGGGCTCGCTGACGTCGTCCTACGGCTGGGGCTACACGCTCTACTACACCACGAATTTCATCTTCACGGGCCTCGCCGTTTCGGTGGCGTTCCAGGCGCGGATGTTCAACATCGGCGGCGAGGGACAGGCGATGATCGGCGGGCTCGGGGTGGCACTCGTCTGCCTCGCGATCCCGTGGCCGCACTGGACGCTCGCCCTGCCCTCGGCCCTGCTCGGCGGTGCGCTCTTCGGCGCGCTCTGGGCGGCGATCCCCGCCTATCTCCAGGCCGCGCGGGGCAGCCACATCGTGATCACCACGATCATGTTCAACTTCATCGCGTTCTCCGTGCTGAACTACCTTCTCGTCAACGTGCTGAAGCCCCAGGGGTCGATGGATCCCGCCTCGGCGACCTTTCCCCCCGGAGCCGAACTGCCGCGGTTCTCCGAAATTCTCGGGATTTTCGGCATTCCCTTCTCTTCGGCTCCGCCGGTCAACGTCAGCTTTTTCGTGGCGATCCTCGCGTGCTTTCTCGTCTGGCTTCTCATGTGGCGCACCCGGCTCGGCTACGAGATCCGCGCTTTCGGTCATTCGCAGACCGGCGCCGTCTACGCCGGGATCTCCCCGTTCAGGATCACGATGATCGCGATGCTCATCTCGGGCGGCCTCGCCGGGGCGATGGCGATCAACAACGTCATGGGCGAAAGCCAGCGGCTCGTGATGAACGCCGTCGAGGGCGCGGGCTTCATCGGCATCGCCGTGGCGCTGATGGGCCGGTCGCACCCGGTGGGCGTGTTCCTCGCCGCCCTGCTCTTCGGCTTTCTCTACCAGGGCGGCGCGGAACTCAGCCTCTGGACGAACATTCCCCGCGAACTCATCGTCGTGATCCAGGCGCTGGTGATCCTGTTCACCGGGGCGCTCGACAACATGGTGCGCATGCCCGTCGAACGCGCCTTTCTCGCCCGGAAGCGCCGGCAGGAGCGGAAGCCCTCTCCGAAACCGGAACGGAAACCCGCGGAATGAGCGACAGCGCAACTCACCGCCATACCGGGAAAGGCTGAGCGATGGACGTTCTCATCCCCGTCCTCGACACGACGATCCGCCTCGCGATTCCCCTCCTCTTCGCCTGTCTCGCCGGGCTTTTCTCCGAGCGGGCGGGCATCTTCGACATCGGCCTCGAGGGCAAGATGCTCGCGGCCGCCTTCTTTTCCGCAGCCTTCGCCGCGATCACCGGCTCGGTCTGGCTCGGGCTTCTCGCGGGCATCGCCGCGTCCGTGGCGCTCTCGGCGATCCACGGCATCGCCTCGATCACTTTCCGGGGCAACCAGCTCATCTCCGGCGTGGCGATCAATTTTCTTGCCGCGGGACTGACGGTCCTGATCGCCCAGGACTGGTTTCAACAGGGTGGGCGCACGCCGTCGCTCGTCGGCGGTGCGCGGTTCGAGTCGATCGAGCTGCCCTTCGCGGAGGCGCTGTCGGGCGTGCCGATCTTCGGGCAGATCTATGCAGATCTCATATCGGGTCACACGATTCTCGTTTACGTCGGCTTTCTCTGCGTCCCGCTGACCTGGTGGGTGCTGTTCCGCACCCGCTTCGGTCTTCGGCTGCGCGCCGTCGGGGAGAATCCCGCCGCGGTCGACACGGCCGGGATCAGCGTCTACGCGCTGCGCTACGCCGCGGTCGGCATCTGCGGCATTCTTTGCGGACTCGCCGGCGCCTATCTCGCCACCGGTCTGCAGGCGGGTTTCGTCAAGGACATGTCGTCGGGCCGGGGCTACATCGCGCTCGCCGCCCTCATCTTCGCCAAATGGCGGCCGTGGTATGCGCTCTACGCCACGATGCTCTTCGGCTTCCTGCAGGCGCTCTCGCTGAGGCCGGATGTCGTTCAGACGATCCTGCAGTTCCGCGTCCCGGTCCAGTTCCTCGACGCGCTGCCCTATGTCCTGACGGTCATCATCCTGGCCGGTTTCGTGGGCAAGGCGATCCCGCCGAAAGCGGGCGGAGCGCATTATGTCAAGGAGCGCTGAAGATCTCGCGGGCCTGATCCGCGACCGCGCGGGCAATGAACCGCCCGCCATGGGGCTCGTGCTCGGCTCGGGCCTCGGCCATCTCGCCGAGGCTGTCGACGGGGTCTCGATCGACTACGACGAATTGCCGGGTTTTCCCCATGCTGGTGTCTCGGGCCATACGCCAAAACTCGTCGTCGGCACTCTGGAAGCCACCCGCGTCGCGGTCTTCGGCGGCCGGGCGCATTATTACGAGAGCGGGCGCGGCGACGCGATGCGCCTGCCGCTCGAGGTGCTCGCCGCACTCGGCGCCGAAACGCTCGTTCTCACGAACGCCGCGGGCTCCATGCGGCCCGACATCCCGCCGGGCGAACTCATGCTGTTTTCGGACCACATCAACTTCTCCGGCCTGAACCCGCTGATCGGAGAGCCCTCCGAGGCGCGGTTCGTGCCGATGGGAGACGCCTACGACCCGGGGCTGCGCTCCGGGCTCAAGGCCGCGGCCGACGCCGAGGGCGTGGCACTCGAAGAAGGCGTCTACGCCTGGTACTCCGGCCCCTCTTTCGAGACACCCGCCGAGATCCGGGCCATCCGGACGCTCGGGGCGGACGCGGTCGGCATGTCCACGGTCCCCGAGGTGATCCTCGCGCGGTTTCTCGGCCTCAGGGTCGCGGCGATCTCGACGATCACCAACATGGCCGCCGGTCTTGGCGACGAGGCGATCAGCCACGAACACACCAAGGCCATGGCCCCGATGGGAGCGAAGAAGCTCGAACGGATACTGAGGCGCCATCTCGCGGCGTGATCGCTCCGATTTGCCGCAAGGTTTGGTCTTGTTCCGTGCCGCAGGTCGGCTGTAAGGGAAGACACGACGAGGCCCCCGGCACGCATGCAGATCTATCTTCCCATCGCCGAAGTATCGGTCAACGCCTTCCTCCTTCTGGGGCTGGGCGGTTTGGTGGGCGTGCTTTCGGGGATGTTCGGCGTCGGGGGCGGCTTCCTGATGACGCCCCTGCTGTTCTTCATCGGGATCCCGCCGGCGGTCGCGGTGGCAACCGAGGCAAACCAGATCGTCGCCTCGTCCTTCTCCGGCGCACTGGCGCATCTCAGGCGGAAGACGGTCGATCTTCGGATGGGCACGGTCCTGCTCGTGGGAGGCCTCATCGGCGCCGCGCTCGGGGTGCAGCTGTTCAATTACCTCCGCGGACTCGGCCAGGTCGATCTGCTCGTGCGCCTGTCCTACGTCATCTTTCTCGGCATCATCGGCGGGCTGATGTTCATCGAGAGCCTGCGGGCGATCCGCAGGTCGCGCTCGGGGTCCGGCACACCCACCCGCCGCAAGCACGGGATCGCCCATGCCCTGCCGTTCAAGATGCGCTTTCGCACCTCGGGGCTCTACATCTCGGTGATCCCGCCGGTGCTCGTCGGCATCTGCGTCGGCGTGCTCGCCGCGATCATGGGCGTCGGCGGCGGCTTCATCATGGTGCCGGCGATGATCTATCTGCTCGGCATGCCGACCAAGGTCGTCGTCGGCACCTCGCTCTTCCAGATCATCTTCGTCACCGGCTTCACCACGCTTCTCCACGCGACGACGAACTTCACCGTCGACGTCGTGCTCGCCGTCCTGTTGCTCATCGGCGGGGTGATCGGCGCCCAGGTCGGCACCCGGATCGGGACGCGGATGAAGGCCGAGCAACTACGCATATGGCTGGCGGTGATGGTGCTTGCGGTCTGCGGCAAGCTCGCGCTCGACCTCCTGCTGATGCCGTCCGAGCTCTATTCGCTCGGAAACGGGGGCCACTGATGATCCGCGCGGCTCTCTTCCTTCTGGTTCTCGCCCTGCCGGCCGCCGCCGAGGAGGTCATCGCGGGCCTCAGCCAGAACCGGGTCTCGATCACCACGAGCTTCGACGGCTCCGAGATTCTCATCTTCGGCGCGGTGAAGCGTGAGGCGCCGATCGCCCCGGAGAGCCCGCTGCATGTGATCATCACGGTCTCGGGCCCGTCCGAGCCCGTTACCGTGCGCCGCAAGGAGCGCCGTTTCGGGATCTGGATCAACACCGACGCGGTGGAGATCGACGCCGCCCCGACCTTCTACGCGGTTGCCACCTCCGGCCCGTGGGAGGAGGTCATCAGCGATGTCGAGGATCTTCGCAACAAGGTCTCGATCCCCCGCGCGATCCGGTCGGTGGGCCTCGGGGTCACCGAGGGCGCGGATTTCGTCGAGGCCCTGATACGCATCCGCACACGGCAGAACCGCTACCAGCTTCAGATGGGCGCGGTCGAGGTGCGGGAATCGACGCTTTTCCGCACATCGATCGCTTTGCCGGCCAATCTCACCGAGGGCGATTACGTCGCGCGGTTCCTGCTGACCCGGGGCGGCGAAGTGCTCGACATCTACGAAACCGAGATCGATGTCCGGAAGGTCGGGCTGGAACGCTTCCTGTTCAATCTCGCCCACAACCAGCCGCTCGTCTACGGGCTGATGTCGCTCGCAATCGCCATCGCGGCGGGCTGGAGCGCCTCGGCCGTGTTCCGCCTGATCCGGTTCTGAGCCTAGCCGCGGCCGATGTAGGGCATCTTCGTCGCCATCACGGTCATGAACTGCACGTTCGCCGTGAGTGGCAAGCCGGCCATGTGGAGCACCGACCGCGCCGCGTCGGCGACATCCATCGTCTCGGGCGGGGTCTGGCCCTCGGCTTCCGCGCGCCGGGCCAGCGCGTCGATCATCGGTGTGCGGGCATTGCCGATGTCGATCTGTCCGCAGGCGATGTCGAAGGGCCGCCCGTCGAGCGACAGGGTCTTCGTCAGCCCGGTGATCGCGTGTTTCGTCGTCGTGTAGCAGACCGAGCCCTCCCGTGGCGTATGGGCCGAGATCGAGCCGTTGTTGACGATCCGCCCGCCCTGCGGGTCCTGCGCGCGCATCTGCGCGAAGGCCACGCGCGCGGTGTGGACCATGCCGGTGAGGTTGACGGCGACCGACCGCGTCCAGTCGTCCATGTCGATCTCGTCGATCGTGCCCTGCGGCGTGAAGATGCCGGCGTTGTTGAAGACGCAGTCGAGCCGGCCCCAGGCATCGGCCAGCCGTGCGACCGCAGCCTCGACCGAGCCGAGATCGGTCACGTCGCCGGGCAGCACCAGCGCATCGCCGCCTTCGGCGACCTCCGCCAGGGTCGCTTCGGAACGGGCGAAGAGCCCCACCCGCCAGCCCTCGGCCAGCGCCAGTTCGGCGACCGCGCGGCCGATGCCGGAACTGGCTCCGGTAATGAACATCGTGCGGCTCATGGCATGTTTCCTTCGAGCTTCAATGGGGCGGCCGGCGCTTCGAGATCGGAAGTTCCGAGCGGTTCGTGCGGCTTGCCGAGACGGTTGCGGACCACCCAGAAAAGCCGCGTCTCGGCCCGCGTGATCGCGACATAGGCCAGCCGTTTCCAGAGCGCCACGCCCGCCTCGATACGGCCCGCCCGCGAGGCCGCCCAGAGGTCCGGGGCGAAGACCTGCACCTCGGGCCATTGCGAGCCCTGCGCCTTGTGGATCGTCACCGCCGCGCCATGAAGAAACGTCGCTCCCATGTGTGCTGCGAAGGGAATGAAGGGCTCCTCCTCGCCCGGCATCTCGATCTTCACGATCGACGCGGCCGAGACCTGCGGCTGCTCGGCCCCGACGACATGGAGCCGCGAGAAGCCGGCCCCCTTTCCCGGGCCGAGATAGATCACCTGCGCGCCCTTGATGAGGCCCCGCGCCTCGAGGTCGATGCGCTTGCGGCGGTGCTTCAGCGGCAATTCGATGCCGTCGCAGATCAGCGGCTCACCGGGCAGGAGCGCGTCGTCGGGGGCGTCATAGGCGCGCCGGAACGCCTGGATGAGCCGGATGCGGGTGGCGTTGCGCCAGACGAGTACCGGTGAACGGGCCATCTTGTCGGCCTCGACGCGGGTGGCGAGCACGACCCTGTCGTCGTTCTCCGCCGCCTCCTCGACCATCCGCTCGAAGCCTTCGAATTCGAGGCCGGGGTCGGACAGCGCGTGGGCGAGATCGAGGATCGGGTTGTCGAAATCCTGCCGGTGGATGCGCTCGAGGGTCAGCACCCGGGTCTCGGGCAGGTCTTCGAAGACCATCTTGCCGGACTGGCCGACCGGGGCGAGCTGCGCGGGGTCGCCGAAAAGAACCAGCGTGGGAAAGATCTCCCTCAGGTCGTCGAGCTGCTTTTCGTCGAGCATCGAGGCCTCGTCGACGAAGCCGATGTCGAGCGGCTCTTCCCGGCGCTTCCAGCCCTTGATGAAATCCGACCCCTTGAGCCCCGCCGCCGCAAGGGCACCGGGCACGGAATTCACCGACTGGTAGAAGGCGTGGGCGCGGTCGAGGGCGGTGCCCGTCATTCCCTCCACCTCCGGCCGCTCCCCGCCCGCGACGAGCCACTCGGCGATCTTCTCGTATTCGGGGTCGTAGACCGGGGTGTAGATGATGCGGTGAATGGTGGTGGCCGGCACCCCGTGGTTGCGCAGGACGCTCGCGGCCTTGTTCGTGGGCGCGAGGATCGCGAGCGTGCGCCTGTCCTTCCGCCGCCGCCCCTCGTAGTCGCCCGAAACCGTCTCGACGCCGGCCTCGCGGAGCGCTTCGGCGAGACGGGCCAGCAGCATCGTCTTGCCCGACCCCGCCTTGCCGGTGATCGCCAGCACCCCCTGCCCGCGCTCGCCCCGGGGCCGCGCGAGGTTCTCGTGAATGTCGACCCCGGCACTGTCCAGCGCCTCGGCGACGCGGTCGAAAGCGTCGGCCTGGTCGGCGGAGAACTCGGCGAGGGGCACGTTCATGGGCGCGACCATAGAGAGGCCGCGCCCGCTCTGCCAGCCGCGTCAGGCCGCGCTGGCGCGGCGGCGGGCGGGTGATCCGAAGGCCCGCTCGAACCAGGCCCGCGCGAGGTCGGGGGAAATGTTCGCGGTTCGGGCGACCTTCGTCCGCAACCCTTCCGAGAAGTGCCAGAGACCCACCGAAACCGCCTCGCGGCCGGTGCCGGAGGTTCCGAGCATCTCGGGGGCCGCGCCGATCAGACGATAGATGCGAACCATCCGCGCGTCGAACACGCCCACGAAATGCCGCACGCCGAAGCCGGTCATGATCTCGCCGCCGGCGAGCATCAGCGCCGCCGAGATGCGCGGCCCCGCCCCCGGCGCAAGGCAGAACCGGGTGCATTCCCAGATCACTGGGCTTTCGATGCTGCCGCCGCCGATGAGGCCGGCGAAATGCTCGTTGACCATGGTCCGGCCGGTGGTCGGCAGAAACCGCATCGAGCCGCCATGGGTGCCGTCCGCCCGCTCCCAGACAACGTAGAGCGGGTTCAGCGCATCGTACTCGTCACATTCCTCGCCCGCCTCGTTCACTGTCACGTCCCACCCCTGCCGGTCGCGGAACTGCGCCGCACGGTCGAGAAACATCGAATGCGCGAGGCGCGGATACCTGTGAAGCTCGTCGCCGTAGATGTACCGGATCATGTCTTCCCCCGTCGTGGTCGTCGGGGGAGGAGGTTGGGGACGGTCGGTTAACGCCGCCCTCCGGCCGCGCGCGATGCCTTAACGCATCCGGTTCAGACGACGATGAGCCCGAGGGAAAGCGCCCGGGCGACCGCTTGCGTCGTGTTCATCGCGCCGAGCTTGAAACGGGCGGATTCGACGTAGACGCGCAAAGTGTGCTCTGAAATCTCAAGCGTTTCAGCTATCTGCGCGCGGCTGTAGCCCAGGGCGAGAAAGGTCAACGCATCCGCCTCCCGGGGGCTCAGGGGTTTTTGCACCTTGTCGCCCTCGGAGGTTTCAAACTCCAGCGCCTTGCGATTGAAATAATGCGAGATCATCAGAAGATCCCGTACATTGGCCTCGCAGAACACGCTCCAGTCCGCATCGGAGCAGGAGTCGTTCACCGTGAAGAGGGCGAATTGCCCGTTGGGCCCGCGCAATGGCACCGAATAGCCCTGATTTCCAATGCCGTATTCGAGGGCCTCGGCCAAGAGTGCGCGCGCGGCCTTGGCCGACCAGTCGAGGCGCTTCCATTCAACGGGATGAAAGCGCTGGAAGCAGCCCTGAATGACAGGGTCTATTCTCAGGTAGCCCTGTGCGACGTAATGTTCCGCCCACTCGACGGGATAGGTGCCCACGCCGTATTGCTCGCCGTCGCTGTTCACCCAGTGGTAGACGATGTGCGCGATACCGTAATGGTCGCGCAGATCGGTGATCAGCGCCTGCAGATCATCCCGCCCCGCGGCGCTCTCCATACGGTCGAAGAACCCGTCCAGCATGCCCAGCGTTCCCTCGGAGCGCCTGCAGCGCCCCGGTCTCGGTCGACGCGAGCTCTACCGCAGCCACGAGAGAGGTTTCCTCGAGTTGGGCCACCAGCTTCGGCAGGTCGTTGTTCTGGGCGAAGGCCCGGAGGTCTGCCAGCACGTCGAGTATCCAGTCGTTCTTCATGTCCGAGACGCTTTCCCGTGGGCCAAGTCATGCACACAACCCTAGGGGTTATGCACCCTCGTGCCATTCGCGGATTCCAACTCCCCCAAATCTGCGGGGTCCTGAAGCCCAAGTTACTGGGATTACGTCTCCGACAGGCAAATCTATGCACACTTGCGCGTCACCGCACAACCCTAAGGAGATCATTTCCGACAGATTCACGTGGACGCGACTAGCTGTGGCTCGCCTCCAGCGTGTCTTCAAGTGTCCGCAGGCCCGACCTTGGCGCCTGCACGAGGACAGCCATGTTGCCCGGTTTGTGCTCGTTGCGCAGCATCTTCATGTGGGCGAGCGGCAGATCGGCCCAGGGGAAGACCTCCGACATGCAGGGGTCGAGCCGGCGCTCGAGCATGAGGTTGTTGGCCGCCGAAGCCTGCTTCAAATGGGCGAAATGGCTTCCCTGCAAACGCTTCTGGTGGCTCCACATGTGCCGCACGTCGAAGGTGCAGTTGAAGCCGGTCGTGCCTGCGCAGATCACCACCATGCCACCGCGCTTCACGACGAAGGTCGAGACCGGGAAGGTCGCCTCGCCCGGGTGCTCGAACACCATGTCGACGTTGACGCCCTTGCCGGTGATGTCCCAGATGGCCTTGCCGAACTTGCGGGCCTCTTTCAGCCACTCGTTATATTCCGGCGTGTTCAC
>Ga0102935_1000758_pt1 | contig 11775 bp, 10 predicted proteins | sample SalPonR2_A_D2_MG_FD_78508 | JGI IMG/M metagenome (GOLD analysis project Ga0102935, IMG submission 78508) | Salt pond soil microbial communities from South San Francisco under conditions of wetland restoration - Salt Pond MetaG R2_A_D2_MG | ecosystem: Environmental > Aquatic > Marine > Intertidal... | reverse complement strand
GACCCGCCGCGACGGCGCCCCCGTGCGAGCGGTGGGCGTCGTCCCGAGCGGCCACGCGTAGGACCGCCGGGACCGCGCGCGGCGACTACCGCACGGCTACCGGCAGAGAGGCGCTACCGAGAACGGGCATGCCACAATTTAATACTCGCGGCGAGTGTGCATCTCGTATGCTGCACACACAGGGACCGCTGCTCTCTATCGACGTCGGTGCCCGCGAGACGACCACCGAGTCGGTCGACGACGTTCTCGCCGACTTCGTCGGCGGTCGGGGTGTCGCAACTGCGCTTGCCCACGACCGCATCCCGTTCGACGCCGACCCGTTCGGCCCGGAAAACAGCCTCTTTTTCGCGACCGGCCCGATGCAGGCGTCGCGGATGTCGTTCACCGGCCGTATGAACTGCACTGGCGTCTCGCCGCTGACCGACGGCCTCTTTTCGTCCAACGCCGGCGGGTTCCTCTCCCGGAACTTCGTCGGGGCCGGCAACGCCGTCGTGGAGGTGACCGGCGCGAGCGACGAACTCCTCGCGGTCCACGTCCGCGACGACGGTGTCACCTTCGAGGAAGTGCCCGAACTGGACGGCGCGGAGGTGCCCGAGGTCGTGGCGTACGCCGCCGACGAACACGACCTCGAGCCGGAGCACACGGCGTGTATCGGCCCTGCGGGCGAGAACGAAGTCCGCTTTGCGTCGATCATGACCTCCGAGTCCCGGGCGTTCGGCCGCGGCGGGCTCGGCGCCGTACTGGGCGCGAAGAACGTCAAGCTCCTCACGTTCGACGGCGACGCCGAGCTTCCGGTGGAGATCCCGTCGGCACAGATGGAGATCCACCGGGAGGCCGCGACCGCCGACGACATCATGAAACGGCAGGGGACGACCTCCGTCACCGACCTCGCAAACGAGAGCGATGCGCTGCCCGCCTACTACTTCTCGGAGCAGTCCTTCGAGGGCGTCGAGGGGATCAACGGCGACCGCGTCGAGGAGAAAAAGTACAAGAAAGGCACCTGTTCACAGTGTGCGTTCGCGTGCAAGCTACCCACTCGCGACGAGGCCACGGGCGTCGAGACCGAGGGCCCCGAGTTCGAGACGGTGATGTCGTTCGGCAGCAACTGCGGGATCGACGACATCGTCGACGTGATGCGGGCGAACCAGCTGTGTGATCGGTTCGGGCTCGACGTCATCTCCTGCGGCGACGTCGTCGCGGGCTACCTCGCAAGCGAGGACGCCTTCGGCGACGCCGACCTCGTTCGGGAGACCGTCGAGAGGATCGCCTTCCGCGAGGGCGTCGGCGACACGCTCGCGGAGGGAATCGACCGCGCCCACGAGGAGCTGGGAATCGACAACTGGACCGTCAAGGGCCTGGAGTTCCCCGCCCACGACGGCCGCGCGCTCAACGGTCAGGGGCTGTCCTTCGCAACCGCCAACCGCGGCGCGGACCACATGTACGCCACCTTCTACGCCTACGAATATCCGCTGGTCTCGCAGGATCAGGCGTTCGACCCCGACGGCCTCGACGCGACGAAGGCGGAGAAGTTGGTCGAACTGGAGAACCTCCGCGCCCTGGAGGACTGCGGGGTCGTCTGTCGGTTCTCCCGCAGCTACATGAACCCGGACCGATTCGAGAAGTTGTTCGACGCCGACTACGCATCGCTGCTCGAGGTGGGCGGCCGGATCGTCGAACTCGAACGCCACTTCAACAACCAGCGTGGGTTCTCCCGCGCGGACGACCGGCTCCCCTACGAGATCGAGGGGCTGGAGCCCGCACTCGACACGTACTATGAGACCCGCGGATGGACCGACGACGGGGTAGTGCCGAGCGTTGGCGGATCGAGCGCGGCCGCGGACTGATGCGATAACTGCTACTCGGCCATCGCGTGTCGGGACGTCGCCGACGCTCGTCGACTCAAACTTACAGGTAGCCCTCGGCCACCAGCCGGTCGACGGCCTCCCGGAGCCGCTCTTCGCTTGCGGCGTAGGAGATCCGCGCGTAGCCCGGCGACCCGAACGCCGACCCCGGCACGGTCGCGACGTGGGCGTCCTCGATCGCGCCCGCACACCACGCCTGATCGTCGTCGTCAACCGGGAGCATCATATAGAACGCGCCGTCGCCGACGGGCACGTCGACGTCGTGTTCGCTGAAGAGGTCCGCGAGCATGTCCCGGCGCTCCCGGAAGGCGTCGCGCATCTCCGCCACCGCGTCGTCGGTGTTCCGAATGGCCTCGACGCCGGCGTGCTGGACGAAGTTGACCGCACAGGACACCGAGTGCGAGTGGAGCTTCGCGGCCTGCGACACCAGCGGCTCGGGGGCGTGGACGTAACCCAGTCGCCATCCGGTCATGGAGTACGCCTTCGAGAAGCCGTTGATGGTGACTGTTCGACCTCCCATCCCGTCGAACGCGGCAAGGCTGGGCTGCTCGACGCCGTAGGTGACCTGCTGGTAGATCTCATCGGAGATCACGGTGATGTCGTGGTCGACCGCGAGGTCACGGACGCCCTCGAAGGCCGCCTCGGAGTAGACTGCACCAGTCGGGTTCGACGGCGAGTTCACCACCAGGAGTTCGGTGTCGTCGGAGACTGCCTCTCCGAGGTCGTCGAGTGCGGGTTCGAGTTGGAAGTCGTAGGGCGCAAGGTCGACGCGGTTCAGCGACCCGCCCGCCAGTTTCGTCATCGCCTCGTAGGAGACCCACGCCGGATCCATCAGCACCACCTCGTCACCGCCGTCGATCAGCGTCTGGAACGTCTCGTAGAGCGCCTGCTTCCCGCCAGGGGTGACGATGACTTCGTCGCTGTCGGCGTCGATGCCGTCGCCGCGGAGCTTCTCTGCGATCGCCTCCCGGAGCTGTGGGATGCCGTTCGAGGGAGTGTACCCCGTGTGTCCGGCGTCCATCGCGGCCTTTCCAGCCTCAACGATGTTGTCCGGCGTCGGGAAGTCCGGCTCGCCCACCGAGAGGTCGACCACGTCGACCCCTTGGGCCTCCAGTTCGCTCGCCTTGTTACTGATCGCCAGCGTCGCGCTCGGCTCGACCCGGTCGACGCGGGCCGCGAAATCGAAACTCATTGCAACGTCTCCACCATATCGACCGCCGCGTTTACCGCTTCCGCACCTTTGTCGACGCGCTCTCTCGCCTCGGCCCCGCTCTGCCCTGGCCCGGACACGCCGAACGTGACGGGGACGTCGCGGTCGAGACTGACGTCGGTGAGCGCTGCGGCCGTGGCGTCGGCGATGACCCGGTCGTGGTCGGTGTCGCCGGTCACGACGGCACCCACGACGGCCACCGCGTCGATGTCGCTGCGGCGCGCCAGCCGGTCGGCCGCAAGCGGCGTGTCGTACACTCCGGGGACCGGGAGGGTCTCGCCGATCGTCGCGTCGCGCTCTTCGGCGGCGTCCCGCGCGGCTGCCGCCATCGGTTCGGTGACCGTCGAGTTGTACTGCGCCACCACCAGTCCGAGCCGTGTCATACCGAAGCGGTCCCCCGGGGGACTCAAAGAGGTATCGGCGATCCCCGACGCCTCACGCGCGACCGCCCCACCGCAGTCCGACGAACGAGACCGACCGCATCGACAAACACAAGAGTTGTAACGGCGTGGCAGCCAACAGAGCACAATGAGGCCTGACGGGGGTCCGCCCGAGGACCCGCCCTCCACCGGGGACGCCGACGGTCCCGACGAACACGGGACGTCAGTTGAAGACGATGCCGTCGGCGGATCCGCCGACTCCGACCCCGACACCGATGCGAGCGAGCCGGCCGGATCCGCCGACTCCGACCGCCCGGTCTCGGGGCTTCGATCGGCGATTCCCTCGGACAGCCGCCGTCTCCTCCTCGCTCTCGCCGGCATCGCAGCCATCGCCCTGTCGCTCCGGCTGGTCGCTTTGGGCAGCCGGATCTTCCACTGGGACGAGGGCCGGGTCGGCTACTGGATCCTCCGGTACCACGAGACCGGCGTCCACGCCTACCGCCCGATCGTCCACGGCCCGTTTCTCCCGGTCGTGAACGACTGGCTGTTCGCTTTCCTCCCGGTCTCGGACTTCGCGGCGCGGCTGCCGGTGGCGGTCGTCGGCGGGCTGCTCCCGCTGGCGGCGTGGTTGTTCCGCGAGCGGCTCCGTCGGACCGAGGTGCTCGCGCTGGCGGCGCTGCTCGCGCTCAACCCGATCGCGGTCTACTACTCCCGGTTTATGCGCAACGACGTGCTCGTGGCCGCGTTCGCGGTGGTGGCGCTCGGGTTCGTGGTCCGCGGGTTCGATACCGGCCGGCTTCGGTATGCGTTCCCCGCGGCGGCGTCGCTGGGGCTCGCGTTCACCACGAAGGAGAACGCGCTCCTCTACGTGCTCTGCTTTCTGGGCGCGGGCGCGCTGCTCGCGGACCACCGGCTGCTCGCGGCCCGCGCCCGGGAGGAGTCCGCACGCACTGTCGTCGGCCGGTGGCGCACGGCGGTGACCGACCGGCTGCTCGGCCACGGCCCGACGGCGCGGACGTCACTGCAGCGCGTCGGCGGGACCGCAGTCGGATCGGCCGTGCTGTTCTTCGGGATCGTGTTCTTCTTCTATGCGCCCCGCCCCGACCTCTGGCAGGCGTTGGCGTCGCCCGCGTCACTCCCCGGCGTCGTCGACGCCGGCACCGTCGGCGCGGCTGAGAAGTTCGTCGACACCTGGGCGGGCGGGAGCCACCAGGACCACCCGTACCTGCCGTACCTCTACGACCTGGGCGAGACGCTGGCGTACGGCGCGCCCGGGGTGGTCGCCTTTGGGGTGTTCGGTATCGTCGTCGACCGATACGGGCTCCGCGGGACCGGCCCGCGGGAGCTCGTGACCTTCGCGACCTACTGGGCGGCGGCGTCGCTCGTCGGCTACCCGATCGCGACCGACATCCAGGCGCCGTGGGCGGCGGTCCACGTGATCGTCCCGCTCGCGATCCCCGCCGCGGTCGGGGTGGCGTTCGTGATCGACGCCGCGGCCGAGGCGGTCGCCGCCCGCGACGCGGTCAGCGTGGGCCTCGCCGCGCTCGTGGTGCTGTCGGCGCTTGGTGGGGCGGCCGCGGCCAACGCGGCGTACTTCAACTCCACCGACGGCGCGGACAAGCAGGTGCTCCAGTGGGCACAGCCGTCGAACGATCTGAAGCCGACCCTCCAGACCGTCGGCGATGTCGTCGCCGACAACGACGAGGGGCCGGACGTGCTCTTCGTCGGATCGCGGCCACCCGGCAGCGACGGCGAGACCTTCTACGTCCGGAACGAGTCGTCGCTGCACACCGCGCCGCCCGGCGGCCCCGCGTGGCACGACCGGCTCCCACTGCCGTGGTACCTGGAGCGCTACGACGCCGAGATCACCAGCACCAACCCCAACGAGGACCGCGAGGCGGCGCTGTCGGACCCCCCACCGGTGGTGATCACCAAAGACTACGACCGGGTCGAAACGGCAGCAGCGCTGTCGGGGTACACCGCATTCGAGCACGACTTCCGGCTGTGGAACGACCGAGTGGTCGTGTTCGTCGAGACGGCGGCGCTCGAACGGGTCGCGCCCGAGCGCGTCCCCGAAGACACAGACCAGACGTAGCCACCGCGTTTGCAGGTCGGAAAGAGCCGACAGAGCCACCGCGCCCTCGGGGTCGTGGGCGACCCACCCTGGAGTCGGCAAGCTTTATTCGGTCGCCAGCGGTACCACCGCCCGTGACAGTCACCGTCCCAGGACCCACCCTCGGCGTCGTCGGCGGCGGCCAGCTCGGCCGGATGCTCGCCGAGGCGGCCGCCCCGCTCGGCGTGGAGGTGGTGGTTCTCGACCCGACTCCCGACTGCCCCGCCGCGCCCGTCGCTCGCGACCAGATCGTCGGCGACTTCGACGATCCCGACGCGTTCGAGCAGCTCGCGGCCCGCACTGACGCCGTGACCTTCGAGATCGAACTCGCCGACGCCGGCCTGTTGGACCGGGTCGCCGCCGATCACGGCGTCTCCGTGAACCCCGCCCCCGAGACCCTGGCGACCATCGAGGACAAACTCGTCCAGAAGCGTGCGCTCGCGGAGGCGGGGGTCCCGGTGCCACCGTTCCGGCAGGTCGACGACGCCGACGACCTCCGGGATGCGCTCGAGGCGTTCGGCGAAGTGATGCTGAAGGCCCGAACCGGCGGCTACGACGGCCGTGGCAACGTCCCCGTTTCGGACCCCGACGAGGCGGCGGCGGCGATGGACGCCGTCGGCGGCCCCGCGATGGCAGAGGCGTTCGTGGACTTCGCGCGGGAGCTCTCGGTGATCGCGATCCAGGGCCACGACGAGGTTCGCACCTTCCCTGCGGGCGAGAACGTCCACGAGGCGGAGATCCTCCGTGAGACGGTGCTCCCGGCGCGGACCCCCGACGCGACCCTCGACCGCGCAGACGACGTCGCCCGCGACGTGCTCGAAACGCTCTCGGGGCGTGGGGTGTTCGGGATCGAGCTGTTCGAGACGCCGGATGGAGAGATCCAGGTGAACGAGATCGCGCCGCGGCCGCACAACTCCGGCCACTGGACAATCGAGGGCGCGCGGACCTCCCAGTTCGAACAGCACGTCCGTGCGGTACTGGGGTGGCCGCTGGGGTCGACCCGGCTCCGATGTCCAACGGTGATGACGAATCTCCTCGGGACCGTGGCCGAGTCTCGACCTGCCCGGCTGGGGAACGTCGAGGCGGTCCTCGAGGATCCGGATGCATCGCTGCACTGGTACGGAAAAGACGACGTGCGGCCCCTCCGGAAGATGGGCCACGTCACCGTCACCGGCGATGGGGACGGCGACCGCGACGTCGACGACCTGCTCGCGCACGCGAGAGAACTGCGCGAGAAGCTGCGGTTCGAGGCCACGGACGGGTGACGACCGCGCCGCACCGCCGGATGACCCACCACACGCTTGCCACACGACCACGATGACCGATTACACCCCCGAAAACGACGCCGACGCGACCGTACAGGACCTGATCGACCGGCTTCACGAGGAGGCGAGCCTCGAGTTCTCGACCGCAAACACTCCCGACGTGGGGGTGATTATGGGTTCGGACTCCGACTTGGACGTGATGTCGGGGGCCCACGACGCCCTGGATCGGCTGGGGTTCGACGAGCGGACCGACTTCCAGGACCCGCCCGAGGCGCGGTTCACCTACGAGACGTACGTGGTTTCGGCCCACCGGACGCCGGAGCTCATGTACGCCTACGGCGAGACCGCCGCCGACCGCGGCCTCGACGTCGTGATCGCGGGCGCGGGCGGGAAGTCAGCCGACCTGCCGAACATGACCGCCTCGATCGCGTATCCCATCCCCGTTATCGGCGTGCCGGTCCAGGAGAAGTCCGTCGATTCGGTGATCGGGATGCCTACAGGGGCACCGATCGTCGCGGTCGACGCCGGCAAATCGTTCAACGCCGCGCTGTCGGCCGTCCAGATCCTGTCTCGCGAGCACGCGACGCTTCGAGACCGGCTGACCGAGTACCACGACGCCCTTGTCTCCGAGGTCGCCCGCGACTCCCGGGACCTCCACGACCTGGGAGTCGTCGGCTACCGCGAGAACCGCGAGAACCGCGAGGAGTGACCCCGGTAGGCCACGTCCGCTCGCCTCGGTGGACGCCTTCGCCACCGGACCACAAATCAACGCTTATGAGGTGCCACCCCTAAGCGCCACGTACAAGGAGATCACCGAATGAGTGAATGGATCGCAATCGGGGCCTTAGGGCTCGTCGCGGTCGGCATCCCGCTAGGGATGATGGCCGTCTCGGCGATACTCCGTCCGACGGTACCCGAGCAAGGAAAACGCGCCACCTACGAGAGCGGTGAGATTCCGACCGGCACGGCGCGCGTCCAGTTCAACATCCAGTATTACATGGTCGCGTTGCTGTTCGTCGTGTTCGACGTCGAGACCGTTCTGATCTTCCCGTGGACTGTCATCTACCGGTCCGCGCTGAGCCAGGGCGTCCCCCTCTCGACGGTGCTGTGGCCGATGCTCGCGTTCGTGGGCATCCTCGTCGTGGGTCTGGTGTGGGCGTGGCGCAACGGTGCGGTCGAGTGGGTCAAAAGCCCGCTCGCGAACCGCCAAAAGACGGAACGAAACGTATGAGCAGCCAACGAGAAACCCCATTCGTTACCGACGACTCGCACGTACAGACCGACACCCGGGACGCCCGGATGACGGGCGGCGGCACGGACAACCGGTTCAACTCGAAGCTTCGACAGGCGTTCGGCTCTTCGCCGTTCATCCTGACGAAGTTCGACCAGTTCATGAACTGGGTCCGCGGCTCCTCGATGTTTATGTTGCAGTTCGGGATCGCCTGCTGCAGCATCGAGATGATGCACACCTACTCGGTGAAACACGACCTCGACCGGTTCGCCGCGGGCGTGCCCCGCGCGTCGCCGCGACAGGCCGACGTCATCATCGTCCCCGGAACCATCGTCTCGAAGTTCGCGCCGCGGATGAAGCGCGTCTACGACCAGATGCCCGAGCCGAAGTTCGTGGTCGGGATGGGGTCGTGTACCATCTCCGGGGGCCCGTTCCAGGAGGGGTACAACGTCATCAAGGGCGCCGAGGAGGTCATCCCCGTTGACATCCACGTCCCCGGGTGCCCGCCCCGGCCGGAGGCGCTGATCTACGGAGTCGCGAAGCTCCAGCAGCGCATCGCGGAGGGCGAGTCCAGCCCGGTGACGGTCAAGCCCTACGAACTCGAACAGTTCGACGACCTCGAACAGGACGAGATCGTCGAGCAACTCGCCGACCAGATCGACGAGGACGATCTGGTGATGCGGTACAACTGGGCTGATTCGCCATGAGCTTAGAGGAACCCACCCCCGACGACGGCGTCGTAGAGGCCCTCCCGACCGGCAGCGACGAGATCGCCGACCTCCTCGGCGATCTGGTTGTCGGTCGCGAGGAGCATATGAACGCCCCCGGGTTCGTGATCCGGCCCGACGACGTCCAAGAGACGCTCCGGCGCCTCCGCGACGAGGCCGGCTTCGACCATCTCTCCTGTGTCACCGCCGAGGAGCGCGAGGACCGCTACGAGTCGATCTACCACCTGACGAGCTACGACGACCGAACCCGAGAGGCCAGCGTCGTCGTCCCCGCACCCACAGGCGACCCCGTCAGCCAGACGGCCGAGCCAGTCTTCCGGACGGCCGACTGGCACGAGCGGGAGGCCTACGACCTGATCGGCATCGACTACGAGGGCCACCCCGACCTGCGCCGGATCCTGCTGCCCGACACCTGGCAGGGCCACCCGCTCTCGCAGAACTACGATCAGGACCGACCGCAGATCGTGACCCTGAAAGAGTGGGAGAACCCGCTGGCCGACGACCACCGCGAGGAGGAGGGCGACACGATGTACATCAACATCGGGCCCCACCACCCCGCGACCCACGGCGTCCTCCACGTCAAGACCGTGCTCGACGGCGAGCAGGTCGTCGACGTCGACCCCGACATCGGCTACCTCCACCGCTGCGAGGAGCAGATGTGCCAGACAAAGACCTACCGCCACCAGATCATGCCGTACCCCGACCGGTGGGACTACGCCTCCTCGGGTCTTCTCAACGAGTGGGCGTACGCCCGCGCGGCCGAAGATCTGAACGACATCGACGTCCCGGAGTACGCCCAGATCATCCGGACGCTTGGCGCGGAGTTCTGTCGGATCGCCTCGCACATGCTCGCGGTCGGGACGTTCGCCCTTGACGTCTACGGCGACTTCACCGCGATCTTCATGTACGCGATGCGGGACCGCGAGAAGGTCCAGAACGTCTTAGAGGACCTTACCGGCCAGCGGATGATGTTCAACTACTTCCGGCTGGGCGGAGTCGTGTGGGACCTCCCGGAACCCCGCGAGGACTTCTTCGAGCTCATCCGGGACTTTCTCGACGACCTCCCGGAGGCGCTCGAGGAGTACCACGACCTCATCACCTCCAACGAGATCCTCCAGTCCCGGACGATCGACACCGGGGTCCTGCCGCCGGAGGTCGCAAAGTCCTACGGCGCGACCGGTCCGGTCGCCCGCGGGTCGGGGATCGACTACGACCTCCGTCGTGACGACCCCTACGGCTACTACGACGAACTCGAGTGGGACGTCGTCACCGAGGACGGCTGCGACAACTTCAGCCGGCTGCTCGTCCGGCTCCGCGAGGTCGAGGAGTCCGCGAAGATCATCGAGCAGTGCGTCGAACTCCTCGAAGACTGGCCCGAAGAGGAGCGCACGATCCAGTCGAACGTTCCGCGGACCCTGCGCCCGGACGACGACACGGAGATCTACCGCGCAGTCGAGGCCGCGAAGGGCGAACTCGGGATCTACATCCGTGCGGACGGCACCGAGAAACCCGGCCGGTTCAAGATCCGGAGCCCGTGTTTCTCGAACCTTCAGACCCTTCCGGAGATGAGCAACGGTGAGTACATCCCGGATATGGTCGCGTCGCTGGGTAGCCTCGATATCGTGCTCGGCGAGGTGGACCGCTGATGGGCCCGCTCCAGTCGCAGGTGTTGCTCCCCGAGCGCATCGCCGGGTTGCTGGGGCTTTCCGGTACCGTCGGCCAGATCGTCGGCGGACTGATCGGGGCGTTCATTATCGCCAACCTCCTGTTGGTGCAGACCGCAGTCGCCGGCCCGTGGGCAAAGCGGAAGATCACCGCGGCGTTCACCGACCGAATCGCGGTCAACCGCGTCGGGCCGTTCGGGCTGTTCGTGATCGTCGCCGACGCGGTCCGGCTGCTCTCGAAGGAGCTCGTGATCCCCGACGGCGTCGACCGGCCGGCGTACGATCTCGGCCCGCTTTTGGTCCCGTTCTCGGCGCTGCTCGGCTTCGCAGTCATCCCGATGGGCAACGGGATCCACCTCGCGGACCCCGAGACCGGCTTGGTGTTCGCGTTCGCTGCGTCGTCGATCGCGTCACTCGGTCTGGTGATGATGGGCTACGCGTCGAACAACAAGTACTCGCTTTTGGGCGGGCTCCGTGCGATCGCGTCGAACATCGCCTACGAGATCCCCCTGATCATCACCGCAGCGTCGGTGGTCATCTTCACTGGCTCCCTGCAGATGAGCGAGATCGTCGCCCAGCAGGCCGAGCCGCTCCTCACCCTGGGTGGCGTCACGATCCCGCAGTGGTTCGCGTTCGTCAACCCGTTCGCCTTCGCGCTGTTCGTGGTTGCGAACCTCGCGGAGGTCGGCCGTAACCCCTTCGACGTGCCGGAGGCGCCCACCGAGATCGTCGCGGGGTATCAGACCGAGTACTCCTCTGTGTACTTCGTCCTCATCTACCTCGGGGAGTTCATCCACATCTTCCTCGGCGGCGCCTTGGCCGCGACGCTGTTCCTGGGCGGCCCCGCCGGACCCGTCCTGCCCGGATTCGTCTGGTTCACGATCAAGATCTGGGCGTTCTACCTGTTCACCCAGTGGGCGCGGTCGGCTGTGCCGCGCATCCGCGTCGACCAGTTCCTCGACGTCGGGTGGAAGGGAATGTTGGTGCTTTCGTTCGCGAACCTGGTGCTCACGGCCGTAATCGTGGGAGTGATAGCATGATTGGCGTACTCAAATCGATGGCAACGACGATGAAACACGCATTGGACGGGGAGACGTTCACGGTGGAGTACCCCGACGTCGCACCCGAGGTCAGCCCCCGATTCCGCGGGGTCCACAAGTTCAGCCAGGAGCGGTGCATCTGGTGTCGACAGTGCGAGAACGTCTGTCCGAACGACACGATCCAGATCGTTCAAGACGACCAACGGAACGGCGAACAGTACAACCTCCACATCGGGCAGTGCATCTACTGCCGGCTGTGCGAGGAGGTCTGTCCGGTCGACG
>Ga0102935_1000750_pt1 | contig 11844 bp, 9 predicted proteins | sample SalPonR2_A_D2_MG_FD_78508 | JGI IMG/M metagenome (GOLD analysis project Ga0102935, IMG submission 78508) | Salt pond soil microbial communities from South San Francisco under conditions of wetland restoration - Salt Pond MetaG R2_A_D2_MG | ecosystem: Environmental > Aquatic > Marine > Intertidal... | reverse complement strand
GTCGATCCGATCACGTTCAAACTCGAAGGGGAATCGGACTGGACCGAGGGCGACACCGAAGCCAAACAGAGCATCGAATTCGAGTTGGTGTGGCGGCAGGAAGCACAGACCGCCGAAGAGGGATCACTGAATATCGAACGGACAGAGGGTAAGTGACCCCGTGACAATTTCCGGGGATTTGGCACCACTACGGTAGCGTAATCGAATCCCACGTGAGGACAACCGGAGATGGACGACTCCATGCTCGTTCCGACCGACGGTCGAACACGAAATTCCCCACGAGGAAATCCGGTCCGACGCCGCGGACCGGACCGGCGACGCCGAGGGCACGGGGTGAGTCGATGTCGGTAGACGAGGCACGACAAGAACACGCCGGAGCGACCGGCCTCTCCGTCGGGAGTCCGTGGACGTTCTTTGCAGTCACCTACGCAGTCACGTGGGCGTGCTGGCTTCCGGCCATCGTCTTCGACGTTTCGTTCAGCACCGTCGAAGGCGTCGCGTTGCTCGTCGCGGGACTCGCCGGCCCCGGTCTCGGTGGGATCGGGTTCACGTACCTCGTCTACGACGACCGGGGGCGTGCGGACTTCTGGACCCGTCTCCGGAGCGTTCGTCGGATCGGTCTGCGGTGGTTGCTCGTCATCGCCACCGTGCCACTCGCGTTGAGCCTCCTCGCCGCGGGCGTCGACCGACTGTTCGGTGGCGTCGGGGCGACGTGGGCCGAGGGCGTCGTCGGCTTCGCCGCCAACCCGCTCACGATCCTGCCGACCCTCTTTTTCGTGACGCTCCCGCCGTTGCTGGAGGAACTCGGCTGGCGCGGCTACGTACTCGACCGACTCCAACTACGCTGGTCGGCCCTCGTCTCGGGGGTCGTCCTCGGCGTGGCCTGGTCGCTCTGGCACCTTCCGCTCTTTTTTGTCGCCGACACGTACCAGTCCGGACTCGGGGTCGGGACGCCCGAATTCTGGCTGTTTTTCGTCAGTGTCGTCCCGCTCTCGATGGCGCTGTCGTGGGTCTACAACAGTACGTCGCGGAGCACCCTCGCTGCCGTCCTCTTGCACTCCTCCGCCAACTTTTCGGGTGAAATCGTCGCGATAACCCCGAGAGCGGACGTGTACAACGTCGGGCTCTGGGTGCTGTTCGCCGTCGCTATCGTGGCAATCTGGGGCGCGAACACACTTACCGACGCCGACGAGGTGCCGACGCCGCCACGTCCGGCACGGCGATAGATCGGCGTCGAGACGCCGAGAATCACTCGCTGTCTTCTCGCACGGGGTCGGTACGCCCGAACACGATACCGATCAGGAGGAACGCTATCGGAGCGACGACGGCGTATCCGACAATGCCGATGTTCCGGATCTGCATGTCAGCGAGCGGCACGCCGATCAGGCCTGCGAGACTCAGTAGCCCACCCACGAGTAGGAGGATCCGAACCCACCGCTCCAAGTCAGTCCCTCCCCTGAATACGGGTGTGGCGAAGAGAATCGAGAGGCCGAAAAACCAGTCCCACGCGAGGATGTCCAGCGCGTAGACTATCGATGGCCACTCGAACGAGACGACCAAGGGAACCCACGATAGTCCGGTCGCTTCCAATCGAGGACCTACGGTGAGGATGACGAAGTGGACGCTAGTCGTAATTCCCGCCAGTATGGTCATGAAGACGAGTGCGGCTAGGCTGTACACGTCGACCTTGGGAGGCGCATAGGCGTGCACAGCGACCATGGTAAGGACGTACAGCGACGCCAAGGGGATGACGAGCAGTTCCATGATTGTGATATATGGATACCCGATCGGGTCCTGCGGCGACGCCACCGAGCGAAATCCGACAACAGTGACGAGTGCGTATACCACTCCGAGGACGAATACGCTCCAGGCTGCGACTCTCCCGATCGTTCGATGCTTGGGTGTGAACTCCGTGTGAGTACTCAAGCTACTGGTCATTAGTCTATCATGGCTTCTTCGTAGCATAACGGTTGTTCGGACGGCATAGTCGTGTCTCTCGAGGGATACACGGGCTGAATCCTGAAAGCGGTGAGCGACCGAATGATCCACTGGCCGGGTGATGCACCCTCGAAAACGCACTCTAGGATCACCGACGAAGCGCGAACCGCCACGACCGACAATCGCGGTCGAGTAACGGATTAACTATCCGGATCTCGCGATGGCTCGATCCATCGCGTCGGTACCAGAGCCACCAGAAGCATCACTGCCGGACCGAGGATGAACCCGGCCCACGTCACCAGACTTGCCGCACCTGCGACCACAAGACCGCTCCGTGTCCGGACTCCCAACACGAGGTCGTCGCGGAGCGCACATCGTAGCACCCAGCCGCCACACACTGCCGGGACGGCCACGAAGATTGCCGTGACGAGCATTCCCGCCGTGGGCCCGATCGAAGACAGCGCGAGCACCATCTGGACGAGCGCACTCACGCCAGTCCCGAGAACGAGCGTGGCCGCGCCGATCAACCCGTAGCGAATTACTGGACGGGTCCAGCCATCGTGTCGTCGAACGCGAAGCAGCGCGGCACCACTGACAAGCGTGACGAGCCAGGGACCGGCGACGACGAGTGGGTGTTGGCCCTCCCAGAGGTGGATTCGGACGAGGTCGAACGGGACGGTCAGATACTCGGTCGGCGAGAACTCCTCCTCGTAGCCGATGGTGACGCCGACCGGACCGCTCACGTTCCGGGGCGTGTAGACGGCCAGCAGGTACACCCCGTCCTCCTCGACGATCCGATCGACGTTGACCGTGTGATAGTTCGCGGACGGGGTAAACGGCTCGTAGGCCGCTGCGTCGGGACGCTCGCCCTCGAACACCACTGCACCCATCCCTTCCGGAACGGACACCCCGCTCGGCACCCGATCGGTCCGGTGCAACGACTCGCTCATCAGGACGACCGAGGGGGTGAACTCACCGCTCGACGGCGTGAAAGTCCCGAATCGAAGCCGCTGGCCACCCTCGAGAGTCACTGTGTAGTACGTGACCTGTCCACGCTCCAGGCGGTCGTAGAACGACCACGATTTGGTCGCGTCCGGAACCACGAGTGCCCGGTCAGGGCTCGTGTTGTCACCGGGAAACGCCGGGACGTGTGCGAGCGCTGGCGTCGCCAGGAAAGCGAGCGCGAGCACGGCGATTGCAATCCGGGTGGCGTCCATCTCGAACGCCGCACTATTGGTCGCTCGGGGGCATAAGTTCAGCGAGGACGGGTTCACGACTACGTCGTTGGCGCGACTATCTGGAGTCGGGAGGAGATCGTACGATCACAGCTCGGGGGAGTGACCAGTTCGAATCGGACAATACGGCCTCGACGACGATGAGACGGTGGTGGCGACGAATCGGACGGACAGCGGGTATCGAACTCCTCGTGCCAGGGACGCGGCGGGTGCTACAGCGAGACCTGGCTCGAGAACCTAGTCGGCGCGGACATCTACAACGTCGATCGGATCGTTCCGGGGTTTCAGGACATGGGGGAAGTCGGTTCGACCCAAATGTCCGCGAGGATCTGGACCGACGTAGAGAACTATTCTGGTTGGATGCGAAATTCCCTCTCGGTCAGGGCGCGACGGAGGCGTTGGTTTCACTCTACGGCTTGTGATTCGGTTCTCGGTGGCAGACCGGCGTCTTGGGGAGTTGGCGGGTCGCGATTTGCGAGGCGATCCGAACCGTAGACGACGACCAGAAGAATGGCGATCAACACGAGAGGGAGAGCGCCCGTGACTTCGGCGAGGAGATTCAGCCAGGGATCTGGCACGCCGTTCGGGACGAGCGCTTCCGGGTCGGCGGGATGGAAGATTCCCATGGCGTTGACGCCCGCGTGGAACACCGCGACGGCGAGAACGCTTCCCCCAGTGCTGTTGTACATCCACGTCCAGAGGATAGATCCGGCAAGGATGGATATCATCCAGAGGAACTGCTGGGAGAGCGGCCAGCCGCCGTGGGTGGTCGTCGCGTTCAGAAACAGCGGGAGGTGCCAAATCGCCCACGTGACGCCCACGATGGCACTCGACACCAGTGCGCTGTAGGAGTCCTGGAGTATGGGAAGCATGAAGCCACGCCACCCGAGGTCCTCTTGACCGCCACCCCACACGGTCCCCCACGCCATCGCGAACAGGTAGATGAACGGTGATTCGAACTCGGCGAGGTCGATCGGACCACCGGCGACGACGAACAGCAGGACGCCGAGCGAGAGGATGATGAACGGAAGTCCGAATGCGAGTGCCCACCACTTCGCGCCGATGCGCCACTTGAACATCTGACCGACCCAGGTTCGGAGACTGCCACCGGAGGCCCAGATGACGACTGTCGCGCCGATCGGGGGGCCGAACCCGCCGAACCCGATCAGGATCGAGTGCGTCCAAGAGGCTTCCATACCGGAATACGCGAGCGCACCCTGTATCGTCCAGGTGAACGCGTAGGCGATTGCGACGAAGCTCGAGAGACGATGCTGATCGATCCACGCACGGATGCTGGACATACCACCGATTGTGGACACATCGCAGTTAATCGTACTCCCAGCTGCCGTGTTTTCGGTCGTACACTCTTCTCAGCTCGTCTCGAATACGATACCTATCTCTCGGCGTACACCGAGCGCTGTTAATCGGGCAGTGCTGTTAATCAGGCGTCTCGGCGTGCTTCGAGTCGGCAACGGGATATTTCACGCTCGATCAGGTAGGTAGAGAGAGTACATTGCTCTGAGGCGCTCACGATGGATCCAGATTCCCCTCCGAATCACTCGGCCGACACCCACGATCACCACGAGCACAGTACCGAGACGGACCTCGATCAGGGTGCGGGCGTTGGTGACCACGACCACCACCAGCACGGGGACCACGGTGGAATACACGAGGGCCACGAGCAGATGTTCCGCCGACGTTTCTTCGTCTCGACGCTCCTCTCGATCCCGGTCCTCCTGTACAGCGAAACTCTTCAGGGGTGGTTCGGATTCACGATGCCGGCGTTCCCGGGAAGCGAGTGGATCAACCCCGTCTTCGCGGTAGTGGTATTCGCGTATGGTGGCGTCCCCTTCCTGCAGATGGCTGTCCCCGAAGTTCGAGACCGTTCACCGGGGATGATGACGCTCATCTCGATGGCACTCTCGGTCGCGTTCGTCTACAGCCTCGCGAGCGTCGTCTTCCCCACCCAGTCGGCGTTCTTCTGGGAACTCGTGACGCTGATCGACATCATGCTGTTGGGCCACTGGATCGAGATGCGGTCGGTCCGTCGGGCGTCGAGCGCCCTCGACGAACTGGCGAAACTGATGCCGGACACCGCCGAACGGATTACCGAGGACGGAGCCACCGAGGATGTCTCCGTGAGTGCCCTCGAGGAGGGCGACCTCGTCCTCGTGCGGCCGGGGGCGAGCGTCCCCGCCGACGGCGTCGTCGAGGAAGGCGACTCCGACGTGAACGAGGCGATGATTACCGGCGAATCTAGGCCTGTCTCGAAAGAACCCGGCGACGAGGTCATCGGTGGCACAGTCAACGGTGACGGGAGTCTCAGGGTTCGCGTCGGTGCGACGGGTGAGGAGACGACGCTTGCCGGCATCATGCGCCTCGTCGAGGAGGCCCAAGAGAGCAAGTCCCGGACACAGGTGCTCGCGGACCGCGCCGCAGGCTGGCTGTTCTACGTCGCCGTTGGGGCGGCAGCCGTGACCGCTATCGCGTGGACTGTCGCAGTCTCGTTCGATGCAGCGGTGATCGAGCGCGTCGTGACCGTTCTGGTCATCGCGTGCCCCCACGCGCTCGGACTCGCGATCCCGCTCGTCGTCGCGATCAACACGTCACTTGCGGCCCGGAACGGTATGCTCGTCCGCGACCGGATCGCCATGGAGGACGCTCGTACTCTCGACGCGATTATCTTCGACAAGACGGGAACGCTCACCGAAGGCGAACACGGCGTGGTCGGGATGGTGACCATCGACGGCGTCGACGAGAACGACGCCCTAGCCCTCGCAGCAGCCGTCGAAAGCGACTCGGAACATATGATTGCGCGGGCTATCCATCAGTCGGCCGACAAACAGGGGATCGACACGTCCGATGCAGATGACTTCGAGGCGATGAAAGGCCGGGGCGTCCGAGCGATGGTCGATGGCCAGGAGATGTACGTCGGCGGGCCGAACCTCCTGAACCACCTCGATAGCGACGTTCCATCCGACCTGCGGCGCTTCGCCGACGAAGCCGGTGAGAACGCACAAACGGTCGTGTATCTCGTTCGTGATGGTGAACTGATCGCCGCGTTCGCGATGGCAGACGTGATCCGCGAGGAGAGCTATGCCGTCATCGACGCGCTCCACGAACTCGGCATCGAGGTAGCGATGTTGACCGGTGATTCCAGGGACGTGGCCGAAGCGGTCGCCGGCGAACTGGGTATCGACACGGTGTTTGCGGAGGTGCTTCCCGAAGACAAAGATAAGAAAGTCCGAGAACTACAGGACCAGGGAAAGCTAGTTGGAATGGTCGGCGACGGTGTCAACGACGCACCGGCATTGACCCGGGCCGACGTGGGAATCGCTATCGGCAGTGGCACCGACGTTGCGGTCCAGTCGGCGGATGTCATCCTCGTCCAAAATAATCCGATGGACGTCGTCCGACTCGTGAAGCTGAGCAAAGCGAGCTACCGGAAGATGCAGGAGAACCTCGTCTGGGCCGCGGGATACAACGTCTTCGCCATTCCACTGGCCGCGGGGGTACTCGCCCCAGTCGGCATCCTCCTGTCACCAGCCGTCGGTGCGCTTTTGATGTCCTTGAGTACTGTCATCGTCGCGATCAACGCGCAGTTGCTTCGGCGGGTCGACCTCTCGGTTCCGAGTCACCCCGGCGTGTCGGCGTCAGGGCTGCGGCCGACAGACTAGTGAGTTCGGCCCTCTTGCATCGATCATGCGGCACCATAATTGGCTGTTTACACGTCGGTGACGGAAAGGCGAATCTCAGCGTTGAACAAAGTTACCCCACGAACTGATGTAGTATGCCGCTCGTGGGGTAACTATGGACGAGGATATATCGGAGAGGCCGCCCGCACCGGAGTTGCCGACGTATCTTCGTGAGTCACTCGAGAATCAATCCCCGGAACGGCTGGAAGTAGTCGCGGCGTATGCGGCTGATCTGGCGGAATGGAAACGGCAACAGCAACAGGAGGAACTCGAACGTCGACGAGTCGAGGATGAAGTCGATGAAGAAAAACTCGAAGAGTTGGATGAGCGCGGGATCTCGACTAATCCGGCGGAGTACGACGATGTTCCCGCGAGTGGGGCGTACATCACAGTAAAAACGACGAAGCAGACAAGCGAAAAAGCGTATATGTATTTCTACTGGCAGTGGCGTGAAGGCGATACGTGGAAAAACAAGTACATCGCACCGGTCGATCCGCGAGAGTAGTCGTCTTACAAGAGAGTCACTCTACACCCGCATCCCCGTGAACATCTCGGTACACATCCCCGTGAAAACACACCGGATTTCCGGTGAATAGGGACTGCTTGCGCACTGATTGCTGGAATAAGCTTACTGAGAGAACGACGGCAGACGATGAGGGAGGTGAACAGTCTTGCACAGACACACCGGGTTTCCGGTGAAACGTGACTGCGGTACCGGTGGGACGTAACTGTTGTACCAGTGGAACGTGACTGCTGTGAACAACGACGATGTGAACCTCGACGCAATTCACGGCCCAGGACGAGTGATTGGTAGAACAGGAACACCGGATACAGCCTCTGATTCACAAGAATCCACGGGGAACGGTCCACAAATTTCGTCGGAAGCGCACACACACCACGTTTCCGGTGAAACCGGCGGCGAGAGTGACTCGAACGGTATAGATCAGATATCCGTTATATGTCTGACGGGGTTTTATTACCCACTCACGTTTACCTACCAGTGATTCCGTCGCTGACCGTAGAAGAAGCGACAGATGTCGCTTCGGTGCTCGACTTGATTCAGTCGAACCACCACTGTTGTCGGTGAATTTCCGTGATCCGGTTCTTGTCGATATCGCCCTCGTGGGTGCGCGTGAGGATATTTTCCGTTTCGACCTCGTTTCCTGTGGACGACAACCCCTGTTTCCCGTGGAGCGTAGACGCGCTCCCATGCTGTTTCACCGGAAACGTGGTGTGTGTGTGTCGGGGAAAACCTCATGCCATTTCACCAGAAACGTGGTGTCCAAGGAATGTCCGAGTCCGACGATCTATTCATTCGGGAGGACCCAATCTTCGTGAACAAAGAGCTACTCGAGATCAATCACCTCCCCGAGGAAGGACGGATCGTCGGCCGAGACGAGGAAATCGGTCAGCTCGCGAACGCCGTCAATCCGGGTATCTTCGGGCAATCTCCGAGCAACGTCCTCATCTACGGGAAGACTGGCACCGGGAAATCGCTCTGTGCCAAATACGTCTCTCGCCGACTCGTCCAGACTGCCGACGAGGAAGGTGTCAGCGCGACTCACGCCTACGTCGACTGTGCGCAGGATGGAACCGAAACCCAGGCGGTACAAACGATCGCGAGCAGTGTCAACTCCGACGAGACAGATATCTACATTCCCGATAAGGGTATCAGTACTGCCACCTACTACAAGCGGCTGTGGAAGATCCTCGACGCCGAATACGACGTCGTGTTGATCATCCTCGACGAGATCGATAAACTGGAAGACGACGATATTTTGATGCAACTCTCGCGAGCCGGTGAGGCCGGGAAACTCGAGTCCTGCAAGATCGGCGTGATCGGCGTCAGTAACAAAATCAAGTACAAAGACCGGATGGACGAGCGAGTCAAATCGAGCCTCTGTGAACGCGAGTTCGTCTTCCCACCCTACGACGCCTCCCAACTCAACGACATCATGACCGCTCGAAGCGATGCGTTCCGGGATGGCGTACTCGACGGCGCCGTCATTCCACGCGCCGCGGCGCTCGCCGCTCGCGAACACGGCGACGCTCGCAAGGCAATCGACATTCTCCGGTATGCCGGTGAGATAGCCCAGTCGACCGAGGCCGAGACGGTTCGCGAAGCGTTCGTGACACAGGCGCGCGAACGCGCCGAAACCGACCGCTTCCGGGAGTTGATTCGAGGCTCGACGCCGCACTCACGATACGTGCTGCAGGCGCTGACGATGCTGTCGATCAATGCCCGTGAAGACGAGACTATGCCCGACAATCAGGGATTTCGCACCACCCGTATTTACGATCTCTACGAGCAGATCTGCCGACAGGAGGGATCCGACTCGCTGTCGCTTCGCCGGGTTCGCGATCTCCTGAAAGAACACGCGTTCCTGGATATCGTCGAGCAATCGCGCCATAGCGGCGGGAGTGCCGAAGGGAGCTATACGGAACACACGTTGCTCGAAGATCCTGCTGTCGTCAAGGATGTGCTGGCCGATACTATCGAGTGAGCCGCCGAAGCCTCCCGACGTCGACCTATTGTAGCCTTTGTAACTGTCCGCACACCTGATCGCACGCAATCAGGCGATTAGGCGCGCACTGACTTACAATGGTTACTATGGACTCCCGTCACGAATATTGCTGGCTCCCGATGCACACCGGGTTTCCGGTGAATCGCCCGGGGAACCAGTTGGCCAGTTATCCACTTCACCGGAAACCCGGTGTGTGACGCACGTCAGTTGACTGAATACTCGTACAGTTACCCCACACAGTAGATAGTTTCGCACTGTGGGGTAACTCGCCCCCCGGACGGCCCGAATCAGCCTCGTCTCGTAATCGGACAGATCACCCGTCGACGTGTGATCCAGGCAGCCAGTCGATTCTTCTCGAAAATATCGCGGCTTCGACTGGAAATTGGCGATGACAACGGGGACGATCGACGAACTGTTCCACGACGTTGGTGAGGTCCGTGGAACAGTCACCCCTCTATCGATGTGTTCGACGTGTTTGATTTACTCGCGATTCTGTTCGCCGCTCACGTCAGAAGTAGTAGTGCGTGAGTTCGACGGCTACAGCTCTGTCGAATCGCTTCAGAGTTGATATCCGGTACCGTGTCTCTCCATCTTGTATCGTCGAAACTGGGCAAATCCGCCGCTCAACGAAACCGCACGAGGGAGAGAGTTTCAACAAAGCCGGCGGAATCCATCTCGGTATGTGGTTGGGATCAGTACGGGGTATTCTACGCCCTCGAGAGAAGTACGTCCCAAGATTCGACCGGTATCCCTCGGTTGTGCAAGAAATCAAAGTATTCATCGTCCATGGAGAGGATACGTTCCCCTGATGAACCACATTTCGACGAGCGATTTAATCGACCAACTTGAGCACGAAAGCACGAACTACTTAGAATTGCTAAGCGAGGACGCACTGAGCGTCGAACTCGCACGGTTCCCCAATCCCGAGCCAAAAACGCCGCACAAAACTGACGAACTGTACTACATTATCTCCGGTTCGGGGATGGTCCATGTCGAAGGCGACCGGTACGCCGTCGATGAGGGTGACGTAGTCTATGTGGAACAAGGAGCCGAACACGACTTTTTTGACATCGAGGACGAAATCACGGCTCTCGTCGTCTTTGCGAGTTCCGAAGACTCTGTCCTTGGCCGAGGCCTCTGAATATCTGATCTAGTCTAGTGAGTAACTGTTGGACTCGTTCGCCGTATGTGTCACGCAGTTCCTGTCATGATCTGATGGTCTCAATACTCGATCCAATTGTTCGACCTGCGTCTCGAGTTCCGCTTCGACGACAGCGAACTCGAGGCCGGTCTGCAGCAACGGGAATATATCCTCGATGTCGTCCTCCCAACCGGCGACCGCTTTGAACAGGAAGATGTGTCGTTCAAAGCTACAGAACGTCGGATCGATTAGCGGTGTCGAGCGGAGTCGTGAGCCGTTGCTGGGTTTCGAGCCCGGTCTGGAACCGAGCGAGAAGTTCAGACTGATGCTCAGGGCAGGCAAGCACGGCGACGGCGCCGTCCGCAACCGGAATAACTGGCTGGCGTGGAGTATACCCTGACAACTGACAACTCGGACAGCGAATACCGCCGGCAGGCCGATGCTCGATGAGTTTGGCAGCGCCGTCTGTGGTGTACCCGCAGGTGGAGGCGAACTGCGCTACGTGCTCCTCACACCCGACGATCGGTGCCGTGAGTTGGTCGAGCAACAAAAAGGAGTACTGACCCCGTTCTGGCGACCGGAGCGCAGCCTCACAGTTCTTGCAGGGAACCGGCGGGTTGTGGGGATCAGTAGCCGACTGATGCTGCGGAGACTCTTCGTGATCCATCGTGAACCGTACTCGGAGCGTCGGCTGCCAGATGGGTAAATGGTTGGTCCGAGAATTAGATCAAATAATCGCAAAGAAATTGGACATACTCTGGATCTTGCCCACGCAGAGTGCACGGAAGGCGGGAGGACGTACGAAATTCGGACTGAGGAAGCTGAGATTTGTTCCGTCACGTACGACTATGATGACGACACGCCCCGCGTGATGGTTGTCGATTCGAACCGCGCCCGAAGCGACGCGTGGACGATGGCGAGTGGGGAAGCCTGCGACCTGCGAGCAGGGAGCGTTCGATGCGAACGGCGTGAGCGGCCCGGGCCGGTGAGCACACTCACCGGCCGGTGGCAGCGGCGGGCGTGGCGTGCCGAACGGATGCTCGGCCCACCAGCCGCTATCGGGTGGGCCTGAACGGGGCCGACGGCTCGGTCGAACCGGACGACGAACGCATCGCAGGCAGGGAGCTTCCGACTGAATCGCTCGACGCCGGCACGGAGCATCGAGAACGGCGAGTGTGCGGGCGTTCGAGGTGAGTAACCAGTTCGAAGCCGTATTTGCACAAGCGGGATGCGATTTTCTTTGCTTGAGGTCCGGATGCAATTCGTCACCCGACGCGCTCACTCGATCCAGCTCACGAACGGTTCCTCCG
>Ga0102935_1000747_pt1 | contig 11870 bp, 11 predicted proteins | sample SalPonR2_A_D2_MG_FD_78508 | JGI IMG/M metagenome (GOLD analysis project Ga0102935, IMG submission 78508) | Salt pond soil microbial communities from South San Francisco under conditions of wetland restoration - Salt Pond MetaG R2_A_D2_MG | ecosystem: Environmental > Aquatic > Marine > Intertidal... | reverse complement strand
TGCAGACGGGGGCGGCAATGTCAAAACATTTGGCGGCTCGGGCAACGGCAGGGGGAACTCCGGCGGCGGAAACGGCAACCCCGGCGGCGGAAACGGAAACTCCGGTGGCGGAAACGGCAACCCCGGTGGCGGAAACGGGACCCCCGGCGGCGGAAATGGCGGCAACGGCAAAGACAAATGAGCTCTCGCCAGCCGCAGTTACGGCCCCCGGAGTGCAGGCTTCACAAGAGCCGAAAACACATTCCGGGCGAAACGGGCTGACCGCGGAGAGGCCAACGCGGAAGAAGACGGGTCTTCTTGCTCTCTATTGCGCCCTTGCCGTCCAGGCCGTCTCGGCGCTCTTTTTCATATCCGAATTGTGGAGCGAAGTTCTCGGCCTGCGCAGTTTCACGATTCCCTGGGCGCTGCAGGAAATCATTCAGATGCTCGCGAGCGTCGGTCTCGTGACGGGCGTGATCGTGAGTCTTCTCTTCGTCCGCAACACCCGCCGACAGATGGACGACATGCGCCGCCAGATCGACGTGGCCTCGGGCAATTTCGAATTGCATCTCGATACGGTCTTTGACGACTGGGCGTTGTCGCGGTCCGAACGCGACGTTGCGATCTACGCGATGAAGGGGTTTTCGAACACCGAGATCGCGGCCTTGCGCGGGACTTCGGCCTCGACCGTCAAGAGCCAGATGAACGCGATCTACCGAAAGGCCGGTCTCAACAACCGCCAGCAGCTCATATCCTGTCTCGTGGAAGATCTTCTGAGCGGCGTCGCGGTCGACGACTCGAAGGTCTGATGGCCTGGCAGGGGCGGAGGGACTCGAACCCACGACCCTCGGTTTTGGAGACCGATGCTCTGCCAACTGAGCTACACCCCTAAGGCCAGCGCTCGGGTTACGTCAGAGGCAGTCGGGAATCAAGCGGGTTCGTCGGGTTTTCGACATGACAAGGCGGCCCCGGTATCACCCGGGACCGCCTGACAGCAGGGCAGCAGGGCTGCCCGCAAGCGAAGTCAGACGCCGGCTGCCGACTCGAGCGCTGCGACTGTCTCGGCATAGGTGTCCATTTGGGTCTCGTCGACGGCGAGGACGGCGACGAGAGCGTTACGGTCCAGAGCGGATGCGTCGATATCGACTCCGTACTCGTTGAACTTGACCTGCGCGAGGGCCGCGAGCTGCGGCTCGGTCATCACGTCGATCTGCGCCATGTCCGGCGCCTCACCGATGATCGAGTAGATCGTGGCGCGCGCCTGGTCGTCGCTCATGACGCCGTTTTCGACCGAGCTCAGCGCAGACAACTGGTTGAGCGAGAGGCGGTTCGGGTCGGCCTCGACATCATATTCGGCGAAGAGCTGGTCGGCGCGCTCGCGAAGCTGGGGCGCTTCGACGGCCATGGTCTCGAAGTCGGGCGTGATCACGCCCTCGATCGCGGAGCGGATCTCGGCAGTCGTCGCTTCGTCGTCGCTGATGCCCGACAGAGCGGTGAGCTGGGAGTCGGTGAGCGTGCTTGCATCGACCTCGTAGCCATATTCGGTGAGCATGTTCTGCACGGTGTTCTCGAGCTGGCTCTGAGCGAAGACGGTCGACGACGACGCTGCGAGGGCAATGGCTAGTGCCATGCCCGACGTTGTGAGGCGTTTCATGGATCAATTCCTCCATTGGGCGTTGTGTTTCCTTGTGACCGCCTAACGTTCGCCCTCTCGATGGGTTCCGGAATTTTTTTGCGCGTGTCATGCCCTTTGCCGCCTCGCCGTCGGATACCGCCGGCGACGAAAAAAATGGCCGCCCCGTTCTACGGAGCGGCCATTCGCGTGCCGCGGGGGGAGACGGCACTGTCTGGCGGTCGCCTCAGTTCCTGAGCACAGAAGCGATCGCGGCGCGAACCTGGACGCGGGTCCGGTCGCTGTCGTTGTCGGCGGCGTTGATGCCGACCCACTGGCTGCGCGTCAGCGAACCCACGTCGACGGAGAAGCCATAGCGGTCGAGCGTTCTCTGCGCTTCGGCCGAGATCTGCGAGGGCGCCATGGCGGAGGCGCTGGTGGCGAGGCCGACGGTGATGGCGGTGGCGAGTGCGATGAGTTTCATGGTTCATCCTTTTCGTTTGTCTGACGGGAAGCTCGTCCCGTCGGGTTGATGTGTTCGGGTTCGTGGCCCGATGAACCGAAATTGGGGGGCGACCCGCGGCGGTGCAAATCACGCGAATCTCGCGGGCGATCACGTGGAATTGGGGTTGAAATGAGCGTGTTACATTCCTGCGCCGCCGGACGACCGCAAAAGCAGGAACTTCGGGCGACACATGGTTCACGCAAGCGCGCAGGCTCACGGAGACGCGAGCTCGCCGCCCGGCAAGAACAGATCTGCACATCATCGTGTGCAGCCGCATACCGGCAGATCGGCACCCGGGCCGAAAGGCCCCGGTCGCTCCCGAAATGCCCGCGACCGGCGGTCGAACCGGGAGGGAACGAACGGCTTTCCGGGAAGTCTCTCGCGCCGTGGCCGCTTCGGGGGACTTGCCGGCGGCACCGGCACAACGACCCCGCCGAGGTCTAGCCGTGCTCCTTCAGAAGCCGTGCCTTCTGGCGGTTCCAGTCGCGCTTCGCCGCTGTTTCGCGTTTGTCGGAGAGCTTCTTGCCGCGAGCAAGACCGATCTTCAGCTTCGCGACGCCGCGATGATTGAAGTAGAGGACCAGAGGGACGATGGTCATGCCCTTGCGCTGCGTCGCGTTCCAGAGCTCCGATAGCTCCTTTCGCGACACCAGAAGCTTGCGCCGCCGCCGCTCCTCGTGGCCGAACGTGCGGCCGGGGTCGTAGGGGGCGATGTAGCTGTTGACGAGCCACAACTCGCCGTTGTCCACCTCGGCATAGCTTTCGGCGATGTTGGCGGTGTTCACCCGCAGGGACTTCACCTCCGACCCCTCGAGCTGGATGCCCGCCTCGAGATCGCTCTCGATGGCGTAGTCGAACCGCGCCCGCCGGTTCTCGGCGATCACCTTGTAGTTCGGATTGTCTTTCGGTTTGGCCATGACCCGCCCGAGATATGTGGCGAGCAGGGACGTGTCCAGCGGTTGACGGCGCGGCCCGTCCCGCGATGATCGCGCCATGATACTCCAGATCGCTCTCGGTGCGCTCCTGATACTGGCGACGATTTTCGTCGGGTCGATGGTGTGGCTCGGCCTCGAACTGACGCTGATCAGACTGCACGCCTGGCTGATGCGCCCGCCGCACCTCCTGAAACTCGTCACCGCGTTGTTCGCGGCACTCGTCGCGACGCTGGCGATGATCACGGTCTCGGTCTGGATCTGGGCGCTGACGTTCTACTGGCTCGACATCTTCGGAACCATGGAGGCGGCGCTCTATTTCGCGCTGGTCTCTTTCACCACGCTCGGCTTCGGAGACGTGTTGCTGCCGATGGAATGGCGGCTTCTGGGCGGCATGACGGCGGCCAACGGGTTTCTGAGCTTCGGGCTCGTCGCGGCCCTTCTCAACGAAACCATGCGCAACATCCGCATCGGCCAGCGCGACGGAATGAGCTGACGACCGGACTTGCGAAACGCCTGCCTTTCGGGCAACGTCTCCGCGTGTGGGGCGCTAGTTCAGGAGACCGGCGTGTTCCATCGCCTTCCGGATTTCGACCTCGACCGGCTCGGTGACAATTGTCAGCGGCAGCCGCACCGAGTTCTCGCAGCGCCCGAGAAGCGACAGCCCGTATTTCGCGCCCGCAAGCCCCGGTTCGCGGAAGATCGCCTCGTGAAGCGGCATCAGGAGGTCCTGGTATTCAAGGGCCTTCGCATAGTCGCCGGCGAGCGTGGCGGCCTGGAACTCCGCACAGAGCCGGGGCGCGACATTGGCCGACACGCTGATGCAGCCTCGCCCGCCATGGGCGTTGAAACCGAGCGCGGAGGCGTCCTCGCCCGAGAGCTGGACGAAACCCTCGCCGCAGGCGGCGCGGGTCTGGCTCACGCGAACGATGTCGCCGGTCGCGTCCTTGACCCCGACGATCCGGGGCAGCTTCGCCAGCTCGGCCATGGTCGCGACCGACATGTCGACGGCGGAACGTCCCGGGATGTTGTAGATGATGATCGGAATATCGGCGGCGTCGTGAAGCGCCCGGAAATGCGCGAGAAGCCCCGCCTGCGTCGGCTTGTTGTAATAGGGCGTGACGACGAGGGCTGCATCGGCCCCGACGCGCGCGGCGTGGCGGACGAGACCGATGGCCTCGGCGGTGTTGTTCGACCCCGCACCGGCGATGACGGGAACCCGTCCGGCCGCAGCCTTCACCACCTCCTCGATGACCTGTTCGTGCTCGGCATGGCTGAGCGTGGGGCTCTCGCCCGTCGTGCCCACCGGCACGAACCCCGAGGAGCCTTCCCCGATATGCCATTCGACGAGCGCTTGCAGCGCCTCGACGTCGACCGCTCCCTCCCGGAACGGGGTCACGAGTGCGGGAAAAGACCCCTCGAACATGCTGAAAGCCCCCTGTCCTGCGCCCCTCCGGAGGGCGCGGCGGACCCTAGCTTTCCCGCTCCCGAATGCCAAGCGCGTCTATTGAGCGTTTACCGGCGCACGCTAGGATGCAGCCAATGACGCGACTCGCCCGCCTTCTTCCCCTCGTCCTTGCGGCCACGCTCTTCGCCGTTCCCGCGACAGCGCGCGTGGCCGAAGAGGCCGGCCCTGCGGCGGAGGTTTCCGAATCCCCGCTTGCCGAAATCCGCCCGCGACCGCGACCGGAGGTCGACCTGCCGGCGTCCCACCTGTCCCGGGCGCTGTTCTCGCTGCGGCAGGGCGATTATTCGACCGCCCTCGCCGCCGCCGGGAAGGCCGGCCCCGTGGCACGTGACATCGTTGAATGGCACCGGCTTCGCGCCGGCCGCGGCCGGTTCGACGAGGTCGTCGATTTTCTCGAGCGGCGGCCGGACTGGCCGGGGCTTGCCTATCTGAGGCGCCGCAGCGAGGGCTCGGTGCCCTTCCGCGCACGCGAGCGCGAGGTGACCGCCTTCTTCCGCGAGAACCCTCCGCAAACCGGCGCGGGCTCGGTCGCCCTCATCTCCGCCCTCGCCCGGCTCGACGACCGGGCCGGGGCAGAAGCCGCCGTCGTCCGCGCCTGGCGGACCCAGGCGATCGGGCAAGGCGGTGAGCGGTTGCTCCTCGAGAGTTACGGCGAGCTTCTGAAGCCGCACCACGTCGCACGGCTCGACATGCTGCTGTGGGAAAACCAGCGCAGCGCGGCCGAGAGGATGTACCCGCTCGTCCCGGAGGGACAGAAGGCGCTCGCGGAAGCCCGGCTCGCGCTTCGGGCCGACCGGGGCGGCGTCGATGCGCTGATCGAGGCGGTTCCGGAGGCTCTGCAGGACGACCCCGGGCTACTGTTCGAACGCTTCCAGTGGCGCGCCCGGAAAGGCCGGAACGCCGACGCCCTCGAGATCGCGCTCGCCCGCGAGGGCACGGTTGCCGCCCTCGGCCGGCCGGAGATGTGGGGCGGCTGGAGACGCGGCCTCGCGCGCGCCGAAATGCGCGGCGGCGACCCGGAGACGGCCTATCGTCTCGCCTCGGCGCACGGGCTGAGCGAAGGCTCGAACTTCGCCGACCTCGAATGGCTATCGGGATATCTGGCACTCACCTATCTCGACGACCCCGAGGCGGCCCTGCGCCATTTCCAGAGATTTCGCGCCGCGGTTGGCACCCCGATCAGCCTCGGCCGTGCCGGCTACTGGGAAGGCCGGGCCTGGGAGGCGCTCGGAAATGCCGAAGCCGCGCAGACGGCCTACGAATTCGGCGGGGTCTGGCAGACCTCGTTCTACGGTCTTCTCGCGGCCGAGAAGGCCGGCCTGCCGCCCGACCCCGCGCTCGCGGGCGCCGAAATCGCGCAGGACTGGCGCGAGGCCTCCTTCGCCGGCTCGAGCGTTCTCGAAGCCGCGCTGCTCCTGCAGCGCGCCGGCGAGCGCAGCCTCGCGGAGCGGTTCTTCACCCACCTCGCCGAAAGTCTCGACGAAAGCGAGGCGGCCGCGCTCGGCGACCTCGCGCTCGACCTCGGCGAGCCGCATATCGCGGTGATGGTCGGCAAGCGTGTGGCGAATCGTGCGCTGGTTCTGCCCAAGCCATACTTTCCGGTTGTCGACCTCGGCGCCGGGGTCGAGACGGTGGAGCCCGCCCTCGCCCTCGCAATCGCCCGGCGCGAGAGCGAGTTCGACACCGTCGTGCAGTCAGGCGTCGGCGCGAGGGGCCTCATGCAACTGATGCCGGCGACCGCGCAGGAAGTTTCGCGCTCGCTCGGTCTCGAGTATTCGGCGCGCCGCCTCGTCGAGGACCCGGTCTACAACGCGACGCTGGGGACGACCTATCTCTCCTGGCTCATCGACGAATTCCGCGGCAACCCGATCTATGTCGCGGGGGCCTACAACGCCGGGCCGAGCCGCATCCGGCGCTGGGTCGGCGACAACGGCGACCCGGCCGGCGCCGGCGATATCGAGGCGATGGTCGACTGGATCGAGCACATCCCGTTCCGGGAGACCCGCAATTACGTGATGCGGGTGGCGGAAAGCCTGCCCGTCTACCGCGCCCGGCTCGCCGGTGTGCCCGACGACCAGCTATTCTCCCAACTCATCCTCCGGTCGCTTCAGGGCGCGGGGAACTGACACGCATGGCCGCCTGGCGCTCGCGCCAGAGCGTGAAGAGCCCCGCCGCGACGATGATGCCGGCGCCCAGCGCGACGGGGATCTCGAGGGTTTCACCGAAGACGAGAAGCCCGAACCCGGCGGCGAACACGAGCTGGAAATAGGTGAACGGCTGCACCGTCGAGGCTTCGGCGAGATCGTAGGCCCGGATCAGGAGCCAGTGGCCGAGCACACCGGTGATGCACAATGCGGCCATCAGAAGCGCGTCGGTCCCCGCCATCGGCTCGGCATGCCAGATGCCGACGAGCGTCATCGCCAGCGCCCCCGTCGTGCCCGTCCAGAAGAACGAGACCGCCGGCGGGTCGCTCTGAGCGGCAAGCCGGGTCAGCACACCGTAGAGGCCGAACATGAAGGCCGCCAGAAGCGGAATCGCGGCGGCCGGAGAGACGACGGCGAGCCCCGGCCTGAGGATGACCAGCACGCCGAGAAACCCCACGCCGATCGCGAGCCAGCGCCGCCAGCCGGCGCGCTCGCCGAGAATCGGCCCGGCCAGCGCCGCGATGATCAGCGGATAGCAGGCGAAGACCGCATGGCTCTCGATGAGGCCGAGGATCACGAAGCCCGAAACCATCACGCAGATCTCCGTGGCCAGGAGCAGTCCCCGCGTTGCCTGAAGCCACGGGCGGCGCGAACGCGCCGCCTGCCGCAGCCCTCCTGCCTGACGCACACCGAGGAAGATCACGAAGGCGGCGAAAAACCAGTAGCGGATCATCACGACGAAGAAGACGTTGTAGATTTCGACGAGATGCCGCGAGAGCCCGTCCTGCAGCGCGAAGACGAAAGTCGCGGCGATCATCATGCGGATGCCGGGGGCATTCCTGGCTCCGCTCAAGCAAGCACCCCCCGGCTCATGTGCCGCTTCGCTCCGAAACCTCCGGCGCGGTCTACCGTGAACCCCGCCTCGGCCAGGGAGCGTCGGACGGCCCCGGCGGCGGTGTAGGTCGCGAAGCTCCCCCCCGGCGCGGTGTGACGGGCGACCTCGGCGAGAAGCCCGGGCTCCCAGAGTTCGGGGTTCTTCGCCGGCGAGAACCCGTCGAGAAACCATGCATCGGCTCGCCCGGCCCAGTCTGGCAGCGTCAGGCGCGCATCGCCCGTCACGAGGGTCAGGGCGAGGTCCGGCAGCGCGTCCCGGTCGCCGCCGAGATACGCGGCCAGCGGCCCGGCGAGCGGGGCCGCTTCGCGAAAGGCAGAGAGCGCGCGGAGAATGTCGCCGGGCGCGAGCGGGCTGGCCTCGAAGCTCGTGAAGGCGAGGCGGCCCGCCTGCCCCGCCGCGCGCCAGCACAGGAGCGCCGCGACGCAGTTGAGGCCGGTGCCGAAGCCGAGTTCGGCAATGTGAAATCCGGGCCGGAACCTTCCGGGCAGATCGCTGCCGCCGAGAAAGACATGCCGCGTCTCCGCGAGCCCGTCGCCGAGGGAGTAATACGGGTCGTCGAACCGGCGCGACACCGGCACGCCGCCGCGCCAGTCGAGCGCGGGCGGCTGGTCGGTCGCGCTCTCATCGCCTACACCCATGGCCAACCGCTACGACGGAGAACAGGGCTTGGCAACGGCAGACATCACCGTTCGCGGCGCGGGCGTTTTCGGGCTCGCGATCGCCTGGGAAGCCGTGCGGCGGGGCGCGCGCGTCAGGGTGATCGACCCGCGCGGGCCGGGCGGCGGCGCGTCCGGGGGTGTCGTGGGCGCCCTTGCGCCTCATGCCCCCGAAAACTGGAACGACATGAAGGCATTCCAGTTCGACTGCCTGCTCGCGGCGGAGAGCTACTGGCCCGGAGTCGAAGGGGCCTCGGGGCTTTTCTCAGGCTACCGGCGCGGGGGGCGGATACAGCCGGTCGCCGATGCCGGCGCGCTCGCCCGGGCGGAGGCGCGCGCCGAGGCCGCGCGGATGCTCTGGCGGGGCGCGGCGGAGTGGCGGGTCACCGATGACGTCGGAGACTGGGCGCCCGCCTCGCCCAGCGGCCGTTGGATCGTGGATACGCTGTCGGCCCAGCTCGACCCGCCCCGCGCCGTCGCCGCGCTCGCCGCGGCGGTCACGGCCGCAGGCGGCGAGATTGCAGGCGACGGGATCGAAAGAGGCCGCGTTGTTCATGCAACGGGCTGGGAAGGTCTTCTGGCCCTGTCAGAAAGCCTCGGCCGGTCCCTAGGGGGCGGGGTCAAGGGCCAGGCCGCCGTGTTCGATGCCGACCCGGGCGCGGTCGCGCAACTCTACGCGGGCGGGCTGCACGTGGTCGCCCACGGTCCGGGCCGGGTTGCGGTCGGGTCGACCTCCGAGCGCGATTTCGATGACCCCGACACTCCCGATGCCCGCCTCGACGACGTGATCGCCCGCGCCCGGGCCGCCGTGCCGGCTCTTGCGAACGCGCCCGTCGTCGCGCGCTGGGCGGGGGTGCGGCCACGCGCGGCAAGCCGCGCCCCGATCGTCGGGCGCTGGCCCGGGCGGCCCGATCACTTCATCGCCAACGGCGGGTTCAAGACCGGTTTCGCCCTCGCCCCGGGAATCGCTCCGCTGGCGGTCGACCTCGCTCTCGAAGGCCGCGACGCCGTCCCTGCCCCGTTCCGTCTGAACCCGTCGGCCGAGACCTGACGCAACGGCCGCGGGCTCGTTCATCCTGGAAAAATACCTCGAGCGCGCCTCGGCGGAGGGACGGCCGGTCGATGCGTCTCGCGCTCAGCTGGCCTTCGCCGTCATCGCAAGCCGCCTGTCGGGGCCGCGCACCCATAAATGGTTGCCTCTGGCGCAGATCTCGGCGGTGTCGCGGTGGACAAGGGGCGCCGTGGCGCGAAACTGGAAGCTCTTGAGCGGGCCGAGCCGCTCCTCCGCGAGCCCCGCGAGAAGCTGGGCGAGAAGCGGGCCGTGGACCACGAGACCCCGGTAGCCTTCGGCCTCGGCGAAGGGCGCGTCGTAGTGAATGCGGTGCCCGTTCATGGTCAATGCCGAATAGCGAAAGAGCGTCACCGGGTCGAAGGTCACCGTCCGGCAGGTGGTCGGGATATCCTCGATGATCGGCGGCGGCGGCGCCTCGTCTTCGGGGTCGGGCGCGGGCCGGTAGACGAGGTCCTGGTCCTCCGAGATCACCAGCGCGCCGCGCTGGCGGATCTCGTGGCGGAGCGTCACGAAACCGAGCCGGCCGCTGCGGCCCTCCTTGCGGGTGACCGCTCGCACGATCGTGGCTTTCTCGGCCGCGATGCCAAGGCGCATCGGGGCGTGAAACATGAGCTTGCCACCCGCCCACATCCGCCGCGGCAGGCCGAGATCGGGGATCAGTCCACCGAGAGCGGCGTGGCCGTTGCGCCCGACATCGCCGGGGGCGGGCACCGCCCAGAAATAGATCTGGTGAAACAGCGCCGGCGCCGGGTCGCCCTGGCCGGGAGGCGGCCCGGAGCGGCCGAGGAGCGACCAGAGCGCGGCCGCCCGCGCCGGGTCGAGCCGGTCGTGGATCGTGGCGCGTCGTGTCTCTTCCATGGCATCGAAGCCTAGGACGCGGGCGCCGGGCTGGCAATCAGCCTCGTACGGTGGCGCGCAGCCCGTCCATGAGCTCGGTGAGCGAATTGAGGGCCCTCTCGTTCGTCAGCCGCCCCTCGGCGTCGAACTGCTTGCGTCCGTCGGCGACGAGCACCTCCGGACCTGTCAGCAGCCGGGGCCGGAACGGGTTCATCGCAAGCCTCAACGCGTATTGCGCACGGGCCCCGCCTGCCCGACCCGCAGCCGATGACATCAGCGCGACGGGCTTGTCGCGCCAGGGCGCCTCCCTGGTGCGGCTGATCCAGTCGAGCGCGTTCTTCAGGACGCCGGAGAAGGACTGGTTGTATTCCGGAGCGGCGATGATCACCGCCTCGGCCTCGCCGATCTGCTCCGAGAGCAGCCTGACGGTGGCCGGCACGCCGTCGCGGTCCTCGAGGTCATTGTCGTAGAGCGGAAAGCGGATGTCCGCCTCGAGGAATTCCCCACCGTAGAGCCGTGCGGCCTCGAACATGAGCTTCCGGTTCGAACTTTCCGCGCGCAACGCTCCGCAGATTCCGACGAGCATGACACACCCCTTCCTTGCTGGAGGGGGGAGATAGCACCGATCAACTGGCCCGCAAGGGCCGGAATTCCGCAATATGTTGTGGAGAACCTTGCCTGCTGCGCCAGATCATGGGGGAGGCCGTTGACTCCCCTCACACCAGGCTGGAATGTGAGGGATACGGAATCAATTCGGACCTCGCTCCTTGCGCTTCACACGGCTCAGGCTCAATGGCTTCAAGAGCTTCGTCGACCCCACCGATCTCGTGATCGCCGATGGGCTGACGGGGGTCGTCGGCCCGAACGGCTGCGGCAAGTCGAACCTCCTCGAGGCGCTGCGCTGGGTGATGGGCGAAACCCGGCCCTCGGCGATGCGCGGCGGGGGCATGGAGGACGTGATCTTCGCCGGCGCCGCCAGCCGTCCCGCGCGGAACTTCGCGGAAGTCGTTCTCACGATCGACAATTCCCGGCGTGTAGCACCTCAGGGCTTCAACGAAGCCGATACGCTCGAAATCGTCCGCCGCATCACCCGCGACGCCGGGTCGGCCTACAAGGCGAACGCGCGCGACATCCGGGCCCGCGATGCGCAGATCCTGTTCGCCGACGCCTCCACCGGGGCCCATTCGCCGGCCCTCGTCCGGCAGGGCCAGATTTCGGAACTGATCAATGCCAGGCCGAAGGACCGGCGGCGGATTCTCGAAGAGGCCGCCGGCATCTCGGGCCTCTATCAGCGCCGCCACGAGGCGGAACTGAAGCTCAGGGGGGCCGAGACGAACCTCGCCCGGGTGGAGGACGTGGTCGAACAGCTCGCGAGCCAGCTCACCTCGCTCGCCCGCCAGGCCCGTCAGGCCGCGCGCTACCGCGAGATCGGCGATGCCCTCAGGCGCTCCGAGGGCATCCTGCTCTACCGCCGCTGGCGCGAAGCGGAGGACGGCCGCATCGCCGCCGACGCGGCGCTCGCCGAAGCCGTGCGCACCGCCTCGGAAGCCGAGCGGGCGGCGCGCGCGGCGACCGCGGCGCGAGGCGAGACCGAGGCCGCGCTGCCGCCCCTTCGGGAGGAAGAGGCGATCGCGGCGGCGATCCTGCAGAAGCTGCTCGTCCGCAAGGGCGCACTTTCCGACGAGGCGGCACGGGCGGAGGCAGAGATCGAGCGGCTGGAGGCCGCCCTCGCGAGCCTCGAGGCCGATATTACCCGCGAATCGGGGCTGG
>Ga0102935_1000746_pt1 | contig 11872 bp, 12 predicted proteins | sample SalPonR2_A_D2_MG_FD_78508 | JGI IMG/M metagenome (GOLD analysis project Ga0102935, IMG submission 78508) | Salt pond soil microbial communities from South San Francisco under conditions of wetland restoration - Salt Pond MetaG R2_A_D2_MG | ecosystem: Environmental > Aquatic > Marine > Intertidal... | reverse complement strand
GATCGAGCGCGGGGTTCGAGGGGCTCTCGTCGGTGCCGTTCGTGCGACGGCTCCACCGATACTCGTCTTCGAGGCCGGCAACAGGGTTGACTGCCGCCCGTTTGCGTCGGACCAGATGGGCGTACCAGTCGTCGACAGCTTCGTGAATCCGACGCATCGTCCGCGGCGCCAACTCCTCGTCGAGTCGATCAAACGCCGCCCACGCTGCGTCAGTGGCCTCGTACGCGGGAACGTTACTATCGCGGGCGACCGGTCTCAGCAAATCACCGGAGTCGTTGATATCACGATAGGCTCGGACGTACTTCGCGATCCGGTAGCGAAGCGTATCGGCTGAGGAGTCGCTCAGTTCCCCGCGCTCGCGGCGGCTTTCGATATACGTCTCTAGCAGGTCGACGGTCGGCTCGTGACCAGTTCCCCAGTCGTAACGCTCTGTTTCCTGCTCAAGGTCGAGCTCCTCACTCCAGAACTCGCCGAACGTCCGATCGTGGTACTCTCGAAGTGCATAGACCAACCCGCGGAAGCCGTTGGCAGACAGCCAGGCGTGAGTTGGTCGCTCTGTTCCGGGATCGAGCCCATCCTCGCGCATCACTGGCGCGACGGTGCTCCAGTAGGCGTCGACGAGGTCGTCGAGGTCAAGCATGGTCCACGAAATGTCGTCAGTGTCTCCCGAGTCCTCAGCAGTCAGCAGGTCGACCTCCTCGTTCATGAAATCGAACCTGTTGCAGACCGCGCTGGAAGAAGCCGCTGTGCTGCAGGTTTGGGTGAATCTGAATCGGCCATCTTCGGTTGGTAGGCGTATTTAATCAGATTACGTATAATTCTTGTGACTGTACAGACCGCTATAGTCTGTTAACTCAACAGTTACGGGCGCGATTATATGCGCGATAGGAATAAACTGTATATCGCTATACCGATTCTCGACACCAGAAGTTGCACAGTTTCGGAGGATGGGCTATTTCTGAGACGAATTTCTGTCTACTCAGGTCATTTCTCTCCGATCAACCACCGACATCGGACCAACAACAGCCAACCTATCGGTTAGATGTGAGAGAAACCGTGCATTCCGGCGATGTCGAACAGCATTGTCACTACCGATCTGCGGACTCAGTGGGAGTTCAGCCCGTCAGTCAGGCGGGATCAACGCCGAGACAACAATCTCAACACACTCACCTGCGGTTAGGACCGGGGCGTACTCCATCTCGCTGTCGACACCCGCTTTCAGCAGGAAGTCGGTCAGCCGCCAGATATTGTAGAGTAGTACCGCGAAAACGAAGTAGAACAGGCGCACGCGGTAGTCCTTCGAGGATGTCTTCGCGAGAAAGTCGTTCTTGATGGATTTGTACTCGTTTTCGATCTGCCAGCGGCGGCTGTAGCGCCGACAGAAAATTTCAGCCTGGTCTGGTCCCACGGGGAGGTTAGTCGCGAACACCGCCGTTCCATCTCCACTCGTCGAGGGAACGTACAGAAACCGCATCGGGTGTGAGCCAGCCTCGACGTCGACAGAGGCCTTTTCCACCGCAGTATCCTGTCCGTCTGCCTCCATCGTCTCGATGGCCTCGCGTTCCGTACTGGAGATTCGTTTCGGAATCAGGTAGTTCACGTTGAGATTCGAGAGCGTCTGATACACGCGCATCGAGTCGAACTCGCGGTCACACAGGACCGTTTCAATCGGGACGTGGTCTTTCGCTCGCGTCACGAGTCGCCGGACGACACGATGCACCTGATTCGACTGATTGTCGTCCCAAGCAGAGCTCTCACGGACGGGTTCGATTGCTAGGATGAGCGGCACGTTCTCACCGACGATGGACAGCGTCGCGAACTTGAACGCCCGTTCCTCCTCGCCTCCAATTCCACTGACCATCGGCATTCCCTCGACATCGCCGTAGTAGGGCACGGTCGTGATATCGATTGCTGCGGTCACCGGACGCCGAAACGACGCTTCATCAGCGATCGCCGACAGCAGGCGGTCACTGCCCCTATCGAACCCCTCGACGAGTTCTGTAGGTTCAAATTGCTTGACCGCTCGCAGGTGCGTGTCCCCGTGCGGGCCGTATTCCTCACCGCGTCGGAATTTGAACCGAGCGGCCCCCTGAGCGGTTCCACAGCCTACCATCCCCATGAACGTCTGTAACTTGAAAAACTGCGTGTCATCGTAGGAGGCGTTCTCTGCTCGTCCCGAGTCGAAACCGTCGAAGCCATGGTCACGAGCGAGGCGCGTCGTCCGGTGAATCTGTTCGTCGGAAAACGCACGACTACTCTCTTCATCGTCTGCGGGCGAGTCATCATCTGACTCGATGACGTCCTCTTTCGGCCGAACTGCAGAGACGGCGGGGCCGTGGTCATGGATCTCTTTGACGACGAAGTGGGCGGCGACGGTCACGTACTCACGAACCCCGTCAGTGAATCGATTGCGCCAAGTCCGCGAGAGGACGGACTCGTCGGGGACGTGCTCCAGCTCGAACGGGTTGGCGAGTTCTTGGTACGTTTCGAGCGCCCGATAGCTGTCGCCTGTGATCTCCCGGTAAATGAACAGCCGGAGCATCCCCTCGAACGAATGGGGTGCCGGGTGCCAGTCCGGATACCCGTCCTCGAGATGCTCCATGTAGATGGTGACTTCGCTAACCGCTTTCCGGAAACACGCTCCCTCTCGTAGCGTCTCTCTGAGCTCGATTCCGGTCTTGTAGGCGTAGGTCATCCAGCAGGCACGGTCCGAGAACGGGTCCAACGTCTCCGACATCAATTCTCGATTGCATCAGCAGGATAGAAGTGTTCGAGGTCTCGTCTGCATCGACATTGTTCGTCGATGCCCCTGTCAGGAGAGGGCGCGCAGACCAGCACAGAACCACCGGATTGAAGCGGCCGGTCGTGAAAGTCACTCACAGACCCATCGCGCCGATGAGTGAACCGAACCAGCCGCCACCGCCCGATCGCTTGCTCGACCTCCTCGATTAGTAGACGCATGAGGAGACCGTGGCGTGTTTCGACCGGCTCAATGCCATTATTCTCTATTTCTCGAATGTCTGTCTAAATTGACACCCTGTATTCCTTAGAGTCTCAATGATCTGTTGCCGATTGAACTTTCAATGAGATCGCTTCAGCGGGGCTTGAGGTGAGAAGCCGAACGTCAATCCTGAATGACTCGTCACCTCTACCCAGCGAATGCGAAGGCGATTGGCAGCCACAGGTACGTGAGCACAATAATAGCGACGATGCCGAGCAGGTTCAACCATAGGCCGATACGCGACATCTGGGGAATCGTTACGTAGCCACTGCCGAAGACGACCGCGTTCGGGGGTGTCGCCACCGGAAGCATGAACGCCATCGAGGCCGCGAGCGAAGCGGTCGCCATCAGCGTGAGCGGCGACACTCCGAGGGTCAGGCCGAGGCTGATCATGATCGGCATGAAGACCGTTGCCGTCGCCGTGTTTGACGTGACCTCCGTAAGGAACACGACGACCGTAGCGATCACAAGGACAAGCACAACTACTGGAACCCCCGCAATACCGGCCAAGCCTTGGGCGATGACCGTATCTAGTCCACTTTCCTGAAACCCGTTCGCCAGTGAAAATCCCGCTCCAAGTAGAAGGAGGACACCCCATGGTACGCGTGCCGCATCACTCCAGTCAAGAAGGAACTCACGCTTTTCGTAGTCAACAGGAACGACAAACAAGAGCACCCCGCCGACGATGGCAACGACAGTGTCTGTTACTGCCGGGAACAGCGGTTGCAGGACAAACGGTCGGAGGAGCCATCCAGCTGCGACGAGTACGAAGATTACCAGCACCCGTCGCTCACCACGCGTGAGCGCTCCGAGTTCCTCCCGCTGTGTCCGAATTATGGCTTCAACACCTTGGTCGTGTGGAAACTCCGGTTGAAGGAGTTTCACCAGCAGCACCCACGTGACGAACAGAAACACGACGGAAAGCGGCCCGGCGAAGACAAGCCAGTCGAGAAAGCTGACCTGTACGTCCAGCCGGGATTCTGCCACGCCCGCAAAGACGGCATTCGGAGGACTACCGATCAGGGTCGCTACACCACCAATTGATGCGCTATACGCAATCCCAAGCATCAGTGCGAGTCCAAAGTCGCTAGCAGGACGTTCGTCTGGATCGGTACGAACACCTGCGACGATATCATCGTCCTCGTTACCCGCAGCCATCTCTTGTTCTTGTTCGTCAACAGCCCCGATCGAGACGACGACTGCGGTCCCAATTGGTACCATCAGCATTGCCGTCGCGGAATTCGAGATCCACATCGAGAGGAAGGCAGTTGCCAGCATGAATCCGAGTAGAAGCCGGTTAGACCGCGTTCCCACGAGGCTCATGATAGTGAGTGCGATTCGCCTGTGGAGATCCCACCGCTCAATTCCAAGTGCGAGCAGAAATCCTCCGAGTAGCAGAAACACCACCGGGTCGGCATACGGTGCCGTAGCCGCTGGGGCATCAGCGACGCCGGTCAGGGGGAAGAGTACGATAGGAAGGAGGCTCGTCGCTGGAATCGGAATGGCTTCTGTCACCCACCAGGCTGCAATCCAGAGAGTGCTTGCGAGCGCTGCATTCGCGGGCGAGAGGATGTCAAACGGTGAAAACAGGAGAACGATGGCGAACAGTGAGGGTCCCAAAACTAACCCGATTTGCTGTCGGGTGACAAACTTAGAGAGACGACTGTGAGACATCATATGTGTATGCTGAGCCAGTGTTCGAGAGAGTGCGAACGGCTACAATGTACGTATCAGTGAAGGTTCTGGTGCGAGAACGGTTGTGACTGGTGGAGCACTCCTGAGCATCCTGTTTTAGCCTCCGGTTCTTTGCTCCTGGACACGTAGCTGGATGTGATGTACAATCGGATTCTCGTCGCCACAGATGGTAGTGATAATGCCCAGCGCGCGACACGCCAAGCTCTCGACCTGGCTCGGCAGTACGGAGCCGAACTTCACGCAGTCTACGTTATCGAAACCAGGACAGGGTATGATAACGCAATCGTCGATCCCGACACCGTCCGGCAAAACCTTCGAGAAGATGGTGAAGAAGCACTGGATGCAATCGAAGCAGAAGGTGAGCCCGATGTCTCCGTTGTCACATCAGTCCGAGAAGGGATTCCGCACAAAGAACTTCTCTGGTACATTGAGGATCAAGAAATCGATCTCGTAGTCGTGGGTGCAAAAGGACGGTCCGCCTTCAAGACGATACTACTCGGAAGTACAACGGAGGCGCTTCTACGGGCAGATCAGGTCCCCGTCCTGGTGGTCAATAGTGCTGGCGAGTGAACCACTTGAGGTTTCATTGCTCTAAGCGCTCCCGTGTATCATCAGGCGTCTTCGTCTTTCGGGGCTTTACGCGTCAAAATGACCGAACTGGCAGCTGCCCGCCCAACGCCTTCGGCGACCGATCCGATGAGCTTTCGCTTGAGAAATGGGTCGCGTGTCGCGCCGAGGATAGTGAGATCATGGTTTGTAGTTTCGTCTGTGATCGCACCCGCAACATGGTCACTCCGGAGTGTTGTTAACTCGGTTTTGACACCCGTATCGCTGAGGGAAGAACCGTAATTCTGGAGAAGTGCTGAGGTATCCTCCTGCGTCGAGTCATCTGCATCGGGGTGAGTAACGTGAAGAAGATGAACAGGCGCGTCGTGTTGTGCTGCGATTGTACCGGCGAGTTCGACGGCGAGTTCGCAGTGTGGGCCGCCTGCGACTGGAACTAAGATGGAGTCAATGTCTCTCGATGGTGTGCGGATGCGTTTGACGAAGACGTCACACGGTGCTTCACCGAGAATTCGGTCGAGGAAACTCCCTAATATGATGTCGCGCCGACGAGGACGTCCGCGCCATCCCACGAGCAGGGTGTCAGCGTCGTGCGCGTCTACTGCGCCCACGATTCCGGTCGCAATGTCCCGCGCATAGCGCATTCGTGATTCGACAGTGACGTCAGCGTCTTTGGCTTGTTCGACTGCCTCATTGAGGAGTCGTACCTCTTCACCATCGTCGTCCATAAGACTGTCACCCGAGGAGAGGGGGACTTGGGGCGGGACCTCGACAACGTGTAATAGGACGATTCGCATTGACTCGCCGTGGGCGATATCGATAGCCGTGTCCAGTAATCGCTCGACCGTTTCTGGATTCGCTACAGGCACCAAAAGCGTCCCGCTCGGAGTTTCTGTGGCCATGGCAGTTACTTCACGTGGACGATCCATTAACTCTCTCACCACCCCATTTCTGGACCAGACGTCGTAGTCACTTAGCCGTCGCTCGTTGGAGTCGAAGCAGGAGATAGGCCAGGACACCGATACAGACGAGGAGCGCGGCGGCGACGAGCGCTCGGTCTAGCGTACTACCAGGAAGTGTATGCCAGCCATGGAAATCGAACCCGAGGAACAGTTGTGAGGCGATAATTGCGACGAGAACCGGGGGAAGGAGGTATTTCGTAGACGTGGTAGTCAATCGCTCGATATGCGGTACCCGAACCTCCTCGTGTCTCGCAAAATAGCCGAACGTGATCGAAATGATGAGCGCAGTAATTGGCAGTCCGAGCGTCCCAACAGAGTTGTCCAGGAGGTCGAGGAAGGGCGTGCCCCATATTTGGAGTCGGAACGGCGTGTAACTCAGTAGTGACGGCATCCCGAGGAAGAACACGAGGACGGAGACGAGTACTGTCGCTTGTCGCCGTGAGAATTGCGTTTCACCCCGAACGGTCGAGACTCCCACTTCCATCATGGAGACAGCTGAAGTAATCGCAGCCGCGAAGAGGAGACCGAAGAACGCCCCCGCAACGATTCGGCCACCGGGAAGGAGCGAGAACGCTGCAGGAAGGGTGGAGAACGCCAGTTCAGTGCCGAGCGATGGTTCAAGATCGAACGTAAAGACGATGGGGAAGATGACGATGCCAGCCAAAACGGCGACAATCACGTCCGCCACCGCAATGATCGCCGCGGCCTCGGGAACGTCCATCTCTTCGCTCACGTAACTCCCATACGTGATGAGAATCCCCATTCCTGCTGATAGCGAGAAGAAGGCCTGTCCGAACGCGGCGCTCCAGATGAGCGGATCAGTGAGCACAGATAGGTCGGGCGTCAAAAAGAACGCCATTCCCTCTGAAAACCCCGACAACGTCACCGAGAAGACCGCCATACCGAGGAGAATCACGAACACGAGCGGCATAAGAACAGTCGTCAATCGTTCGATTCCCTCTCGCACCCCGAGGGAAAGTACGGCTGCAACGATACTGAGCGAGACAGTAAAGGAAAGCATCGGTGCGTATGTCGCGGTGAAGCTAGCCAACGAAATGTCTCCTCCAATTATCGTGGATGCTAGGAACGCGAGAATCCAACCTGTGATGACGAGGTAGTAGCTGAGGATCAGAACGACGATAGCGACTATGAACCACCCAAAGATCCTAAACCGCGGTCGAACGTCACGGAACGTGGCGACGATGTCGGCGCGTGTCCGCCGACCGCTGTTGATTTCGAGGATCATGAGCGGCACCGCGAAGACGAACACGGCGATGAGGAACGGGATCAGATACGCGCCTCCGCCGTTTCGGCCGACGACTGACGGGAAGCGCCAGATATTCCCAATACCGACGGCTGCGCCAGTGGCAGCGAGGATAAAACCAGTACGGGATGACCAGAGGTCCATTATCTAATTATATTCATATTCCAGTCTGTTATACGCCTACTGTCAAATAAGTACTAATTCTTGAGATCGGGTCAACCGGACCGCTTTACCACGAGGACTGGGACATCGACAGTTCGAAGCACGGTGGAGGCAACACTGCCGAGAAGTTGCCGCTTGAGATTCGACCGACCGTGTGAACCCATGACGACGAGATCGACCTCGTTTTCCTCGATGTACTCACGGACACCCGCAGCCGCCCCCTCGAACGATGTCGTCCGTCCGACAGCAGTATCAACAGTCAAATCTGGGGCAGATTCCTCGATTTTGTTTGCAACGCTGTCAACGGCTTCTTGTCCTCTCGCTTCAAGTCGTTCAAGGAATTCCTTTTCGAGGCCTCCCGCGTTGAAGGCACCGCCTGCAGCCTGAAGATCCACAACATTCAATACGTGAACGTCGGACCCGTAGCGCTGCGCGATGGCTGTTCCGTGGGGAATTGCCACTTCGGCATTTTCACTGCCATCCGTCGTGATGAGGACTCGTGAATAATCGGCCTCCAAATCATCTCCGTTATCCTCGCCGGAGATAACGAGCACGGGGACGTCACTTCGATGAAGGACTCGTTCTGTCACACCGCCCAAGAGACGCCGACCAAGCCCGGTCAAACCCTGTCTCCCGACGACGATCAGGTCTGCGTCCTGCTCATCCGCATACTCGCTGATTTGAACCGCGGGCTTTCCTTCTAGCAGTTTCGTAGTCACAGAGAGGCCAAGCTCTGAGGCGAATTCCTCAATCTCCGTGAGAGCCGCCTCCCCACGTTCCCGCAACTGCGTTTTCTCAGCAGACGTCCCTGTGAGCTGGAGTGCTTTCTGTTCGACGACAGAGAGGACAGTGACGTTCGCGTCAAAGACCTGACCGAGTTGGAGACCACGTCTCGCTGCTCGCCTCGCTTCGTCACTCCCATCCACAGCGATTACAATATGGTCATACATCCTACGTCGGATTTGGGGACCTACTGCCTTCATCATTTGGCAGAGTGAGCTCGTCGGCCGAGATGTTATGAGAACGTGTACCGTAGCTCCACGCAGAGATCCATGGATTTCGATGAATTCACAGGCGAGGTGCAGCACCGTCTCGAACTTCCGGGAACTGGTGAAGCGGTTCGGGCGATTCGGGCGACGCTGGTAACCCTGGGCCAGCGAATTCCGGAGGGGAACGCAGAGGATCTCGCCGCCTCACTTCCGATGGAGATCAAGTGGTACCTAACCGGAGCCGTCCACGAGCACGGCGAGCGGTTCGACTGGAAAGAATTCGTTACGCGCATCAGTGAAATCGAAGGCGCTGATCGGCCGGAGGCAGCCTATCACGCCCAGGTCATCATAGACCTCGTAAGTACACTCGTACCACCCTCGGACCTGCAACAGCTCCGCGACCAACTGCCAGAGAGCGAAGACGAAGAGAACTGGCGCAAACTCTTCGAAGTTATCGATGCCGGCGGATGGGGAGACGCACAAGAGGCACAAACGGGTGGTGGGCCCCAACCGGTTGATGACTCTGAAGCGGAGTCCGCGGGGAAAGGCGAGAACTCATTGGATTCGCCTGAGTGATCGATCAGGAATAACTCTCCTCGGCCTTTGAAATCCTGGATAATTGGTGAAAATCTCACGCCGGATAGAGAAGATGAAGTCAGCACAACGAGGGCGCTACTTCGTCCACCTGATTTCGTACTCAAGTTCGTACCGTTGGTCACCGGTTTCCGAATCCGTGAGTCGTTCAAGTTCGACTTCAAATTGAGGATTCTCCGGAACAGTCACGGTCTGTTCGTCTGTGTCGCTCACTAACTGCACATCTCCGGATTCGATCTGATCTGCCGCGTCGCGTAACGCTTGAGCAATTCCCGTTTTTGTCATCTGTTCCTCGGTTTTGAATAGGACTTCTTCTGGCATCGGTAGTCAGTACTCGGGCCGCTGAGCTCGGATGATGTTACCGAGGTGTTGTTGTTCGTCGGCGAGCAGCTCAGTCATGTCATCAGCGGTAATGATTCCGACAAGCGTATCACCCTCACAGATGGGGAGCCGCCGAATCCCGTGGTCAGCCATCAGGTTGGCCGCCTCGTAGAACCCATCGCCGGGCTCGGCTGTATAGAGATCGGTGGTCATCACGTCTTCAGCAGTCTGCTCGGTTGGATCGACTTGTTCACCGAGGACGCGAACGGTCAGATCCCGATCCGTGACGATCCCCACAGGAGTCTCATCGTTCGTGATCACGACACTCCCGACGTTCTCCTCGTCCATGGTCGCTGCGAGTTCGGCGACTGACGTTTCAGGATCAGCTGTGACGGCGTCGCTTCGGGCAAGGTCTTCGATTGGCATTGGATTTCACCCGTAAGGATCTACGGACGGAACTGCATTAAAGACCATTAATGTTCCCCATTAGGTCGGAATTCGGGGTTCTACTGCCCGAAACACAAATCGGAGGATTGCGTACGTCTACCGAATGATGGAGACGAGTACAGGAACGACACGAGACCATCTCGGCGACACTCTTCAGATTGTGTGATAGATGAGCCGAGCGTATGCGCGTGAGAAGGGTCACTCGTCGTCTGGATGGGCAACTTCGAGTTCGAAATTGTCCCTGGGATACGCGACGCACGTCAGTAGCCACCCCGCCTCGATCTGATCCTCATCGAGGAATTCGTTACCGTCGTGGGTGACCACTTCATTGGCATTGCCGTCGTACTTCCCAGTGCACTGTCCACACCTGCCTACTTCACACGCATAGGGGATATCAACACCGGCGTCGAGGGCGGGGTACAGCAGTTTCTCGTCTTCGGATATTTCGACCTCGGTCCGTCCGTCTTGGTCGAGAAACACCACATTGTATGCGGTGACATCGCTCTCGCCCTGATCGAGACATCCCGCGATCACGGTGACTCCGACACCACCTATCGCAGTCAACAGGCGGCGACGTTCCTCGTCGGGCAGGTTTCGAGGAGTTGCAGCGCTTGTCTTCGGATCGTTCGAAAGTTGGCAAGCGCTGTCGTTCTGTCGTTCGTCCATACGTTTAGACTAGCAGGGCCATCAGAATAAGCTGAGGGTCGCAATGGGGCAATGACTCGAAGCCAACCCTTGCTCGTTTGTGTCTTTCGCAGCCCTCAGCACACGTCTTCCACTCAGACCCAGTGTCCGCAACGTATGGGACACAAGAACATAGTACGGTGAACACCAAGAACCTTCTATGTACGACCAAATTCTTGTGCCGACCGACGGTAGTCGCTCTGCAGAAGCCGCCGCTCGTCATGGAATCGTGATCGCAGAGGCATTCGACGCGTCCGTCCACGTCATCAGCGTCCATGATGATCAAGAACGCAATGAACGACTTGCGAAAGCACAGGCTCAAGACGCCATATCTCACCTTGAGGAGCTCTTCGAGCAGGAATCAGACCTCTCCTGCCAGTCAGCCATCGAGCACGGAAGTCCGTACGAAGCGATCCTTTCCTATGCGGCAGAGAACGGTATCGATCTCATCGTCATGGGGACACACGGGCGACGTGGACTGAGTCGGGTCCTGCTCGGCAGTGTCACTGAACGCGTGATTCGGCTAAGTAACGACCCCGTGGTAGCAGTGCCACCCCATGCAATCGACCGAGAGAGGGAGGGATACGAGAGGATCCTCATCCCGACAGACGGGAGTCCTGGTGCTACTGCTGCGGTCGAACACGGCATATCCATTGCCGAACGGTTGGGAGCCGCGGTACGCGTGCTCTGTGTGATTGAAGGTGAGCTGGGGCTTCCACCAATCGGTGATCCGCTCCGTGACGAAGCGGTCGAGGTGCTTGAAGCAGTCTCGGAGCGAGCATCGGACCGCAACGTCTCCCTCACAACCCACGTGCAACCCGGAATACCCCACGAGGTAATCAATAATTTCGTCAGTGCTCATGGGATAGATCTCATCACGATGGGAACACATGGGCGCTCGGGGATACGCCGTCATCTACTTGGAAGCGTCACCGAGAGGGTCTTGCGCACGAGCGATGCGCCCGTCCTCACCGTACGACAAGATACTGGATGAGAGTCGTCTACTGTCGGTAATACGGGGTCGAAAATGGATTCAATCAACCGGTCAGAAGCCGCACACTCACGATTCCGTTCCATCGATTGCGTCCGGCCGGTCCCTCATCGCATTGCCTTGATCTCGTCCGCCGTGGTGTAATACTCAGACTCTGCCCGCTGTTCGAGTTCCGCCAGCGAGTCCGCTCGTATTTCG
>Ga0102935_1000744_pt1 | contig 11877 bp, 11 predicted proteins | sample SalPonR2_A_D2_MG_FD_78508 | JGI IMG/M metagenome (GOLD analysis project Ga0102935, IMG submission 78508) | Salt pond soil microbial communities from South San Francisco under conditions of wetland restoration - Salt Pond MetaG R2_A_D2_MG | ecosystem: Environmental > Aquatic > Marine > Intertidal... | reverse complement strand
GTTGAAGATTTTAACAAAGTCCCATAGTTATATGTCAACAGGGAATCTGGAATTTCGTATGCCCGCGAATATCCCGACACGAACGGCCCTCCAAGCCACCAAGTTACTGCTCGCCGGAGCAGTTCTTCTTGTTGCTGCAATGACATTCAATTATCTCCCGCAACCATACTCAACGTGGCCAACCATTGGAGCAATACCAGTAAGTCCCGAACTTGTCGTTCCGGCACTACTCGGCATCGTTGTCGTGGTTGAAGCGTTTGTAAAGCAATTTAGCATTGCGTCAGTCTCCCTTGCTATCTTCGGGGGGTTAACCTTCCTACTCGGTGCATTGAGCTTATACACGTTGTACGCAGTCGAATCTGGTGGGGTATTCTTCGGTGGACTCTTTACCATCGTAGCAGGGATTCTCCTCGCCGTCGGGGTTTTTCTCCACACAATCGCACGACCAGGACGATTCCAAACTGCTTCTAAGGAATTAATGAACTCGCTTTCTAATTAGTTAGGTTTGGCTCTATTGAAACCATATTATTCAGATATAACTTCGAATGAACATCCGGTCGATGAGCACTCTACTTTCCAGTTGATTTACCAGAGCATATCTGAACGAACGTGGAACTCCCCCACTCAATGAAGTGGTGTCACATATGAACCGCACAATACCCCTCCCAATTCTGATGTGCCAAGTATGGCAACACTCACCCGAACACGGTTGTCGATTTCTTGCGTCCACAGACGGCATACGGGGCCGAATACCCAATTGTTTTATAAGTAGCGTTGATAACAGAGCGACGTTTAGCCGTGGGTGGGCCTATTCTCTCGGTCGCGGACGCGGATGACCCTGTACCCAATACCCACTGGCTCGTACGTTTCAGATAGCGCCAATGGATATCGGACGGGACCAGATTCGGAACCGCTGTACCGAGGCAGTTTTTGAGCGGGGGCAGACATATCACGCCGAGGGACGCATCCAGCGACGGAACAGATTCGGGAGCCTCGTCACGGCGACTGTGCAGGGCTCACGATTCTACGAGGTTACCGTCGATCTCACCGAGGAGGGCGTCAGTGCGATATGTACGTGTCCGTACACCGGTCCCGGGGAGTGTAAGCACGTCGTGGCGGTACTGCTGGACGTCACCGAGAATCCGCCGACGGACGAGAGCGAACGCATAGAGACGATGATCGACGACGCATCGCTCGACGACCTTCGCTCGTTCGTCGTCGACGAACTCGCCCGGAGTCCCGAGATGCGCGAGCGATTTCTTGCGCGGTTCGGCGACACGTTCGAAACGTCCGTCGACGAGTTCCGGGCTGACGTCGAACGACTTTTCGGCGAACACGCGAGGGACGACGGGATCGTCGTCGAAGCGATCGGCTTCTCGCGGTTCCTGGAACCGGCCGATCGATATCGGGAACGAGATCGCTATCGTGCGGCTGCGACGATCTATCGGGCGCTCTTCGAGGGCATCGAACAGAACATGGATCGCATCGACGCCGCATACGACCACTACACGGAGACGTTTCAGACCGCTCTGGACCGCTACGTTGAGTGCGTCCAGGCAGCCGATTTGAGCGACGACGGATACCAGGCGCGCGTCGATGCGATCTCGGATCGAACCACTGAGGCAGTAGATTATCTGGCAGAGAGATACGCTGCCGCGCTCGAAACGTTGCGGACCGAGTGCGAATGAGCAGTCCTCCCCTTCGCCGTCGAGTATCTCTGTCACGCTTTCGACGGGCGCGTAGTACCCGCGCCGCTCTCGCCACGTTTCGAGCCACTCGCCGGCGGTGTCGCGGTCGAGATGATCTGATTCGACGCCGAGCACGAGCAGTCCGATTGATCCCGTGACCGGGACATCTCGCTGGTCGGCGATCTTTCGGGCAGCGAGGCCGTCGGTCGCAAGCGTTCCACAGTGTTCGATGGCCCCGAACAGTGATTCCGCTTCGCCCGGGTCTAATCGACTACGAAGGTCTTGCAAATCCTCTTCATTTTCGTATGAGAGGTTCTGAACGAGAAGCTCGTCATCGAGAACACCGACCGTAGAATCGAGATACGCGTGGCCAGCATCCAGCCCAAGTTCGAGTTCGTCACGAACAGCCGGAACGACGACTGGCTTGGGATACCCGCCAGTCATTCATTCGTTGAGGTTCCGTGCGACATCAATTTCATCTCGAAGATCGTCGTCCGCTCGCGGGCGATAAAGCGCCGAAAATCCAGCCTCTTCGAGGACTTCCTCGAACTCCCAGCGAGACAGCCCCGCTGACTCGGCGGCTTTCCGGAGCGAGATCTCACTCAGAACGTACTGACCGACGGCAGTCGCTAGTTCGTCGTTCGGGTCGGGGCTGGTGGACGACGCCATCGTACTTCCAATTCGGCGATATACGCGTAAGAATGTATCCCCGGAAAAGTACACACGTTTCGGCGACAACTGCTATAATAAATAGATCACTTTGACCAGACGAGACTCTGTGGAGAGCAGAAATTTCCTGATTTGAACCACTATAAGGAAGATGCTTATATGGTTAATTTTATAGTATTTATTATTTTCCTAAGAGTGCGGCCTACGCTCTTTCTGCCGTACACGCTCCGTACGCACACTTGACGGATTCATCTGTCTTGAACACAACGTGGTCAAAACAGCCTCGTTTCACGAGGTACCGTGCTTCCGACCCGACGTCGGCGTCGACCTCGTCCGTCGAGTAACTGTATGGGTGCTTGACTACGACGTACACTCCGTCGTTCGTCCGATTTTCGACTGTCGCTTGCTCCTCCAGCCCGACGAACGAGGTGGGACTCCACCCAGTGACGCACGAGGCGTTTTCGAGCTGATCGGGGATATGCTGCTCTTCGGCAGCGAGAGCGCGCTCCCTCGCATCGCTGCCAGAGATTTCGGAGCCACCCAGACAGCCGGCTGTCGAGGCGGCCAACAGCACCAGACACAGAGTTTCGCAGTACGGGCGTGGAGGGGCATCGTCTTTCGTATCCCTTTGTTCCCGGATCTATCTCGTATCACCACTCGTCGACCATCCCGTCCGTGGTCGGCACCGGCGGCATCCCGCGTCACTCCTGGTCGAACGCGTCGCTGTCGGTGGGCTTCGTCCGTCGCTTCCCGTGGAGGTAGTAGACGAAGAACCCCGAGATGCCCGTGGTGTACGGCGTGACGATCGCCGCCTGCGACACCGCGTCGGTCGGCAGCCCCGGTGCGAACCGGGTCACCCCGGCGACGAAGACGACGACGGAGAAGACCGCCGTGAGGGCGAAAACCACCTCACCAACCCGGACCAGTCGGGGGTTGTACCCGGCCGGTTGGTAGCCGCAGATCGGGCACCGGTCGGCGTCCCGCGGAATCGACATCTCACACTTGTCGCACGGGGCGGTTGCCTGTGCGTCGTCGACGTCCGCGTCCATACCTGAGTGCAGGTCGTCGACGGACTTGAGTCTGTTTCACGCCCGAGCGTGACCCGCTCGACGGCGGCCCGGTTCCTGCTCGGATCCGGGTTCGGCCCCCATCACCCGGATTTATTGGTGACCGACCGTACGATCCGGTGATGCGCATCCGACTCCGGTCGAACCGTGAGCACGGCCGAGGACGCTGGTGGGAACGCGCGGCGACGCCGGGAGCGCGTCCGGGGGCGTCCGGCCGGTCGATCCCCACCGGTCGATCGCTCGGCGGGACCGATCGCGAACGATGAACGCCGACGGGCGGCTGACGGCCGCACTCGTCGCGGACGCAACGGACCGTGCCACGACCGTCGCAGACCGGCTCGCGGCGGCCGACGACCGGCTAGCCGTCACGATCGTCCCCGATCCCGATGACGCCGTCGACGCCACCGCGACCGACTGCGTCGTCGTCGATGGCCGACTCTCCGACGATGGGGTGCTGTCGATCGTCCGACGGGTCGCCGACGCGGACCGAGCGCTCCCGACGGTCCTGTACGGCGGCACGGACGCGCTCGTCGAGGCGGCGCTCGACGCCGGCGTGGCCGACGTCGTTCGCCCCGCGGATGGACCCACCGCGTCGCGGGTGGCCGCCAACCGGATCGTGAGCGTCGCCGAACGCCGCCGGGAGCCGGCGGCCCACCGCAACGAACGTCTCCTCTCGGCGCTGTTCGAGCACTCGTCGGACCGGTTGAGCATCCTCGACCGGGACGGCACCTACACCTACGTCAGCCCTGCGGTCGAGCGGCTGATGGGCCACGCTCCCGCCGACCTCGTCGGGGAGTCGGGGTTCGCGTACGTCCACCCGGCTGACCGCGAGCGCGTGCGGGACGCCTTCGATCGGGTCGTCGAAACCCCCGGCGAGACGTTCACGCTCGAGTACCGCGTCCGCGACAGCGACGGGGCGTGGCGGTGGGTGGAGTCACGCGGCACGAACCGCCTCGACGATCCAGTGGTCGGGGGTATCGTGGTCAACTCCCGCGAGGTCACCGACCGCCGCGAGCGACAGCGCCGGCTGAGCCAGGAGCGGGCGTTCACCGAGAGCATCTTCGCCGCGCTCCCCGACGTGTTCTACGCCTTCGACGGCGACGGCAACTTCCTCAGGTGGAACGACAGGCTCCCGGCCGCCACCGGCTACGACGACGGCGAGATCAGGTCGATGCACCCCGTCGAGTTGATCGCGCCGGGCGACCGTCCGGCCGTCGCAGACGCCATCGCGCGGGTGCTCGAGGCGGGTACCACGGTCACGGTCGAGGCTCGGTTCGAGACGAAGAACGGCGAGACGCGTCCGTACGAGTTCACCGGCGCGGAGCTGACACGCCCCGACGGCGAGGCCTTCGGGCTGGTGGGCATCGGCCGGGACATCTCCGGTCGGAAACGACGCCGCCGCCGGTTCGAGGCGGTGTTCGACAACGCCCCGCAGTTCCTTGGGCTCACCGACACCGACGGGACGGTGCTCGAAGCCAACGGGACCGTCCTCGACTTCGTCGACGCCGACCGGGAGGCGTTCGTGGGGCGGACGCTGTGGGACACTGGGTGGTTCCGCGGGACGCCCGACGCGGCCGCGGCGGCCCGCGAAGGAGTCGAGCGGGCGCGGAACGGCGACGCGTCCACCGCCGAAGTCGACGTGGAGGGGGCGGCCCGGACCGAGACGATCGAGCTTTCGGTTCGCCCGATCACCGACGACCGCGGCGAGATCGCGCTGCTCGTCGCGGAGGGGCGACGGGTCACGGAGGTCAAGCGGCGCGAACGCCACCTCGAGGTGCTCCACCGCTTCCTGAGACACAACCTCCGGAACAAGATGACGATCATCCAGGGGACCGCCGACGTGCTCGGCGACCGGCTCGACGACCCCGCCGACCGCGAGTACGTCGCCCAGATCGAGGGTGCGGCCGCCGACCTCATCGAGCTGAGCGAGACCGCCCACCAGCTGTCCCGCGTCGCGATCGGCGACGACGGCGACCGGCGGCCGATTGACCTGCGAGAGACGCTCGTCGCCGTCGCAGACGACGTCGAGGCCGAGTACGGGGGTGCGACGGTCCGGCTCGATCCCGATCTCGCCCGCCGAGTGTGGGCAGACTGGCGGCTCCGACCGGTGTTCGAGCAGTTGGTGGAGAATGCTGTAGAGCACAGCTCTACGAACCCTCACTCGCAGGCTCGCGAGGACGCCGTGGAACACGGTTCCACGAGCCCCCATTCGCAGGCTCGCGGGGACGCCGTGGAACACAGTTCCACGGGCAATCGGGCGGAGCCCGATGACGCCGTAGAGCACAGTTCCACGAGCCCCCGTTCGCAGACTCACGGGGACGCCGTGGAACACGGTTCCACCAACAACCCGGCGGACTCCGACGACACCGACACGGACGCGCCCGTCGTCGACATCTCCTGCGAGGAGCGCGGCGACGCGGTCGCGGTCCGGATCTCCGACAACGGTCCCGGCATCCCGGAGGCGGAACTCGTCGGCATCACCACCGACGAGGAGCCGACACAGCTCACCCACGGCACGGGATTCGGGCTCTGGCTGGCCCGGTCGGTCGTCGACGACTACGCCGGGGACCTCGACTACGAACCGCACCCCGAGGGCGGCAGCGTCGTGATCGTCGAGCTGCCGACGCCGAGCGGGGACCGGCGGAGCGGGAGCGCGGAGGACCCCGCGGATCCGACCGGGTGACTCTGCTCGGCCACGGTCGCCGCAGCCGCCGGGCGTCGACCTCCACAGCGGCCGTCGCCGCCTCACTCGGCCGGGTCTGCGTCGTCGTCGAGCGTGAGATCGAACAGCTGTGACAGCTCCGTGGCGTCCAACGAACCCACGAACTCCTGGAGCTCCGCCTCCAACTCGGCCTTCCGGTCGAGGAGGTCCGCGTAGCGGTCGTCGTCCTCGAGTCGTGGGCGCGGCGCATCGGTCTCCAGCGTCGCGATGGTCCGGTCGACGGCGTACAGTTCGCCCATCCGCCGGTCGTACTGGTCGATGTTCAGCAGCCGTTCGATGACCTCCTGGAGGGTCTCCCTGTCCACCGGCTTCGGCACGTAGTCGTCGAACGGCATGTCCACGATGTCGAAGTCGGGATCGACCGCGGTGACCATCGCCACCCGGCAGTCGTACCCCGCCTCGCGGATCCGCTCGAGCACCTCGCTCCCCGACAGCCCGGGCATGTGCCGGTCCAGGAGCACCACGTCGACCCCGTCGTCCATCAGCTCCAGCCCCGCCTCGCCGTCGGTCGCGGTCTCGACCCGGTAGTCGTCGAGCCACAGCGCGAACGCCTGCCCGACCCGCTCCTCGTCGTCGATCACGAGGATCCGCGGTCGGGTGTCGGGGTCGGCGCCGCCGTCGTCGGAATCGTCGACCACACCGTCGCCGTCGTCAGGATCGTCGGTCACACTGTCGTCGTTTGGCTCGTCGGTCACACCGCCGTCAGGAGCGTCGGTCATCGCGTCTCGACCTCGAAGCGTGCGCCGCCGTCGGCACCCGTCGTCGCGGCGATCCGCCACCCGTGCGCCTCGGCGATGTCGTGGACGATGTTCAGCCCGAACCCGGTGTTGTCGGACTCGGTGGAGTAGCCGTACTCGAACAGCCGGTCGGCGTCGGCGTCGCCCAGCCCGGGGCCGTCGTCCGCGACGTAGAACCCCGCGCCGGCGTCGAGGGCGCCGACGGTCACCGTCACCGCCGGGCCGGCGTGCTCGATCGCGCCATCGGGCGTCGCCCGATTGCTCGTGGACCCGTGTTCCACGCTATTCCGAAAGAGGTTCTCGAACAGCGTCCGGAGCCGCTCGCGGTCGGCCGACACCGTCGGCGGATCGTCGGTTTCGAGCGTGGCGTCGGCGGCGTCGACCGTCGACCACGCCGCGGCGACCACCTCCGCCGTGTCGACCCGCTCGGTCTCCCCGACCGCCTTCCCCTGCTTGGCCAGCGTCAGGACGTCCTCGATGAGTTCGTCCATCCGGTCGAAGACCCTGTCGAGGTCGTCGAGCGCCGACTCGTCGCCGGCCCGAGCGACCGCCAGCGTCGCCTTCGCGGTCTGGAGCGGGTCCCTGAGGTCGTGGGACACGATGCTCGCGAACCGCTCGAGTCGCTCGCGCTGGCGCTCCCGCTCGGCCTCGCGCTCGGCGCGGCCGAGCGCGACCTCCGCGTTCGCCGCCAGGATCCGCGCCAGGCTGCGTTGTCGGTCGCCGATGGTGTCGGACTCCGTGCTCGACACCAACAGACAGCCGTGGCCGTTCATGGGGAAGATGTACTCCGACGCGATCGGCCCGTCTCGCCGGTACACCGGGGCGCCATCCTCCTCGCCCGCGGCGTACGTCCTCGGCTCTCCGGACTCGAACGCCGCCCACGCGAGCGATCCCTCCCCGAGCGTGGGGACCTCGTCGAAGGTGTTCTCGACCGCCTCCGAGTGAGCCACCGGCCGGAGGCACTCGGCGGTCTCGTCGTAGAGAAACACCGACACGATCGGAAACCCGAGCGTTCGCTCCGCGGCGTCGACGACCCGGGCGGCGATCGACTCCACGTCCCGGAGCTGCATCAGATCCCTGGCGACCGCCTGGAGCGTCCGGAGGTTTCTCTCGTGGGTCTTCCGGTCGGAGATGTCGCGCATGATCCCCGAGAAGATCCGCTCGCCCTCGTAGCTGTGCTCCTCGAACGTGATGGACAGCGGGACCTCGTGGCCGTCCTTGTGCTCTGCGGGAAGCTCGATGCTGTTCCAATCCAAGGTTCGGTCGCCGGTGTCGAGGTAGCGGTCGACGGCGTCGAAATGCGACGTATGGAACCGGTCGGGCATGATCATCGTGAGGTCCTCGCCGATCATCGCCTCGGGGGCGTACCCGAACACCCGCTCGACCGACTGGTTCGCGTAGACGATCGTGCTGTCCCGGTCGATGGAGACGATGGCGTCGGAGCCGTTCTCCACGAGCGATCGGAAGAAGTCGGTGTCCCGGACGAGCGTGTCCAACTCCCCGGTAGAGACGCCGAACTCCTCCGACGGTCCGGATGAAGCCATTGGCGTGTGATTGTCGCAGGAACACTAATATCCACAGGTCTCTCGGACGACGCCGCCTCACCCGCGGATTCGGACGAACCGCACGCCGCCGTGGTCGGTCCGATCCACGGAGCCGTCCTCGTGTACGTCGAGAGTGCGGAGGGTCTGGCTGGCGGTCCCCACCGGCGCGACGACCCGACCGGCCGGCCGAACCTGTTCCCGGATCGCGTCGGGAACCTCGGGGACCGCACACGTGAGATACGCACAGTCGAACGGCGCGCGCTCGGGCCAGCCGTCGCGGCCGTCGCCAACCCGGACCGACACGCGGTCGTCGTAGCCGAGCCGCGAGACCGTCTCCCGCGCCGTGGCGGCGAGGCCGTCGTCGTACTCGACGGAGTAGACGTGCCCGTCGCCCAGCCACTCGGCGGTCACCGCCGCGTGGTAGCCGCACCCCGTTCCGATCTCGAGGACGTCGACGGCGTCGGCTGGCAGGAGTTCACACATCAGCCCCACCATATGCGGCGCGCTCACGGTCTGGTCGTCCCCGATCGACAGCGGGCGGTCGTCGTACGCCCGACGCCGGACGCCGTCGGGGACGAACTCGTGACGGGGGACCGCCCGCAACGCCGCCGCCACGCGGTCGCTTTCGACGTAGCCCCGCTCGACGAGCCGGTCCACGAGCGCGTCCCGTTCGTCGGCGCGGTCGTCGGTCATAGGGACTGATTCACACGCCGGGGACGCGAGCCTTTCGGCGGGCGGACCGCAGCGTGTCGTGGTGCTGCCGCCCTCACCAGGCCGACCACGCCGAGGTCGTCTGATCCACCCCGTAGAGCCGCTTGACGTCTCTGGCGTAGACCATGTCCCCGTCGTGATCCAGCTTCCCGTGACGGTACTCCGGGGCGTCGTCGCGCACCTGAATCGCCTTCACGCGGAACTCCTCGTCGCCGAACGACTCGGTTTCGCCCACCACGAACTCGTGATCGCCGGGGACCCGGAGGTCGAAACTCCGCGTCGACTCCCGGTCGCCGGTGCCCTCCTTGGGGTTGAGCGTTGTCTTCACCGCGACGTTGTCGATGCCGCGGGTCCAGACCGTCTCCACCGCCTCGGCGCGGGCCTCCTCGGCGCGCTCCTCCGGGCCGAGCTCCAGCCCGGTGATCCGGACCTGGAGGATGGCCTCCGGGCTGTCGACGATGAACTCCTCGCCGACCGCGAGCGTCTCCGAGGGCGACACGTCGACGTGCGTCGAGAAGGACTCGTCGTCCTGAGAGATGACGACGTTGCGCTCGACGGTGGACTCGGACTCGACCCGGACCTTGTGGACGTGGCCGCAGTCGGTACACCGGACGGTGTGGCGGCCGCCGCCCTGCTTCAGCACCTCGTGGACGGTCGGCTCGGCGGACGAACAGGACGGACAGTCGACCGCGAGACGGTCCTGTGGCGTGCTCATACCGTGCGGTAGTCCACGGCGGCGTAAAAGTCCGCCTGTCCGGCCGCGCGAACGTGCGGATACGCCTGCCGCGACCGGGACGACGCCGTCCGCGATCAGGACCGCCGGATCTCGTAGGCGGTGTCGCGCTCGTCGTGCTTCAGGATGCCGCTCTGCACGACGAACTCGAATCCGGAGGCGACCTCCTCCCGGTAGACCAGGTCGCCGTCCGCCTCGGTGAACGCCGAGAGGTCGCCGCGCTCGGTCGCGACCCACACCAAGCCGTCCGCGACGATCGGCGGCTGTTCGACGACGCCGGCGACGCGCTCCTCCCACAGCTTCTCGCCGGTCTCCCCGTCGTAGCCGAGCACGTATCCCGCCTCGGTGCCGAAGAACACTCCCCGCTGCCCGACGCCGACCCCGGTGTTGGCCTCCCGGTCCACCGGGGTCGACCACCGTTCGTCGCCCGATGGGAGCGCGAGCGCGCGGATCGAGTCGCCGGGAATCACCAGTGTATCGCCCGCGGTCGCGAGACGCGTGAACCCGGCGCCGGTCCGCTGTTCGTTCAGCAACTCTCCCGATGGCCGCCGGTAGACCAGCAGCTCGAACGTCCGGTGGACGAACACCCGGTCGCCGCGGACGACGATCCCGTTGACGAACCCCGCGGGCGGTTCGATGCGCCACCGCTCGTCGCCGGACGCCGCGTCGAGTCCGCGCACGATCGGCTCCTGCTCGTCGCCGCTGCCGCTGCTCTGGCTGGCGTAGACCACGGTGTTGTCGACCGCGGTGACCGCCCTGATCTCGTCGTGGAGCCCGTCGGCCGGCTCCTCGTACATCCAGCGTTCCGCGCCGCTGTCCGGGTCGAAGGCGTACAGTCGGGCGCCGATGTCGCCGTCGTCGGTAGGGCTTGCACCGGCGTACACGCCGGAATCGTCGGCGTGAAGCGCGTTCCGGAACGTCGGGCTGAGTGACGCGAAGTATCCGTCCGGGAGCGCGGCCTCGAAGACCGTCGTTCCGTCCGGACGGACCCGCCGGAGATCACCGACCGAAAAGAAGAAATCGCCGTCGGCGACCGTCAGGCTTCCGCTCCCCGCCGACCACGCCGGGACGAGTTCGACGTCGAAGTCGGTCGCCGGCGTCGCGGACGCGGTATCGCTGTCCCCGCCGTCTCCGACCGGGACGGCCGACTCGGTCGGATCGGGCTGTTCCTGGTCGGTCGCGTCCGTCCCCGTCGGATCGTCGGTCAGCCGAAGGCAGCCCGCGGACGCGACGGTCGTGAGACCCGCACACGCCGACACTAGACGACGCCGTGACCAGAGTCGCTCTCCCCTCATCCGTCCGACTGTTCGGGTGTCTCCACTTAAATACTCCCTCCTCGCCGTCCGGCGTCGGGCGCTTCCGCGGACAGTCCTGTCCTCACGGTTTTATGTGGATCGCCCCTGCTGATCTCGTATGGATCGCCGTCAGGTGCTGGCGACGTTCGGGGTGGGAATCGGGGGAATCAGCGGCTGTCTGCGGCTTACGGGCGGGGGCGGCGACGAGTCCGCCCCAACGGAGACAGACACCGAATCCGACGCGACGTCGACGCAGACGAGGCGTAGCGATCCCGACGCGCCGGTGACGCTGACCGAGAGCTGGCGCGGGGACCCGGGCATCGACTTCGCGTGGACGAAAAACGGGCGGATCTTCTTCAATGATTACAACAAAGCGGCGGCGGCGAGTCACGGTGGCGGGATAAACTGGACGAGCGAGGTGACCTACGATGGCTTCGAGAACAACTTCGGTGTCGATGCGTTCGCAATCGATGAAAGTCGCGTCACCTTCGGCTACACGCCCGACCCCGAAGTCGACGAGACGATCGGTGCCCATTTTCACACCTTCGATATGCTAACCGGTGAGGAAGTGTGGCGTTTCGCCGCACCGGCAGACGGCAAGCACAACTTTGCCCACGGGGCGGCGAGCGTTGCCGATACTGTCGTCGTCGCGACGTGCAGTTTCGAGGCCGACGCCGATCCCCTTGTCGTCGGCCTCGACCCCGAGAGCGG
>Ga0102935_1000742_pt1 | contig 11899 bp, 14 predicted proteins | sample SalPonR2_A_D2_MG_FD_78508 | JGI IMG/M metagenome (GOLD analysis project Ga0102935, IMG submission 78508) | Salt pond soil microbial communities from South San Francisco under conditions of wetland restoration - Salt Pond MetaG R2_A_D2_MG | ecosystem: Environmental > Aquatic > Marine > Intertidal... | reverse complement strand
GTCGTCGGCGGCAACGTCTCGCTGTACAACGACTCCGCCGCCGGCCCCATCCCGCCGACGCCGACGCTGGCGATGATCGGCGTCCGCGAAGGATACGACGCGCCGCCGATGGAAGTGACGGGGACGGGGACCCTCCTCGAAGTCGGCGCCCGCGGCGACGCCCTCGGTGGCTCGACGTACCTCTCTACGCAGGGCGGGAGCGACCGCTTCCCCAATCTGCCCGCGGACCCGACGGCGGCGGTCGACGCGGTCAGGTCGGTCGCCGACCTCGACTCGACGCTCGCCACTCACGACGTGAGCCACGGCGGCCTCGCGGTGACGCTCGCTGAGATGGTGGGCGAGGCGGGCATCAGCGCGACGGTCGAGGATACCGAGGCGCTGTTCGACGAGACGCCCGGCCGGGTCGTCGTCGAGACGACCGATCCCGAGGCAGTCGAGGTGGCCGCCGGCGACGTGCCCGTCCGGGATCTGGGTGCGGCGACGGCCGGCGGGGAACTGACTCTGACGGTCGGCGAGGAGCGACTCACCCGCGGCGCCGAGGAGATTCGGGCGTTGCGCGACGTTATCGAACGGGAGCTAGAATAGGAGCGGCAGTCCGAACGTCACCGCGAGGCCGACGAGGAGGACGACGAAGCCGACGCCGACCTGTCCGGTCGTGAACTCCTGCATGGGCGAGGTGACGCGTCCCTCGTCCTCGTCGCCGTGTGGGTGATGCTCGTGGTCCGCGTGGTCGTCGTGATCGGCCATGTGCGTGCGTGGGGCGCCGTGTTACAAAAATACTCCTGATACTGTCGGCCCTCCCCGTGTTACGAGCGTCGCCACCTCGGGTGGCGGATCGCTCATAGTAATTATTGTAACTGGTTACCGGCGTGTTGCCACCCCGTTCGGCAACACGCCGGTACTGACTTAGAATAAACACTATCAATCGACGGACAGCCGGCAGCGTGAACGGTACGGCCACGGCCGCCGACACCAGACGGTTTTTGTCGCCCGGCGTCGGAGGGGAAACACGAGTAATGGCCGTAACCAAGCGCATCATCCCCTGTATCGACGTGGACATCGACGAGGACGGCAACGCGGCGGTGTACACGGGCGTCAACTTCGAGGATCTGAAATACACGGGTGACCCCGTCGAGATGGCCCGCGAGTACAACGCGGCGGGTGCCGACGAGTTCGTCTTCCTCGACATCACGGCCAGCGCCGCCGACCGCGAGACGATGCTCCACGTCGTCGAGGGCGTGGCCGACGAGGTGTTCATCCCCCTGACCGTCGGCGGCGGCATCCGCACCCGCGACGACATCAAGGAGACGCTCCGGGCCGGGGCGGACAAGGTGTCGATCAACACGGCGGCCATCGAGAACCCGGACCTCGTGGACGCGGGCGCCGCGGCCTTCGGTAGCCAGTGCATCGTCATCAGCGTCGACGCCCGACGGCGCTACGACGAGGCGGGTGAACAGTACGAGCGGATCGACGGCGAATCCTGTTGGTTCGAGTGTACGATCAAGGGCGGCCGCGAGGGAACGGGCGTCGACGTGGTGGAGTGGGCCCGCGAGGTGGAGTCGCGGGGGGCCGGCGAACTGTTCGTCAACTCCATCGACGCCGACGGGACGAAAGACGGCTACGACATTCCGCTCACCCGCGCCGTCTGTGACAACGTCTCGACGCCCGTCATCGCCTCCTCGGGCTGTGGGGGGCCGGAAGACGCCTACGAGGTGTTCACCGACGCCGGCGCCGACGCGGCGCTCGCGGCCTCCATCTTCCACTTCGACGAGTACTCTATCCGCGACGTGAAGGAGTATCTGGACGAACGGGGCGTTCCGGTGCGGCTGTAACGTCGCGTGGTCCCGATCCGGCGCCGTCGAGTTCGTTGCCCTCTCGTGGCCGAGCGAACGCGGCCGATGCTCGGCGTCTGAGGTATCTCGTCGGCGGGGAGCGTGTTCCGCCGGCCGTTACGCGGCGGCGTCGAACGCGGCCATGAAGTCGTCGGTGATGTCCTGCACGCGGCGGGAGGCGTCGCCCACCGCGTCGAGGGGGTCGGTGCCGGCTTCGGTTTTGACCGAGAGAATGGGGTCGGTCTGCCCTCCCGACTGCTCGGGGTTCACGTCGTACGTCGCCGCCGCCACCCCGGCCGTCTCCAGCAACGCGCCCTTGAGGACGTTCATGAACGTGTGATCCTCACCCGCGATCTCCATGCGGAGTTCCTCGTCGGTCTTCTCGATGACCCGCAGTTCCATACCCTCCGCTACCGTCGGTTCGCGTTTCAAGGTTTCGTATGTGCCTCGACGCGTCCGTACGGCCGGTCGCGGAAGAACGGTACGAAGACGCCTCCGAACGAACGGGCGACGCCACGATGGCGTCCCCCGAACGGAGAACGTACGGGGCCACACGTGGTGGCCGTTCGACTGACCAAGCCACTGCGAGGAGCACCTGACTCGCAATGTCTATGCGATACGTGACGCGCTCGGCGGAAGGCCGATCGCGTCGGTTCCTAGGTTTACGCATGTGTTGAAAAAGCTGTTGACTGGGCCAATATCTTCCATAATAGAAGCGTGAATTGTCTGAATGTGTCCAACGGCCCCGGATACCGGCCCATGCGAGCATTCCGTCCGTTCGCCACGGGCCACAGTGGACGTTCGGCCAGCCATCACCGAACCAGATAGGGTTCGTTGCCCGCGACGAACCGACCGAGGTCGGTCTCGCGCCGGTAGTCGGTCGCGCGGAGGGTGTCGATGGCGTCGACGAGGCTCGTCGCGTCGTCCGACGCCCACGCGCACGGGTCACGGATCGGCATGACGAGCCAGCCGCTACCCTGCACCTCCGTCGCGTGCAGGCTCTCGACGTCGATGTCGGTCGTGTCGTGGGCCGTACACGTCTCGAGGACGTGTTCGATTGCCCGTTCACCAACTGGGAGGATGACGTGCGCGGCGATGGCGCGGAGTTCGGCGTCGAAAAAGGGTTCCATCTCGGCGTAGTCGTCGTCGGTCGGTTCGCCCGTCGGTACGCAGGTGTGGAGGTAGGAGAGGTATGTGGAGTCCACGTCGGGTCGGTCGCCCGTCGTCCGCAGGAGGCCGGCGTCGTGGAGCGCACGTTGCAGCCGGTGGCCGGCCTCGATTCCGGTGAAGGGGACGCCCGTTTCGACGCCGCCGTGGACGCCCGGGTGGTCGCCGACGACGTGGAAGTGAGCGTTGGCGTCGCCGTACCCCGGGACGAACCGCTCACAGGGTGGCTGCATACCGAACGGATTACTGACGCGGTCGGTGACGTTTCGCACGCCCATCCCTACGCGCCGAGTGACCTAAATCTAGAGTTCGACGCCGGACGGGATGAGGCTCTTCGACCGGAGCAGGCTCCCGTTGGCGTCGTAGACGAGGAAGGTACTCTTTGAGTACGTCGCGAGCGTTTCGCCGTCGATGCGGATGACGACGCTGTAGCGGCCGCCGTCGTCGTCGGTCGACTGGCCGTACTCGCGTGCGGCGCGGACGAACCGCAGTACGTCGTCGGCCTCCTCGTTGAGTTCGAGGAGGAAGTCCCCGGTGACGCGGTCGGTGACGCTGACGACGCCCGCCGCGTCCGGGTCGTCGAGCGGATCCTGCAGTCGGAACGCTACGTCCGTTTCCGAGGCGTCTAGCAGGGTCCCCGTCGCGTCGGTCAAGCGGTCTGTCAGCGTCTCTTTCGGTCCGTTGAAGTCGATGACGACTTTGGGCTCGGCCGGCTGCTCGCCGGTCTCAACCCAGTCGATGTTGTGTGCCTCCAACTCGAAGTGGTCGCGCCTCATTCCCTACATTCGCCTTTGAGTTCAGGCGGTATGAACGTAACGCCCCGCGCCGATACGCATCGCTATCCGTCAGTTCCGGCCGTCAGCGCCACGGTGACGACTGTCCGGCCACCGGTTCGCGCCGCCGTCGATCAGTTTCCGGCCGGATCGGCGTCCAGTCGGCCGACGAGTTCGGTGAGTGGCCTCCCCTCGCCGGAACTGCGTTCGGCCCCGTCGTCGGTGGGTTTTATCCCGTGGCCCGCGTCGGGGGCGCGTATGTGGGTCCGGTCCGAGTACGCCGGCGAACTGGCCGTCCTCCTGACGTGGCTGTCGGCGTTCATTCCCTGGAACGTATCGTACGCCTCGAACGCGAGCGGTGCGGCGGTGCTTTTCGTCCGATTTCCGCTGGTCCAGCTCAGGTACGTGTTCGGCATCTCGCTCGCCCGTGGCGTCGTCGTCTCCGACCCCCTCTCGGCCATCGCGTTCCAGCGCGGGAGCCCCATCGTCGCCGCTTACGAGGTGTGGGCGGCCGGGGCCGCCCTCTTCGCGGCGGCGCTCGTCGTCTCCCTGATCTACTACCGACGGGAGGCCTGGGCCGAGTCGTGGCCGGTCGACCCCGTGCGCCTCCTCGGTGCGCTCCTTCTCGGCACGGGCCTCGTCTTCGCCGGCGCGACGTATCTCCTGCTCTCGCGTGGCTTCTCGTCGCTCCCCATCCCCCTCGGCGTCGTCTTCCTGTGCCTGTTCGGGGGGCTCCTCCTGACCGTCGACCGGACGGCGTGATACGGTCCGTCAGTACGGGCCGTCGCCGCCGCCGTCGGGGCGGTACACGGGGACGACGACCCGTACGCCCCGAAACACAAATTATAAACCGTGCGACATCCCGATTGGAACCGTGAACGCGTCTCGTGTCGCCGGCGGCGTCTGCCCCTCGCCAGCGACGCGTGGCCTCGCGACCTTTCTGAAGAAACGCGGTCGGTAACCGGCGCTCTTGGCGGGGGTAGCGACCCCGTCTCGGGCGCACTCCGACCGGACGGCTCGTCCGTCGCACCGTTCCGACACGACTAACAGCGCCGATACCCCACGCACGCACATGACACTCTCCGAATTCCGCGGGGTCTACCCCGCCATGACCACGCCGTTTTACGAGGACGGCAGCATCGACTTCGAAACGCTTCGGGCCGACGCCCGACGACTCGTCGACGGCGGCGTCGACGGCCTCGTGCCCGTCGGCTCCACCGGCGAGAGCGCGACGCTCAGCCACGACGAACACATCGAGGTGGTGGAAGCCGTCGTCGACGCCGTCGGCGACGACGTGCCCATCATCGCCGGGTCCGGCTCGAACAACACCGCCGAGGCCCTCTCGCTCTCCCGTCGCTCCGCCGACGCGGGCGCCGACGCCCTCCTCCTCATCTCGCCGTACTACAACAAGCCCGAACCGGCGGGGATGTACGACCACTACCGGACCATCGCCGACGAGGTGGACCTGCCCCAAATCGTCTACAACGTCCCCGGCCGGACGGGACGGAACATCGAGGTGGACACGACGGTCGAACTCGCCTCGCACCCCAACATCATGGGTTACAAGGCGGCAAGCGGCGACCTGAACCAGGTGTCGGAAGTCGTCGAGCGCACCCGTGACGAGGAGTTCTACGTGCTGGCCGGCGACGACGGACTCATCCTCCCGACGCTCTCCGTGGGCGGTACGGGCACCATCAGCGTCGTCGCGAACGTCGAACCCGAGCGGACGGTCGATCTGGTCCACTCGGCGCTCGACGGCGACTACGACGCCGCCCGCGAGCGACACCACGAACTCGGCCCGCTGATGCGCGCCCTGTTCTGGGAGACCAACCCGGTCCCCGTCAACGAGGCGATGGCCATCCGCGGCTACGGCCCCGGCCACGTCCGCCTGCCGCTCACGCGCCTCTCCGAGGAGCTTCGGCCGGACCTCGAAGCCGTCCTCGCCGACCTCGACCCGCTGGAGGCCGAAGCGTGATCAAGGTGGCCGTCACGGGCGCCGGCGGCCACATGGGCCGCGAGGTCATCGAGGCCGCCACCGACCGCGAGGGGATGGCAGTCGTCCTCGCAGTCAACCGCACGTCGGTCGGCGCCGTCGCGGGCCACGACGTCGAGGACGAGGCGGATCTGCCGCGCCTGCTCGACGACCGCGACCCCGACGTACTGGTCGATTTTACCCTCTCCAACCCGAGTACGCGGTACGTCGAGGCCTGTGCCGACGCGGGCGTTGCCGCCGTCGTCGGCACGACGGGCTTCACCGAGTCACAGTTGGAGGTGCTCGCGGACGCCGCCGAGTCGGTACCCGTCCTCCGCGCCTCGAACTTCGCACGCGGCGTGATGGCGCTCCGGCGGGCGATCCGCGAGGCGGTCGACGCCCTCCCCGACTACGACGCCGAACTCACGGAAACGCATCACAACCGCAAGCGCGACGCCCCCTCGGGAACGGCGCTTTCGATTCTGGACGACGTGGACGACGTTCGCGCGGAGCGACGCTCCTCGGAGGGTCGGACGGAGTCCGGCGGGGCCGAACGCGTCCACGGCCGAGAGGGCGAACAGCCCCGCGAGGAGGGGGAAATCGGCGTCCACGCTCGCCGCGCCGGCGACGTGACCGGCGAACACGAACTACTACTTGCGGGGAATCACGAGGTACTGACGCTTACGCATCGCGCGGAATCCCGCGGCGTCTTCGCCGCCGGGGCGCTCGATGCCGCCGACTGGCTCGTCGGCCGCCCGGCCGGCGAGTACGACTTCGAGGACACGATATGACACTGGAATCCGACGTATCCGATCTGTGGCAGCGCTACGACGACGACGCCGTGGACGCCGAGACGGCAACGGCCGACGACCGCGACACGCTCGACGCTTTCCTCGACGCGCTGGAGGCGGGCGAGGTTCGCGCCGCGGAGAAACACGACGGCGAGTGGCAGGCCAACGAGTGGGTCAAGCAGGGCATCCTGCTCAACTTCGGCCTCCGCCCGACCGAGGCCCGATCCTACGGCGGCGTCGACTACCACGACGTGCTTCCCCTCCGCGAGACGGCCGATCTGGGCGAGCGCGGAACCCGAAACACGCCCGATGGCACGACCATTCGCCGGGGCGCCTACCTCGGCAGCGACTGCATCATGATGAGCCCCTCGTTCGTCAACGTGGGTGCCTACGTCGGCGACGGCACCCTCGTCGACTCCTGTGACACCGTCGGCTCCTGTGCCCAGATCGGCGAGAACGTCAAACTCGGCGCCAACACGCTTATCGGCGGCGTGCTGGAACCCGTCGAGGACGCGCCGGTCATCGTCGAGGACGGCGTCTCGCTCGGCGCCGGCTGTCGGGTCACGAGCGGGTTCGTCGTGGGCGAGAACACGGTCGTGGGCGAGAACACGCTGCTCTCGCCGCGCATCCCCGTCTACGACCTCGTCGAGGAGGAAGTCCTCTACGGCCACCTGCCCCCGGAGCGGCGGGCGTTCACTCGGATGGTGGAGTCCTCGATCGGTGACCACGACCTGTTCGCGGGCGGCGCGTACAAGCCCGCAGTCGTCGCCATGGACATCGAGGCCGACACGCGCGACGCGACGAAGCGGGAGGAGGCGCTGCGGGAATGAGTGGTGAGGCGGCCGGCCCGACCGTGCGACGCCTCGCCGACTGGTCGGCCGCCGACCTCACCGAGTTGGCCGACGAGTACGGCACCCCGCTGTACGTCACCGACCTCGATCGAGTGCGGGAGAACGCACGGCGTCTCCTCGATGCGTTCCCCGACGCCGCGGTCAGCTACGCCGTCAAGGCCCACACCGGCCGGGCGGTGTTGGCGACCGTCCGCGACGCCGGCCTCGGCGCCGAATGTGCGTCCGCGGGCGAGGTGGTTCGCGCCATAGACGCCGGCTACGACGCGGTGCAGTACACCGCCGTCAACCCGCCCGCCGAGGACCTCGATATCGTCCTCGACCGCTGGCGGTCGGGCGTGGACCTCACCGTCGTCGCCGGCGCCCGGGACACCATCGACCGCCTCCGCGACCGGGGCTTCGACGGCCGACTCGCCCTTCGCGTCAACCCCGGCGTCGGCGCCGGCCACCACGAGAAGGTGACGACCGGCGGCCACGCCAAGTTCGGCGTGCCCTACGACCGCGCGCCGGAACTCCTCGCGGGCGCCCGCGCCGACTTCGACGTGGTGGGCATCCACGCCCACGCGGGGAGCGGCATCTCCGGCGACGACCTGGCCGCCCACCGCGAACTCGTCGCCCGGATGGGCGACCTGGCGCGCGAGGTTGGCGACCTGGAGTTCGTCGACGTGGGCGGTGGCTTCGGCGTCCCCTATCGCGAGGACGAACCGCCGCTGGATCTGGACGCCGTGGCCGACGCTACCCGCGAGGCGCTCGGCGACGTGGACGCCCAACTCGCGGTCGAACCCGGACGCTACCTCGTCGCCGACGCGGGCGTCCTCTTGACGCGCGTGAACACGGTCAAGCCCGTCGACGGCGGCGACACGGACGGGACGGTGCCAGTCGTCGCCGGCGTCGACGCCGGCATGACCACGCTCCTGCGCCCGGCGATGTACGACGCCTACCACGCCATCCGCAACCTGACCGACGAGCGCCCCGAACGGCCGGTCACCGTCGCCGGCCCCGTCTGTGAAACCTCGGACCTGTTCTGCGAGCGGCGCCCGATGCCCACGCCGCGCCGGGGCGACCTGCTCGCTATCGGCAACGCCGGCGCCTACGGCTACGAGATGGCGAGCACCTACAACTCCCGGCCGCGGCCGGCGGAGGTCGTCTGCGAGGCGTCTCCGACACCTCGAGGAGCCGGTGGGGAGCGACGCTCCCCGGGCAACCGGACACGGTCCGGTAACGGCGGCATCGACGCGGTTCGGCTCGCCCGCGAGCGCGAGACGCTGGCCCACGTCACCGATCTGGAGGTGGATCGATGACCGTCGTCACCGCGGAGAAGTACCACGGCACCGAGAACGACTTCATCGTCCTTCCAGCCAGTGCGCCGGTGGTCGACCGCGCGGCGTTCGCGCGCGCTCACTGTGACCGCGAGACGGGCGTCGGCGGCGAGCGAACCGGCGCCGACGGCGTCCTCTTTCTCGACCTCGATCCCACTGCCTCCCCAGTTCGGGTGACGATGACGCTCGTCCAGCCCGACGGCTCGACCGCCGCGATGTGTGGCAACGGCGCCCGCGTCACCGCCGTCTGGGCGGCCCGCGAGACGGGTGCCCGCGAAGTCCTCATCGAGACGCCCGCGGGCGACCGCCACGCCGTCGTCCGGAGCGAGGGCGTCACCGTCGAGATGGGTCGGCCGTCGTTCGAACCGGCCGACGTGCCGCTCTCGCCCGACCACGGCGGCCCGCTGATCGAGGAGTCCGTCGAGGGGCTGGCGGTCACCGCCGTCAACACGGGCGTCCCCCACGCCGTCGCGTTCGTCGACGACGTGGACGCCGTCGACCTCGACACCGTCGCGCCGCCGGTCCGTCACGCCGCCGTCTTCCCCGAAGGGGCGAACGTCACGCTCGCCGCGCGGGCCGAGGTGGGCGACGAGGCCGACATTCGCGACGGCGCTCCGGGCGAGCCGGCCGCTTTCCGCCAGCGAACCTTCGAGCGCGGCGTCGAGGGCGAAACGCTCGCCTGCGGGACCGGCGCGGTGGCCGTCGTCGCCGCCGCGAAGCGCACCGGCCGCCTCGACGCCGACGGGCCGGTTCGGGTGTCGCCGCCCGGCGGTGACCTCGTCATCGTCGTCCCGTCGGACGGCCCGGCGACGCTCACCGGCCCCGTCGAACGCGAGTTCGCGGTCGATCTGGAGGTGCCGGCGTGACCGGGTTCGACCCGGTCGACTTTCTCGACGCCGCCGTCCGCATCGAGTCCCACGAGGACGTGACCGAGATGCGCGACTTCCTAGTCGACACCCTCGCGGACCACGGCGCCGACCCCCTCGTCGACGACGCGGGCAACACGCTCGCCACGAGGGGGTCGGGGTCGCCCCACGTCGTACTCAACACTCACATCGATACGGTGTCGCCGCCGGTCCCGTACGCCCGCGAGGACGGTGTGATCCACGGCCGCGGGTCCTGTGACGCGAAGGGGCCGCTCGCGGCCATCCTGTCGGCTTTCCTCTCCGTCGACGGCAACGACGGCCGACTCACCCTCGCCGTCACTCCCGACGAGGAGGTGTATTCGACGGGCGCCGCGGCGCTCGACCTCTCCGTCCTCCCCGACATCTCGGCACCGACCGCCGACGCCTACGTCGTCGGCGAGCCGACCGGGTTGGACGTGTGTACCGCCGCGAAAGGCCGATTCGAGGGGACGATCCACCTCTCGGGTCGGAACGCCCACGCGGCCGAACCCGAGTCGGGCGTCAACGCCGTCGCCGCCGCGGAGGGGGCGCTGGCGGCGATCAGGGCGTTCGACACCGACCGCGACCCCCATCCCGACCTCGGCCCGGCGACGCTGACGCCGACGGTCGTCCACGGCGGCGAGGCGACGAATCAGGTGCCCGCCGACTGTGCGATCACCGTCGACCGACGGAGCGTCCCGCCGGAGACGGCCGAGGGCTTCGCCGCCGCCCTCGAACGCGCCGTCGACGACGCCACGCCCGATTCCGTCGGCGTGGACTTCGCGCCGACCGAGCGCCCGACGCCCTTCCTCGAAGCGTTCGCGACGGACGTCGACGAGTCGGTCGTGACGCATCTCGCGAGCGCGGCCGACCGCGTCACCGACGGCGCGGCCGGTGCCGTCCGTCCCTTCACCGCCGCGACCGAGGCGTCGTACTTCGCGCCGGCGCCGACCGTCGTCTTCGGACCGGGCGTCCTCGCCGACGACGAGGGACCCGTCGCCCACGCCGACCGCGAGTACGTCCGCGTCGCCGAGGTGGAGCGCGCGGCGACGGCGCTCTCCGCGGCACTCGGGTCGTTGCTGGGGTAAAACGTTTCCCCCCGGCACCGCTGTCACGACGTATGATCCCCACCCGCCGCACCCTCTGTCGAGCCGTCGGCACGGTCCCACTGTTCGGGCTCGCGGGCTGTCTCGACTCGCTGCGATCCGGCCGCGTCGGCGTCCGGATCGACAACCGCGACGGCCGGCGCCACGCCGTCGACGTGGAGTTTCTGGACGGCGACGAACTCGTCGCCGAGAAGCGGTTCGAGGTGGCGGCCGAGACGGAACGGAAGTACGAGAACGTCGTCGCCGCCGGCGAGTACACCGTGGACGTGACGCTCGACGGCGCGGCACACACGGCCGTCGACTTCTCCATGAACGGCTGTACGGACAACGCGTTGTTCGTCGCCGTCGACGCGGCGGCGAGCGTCGAGGCCGGCGTGTTGGACGAATGCTAGAAGCGCAACCCCCAAGCGCCCGGGGCGAGTGGACCGTCCCATGTACGAGGCGGTCCACGCCCACCCCGATGGCTCCGCGACGGCGGCGCGCTTCGCCGCGACGGCGGCCCGCACGGGTTACGACGGCGTCGTGATCCGAGCGCGGGACGCGACGCCAGACTACGACGCGGTCCGCGAGGCGTCGGGCATCGACGTCGTGGACGCCGCCGAGGTGGTCGCCCCCGATCCGGAGCGCGCTAGCGGCGCCGTCGGCGGCCTGCGCCCCGAGCACACCCTCCTCTCGGTCCGCGGGGGCACCGACCGCCTCAACCGGTTCGCCGTCGAGCACGAACGCGTGGACGTGCTCACGCGCCCGATGGCCGACGACGGCGACGTGAACCACGTGCTCACCAACTGCGCCGCCGAGAACGGCGTCCGGATCGAGTTCGACTTCGGCCCGGTCCTCCGATCCACGGGCGGCGAGCGTGTGCGGGCGCTCCGGGGCCTGCGCAAACTCCGCGAACTCGTCGCCGACGCGGACGCCCCCTTCGTCGTCAGCGCCAACCCGGCGTCTCACCTCGAACTCCGGGCGCCGCGGGAACTGGTCGCCGTCGGCGAGGTGGTCGGCTTCGACCCCGAGACGGTCCGGGCGGGACTTCGCGAGTGGGGCGCTCTCGCCGAGCGCAACCGCCACCGGCAGTCCGAGTCGTTCATTGGGCCGGGCGTCGAACGGGGGCGACGCGACGGATGAAACACCTGCCCAAACATCTGCAGCCGCGGTGGCGCTATCTCGCCGTCGGGCTGGAGGCGTGGCCGGACGCCGACCTCACCCGCGG
>Ga0102935_1000740_pt1 | contig 11908 bp, 9 predicted proteins | sample SalPonR2_A_D2_MG_FD_78508 | JGI IMG/M metagenome (GOLD analysis project Ga0102935, IMG submission 78508) | Salt pond soil microbial communities from South San Francisco under conditions of wetland restoration - Salt Pond MetaG R2_A_D2_MG | ecosystem: Environmental > Aquatic > Marine > Intertidal... | reverse complement strand
TCAGACGATAGGAGTAACGGGGGCGTGGCACTCCCATCGGCGTGTCGGGTCGTAAACGTAAGTTCCCAAACCAGCGCAAACGGGCGTGGGAAGCCCACGACGTTAGTCGTGGGAGGATGTCACGATCCAGCTTCGTCCAGTGCCTCTTCCCGGCCGCTTGCACGGAGGTCCTCCGCGGATGTTTCTACGTCGTCGAATTCGTCTCGGAGTGCCGCAAGTGGATCTTCAGCGACAGGGATGAGTTTGATTCCATCTTGGAGTTCAACCACATGAAAGCGGTCACCGAACCGTTCTCGGAGTGGTTTCGGAAGGGTCAATCGCCCTCGGTCGTCAAGCGTCACTTCGGGCATACCTCTCTATACCATGGGTAACTGGAAAAATTTTCCCATGATCAGACCTTCTTACCCCCCTGCCGATTTTTCGGACTGGCGCTTGCCGATTCTATCCCAATATAGGTAAACTACTCCACGGCCGGACCTACACCGACGTGCGCGAACAAACGCGCCTACAGGCGAACCCACATCCGTGATCGAACGGGCGCATCGTGGGGACACAAGTGGGCGTTCCGACCGCTCTTCAAACAGGTGGAGTACGACGCAGAAGTCGCCAGGATTTCGGTGAAGCAAGTCGGGTCGGCGTATACGTTGAAGCGATGCGCGAAGTGTGGGTTTACGGCGGACGAGAATCGTCTGACGGGAGAGTGTATGATTCAAGTCTTTGATTCGACGCTGTTCTTTGTCACCCACACGGTTGCGTGCGCGAAGCGCACCTGCTTCCGAAAGCGAATCGCGTAGGGAACGATATTTGCGCCGAACGTACTTCGCCTCACCACCCGACGCCAGCATCGACTCGTCCTCGCCGTAGGCTGTCACAGCGAGGATGTGTCGTTCACCAATATCGACACCGATAGGCGTCTCACCCAACGTATCGGTGTCGTACTCGATGTTGAACGTACAGTACCAGTCGTCTCCACGACCGCACACTTGAAGTCGGGTTTTCTTTGCGTCGCCTTTGACCAGTCGGTCGAACAGGTGAGTCCCGCCTACACCTCCCAACGGTGTTCGAAGTGCGGATCTACCCACGAGAACAACCGCCCGACTTCGGACGGACAGGACGAGTTCGAGTGCCTGAAATGCGGGTACTCACCCAGATACGGTCAGTAACGGCGTACACGAGACGGAGGATAGACAGACCACCCGTGCAGTTAGTTTCCAAGCTCTCGGAGCTTTTTTTCTACCTTGGTGTAGACACGAGGGTGAAGGTTCATCCCCTGATCCACGAGGTCGTACAGGAGATCAGTCGCCTCTGCAGCCGTTAACTCTCGGGTTTTGGTACAACTGAGTAACAGGGTCGTCACCCACCAGCACTCGACGCGATGGCTCCGCGCGACCTCGATCAGCCCTTTGTCGTTGGCGAGGAGGATCGCCTCCGTGGTCTCCGCGACCAAGATTACTGACGCGTCGGCCACCGCGAGTCCCTCCATCGATGCCACCGCCTCGGCTCGGGCCGGTGTATCGTGAACGGTCACCGCCGCCAGAAACTCGTCGAGTGCCGCCGTGCCGCGTTTGCCCTCAGTGAGCACTTCTTCACGAACGGCCGCAGTCGTCTGGATGTCGTCGAAAGCAGTTGAGATGAAATCAAGACGGCCGACCCATGCGAGCGGGATCAGCGCGGAGGAATCGACGACGACCATCAGATACGGTCAAGGTCGCGTTCGAGGTCGTCGGTTGTGTATCCAACATCGATGCCCTCCTCGGCGGCGAGAGTCAGCATCTCGACATAAGAGATGTCCGCTAGTTCAGCCGCCTTCCGGAGCGTGATGGAGTGAGCACGGAGCTGGGTGAGTGCCCGCTCGGTCCGCCAGTCGTCGAGCCCCTGTCGGATCAGCCGACGAAGTACCTCCGAGCGGTCGGCGCTCATCTCCTCTTCCAGTTTGGCGAGTAGTTCCTCGTCGTCTTCCGGGATGCGCGTTGTGACTGTTTTCACCGTTACGAACCACTACGTTACGATACATCATAGATGTAACGCCGATAGACTCAGATGTTGGTGATCAGCCATACACGATACCTCACCCTCGGTTGCCTCCACCCGCGATGGCGACCTCGAACACGTTCGATTTCACCGGTCTCGCCAGGTTTTCGAGCACCCGTTCCGCGGCAGCCTCCCGGTCATCAAACCGGCGCCGGATCCGATTCGTCGACCGCGACGACGGACCGGACTGGTAGCGGATTGATGAAGAGTGGACCGGGCATCGTTGGCGGCCTGCTGGACGGGAGCCGGTCAGCGACGTCGATATCAGCGAAATCACTGAGTAACTCGGTTGCTGTCTGAGGATTTGCGAGTAGAGTCGGCCACTTCGATGGCTGCCGACCACCCAATCGTCGGCTCCCACGTCGTTTAGTGGGGGTTCAGAGCGTCTCCCCGCCGATGTCGATCGTCGCTTGGCGCCACATCCCTCGTTCATACTCGGTCCTCGATCCCCACACCAGCCGCTCTTGCGGGGCTACAGGCCGATTGTGAAGAGCCGATGCCCCGAGCCACGTCACCCATGGCGCTGCTCGATGGCTGTGACACCTCGAATCCGAATGTGGACCGTGGCAGCCTCGTCCCCAAGTCACGTCTCGCGTCCGGACAGAGTCACGGCACATCGGCGAGACTCGCCCGGACTGAGGCTAACACGATGTGCGAACGCGACCTGTCCGAGGGCCGGTGCCCCCAAACCGGTTGAGCGACCGAACCGATGGCTCGCTGCTCGCCGTACTGGCGGATGTGACTCGCGAGGATCGGTGCCGCAACTCGCGTCACGTTCGTCAGGACGCCTCGCTGGCCGACCCGGTGCCGACGCCATCGCCGTCACCCTGAGCGAATGGCAGGTCGGGTGACTGCAATCCACGTGGATACAGCAGCGTACGATCTCGAACGTTCCGCTCGTTCGCGCTTGGGTCGTCGACGTCGACTGCGTCGGGGAGCGCCCGACCGATGTGTGTCTTATTTGGGGGATCGTGATGCGACCGGACCGCAAAGAGCGACTGACACTCCTGTTGAAAGGTTGCATACGACAGCGAGTCACCCGGTGCCTCCGTGGTGTATGTCTCGACGAACTCGCGTATGCCACCCTGGAAACGCTTGGTTGCCGTCTCTGCAGTCCGATCCCAACCGGCCTGGATGTCGAATTCGACGAGTTCGTCACCCGACTGGTAGTAGATGGACACACCCGAGAGGCAGTGAAGATGCCCCGGAACGAGCGGGGTGTGGACGAGCGTCCACTCGTCTAAGAGCTGACTCCGGGTCCGATACGTTGCCTTCGTTACCCCTTCGGCTGTGACGATGCGATGGGAATCGTCAGCCTCGCCGTACTCGTATCGGGGATTGTCGTACTCGAACGAACACACCGACTCCTCGGCAGCCCCACGCGATAAAACCGTCCCTGCCCGATCCCGGAGGGTAAGTTCACCACTCGCGTCGAGATACCAATTCGACTCGCTTCCGTTCGCAGGCACGACCGGCACCTGCTCGGTCGGCAGGCGGACCGTCGACGTCTGTGTGTGCAGATGGACGCCGTACTCGGTCACGTCTTTCCACGGCTGGCGAAGAATCTCCGAGAGTCGCCGTGCCTTTGGCTCGTTCGTCACGACGAACTCGACCGGTTGGTTTGCCGCGATTGCGCGGGCGTAGTTAGTCAGTGGGTTTGCTGGCTTCGAGAGACTCGAAAACTCCACTTCGATCGCCCGCGCCGCCCCATCACCCGGCTGATGCCCGCCGTCGGGCATGGAGCTGCCATCCTGTGTCTCGATCCACGCGTCGTCACCCTGCCCGCGGAAGTACTCGACGGCGAAGCGCAGGAGTTGATCGTGGCCCTCGCTCCCGGTGTTGACGGTCACGCCCGAGGCGTGATCTGTCGAAGACGAGGGAGTCGAGTGCCCATGCGAGTGGTTCGTTCCGGGTGCCTGTCGAATCACCGCCCGCGTCGTGATTACGGGGGCCTCCCGCCCTGGAACGCTGTCCCATGGTGAGTCGGTGTAGTACAGGGGAACGACTGCACCAACCAACCGGAGGGTGTAGTCGTTGAGTGGGATTCGAGCGTGAAACCCGAGTTTCTCGTAGAGTTTATTCGAACTTGGTCTGCCATGGAAGAGCGCCCGATATTCGGTCGTCCCCGTATAGAGGTCGAGTGCAATCTGCGAATCCGACCGCTCCATGTACTCCCGTTTGCGTAGTAGCGGTTTCTGGTTCTCCGGCTCTACTTCGTCCCAGTACAGATGCGACGCCCACAAACCGGGTGAGGCGAACTCCGAGATTGGCAGGTCGTAGTTCGTCCGGAGCCCCGCGTTCTGCCAGATATGTTCGATCGGATGCTGTCTGCCCGTATCTATATGTTCACTCTCGTCGCGCCCCGAAGCAATCGCGTAATCCGGATGGATGATCGCATAGCGGAGTGTCGCGACGTACTTCGCGCGCGACCCGGCGCCGACGATTAGTTGGACGACGAACGGCCGTTCGGTCGCAGCCAGATGTCGCACCGTCTCGACGAACGGGTCATTCCAGTCGAAGTGTGATTGGCGAAGCGCCCCGTTCGTCTCTAAGAGTACCCGTCCGGTTGTCACCGGCCACATACGGATCGACCTGAGGTCGACATCACAGAGTTCGATCCCGAGTTCGTCGGGTAACTGCTTCGCGGCTACTCCCGCGAGTTTGTCAGCCGTGCTGTCCGGAACCGTTGGTGTCTCTGAGCTAAACGCCGAGAGCGACTGCTGGAACGGGACTGCGCGTGAGGCGATGGGCGCTGACTCCAGCCGTGGGGTGATGAAATATTCCAGTTGCTGCTCACCCGAGATAGCAAGCACTTCGAGTTCTTTGACGTGCGGTGCCTGCGACAGTCCCTTGATCAGCGTGTTCGTCAGCGGGAACGCTGTCTCCGGTGAGAGTTGATGCTCGGCGGTGTCGCGTCCGGGGACGCAGAGCCGAAGCGCCATTTCACGACGGGGCTGCTCGCTGAAGACCGGGCCAGCCGCCACTTGCTCCGATTCGTTTCGAGTGCTGTTTCCGGTCGGCTGTGGCGGCGAGTTACTCATTTTCTATAGCGCTGCTCATGGTGCTGCTGTCCCTGGTCCCTGCACGGAGAATGTTGTACGCACGATACTGCACTGGCTCCGGTATTGCCGGTAGAGAATAAATAGTTAGCTACAATTGGGCACCTGAGGCGCTAGCACCCGTCTCAACGGACGCTTCCGACCAGTATCGGAATGAACTTAGCTAATGATATTGTCAGGTTCTACACCGACTCGTGCCGCCTATCTATTCGTAAGAAAATCACAGGACAGCACGGTTGTCGGAACTAACACAACCGACTGCTATCACCAGCAAACACGTGTGGCTGTGCAGACGCTGACCCCATCCAATTCCGCGAGAAAGTGACCCTCGTCTGTAGTGACGGCCTCTCGGCCGCACATGACGAGGCGTCGTCCGCACGGAGAACCCAGACTCCTCGTCGTTATCAGCCCGACGGGTTCTGAGTGGCTCACGAGACACGAACGCTGATGGAGGGTCTGTCCCCTGAACTACCGTGATGTTCTACCGAGGAAACAAGATGAATGCTCAAAGCTTGCCCCCGAGATGGTTCATGAGGTCCATGAGCGCATTCTGGGCGGGCAAGCAGCGGTCCGTTGTGTCGATACGTTCAGTCGTTCCCCTCCCCGTCGAATCGTTTCAGGGGCGCGTGTAGCGCCTTGCAGGGATGCTTCGATTTCCGCTCATCACCCACGAGTGGGCAGTCGACGACTTGAGTGGGAGGGCCTGGCTCGTGAGCACTGTTTTCTCCGCTGTCCAAGCCGACGCGGTGACATCATCGTCGGCCGTTGGGTCTTCGGTTGGGTCCCCGACGGTGCTGTGGATCCGACGAGCCGGGTATTTCGCTCGTATCTCTCGCTTCAGATTTCGGGTGTCTGCTGTTGATCCGTTGTACAGGTCCTTGTGTTGGTGCTGCTAGCAGTCGCTGGCATTAGGTGGGACACGACCGGCGCCGTTTGATTTTCACACCGCCAGTTCAGTACCGCATTCAACGAGAAGGATACCTAATCCAGTTAGTTAGTGAGTGTTGTACTATCTACACGCTCATCGGCTCAAACTGCCAGTGTGCCCAGTGCGTACGGGTGCGCATTGCGTACAGTTGCGCACCGCGCAACCCTGGAACGGCTATAACGGGTGGCTGCGAACGGATGGCCGTACAATGATAACTAGCCACACATGTAAACACTTGTCGCGCTACCGCACCCGCTTGCGCTCAACGGTTCGCTTCAAGACTGTTCTCATCGCCAGCTTCCTCGCGTTAGTTGTCTTCTCTTGGAGTGCCACCACACAGGCGCCAACTGGTGGAAGCGGTGGCACCACGACGGGTTGGGAGACGATCCTCAACAACCTGTACAACGTTCTCTACCTCACGCTCCAGTACGCCGGACTGACGACTTTGGTCCTGGGATTCATTATTTGGCTCAGTGCTCGAAATAACTCTCAGCGCTCTGAGACTATACTGAAGCTGACAATGGGTGGGGCCGCAATGGTCGTTGCCTACTTCGGGCTTGGCGCGCTCGTCTCCCTGCTCGAGTTTGTCGCGGGATGAGCCGCCCGCTCTCGACCCAGTACACTCCCAGCCATCTCAGCATTATCGCCATGTAGACACACCGCTACCACTGCCGTACTTCGATGACAGACTCCCCCTGAGTAGCACGAGTTCCGCAAACAAGACATCGACAGAAGCCCATCATGAGTAAACCGAACCGATCAGCCCGTCGCGGTCGAATGCCGACGATCAGTGAAGATGAAGTCCGCGAAGCCATCGTAGCCCGCCAACAGCAGACCGACCCGACTCACCGCGACGTCGGGAGCGCAGACGAGTCGCTTCCTGCTACGCACGTAGCCGATATGCGCCCAGAGGCTGCCGACGTATCGGCCGCCTCGGCAACGACAAATTCGGACGGTGACGACACCGATGAAGGTGAACCAACCGAGTATCCAAGCGAAAGAGGATCGGACGACACTACACAGCCGTTCATCAAGATCACACCGGCCCGCGAGCAGGTCACCCCGGGTCACGTTGTCAAGGCGCTGTACGGCCTCTATCGAACGGGGAGTGGCCGCCACTTGCCCTTCGGGCTCGAACGCCGACTCTCGTTCGTCAGTACGCACCTCACGTTTGAGTTTCTGATCCACAAACCACGGGCCACGCAGCGGTTTGATTTCTATCTCGGCGTCCGTCCCTACGAACGCGAGGCCTTCGAGGCCCTCGCGGCGAACGTTCGAGCGATGTATCCCGAGTCGTTCCGTTTCGAAATCGTTTCGTTTGCCGTCGAGGCGGTGTTCGACTCACCGAGCGGTGATGAGCCCACTCCACCGCTCGCTGCCTTCGAGGGCATGGACGAACTCACCGGGTTAGACGGATTCGAACGGTTCGATGCCGACGGCGTTCCTCCTGCGGTAGGTGAGGATGAGCCCACGCTGGTAGAGACCGACGCGGCTCACCTCATCCGATGGCACGGTGTCGAGGCAAAGAACAACGACTGGATGACGTTACTCTCTCGATTCAGTGAACTCTCTCTCGATGTCGACGATGGGTACCGCTCGCCGCTGAGCGTTCTCCTCGAGCAGGCGATTGTAACCGACGACCCGTTCGTTTACCAGGTGGTGTTCACGCCGAAGCGCGACTGGACGAAAGACGCCGAACACCACAAACGCAACCTCAAGATGGGGACCACGGGTCTATGGAGTGCGTTCACACAGGAGGCGGCCGCCGTGTTGCTCGGCACGTCCGAAGAGGAGCGACGCCAACGCCACCGGCCGGACACGCCAGAGCAGATCGGTGGCACGATTAGCGGGCCGAATGCGAGCGGGCAGTCTACCCAGTACAGCCGGATGGGACAGGTCGACCTCAAACAACCCGCGGTGACGTTCGATGTCACTCTCCGTGCTGCCGGCGATGCTGCAGTCATTGGCGGACTGACGGGAGCGTTTGCCGCCCTCAGTGGCCCCTACTACGGGATCGAGGGAAGTGTTCTCGGATCTGATGAGCGCGAGTACCGGCAGCTCGTTGAGGCGGGACTCGGGCAGGGTAGATTCTGGAATCGCTTCAGCAACGACTCGCCGATCATGGTTGCGAGCCCGGATGAACTCGCGAATTTCGTGACGGTGCCGAGTACCGAAGCCTTACCCAAACCAAGTCGTGGGGCCTCCGGGGGGACACCCGATGTTCGTTCTCCACTCACCGCGACGAATGAAGAAGTGTTTCGCGCATTCGACAGCGGCATGTGTATCGGTGAGGCCGAGACAGCGTCGCCATCTCGACCGAACATCCCAATCCACCTCACTGCCGAACAGCTCGTCCATCATATCCTCCGGGCATCGACGACGGGCAGTGGCAAGACGACCGCCATGATCAACGACGCCCTGACCGCCTACGACGCCCTTGATGGACCGATCTTCGTCTTCGATAAGAAAGGTGGGAGCATGGCCACCGAGTACAAGCGGGCGCACTTCCACCGCTTCGGCAGCCTCGACGACATCGTCCACTTACCGGTCCCGGGTCCCAACGGCGAACTCCCGGCGTTCCCGTTTTTCGATATCCGCCCGCAACTCGCCGCTGGCGTGTCACGTGAAGCTGCTGTGCAAGAAAAGATCGACCGCTACAACGAGTTGCTCACGTACGTCCTTGGCGAGGAGCAACACACGCAGGCGTTCGTTGCCCAAGAAATTCTCTCGAATCTCATCGCCGCGCTGTTTGATCCGATTCACGGCGACGATGCGTACGCGATAAGCGATCTCTTGACGGCGGCTCGCTGGATGCAGACCGAACGCCGTGTGCCCGAGGTGAGCGATCCGGAACTGGATGCGACGTTGAGCCGGCATTTTGACGCCGAAGAACGTCGCTTCAGCACGTCGATCGACGCCGTCATGAACCGAATCACGAAGCTTCGCGAGCGAGATTTCATCTGGCGGATGCTCAACTTCGTCCCCAAATGGGACGACGAGGCAGGGACCTACGCCGACGACCAGATGCTCTTCGATCTAGATACTCTCCTTGACTCACGGACGGTCATACTCATTGATACGGGCGATCTCCGCCCGGCCTCGAGTAATCTCTTCACGGTCTTGCTCCTCGATTATCTCTGGTCGTGGGTGCGGCTACGAAAGCGCTGGGACCGCGATGCCCCCGGGCCGGCCGACGGCTACTGTGTGAACCTGATTATCGACGAGGCAGCACCCATCTTACAGGCTAGTCTGGTCCGCGATGAAATGATCCCCGATGCCCGGGAGTTCGCGCTCGCCTTCGAAGTCATCGTTCACTTCCCTGCACAGGTCAAACGTGATGCACTGGATACCCGAGCGTATCAAGAGATTCTCCGGAACGTTAACACCAAGCTGATCGGGAAGCTCGCCATCGACGACGAGCTCGCGGCCACACTCTTTCACGAGGGCCTCGATGCCGAGGGACTGGCCAATCGCATCGCTTCCCTGCCCCGCGGGGAATGGCTGGCTCAGCTCCCCGATACGGGCTTTATGACCGATACGCCGGAACTGGTGACGCTCACGCCGCTCCCGATTCCGCCGGGGCACAGCGACAGCAGTGAGCCCGTCGACGCCGGGACGCATCGTCCGGATGTCGGTGACTCGGCCAGTCCGGAACAGACGTTTCAGGAGGCAGATCACCTCCAGTGGTCGCGCACTCGGTTCACCTACTGCCTGTTGCCGGGCGTGAACTGTCCACCTGATGCCGCACAGCGCGCCGCCCGCTGGGGAGCTGGCGTGATGAACACCGAGGCTGGCGACGAGGAGGCGGTCGAACACACTGCGGCAGCGACTGCTAGCGACACTGATCGGAAGAGTACGGATGCCGACGGCGAGTCGTCAGCTGGAGACAGCAATGCAGACGAGGCGGAGACGGACGATGAGACGAAGTCACGACCAGGGGGTGCCTCGAATCAGTACGGAACCGTCATCGGAACTGGCTCTCCGCCCACGTCGGACGCGACGAACAGCCCTGCGGACGAGACGCCTGGTCGCCTCCGCGGGGAGAGCCGATCAGGAAAGGACTCCTCTACCGATGACTCTCCGGAGTCGGGCAATAATGTCTCACCGGCAGACGCTAATGGGAGCGTGTCGGGAAATGATCTAACCGATCATGAGCGGCAGTTCCTCCGAAACGTGATCGCAGCGCTCAACGGTGAACTTGACGGCTACGAACTCACCGACTCAATGACCACGATTCGAAATCGCTCGGGAAGTAATATCGACGAGACCAAACTAGTTGAGAAAGGCTACCTCGAGAACCCCTACGTCGGGACGCGGAAGTACTACTACGTTACCGAGAAGGGCCAAGAAGCGGTGGACCGGACGCTCTACACCGGTCGTGATTACGGTGATCTTCACGAAAAAGTCCACCACAAGGTGTTCACGGAGTGTTTCGCCCGGTATCTCGCGCACACTGAGGGACAACATATCGAGAAGTATTACGAACCGATGGGTGGCGGAATGATCTTCGACGTGGCGGGATTCGTTGAGCTTCCAGGCGGCCAGCGAAACCTTACTGCGATCGGGGAAGTTGTCACGCTCGTCAAACCCGAACGGGTGGTCAAACACTACGATGACTTCGCCCAGTATGGGGGCGTCACCAAGCACTGGGTGGTGAAAGACATGGACGTGACCCACGATCTCGTCCGGGCGCTCCACAACGCGGGACGAGTCGAAACGGTCCCCCCAAAATCGCTCCAGAATCATACACGTATCGCCGAGACCGTCTTCGGTGAGCACAGCGAGTGGCGGATCCACAGCGGCAGCGACATCGTTGAAGCCGTGCGGGATTTCACCGCCGAATCGGGGGATGAAGAGATTGACTAGTTGCGGCGTCCTGAGCGCGCTTGATAGGTTTGTTAGTGTGATCTGGTGCGCTGCTGGACTAGTTTCGCGAAAGACTGGCTTAGGTGGGGTATTGGGTACGCACACAAGGCTCCAGAATTCCGCTGCCGTCGCACGCTTTGGACTAGTCCATCGTCGTGATCTACGCCCGAACGGTGGGAAGCGGGGTATCGGCCATTTCGCGGGCGAGACAATGGGTGGAGAGAGTACCCACAATCACCCCCCACACCGCTATGTTACTAAACACTATTACTGAAGGTACGATTCCTGATACGATCCGAGAAATCGAGCAGTGGATCTGCTGGCGCGAAGACGAGCGCGACGGGAAGCCGACGAAGGTCCCGATCAAACCGTATCGGACCAGTGGAACCCCGTTTGCGAGTGTGACCGACCCGGAGACGTGGCGGAACTTTGAGACTGCTCTGACGTGTCACCGGGAGAGAAATTCCCGGACCGATGGGATTGGGTTCGTGTTCGATCCCGAGGCGGGGATCGTCGGCGTCGACATAGACAACTGTCGTAACGCCGATAGTGAGGAGATAGAGAAGTGGGCCGCCGACATCGTTGACCGACTGGACTCCTACACGGAGATCTCTCCCTCGGGAACCGGCATCCACGTCCTGGTCAAAGGCGAGCTTCCACCGGGGCGGAATCGGCGGGGAGACGTCGAGATATACGATCGGGACCGCTTTTTCACCGTGACCGGCTCTCACGTCGCGGAGACGCCTCAAGAGGTCGCCCGCCGCCAGGATGCCCTCCTCGCCGTCCATCACGAGTTCGTCCAGACTGCCGGGGACGACGAGACGACCACGCTGACCGAGGCGACGGAGCGAGCAGTGTCGAACGGAGCGTCACGGGATGACGGTGACGAGGAAGCGGTGGGTGACGAATCGGCGTCGGTCCAGCCGGTCGGACCCAATTCGGGGCTCCGACGGAAGTTCGGGCAGGATCAACCGGCGGTGGACGATCCCGCCCTCGAGGCGGCGCTCCATGGGCTGTCACCGGT
>Ga0102935_1000737_pt1 | contig 11930 bp, 14 predicted proteins | sample SalPonR2_A_D2_MG_FD_78508 | JGI IMG/M metagenome (GOLD analysis project Ga0102935, IMG submission 78508) | Salt pond soil microbial communities from South San Francisco under conditions of wetland restoration - Salt Pond MetaG R2_A_D2_MG | ecosystem: Environmental > Aquatic > Marine > Intertidal... | reverse complement strand
TGCTGTTGACGGACTATTGACAGAGTATAGCGGACAGTGTAATTGGGCAAGCGGGGTCAACTGTGACACTTTCTGTGGAACTAGCTGTAGTTAATTATCTTAAATATCTCTAGCTACAGGAGCCCAATCTGGCTCCAATCCATCATAGGAGCCACTTTCACTGATACTAGCTTTATACTCATGTTCTGGAAGAGCCCCGTCATCTACTCTTTGTCTATCAAAGACTACTGCGAACGAACTTACATAACCATCTTCTTTATCCAGTGAAACTTCTGCATTAAATCCGGCCCTAGGCCTGTCTTTGAGCCAGTCTCCGAAGTCGCCTTGTACTAAGTCTACTACGTCTACGTTGTAGACAAAGGCCTCTCCGTCGACGTTGTTGTGTTCTGGACTACTTCTGTCTGTGTCGAGATATACTGGGACGTTTTCGAGGAGGCCTTGTACGCTGTCTCCGGGCCTCATCATTGCGTTTGGGAGGATTAGTTGTGATGTTGTGTCGAAGTCTGTGACGTTGCCGTCCAGTTGTCCTGGTTCGTCTTGTCCGTATGTTAGTTCGCCGTCGTCGACTCTGGCGAGTACTTCGTCGCCGTTTCTGTAGATCTGCATGTTGATGCTTGGATTGGTGTGTGCGACTCCTTCAGGTGCTACGTCGAACTCTGCGAATACTTCTTCTGTTTCTTCGTTCACTCTTACAGCTCCGTCGAAGAAAGGCCCTTCAAATCCTTCTTTTGAAGTGACATCTACTGTGTATTGATTTACGTCTTGCATTGCTTCTTCGTGTTGTTCTGCGTAACTTGGCTCCAGTCTGTCTTCGAATGGAGCCTCTTGGAGTGCGTCTTCCTGTTCCTCTGTTCCTTGGCCACTAGATGGATCGCTTCCTTGATTTTGATCTTGTTCAGGATCGGGGACGTCTACGTCTTCGCTTCCTCCACATCCTGCTATAGCTGCTGTTCCTGCTCCTCCAAGTATTCCAAGTACTTTCCGGCGACTAATAGTATTTTCTGTCATATTGTTACTGTGTATGTGTAGTGACTTTTAAATATGTTTTGTTGTTTATGTTGTTTTGATTAAGGCAGGTGCTGTGGAAAGCAGTTTCTCAGGCATAATGTCTTTTATACATGGAGTGTTGAAATGGTATCCATGGATAAGACGCTGGAGATCATCATGGTGGCGATGACTCTGATAGTCGCTGCTGTTGTCGTTACTTCTATGCTCCAGTCCGAATCTCAAGAGTTCGGAGACTTTTCAGAAGATAGAAGAGATGATTCTTCCTGTGGAATTGCAGAAGTCAGGTACAGGAATTCGCTTCAATGTCCTGATGAGGGTAGTGGTGCGGCAGGTATAAGAGACCAAGCATATAATGATGGCTGTGACTGGGCAGATAATAGCGATCAATCTGGAGATTACTGCTAAATTTTCAGCAAGTCTTCAACAATTTTCTCCACTTCCCATAACTCGTGTTCTTCTAAGTAATCCTTGAAGTCTACTTTGAGGCCTGTCAGGGGAACAGGATTCAACGTATGTGATGTGTCCGGATTTTCTTCTGTTCCAACATTTTCACAGTTGCCGTGATCTGCTGTCAGTATCATGGCGTATTCAGAGGCCTCTACTGCTTTCACTAGTTTTTCGATGTTTCTGTCGACTGTTTCAACTGCTTTCTTAGTTGCTTCTAGGTCTGCTGTATGTCCGACTAAGTCGCAGTTGGCAAAATTAAGTAGTATGAAGTCTTTCTCTCCTTCTTCGATGGCTTGTATCGCTATTTCTGTGATTTCGTCGGCGTGCATCTCCGGCTTTTCGTTGAATGATTTTATCTTGTCTGATTCTATGAATCTTCTTTCCTCGTGTTCGAACTTGAGTTCTCTCTGTCCGTTAAAGAAAAACGTTACGTGAGGCCTTTTCTGGCTCTCAGCGACTCTCAACTGTGAGAGGCCTGCTTTCTCTATATTTTCTCCCAGAGTGTTTTCCACTATCTTTTTCTCGAATATGGCAGGTGCCTCGATCTCGTGCTCATATTTGAACATCGATGTGAAATTCGGATTGATTGGCTCCTCATGCTCATCTGGATCAACATTTTTCACTAACTCCTCTTCTATCTGTCTCTCTCTGTCGGCTCGGAAGTTGTAGAAAATCACTTCATCTTCATCTGTCATCCCGCTGTAGTTCTCGGAGACTGAAGGCTGTACAAAATAATCGTAGTCTCCGTCCTCGTATGTCTTCTTTAGAGCTTCTTCTGGATCGGAGAACTTGAATCCTTCCCCGAGAGCCATCGCTCTGTATGCTTTGTGCGTCCGATCCCAGTTGCGATCACGATCCATGCTGTAGTACCGACCCATAACAGTCGCGATCTCACCTCCGAATTCTTCCGTCCAGGCCTTTATTTGATCCAGGAATTTTTCCGCTGATTTTGGAGCTACGTCTCTCCCATCAGTGAAAGCGTGTATTTTCACTTCAACATCGTAGTCTGAAGCGATCTCCATAAGAGCCTTGAGATGATCAATATGTCCGTGTATCCCGCCGTCAGATATTATTCCTGCGAGATTTACTGTAGTATTATTTTCCTCAGCTCTCTCAAAAGCTTTCTTTAGAGCCTTTTTTTCATTTAATTCTTCATTTTCTATCGCTTTGTTTATTCTTGTCAGTCTTTGATCTATTCTTCGACCTGCGCCAAGGTGTAAGTGGCCTACCTCTGAGTTACCTGTGTATCCTTTGGGCAGTCCTACAGCGGGACCGGAGGCCTCTAATTTAGCAAAGCCTTCTCTGGACATAAGTCTTCCTATGTTAGGGGTACTGGCTTGCTTGAAAGCGTTGCCTTCAGTTTCTTTTCTGAGTCCGACTCCATCCATCACTACAAGTAAAACAGGTCTCACAGGCCTCTAATTCGTTCCACGAGTTAATAAAAATCTGTTTTTCGAGTGTTGTTCTGCTTCAGTGAAAAAGGCTTTTAACGTTTTGACTTCCTCAACTCATACAGGTGTATCAAAAAATGGCTGGCGATGTAATATTCGGAGACGATGAAGAAACTGAAGATGAAACAGATGCAGAGAAAGAAAATGAAGGCCAGCAGAAAGTTCTTTTCGGAGACGACGAAACTGAGGAATCCGAACAACAGGAAATAACTGAAGAAGCAACTGAAGAGTCAAATGAATTGAAAGAAACGAATGAAGAACAGTCAGAAGAAAACGAAGAAGAACGTGAAGAGGACTCTGACGTACTTTTCGAAGATAGCTCCGATGAATCGGAGATGGAGGACGATTCGGAAGAAGATGAGTTGAAAGATGAAAAAGAAGTTGAAGAGAGAGATCTAGAGCCTCAGAACGAAGAAACAAAAGATGATCAAGACGATGAGGAAGAAAATGACGTTGAAGAAGAATCAGAAGAAGTTGAAGATGAATTAGAGGCTGAGAGACTTGATGAGATCGAATCTCAGCTTGATGAGTTAGAAGAGAGTGTAGAAGATACTCAAAATGAGGATAAAGGAGAGTTGAGAGATGAGATCGAGGATCTAGAATCTCAAGTAGATGATTTCAAAGAGTTAGAAGATAAAATCGATGAGATCGATGATACGGATCCAGGCCTAGAAGAGGAAATAAATAGGCTTGAAAACGAGTTCGAGGACAGATTTGAGGATGTTAAATCCCGTATAAATGACTTGAATGATAGTAAAGATGTAGAAGAGCTTAACGAAGAAGTGAACAAAGTAAAAGATAGACTGGCTGAAAAGACTGATCTCTTGAAGGATATGAAAGACAATCTAAATACTCTGAGAGATAGGCTAGATGAATTAGAGGATCAAGAGCCAGAGTACGATATAGATGTTGATGAAGAGATCGATGATGTAGAATCGCGTATAGATGATCTGAACGAGGAGATAGAGGTCCGTCTCGAAGAATTGGAGGAACAGATCAAAAGTGAAGACACAACTGAGGGACTTGAAACTCTTGAAGAAGATCTAGATGGCCTTAAGACACAGTTAGAGAGTCTGAAAGAAAGTATAACAGAAACTGAAGATAAGATTGAGGATAAAGTCTCGGAAGAAGAGTTGAATGATATAGAGGAAAGTATCAATGATCTGGAGTCAGATACGGAAGAGATCAAGGATAATGTTGATGATCTACATGAAAGATTCCGGGAAAAGGAAGAAGCCATTAATCAGACAAAGAAAGATTTAGAGGCCTCTAAGGAAGATTTAGAAGAGATTAATGATTCTGTAGATCAATTAAAGGAATCTCTTGAAGATGTTGAGGGAAGTATTATAGAAGAAAAGCGTGTGGAAGAACTTGAAGTAGCTATCGATAATATCGAGACACGTATAGATAAAGTAGAGTCAAATGAAAGCCAGGAAAGCTTTTCAGAGATAAGAGATGATCTGGATGGTCTTAAATCGATTGTCAGTGATTTTAAGTGGATTTTTAATGATTTCGATGATCTTTCACAGCTTAAACTACTTTCTTTGGATGAATACAGAGACTTGAAATCCAATAAAGAGAAGGAAGGCGAAGAAATAGACACAGAAGTATTTGAGTCTCTGGATAAGAAACTTGAGGAAGTAATACAACGTTCAACGACAGACGATGAGTATCTAGAGGCCTTGGATCAGAGGATTACACGTCTTGAACAGATAGTAGAGGCCGGCGAAACTGAGAAAACTGTAGAGGTACTTGTGGAGAGAGTAGAGGCCCAGGAAGAACAGATCAATGATATTAGAGAAGGATACAAGGAATTAGGAGAAATGATGGAAATACTCTTACAGGAGTATAGAAATCAATAAGTTTTTTTATCGTCTACATGAAGCTGTTGAGGCCTGATTGACGGGAATTTAATGCTTTCTCCAGATCTGAGAGGCCTGAATTTATTCTTTTATCTGAGAAATCATGTTTTTCAAGTATCTCTCTTACTTTCTCCTTATCTAACTCTCCTTTCTCATATTCGATTTCTTCTACAGGCGGATCCATGAAGAAATCTTTGATCTCGTAAGGATCGTTTTCCTCCTGCCATTCGACTTTATCATCTTTCATTAATTCGTCAAAGTCTTCATATTCCTTTACAAGCTTCAACGCTGTCTTCGGGCCTATTCCGTGGATGCCTTTTGGATTGAAATCCGTACCCATCAAGAGCCCCATCCAGACAAGTTTTTCATGAGAGATTTCCAGATTTTCCAGGACTTTTTCCAGTTCGATCAGCTCTGTACTTACTTCTTTCCGTCCTCCGCCTGAAGTCTTCCTTTTTTTTCTTGTGGTGAGATTCTTCACCATTTTATCGGCGCCGAACAGAAGGCAGTCCCAGTCCTGGCTTCCTACAGCATAAACATCGCCGTTAGTCGCCATAAAAGCTGCCTGGGCCTCTCCCTCACTTGAAGCCTGGACATAAGGGATGCCCATAGCATCAAGAAGTTCTTTTGATTCCTTTATCATGTCAGAAGTCAATTTACTTGACTGAGTGGCTTTAGAATAGGCCTCTGAGATCTTTCCCTCGTCCTTTAACTTTTTCCACTCTTTTTTAGCTTCTTCTCGCTTTTTCCTTCTTTTAGTAGTTTCTTTCTCCTTTAAATCCGGTGCATCGCCGTCAAAAACGTAGACGGGCCTGATATTGTTCTCCAGGAGATTGATGTTCCTGTAAAAGAGGCCTGAAAGATGGGAAGTAATGTTTCCGCTAGAATCCTTGAGAGGTGTTCCATCTCTCTGCCTTATGATCGAGAGGAACTGGTAAAGAGTGTTCATCGCGTCGATGGCTATCTCTTTATCGTTCAAGTCAGCGAATTCTATGTCTTTGCTTTCAACTAACTCTCCTAGATCTACTCCCATAGAAAAAGTTTTAGGGTATGAGATTTAAACAAGTACTATGGATCTGAAAAAGCCTTGCGACAACTGTGGCGAAAGATTAGGAACACAGACGTGCGAAGTATGCGGAAGTATAGTATGTGAAGTATGTAAACTTGAAAACGGCTGTAAAGCCTGTAACGGTGGAGAAAAGACTTTCTGATAATTAGTTTTTTATTCTCCTCTTACCGCTGCTCTTGGCCTCAAGCCTCTCTGGTATTTATCGTTCCATCTCTCTACTGTGTCTTGTAGTGAGGAAGCAATTTCGTCTGTAGAACTTTTCTCTCCCATATCAACGAATACTCTGTAAGGTGCTTTTCCGATATTAAAATCTCTCAGGAATTTTCCACTACATCCTGTTCTTTCACTGTATTCGATATCTTCGACACCTTCATCTTCTAGAGCTCGCTCGACTTCGCTGACTGGCCAAGTCTCCTTCCCCATATTATCGCCGAGAAACAGTTCATCGACATCTTCCAAGGCCTTTCTTACGTTGATTTCATAAGCCTCATCGAACTCCTCGTATAGACTGTCTTCTCTTTCACTGCTAGCACCTTCTCCATCCCAGACTGTCACATTGAACTTGGCCATGATTCTGTTTTCACTCATTAATGATAAATAAGCTTTTGTCTTCGAGGCCTCTTTTTATCCGTCTCTTTATAGAAAATACATGTATGAAGAAAGAAAGGTTGGAACGATTCACAGAATTTCTTATAGTGGGAGTCTTACTAGGAGTGACAGAAGACTTGATAGCAGTAAAATTAGCTACAGGAGAACAATTCACATTTGAAGTGTTGTTGATTGTTGTGGCTGTTACAATTCCTTTCGCAGCTTTTTCAGAACTGGTAGTCGATAATAGAGAGCTGATAAAATCAAGTAAATTAATAGAAAAAATTAAGAGGAATTAAGCTCTACAGCTTGTCGAAGTGCTCAAGCTCGTAGCTCTGGACGTTATCCAGTTTTTCAAGCTTCTCCTCAACAGTATCAGTACCTCCTTCTTCATCAGTTGTGATACATGATACTTTGATGGCCTTCAAGCCGAAAGCAACTTCTTCCTCGCCCATATCCTGAACATCAAGAAGATCTCTGATCTGATCTTTGATAGCTTCTAAATCGGTTTCAGCATCTTCCGGACTAACCTTGTAAACACATGAAATCTTTCCCATTCTAATTTTTCACCTTATACAAACACGATTAACAGAGAATCTTTAAAACTAGATTGTAAGATGTACTCTAATTTATCTCAAATAGATTTTAAAATCTGGAAAAAAGTAAATCCTGACATGAAGTTCGACTTAGATGGCAGTGAAAGTTACTCTGAGGAGTTAAGGAAGACGATTAGACACTTGTATGAGAGATCTACACTTACACACAGTAGGAAAATGACTTTCCCAGAGTTTCAGGATTTTCTGAACAATAGACTGCCTGAACAAATCAAAGGTTCTTATAAAAACGATCAACCATCAGCTATGGGATGGAAATTATGCTCTAGAGGAAAAATAAGAGACAAACAAAAGATTGTAAAGAGAATGGTTTCTGCGGGTTGTCGTTCACATGTAGATTCTATTAACGTGAGTATAGGCTATTTGCCTGAAAGATCAGAGTATTTTATGGTAGTCAAGTGGAAGTGGAAAGGAGAATGGAGCTTAATGGGTCAAGAAGGAAGGAAATTTGAAGCGGAAGTAATAGGGCCTGTTCCATCACAAAAAGAATTTAAACAAATGCTTTCAGGGATTAATTGGAAATAAAAGGATAAACAGACAGTATGTTCTGAAAAAATTCTAAACAGATTAATTTTCCGCCGGGTTTAAAACATCAAACTAATAACCCGTTAAACAGGCCCGCATGGTCTAGTGGAAAGACGGCACCTTGCGGAGGTGCAGATCCAGGGTTCAAATCCCTGTGCGGGCGTATTTAACACATATTTTAAACATATTTTCTTTCCTTAACAAATCCATGAAACGTTACTATTCCTTTCAGCTATCTAAAAATCTATAAGATTCCTTTGTTTTGGTTTAGAATGGATTTCTCGAGAGCATAGCTATATATCATTGTCTATCTAGTAGTGTTGAAGGAGATAAAAAATGACAGAATATTATGTGAAAAAAGTTAGAAGGAATGATGATGGACAGATTGTCCAACTTAAAACTAGTAGGGATCTTGAATGAGAGCGAAGAAAGTTTTCAAGAGGAAAAAAGTTGTTAAGCATCTCAAGAAAGGGAAGGATATCAAGACGGCGTATTTGAAGGATGGAAGATGGACGGAGGGCGATGCATTGAAGTTACATGACGGAAAATGGCTGAGAACAGAAGCCAACAATCAAGAAAGAGATAATCTTGGAGGCCTGAAATCATTCTAGAATGATAAATTAACTGTCTTAGAAGTTTCTTTCTTTTTCTTCTTATCTCAATATTTCAAAGGCTAGTCTATATAGTTTTTAAATAATAGTTGCGTTAATTTTGTGTATGAGGCCTGTACTGGAGAAAATTGAGAAATGGGCTGATCGTTTGATTGTCCCGGCTTTGTTAGGAGTGCTTTTCATTGTTTTAGTGGAGATTTTCTTCACGGATTTCGCTCATGATATTCATGGCCAGATTGTTTTACTTGATAACGTAGTTATTACTATTTTTGTAGTTGATCTTGCTTTCAAAGTTCATAGGGCCTCTACTTGGGAAGGATTTTTCAGGAATCACTGGCTTGAAGTCATCGCTATTTTGCCTTTTTTCCTTGTATTCCGTATAGTTGAAGGGATTTTCATCGCAGCTGATCTTGTGGATATCGGCCAACACACGGCACATTTGGCCGAAGGAGCTCGTTCTGGGAGGATAGCTGAGTTTTTCCGTTCATCGGAGTTAACACGTTCAACGAGATTCTCTCGTTTGATCAGGGCAATATCAAGGACACCGCGTTTCGCGAAAGCAGCAGAGTTCTTCGAATCTCCTGAACATGAAAGCCGTTTCAAGAAAAAAGAGACCTGATTAATTTTGTAGGCCTCTAGGATTGTCTCCGAATGATGAATTAAAATTAAAATAGTAACTTACTGATTAGTTACTATGAAATCTGATTTCAAGATTGTATCTGTTGTTTTACTGGCTGTACTCGCTTCAGGTTGTGTTTCTATCAATGTAAATCATGAAATCCATAAGGACAGCAGTTCCGATGTGGGTATAGAAGTCGAATCTGACTCTCAAGTCGCGAGAACTACTATTAAAGAAGTTTTAGAGTCCAGTATGGCTGTTGAGAACGCTGTTTTAGATGAGGGAGACGGTTCGTTTAGCTACAGATTTGAAAATGTCTATCCTCAATTGCAGGAGAACAGGTTCTCCGATACTCTCAGTTCAGATTCTTCAGGAGAAACAGAATCCTCTGAAACTGATTCAGCCTTTGATTACGAGAAAGATCCAGGTCTACTTTATACTCACTTTACTATTAGAATAAATTCAACTGGGACAGATTCCAGCACTGAAGAGACGGATACAGGCCTTGGAGGAACAGGGTCGGGAGAGGAAAGTGAATTAGGCGGTCAGTTTGGAGACTCGCTTGATTCAACTATGGAGTTCAATTACAACATCGATACTTTTGGGACTGTAGTAGATACTAACGGCCAGGAGATGTCTGATGGATCAGTCAGGTTTGATCTAACGGAGGATAAAGATTATTACGTTGAGTTCAAAGCTCTTTCAGCTGATCTATTCCTTAGTAATCTTGGATCTTCAACTCCTTCAAGTCCGGAATGGGATACATCAGAATGGGGTGCATGTTCAAAGAACGGCACACAGACAAGAACTGTAGAACTTCAGAACGATGCAGAGAACTTTATGTTCAAGCCTCAGACTCAGAGAGAATGTGAATACACAGTTCAGAAAGATCTTGATCAAATGTTGCTAGATGGAGAAGACGTGGAGGGATTAGAGAAATTTTCAGAAGAGGAAGTAAACTACAGAGACACTGATCAAGCATTCAAGGCAGTCTTTGGAAATGAAGACACTAATGTAACTCATTACGTGCTTGATCCATCATATAGCACGAGCCAGTTCCTCTCATCTGAATCAAAAAAGTTGGAAGAAAACGATTATGAATCAGATATCAGCTTTATAGAGGATGCTGACAACAGCACCGCTTATTCTAAAGTCCTCAGAACTGAAACTACTCAAGAAGGAAGCGGTTACTACAGCTTTGAAACTGACACAACTATCTTGAGACAGAAACTGATGGCCTCTAGATTCAATGTCGTGCATATTCTTCAGGCTTCTGGAGAGGGAAGCTTTGGAGATGTAAACGGCGTAGATGTTGATTCACTGGCTGAGAAGGCGATTCAGAAAACAGAGTGATTCAATTAATTGAGCCAGTAATGATTTATCACAGCGCCGAGAAAAAGTCTTTATGACAGATTCAATAGAGATAGAGGCCTCTAAAGAGAAGTTTAAAGCAGAACTGGCAGATAATATCTTGAAGAAGTCCTGGGGCCTATCCATGAGGAACAAAGGCAAAATGTTTTTTGTCTTTTCAAGGCCTGGAAGGCCTCCGATTGATATGATGCTTGTTCAGACGCCTCTGCATCTTTATTTTCTTGATGAGTCAGGTGAAGTGATCGATAGACAGTATGCGGAGCCGTGGACTCTTGATCCCCGCACCTGGAGACTTTACAGGCCTAGCGTTGATGCGAAGTATCTCCTTGAGTCTTTTGAACAACTTGATATTGAGGAAGGAGATAAAGTTAGTTTCGATTTATAAAAATCTTGTAAAGGCCTCTAATTTATGGAGTTTACAAAGTTCTGTCCGCGGTGCGGAAAGGAGACTGATGAACTGTACGGCGGAGAGAAAAAACTGTGTGCGGACTGTTATCCGGATAAAAACGATTTACTGGATATCCCGGATGAAGTAAATATTACTGTCTGTTCTGTCTGCGGACGCATGCGGTATCACGGCGAATGGATAGAGGAATACTCTATGCAGGAACAGTTAGGAGCCAAGTTCGCAGATTTCGCTGAAGACGATGTTGAGATGCAGTTGCAGTTCTGGGAGGACGAAGGAGTAAAAGTGCGCGTCCACGCCCACAAAGGCCCGATAAAAGACAGTTATGATACAGAAGTAGTTTTTGAGAAAGATCAGTGCAAGGACTGTGCCCGTTTTCAGGGAGGCTTCTTCAAAGTCAAGTTACAGTTAAGAGGAGAGAGGCCTCTTGAAGAGATCTCCAATGAGATGGTGGATGTGGCAGCGGAAGCAACAAATGATTCCAGAAAAGACTTTCTTTCTAACATTGATGAAGTACATGGAGGATATGATTTCTTTCTCTCTACTGAGAGGATAACGAAAAAAATATTGACGATGTTGAGGGATGAGTACGATCCTGAGATAGAGAGAAGTTATGAGTTGATAGGAGAACAGGGAGGAGAAGAAGTCTACAGGAACGTTGTCTCTGTAAGATTTGACTGAAGCATATTCTTCAGAATTTCTCTAGATAGTTTTTGTTCAGAGATTGTTACTGTTTTCGAAACAGTATCTGCGGAGTTAGGTGTATTGGCAAGTTTTTTGATATTGAAAATCAATTTTTGGATTAGTGAGCTCTATAGGTAAAATTAGAAAGAAGCTTTCAAATCTGTCTTCAGGAGAAGAAAAGCTTGAGCATGATATTGGAGCAGGAAATGAACAGAGTTTTGCAGAGTCTGAAGATCTTTTAGGACGGTTAGATGATCTGAATCAAGATTTTGTTGATCTTCTCATCTCTGATGATGCTGAATCAGCAGTTGAAACAGCTGAATCTATAGTGGAATGGGAGGAAGATGTAGCAGAGTTTCTAGGAGCTATATCAGAAGACACGAAAAAGATAAAACAAGCATCGGAGAGCGGAGATAATCAGGAGTTTAATCAAGCTGTACAGGATTTGAAGAAAGATCTATTAGAATTGAAGTCGAGAAGAGAAGAATATGAGTTAAATGAAGTGGATAAGGCAGTTCTCATGCTGGTCGATGCTGAGGAGATTTCAGAGGAAGTGGAGTGGTACTCGAACGCAGTTCAAAGGTTAGATCGGGACGCAAGAGCTCTCAGCAATATAGCTAGCAATCAGGAAATCGACACGGAGCTGGATAAGATTAGGGACTTGGAGCAAAATAT
>Ga0102935_1000723_pt1 | contig 12039 bp, 11 predicted proteins | sample SalPonR2_A_D2_MG_FD_78508 | JGI IMG/M metagenome (GOLD analysis project Ga0102935, IMG submission 78508) | Salt pond soil microbial communities from South San Francisco under conditions of wetland restoration - Salt Pond MetaG R2_A_D2_MG | ecosystem: Environmental > Aquatic > Marine > Intertidal... | reverse complement strand
TGTCAATCCGGTGACCGAGATCGCGCGGATGATCGAGGTCCAGCGGGCCTACGAACTCGGCCAGGGCTTCCTCGACAAGGAAGACGAGCGCATCCGCTCGGCCCTCCGCACCCTGACCAGCAGCTAGGGAGACAGACATGCGAGCCCTCTCCATCGCCGCCACCGGCATGAACGCCCAGCAGACCAAGGTCGAGGTCGTCTCGAACAACCTCGCGAACATGTCGACGACGGGTTACAACGCCCGCCGCGCCGAATTCGCCGACCTGCATTACCAGCAGATGGTCCGCGCGGGCACCATCAACGCCGCCGACGGAACGGTGCTGCCCACCGGCGTCCAGCTCGGGCTCGGAGTCCGGCCCTCCGCTGTCACGATGGAGCTCGCCCAGGGCGCTCTCGCGGCCACCGGCGGCGACCTCGACATCGCGATAGAGGGCGGCGGATACTTCGAGGTGACCCTGCCCGCGGGCATCTCCGCCTACACCCGCGACGGCGGACTGAAACGGTCCGCCGACGGTCAGGTCGTCACCTCCGACGGATATCCGCTCGCACCCGACATCACCGTCCCCGACGACGCCCGCTCTATCTCCATCAGCGCGGACGGCGAGGTCTTCGCCTATTTTCGGGACGAGGTTCAGCCTCAGCTTCTCGGCCAGATCACGCTGGTCGCCTTCTCCAATCCGAAGGGGCTCGAGGCGATCGGCTCGAACCTTTTCACCGAGACTGCCGCCTCCGGTGCCCCGGTGGCGGAACTTCCCGGCACCAACGGACTCGGGACGCTTCGTCAGGGTTATCTCGAGGAGAGTTCGGTCGACCCGGTGCGCGAGATCGCCGAGCTCATCAAGGCGCAGCGCGGTTACGAACTCAATTCGAAAGTCATCACCGCCGCGGACCAGATGCTCGGCGCGACGACACAGATCCGCTGATGCTCCGCTTCGTTCTCACGTGCCTTTTCGTGGCCGCCCCGGTCGCCGCGCTTGCCGAAACGGTGATCGCGGCCCGGACCATCCGCGCTCACACGCTCGTAACGGCGAGTGACCTCGCCCTCGCCGAAGGGTCGGTGCCCGGTGCGCTTTCGGAGATGACTGCGGCACTCGGGCAGGAGGCGCGGGTGATGATCTACGCCGGCCGACCGCTTCGCTCTGCCGATCTCGGTCCCCCAGCGCTCATCGAGCGCAACCAGATCGTGACGCTGCGGTTCCGGCGCGGCGGTCTCGCCATTTCCGCCGAGGGCCGGGCGATGGGCCGGGCGGCCGCGGGCGAAACCGTGCGTGCGGTGAACCTCGCCTCCCGGCTGACCGTCAGCGGTACCGTCTCGGCCGACGGCAGCGTTCACGTCACCGGGTCCCAGCCCCATCAGCCATAGGTCCAGCCCATGCGTTTCCTGATCCCCGCCCTTGTCGTTCTCGCCGGCTGCGGCCGTCTGGAGGATGTCGGCAAGACGCCTGACTTCACGCCTATCGACAACGGAAGCGAACACCGCGCCATGGCCATGCCGGATTACGCCGCAGAGATCGACCGGCGGGCCGGGCCCGACCGGGCTTCGCTCTGGACGTCCCGGCGCGGCTCTCTTCTGGGCGACCGGCGCGCGGAGCGGTCGGGCGACATACTGACCGTCGTCATCGAGATCGACGAGAGCGCGGAAATCCAGAATTCCACGAACCGGTCCCGCGGCGGGTCGGAAAGCGCCCAGATTCCCTCGCTCTTCGGCATGGAGCGGATCGCCAATGGCATCCTGCCCGGCGACACGCCGCTCGCCGCAGGCATCTCGGCGAACTCCTCCTCGAGTTCGAACGGCACGGGCTCGGTGCGGCGCAACGAGCGGCTGGAGCTGAAGGTCGCGGCGACGGTGACCGAGACGCTTCCCAACGGCATCCTGCGCATCCAGGGCAGCCAGGAGGTGCGGGTCAATTTCGAGATCCGCGAACTGCTCGTGACCGGCTATGTCCGTCCCGAAGATATCTCGCGGCGAAACGAGATCACTTACGACAAGATCGCCTCCGCGCGAATCTCCTACGGCGGACGCGGGCAGATCACCGACGTGCAGCAGCCACGCTACGGCCAGCAGGTCGCCGACATCATCCTTCCGTTCTGACCGGTCGGGATGAGCAAGCTCATTCCCGTTCTGCTGCTTCTCGTCGGCATCGCCGGGGGCGTGGGCGCGGGACTTGTTCTGGCGCCCGAGCCGTTGGCCTGCCCCGCAGCCGGAGACGGCGAAGCCGCGTCGCCGTCCGAAGGCTGCCCCCCGCCGCCCGACCCGGTCGTGGCGGAGGAGTCGGGCGGGGAGGGCGGCGAAGCGCCCGCGGAATTTGTCCGGATGAACGATCAGTTCGTGATCCCCGTGCTCAGGGATGGCGAGGCGCGCGCGCTCGTGGTGCTTTCTATCACGCTCGAGGTCGAACCCGGCCGCACGGGAGCCATCTTCGAGATCGAGCCCAGACTCCGCGATGCGCTCTTGCGGGTGCTCTTCGACCACGCCAATGCCGGGGGGTTCGACGGCGCCTATACGGCGGCGGGGCCAATGGTCCGGCTGCGCCGCGCGCTCCTTGAAGCCGCCGTCAAGATCGGCGGAGACGACATTCGCGACATTCTTGTCCTCGACCTTCTCCGCCAGGACACCTGAACCCGCGCACCCCGGGCCCTGCCGGCGCCGGGTATCGAGCTGTCATGCAGCGGCGCCGGGCGGGCCTTGGCTCAGGTCCGTTTTCCGCGCCCTGGCGCGCCGGCGCCAAGCGTCCCGACGGCGACCGCGCGACCGAAGGACCGTCTTGCCCGGGCGCGAGATGCCGCCTCTTCGCGTGCCGCGGCTTCCCGCACCGCGGCCAGCCGCGCCTCTACGCGGCGAACATGGCGCAACCATGCCTCGAAAGCGCCCGGTCTTGCGGCCTCGAGGCCCGGCTCTTCGCGCAGTGCCGCGCGGCGGGCAGCAACGTCCGCGGCCAAGCCGGCTTCCACCCGCCGTGCCGCCGTCGCCGCCCGAGCGGCCCCGGCGAGGATGCCAAGGTCCCGGTCGCGTAAAAGCTCCGCGACGACGATCAGGGCATCCAGATCGCGCCTCATCGCGGCTCCCGCCCGTTCTGGCGCTTGCGCAGCGCATCGGCGAAGCGGATCGCGGCGGCAACCGGGCGGTAATGCTCGGGCCGCACCTCGTCGCCGAGCGCAAGCGTTCCGTGAAGCGCCCGCGCTGTCGGCGGGTCGCGGTGAAGCGGCACGCCGGCCTCCGCCGCGACCTCGCGGATGCGCAGAGCGATCTCGTCGACCCCCTTGGCCACGCAGACCGGCGCCCCGCCCCGGCCACGATCCCATTTCAATGCCACCGCGAAATGGGTCGGATTCACGATTACCACGTCGGCGCCGGGCACCTCCGCGACCATCCGGTTCGTGGCGATGTCGTATCCCTTCTGGCGCCGACGCTGCTTGAGGTGGGGGTCGCCTTCGGTGTCTTTCGTTTCGTCCTGAAGTTCCTTGTGGCTCATCCGGTTCTTGCGCAGATGCTCGGCGCGTTGCCACAGGAAGTCGAGCGTGCCGAGCAGGAAGGAAATGATCAGCGCGACGACGAGGAACTCGAGCCCGAGGCGAAGCATCAGCGCCGTCACCCCGGCCGCGGAGATGTTTATCGCGCCGAGGATCGCGTTGAAGTCGCCCATCACCGTAAGCGCCAGAAGCCCGCTGAAGACCAGGAGTTTCACGAAGCTCTTGGCAAAATTGAACAGGCCGTCGCGACCGAATTTTTGTTTCGCGTTCGACAGGGGCGAGATGCGCGAAAGCTTCGGAACCGCCTTCTTGCCCGAAACGGTGAACCCCTGCTGGGCAATGACCGCAACGATCACGGTTGCGAGCGGCAGGAGAATCCATGGCAAGGCGGGCAGGATCGCTGCCTGCAGAAGCCCGCCGACCGGTGGGGTGGCGGGTCCGTCGAAGATCGCCTCGGAAAGCGGCCCCGACCTTTCGAGCATGGCCGCGAGCGCGCCGGCGCCATTGACAAGCGTCGCCGCCCCGAAGGCGCCCGCGGCGAGAACCAGGCCGGCATAGGCACCGGTCGTCGCGAGGTCTTGCGAGAGCGGGACTTCGCCTCGCTTTCTGGCATCGTCGAGCTTCTTCTGGGTGGCGTCGTACTGTTTGTCCTGCTCTTCCTCGTCGGGACCGGCCATCAGAAGCCTCCGAAGGGGTCGGCAAAGAAGCCGTCCATCGCCGCGATCCAGGCCGTGAGCAGAAACGGCAGCGCGATCGCGAGTAGCGCCAGCGCCCCGAGCGTGATCGCCGGCGCGCCGACGAAGGCCACCATGAGCTGCGGCATCGCCCTGTTGATGACGCCGAGGGCGAGGTTGTAAAGCAGTGAGACGATGACGAAGGGCGAGGCGAGGGTGAAGGCGAGGGCGAACATCCGGCCGGTCTGGCCCACGCCCCAGCCCATGACATCCGGAGCGCCCGGCAGGCGGCCGACCGGAAACATCGCGTAGGACAGCACGACGAATTCCGCGACTTTCACGTGCAGCCCGAGAATGACCGCGATGGCGAGGCCGGCCAGGATCATCACATGCGCCATCGCGGGCTGGGGGTCGACGATGATGTTGCCGAAGATCTGCGCGAGCGACGTGGCCTGGGCCGCGATCGCGCCCGCCGTCTGAAGGGCAAGGACGAAAAGGCGGATCGCGAGGCCGAGCAGGAGGCCGACGAGAATTTCGCTCCCCAGGATCGCGAGAGGCGGTATCTCCTCGGCGAGGGCCCTCGTCACCTCTGGTGACACCGCCGGCGCGACAATGGCGGTGAAGGCGAGAGCGAGGGCCAGTCGCACCCGCTCGGGGACACTGCGTTCTCCAAACGCCGGCAGGATGGCCATCATCGCCCCCACCCTGAGAAACACGATCGCCCCTAGCAGTATCGCCTCCTCCGCGAGCCCCAGGATCTCGGCGAGCATCTCTGTCATGTGGGCACGAGCCCGAGGAGTGAGGGCCGCGCGTCGGTGCCGAGCTCTTCGTAGGACAGCACCGGGTTCAGGATACCCTTGGCCGCGAGGATCGTACGCAGGAACCGGCGCCGCTTCACCGAAGTCACGATGCCGGGGTAGGCGCCCTGCTCGGCGCTGCGCCCGATTTTCTCGCTGACCATCTGCACCAGCCGGTTGAAGGCGTCCGGCGGCAGGGCGACATCGGCCGGCCCTCGCTCTGTCTCGATCTCATGGGCGGCGAACGCCTCTTCCCAGGCCGGGTCGAGCTGCAGGAGCGGCACGGTTCCGTCCGGTCGCCGGAGGTCTGCGAAGATCTGGAAGCCAAGCCGCTGGCGCACGTGTTCGCAGACCGCTTCGGGGCTCATGTGGCCCGGCCGCGCCTCGGCGATCGCCTCGAGAATGAGGGGGAGGTTCCGGATCGAGACCCGTTCCTCGAGCAGGAGTCGCAGCACCGAGACCAGCAGGTCGACCGGCACCTTGTCGGGCACGAGTTCGTCCACGAGTTGTCGGTTGGCCTCGGCCCTGGCGGGATTTGTGAGGTTGGTGATTTCGTCGAGGAGCCTGCGCAGGGTTTTCAGCCCGAAGAGCCTGCCGAAATTCCGTTTCAGAACTTCGAGCAGGTGGGTCGCGAGCACCTCCACCGGCGTCACGATGGTTGCCCCGTCCAGAGCCAGCGTATCCTCCGCGCTTCTGGCCACCCAGCGCGCCGGGGCCCCGTAGACCGGCTCCTTGACGATGTCGGCGGTCGCATGTGCGGTCTCCTCGGGCCCGATGAGCGCAAGAAGCCGGTCGGGCTCGAGCCGGTCGCGTGCTTGTTCGACACCCTGGATTCGAACGACGTAGGTGCCGGCTGGCAGGCCCTCATCGTCGGTCAGGCGGATCTCCGGCAGGATCAGCCCGTATTCCGTCGCGATGTGCCGCCTCATGTTCTCGATGCGTGCGTCGAGCCCGGTCGCGGGGTCCAGCACCATCTGGACGAGGTCTGGCGCGAATTCCACGTGAATATCGTCGAGGTCGAGCAAGTCGCCGATCGGCGTGACCGGCGTCGGGGCCTCTGCGCCCTCGCTTTCGCCGGCCTTGTCCCCGCTCTCGTCCGGCCGCTGCCGGCCCACATACCAGGCGGCAGCGCCGAGGGCCGTGGCCCCCGCGATGAAGGGCAGAAACGGCATCCCCGGCACGAGCGCGAACAACGCCATGAGCAGCGCGACCGTGCCGAGAGCCGCGGGAAACCGGCCGAGCTGCGAGAACACCGCGAAATCGGTCGGTCCGGTGGCGCCTCCGCGGGCCAGCAGAAGCGCCGAGGCGATGGAGATGATCACCGCGGGGATCTGGCTGACCAGCCCGTCTCCGACGGTCAGGATCGCGTAGGTCTCGAAAGCCCGTCCGAGCGGCATGCCATGAATCACGGTGCCGATGACAAGGCCCATGACGAGGTTGAGAAGGGTGATCAGCAGGCCCGCGATCGCATCGCCCTTGACGAACTTCGACGCGCCGTCGAGCGAGCCGAAAAAGGTTGTCTCGGCCTGGTCCCGCTCCCGCCGTGCCTTCGCCTCCTCATGGCCGATGGCGCCTGCGGCCATGTCGCTGTCGATCGCGAGTTGCTTGCCGGGCATGCCGTCGAGGGCGAAGCGGGCGCCGACCTCGGCCATCCGCGCCGCTCCCTTGGTAATGACGACGAAATTGACGATGAGCAGCACGCAGAACACCACGAGCCCGAGAAACACCGAGCCCGACATCACGAACATCGCGAATCCCTCGATCACGTCGCCGGCCGCGCCGGTGCCGGTATGACCCTGCCCGATGATGAGTTTCGTCGACGAGATGTTGAGGCTGAGCCTCAGCATCAGCGATGCCAGGAGGATGGTCGGAAAGGCCGAGAAGTCGAGCGGGCGCTCGATGAAGAGCGTGATCGTGAAAATCAGGATCGCCAGCGCGAAAGAGGCGGCAAGACCGACGTCGAGCACCCACGCAGGAACCGGCAGGATCATCATGACGATGATGGCCATCAGCGCCAGCGCGAGAAGGATCGTGGGACGGAAGATCGGCTTCACGGGGTTCATCGCGCCATGTCCGGCCCGCCGATGAGCCGCAGGCCGGCGGCCGGTTCGGTGCCGAGCGGCACCAGCGAGCCGATGCTGCGCGGCCCGGAACGGGCCCGCAGGAGCGGGAAGCGGTTGGGTGCCGGGCCGGCCGGACCGGGAATGCCCGCCGGTTCGGCCCGGTCGCTGCCCGTGCTTCGCGCCGCTCCCCCCGCCCCGGCCAGCAGGGTCTTCGATGCGGTTTCGCTGCCGCCGAGGCGGGCGCGAATTCTGTCGAATCGGGCGCGGTACCGATCGGCATGGAGCGGGGTGCGCGAGTGATACGCACCCGCTGCCTTGCTCCAGTCACCGAATTCGACAAAGAGCTCGCCGAGAAAGCGCGCCGCGTAGCTGGCATTCGCCAGCGGGTCGAACATCTCGTCGATCGATGCGAACGCGTCACCGTGCCAACGATAGTTGATCTGAAAACAACCGACGTCGAAGCTCCGCGCGCCTCTCTCGAAGTGGCGGTCGACATGTGCGCGGGCTTCCCGCCGCGTCGCAAACCAGGCGCCCTTGCCTTCCATGTTCACCGTCCAGGGCCAGGGACTGAAGGCGCCGTCCCGGGTGCGGCCCGTTTCCGTGAGCGTGATCGCCCTCAACACCGATAGCGGAACCCCGCTTTCCTGCGAAACCCGCTGCGCGGCAGCTTCGCAAATCGAGGCGGTCGCCGGGTCATGGTTGAAGGCCATCCCGGTCTGCGCGAAGGCAAGAACCAAGATTGCCGCCGCCGCCAACCGCCTTTGCAGATGGCGCGCTGCGCGCATCGACCGCCACGCGCCCGGCATGGCCCGGTTCTCATTGCCATGCTTGCCCACCGTCCCGCAGCGGCGAAGCCCGGGTCCACGGCCGATTTTGGGCACCATCAGCCGGGCCGAAGGCCCGATGCGTTCTTTCATTTCAAGCCGCAGTTCTTGCAATCTTGTGTCGGCAGGTTCCTATCGGGCAGGTGTTGAGAAACCCTTTCGGAGACAGGGTCAGTCGGTCTCGGGATTGCTGGCGACAGCGAGAAAGGCTGATATGCTTTCCCGAAGCGCGCCGGCATCCTCGACGAGCGCGCGATTGCGCGCCAGCGGCGTCTCGGGAAGAGGAGCGGTGTCCTCTCCGGAAAGCTCGGTCGCGGCCGTGCGTATGGCCTCTGGCCCCTTGTCCCAGGCTCCGCCTCTGGCCGCAGAGCGCGCTGCAGTGACCGTCTCCCCGGCAGCCTCGAAAATCGCCGCTGCCTCGCGGTACCGACCGAGGCCGAGAAACGCCTCTGCGCGCAGCCGGTCCGCCGCCAGTCCGGTGCGCCCGGCAAGTGCGGCCTCCGCTGCTCCGAAACGCCCTGCCACAATGTGAGACCGGGCTTTCAGGAGACCGTCTGCCGGACCGGGCTCGGCGAGCCCCGCAATCAGTCCCTCTGCCTGGTCCGCAAGCCCCAGGTCGAGAAATCTTTCGGCGAGCGCCCGCCGCGCCCCGTCGGACGCCACCGACACGGGCAGGCGTTCATCGGCCTCCACACCGCGCCTGAGAAAGTCGCCGACACCCGCGTGGTCAGCCATGGCGGTGTAGAGTTCAGCGAGGACCGCCGTCGCATCGTCGGCCCCGAGCGCTCCGGAAAATCGTGCGCGCGGCAGTTCGGCGAAGACCTCGTCCCAGGCGTCGATCGCAATTCGCCCACTCAACTCGGCGAGCTTCAGCTCCCTTGAAACCGGTGTCCCCCGGTTCTCGAAGGCGAGCGCGGCCGCGGAGTCGACGAGGTTGCGGTCTACATGGCCATCGCGAGCGAGCCTTGATCGAAGCAGTCGAAGCACAGCAAGCGCTGCGTTTGCGGGGCTTGCGCCCTCCAGGGCAGCGTAGTCCCGTTCGGCTCGAGTCGCATTGCCCTCTGCATTGGCGAGATCGGCCGTTGCGAGGACGAACCTTTCGCCATGGTCACCTCCTGCGCGGTCCACGGCGGTCCAGATGATCCTGGCGGCGTCAGTTTGGCCCAGAAAGAGAAAGCGGTCGACAAGCGCGGGACCGTAGTGGCGACGGAGATGGAGCGGGAGATCCGAGAAGGCGCCCGCGATTTCCCCGGTCGCGAGCTTGACATCCGAGGATGGGTTGGCAATCGCGATCAGTCCCCACATCGCCGCAAACCCCGGGCATGTGAGAAGCGAGGTCGCGGTGTCGTCCGGACGGCGTGTCCGGCCATCGGCGATCTCCGCGAGAAAGCGCAGGACCGCCGCCTCGTCCTCGGGCAGGGCAACCGCGTCGAGCACCGCCAGCGCCTCCGCCCCGAAGGAGAGGTAGATGTAGCGCCGCGCGAGAACTCTCGCCGCATCCGGGTCGGGGGTGTCGAACTCTCCGAAAAGCTGCGCCCGAAGATCCGAGAGCCCGGCGACACTGCCGTCGGGCGGCCCCCACGACCCCACGTTCAGATCGAAGTTTGCGAGACAACTCGATCCGGCATCGTCTTCGAGCCTTCTTACGATCATGGAAAGCTCGCGGTCGAGGCTGGTTGTGACCCGTAGGTTCGGCTCCTGTCCTATCGGCAGCGGCAGTGTCCCTGCAGAGGTCTCGGGCAGTTGCCGATGCGAGGAAGCCCCGGGACTCGTGAGCGCCTCCCCGGGTGCAAGATCGATCAGGCCCTGTGCCGCAGCGCGCTCGAGTGCGTCCGCCAAGGCTTCCGTCGCCGTGTCCAGACGGTCGCGCGCGTCGGTCGGTTGCAGAGGCCAGGGTGTGACCACGGCATCGGCGAGGCCGGATTCGGGTCTGCGGCCGGACCCGGCGACCGAACCGTCGCGGGTCTGCGCGAGGCTGTTCGCGATTGCGATGCCCGGACGCTCCAGCCTTCGGGCGACAGGGTCCGCCACCGGTGCTGTCATCAAGCCGGGTGTCTTTCGCGATAGAAGAGCCCGGGTCTCCGAATTCGCGGAAGGAGGTTGTGCGAGGTCGGAGGACGGTGAAGCGGGCGGTTGGGGCTCGTAGCCCGCATCGAGCGGCCCGCCCGGCGGCGCCCGTCCCGCCGGCGGGTCTTCGCGGATGTCGTCGCTCAGAACCCTCGGCCGGGCGAGAGCGACGTCGGCCTCCGCCAGGCGCGTTTCCAATTCCCCGCCAACGTCGATAACCAGGCGGCCGCCTGCGAGGGTATAGGCCATGACACGACAGTCGCAGCCAAGCTCGAGGTCGAGCCGGTTCACGCCGGCCCGGATGCCGCGGATGCGATTGCGCCCGATCCGCTCGTAGACCTCGTCGATTTGGAGCTGGACGGGGGGTCCTGCGAAGGTCACGGACCGCCGAGTGCCATCCGCCGAAAGCGACCATCCTGGAACCCGATCGAAATCGAGCACGAGACGGCTGAAGCCCGGGTGCTCTCCGCTACGGACCCTGACCGGTTCGGCCGCGGTCCCCGCAAGCGGCGCTGCAAGCATGATGAGCAGAACCGCAATTCGGCGACTCGCGGATTGCCACGCCCGCCCGGATTGGCGAAGCCCGCACGCTCTCCACGTCATGCGGCGTCCGTCTTTGTGTTCTTCATCGCCTCCTCGAGGTCGGAGAAGCTGGGTCGGATGTGACTCGGGGTGTTCTGTCGGCCCACCTCAATGCAGATCGAGGTTGCGTGATTGTGCAGGTTCGCCACCAGAACTTCACGGATGAGCTTGTAGAAATGCGCGTCCTCCTCCACCGCCGCCGCGACCTTCGAGGCAAAAGGGCCGACGAAGCCGTAGGCGAGAAACACGCCGAGAAAGGTCCCGACAAGCGCTCCGCCGATCAGCTTGCCGAGCACTTCCGGGGGCTGGTCGATCGACGACATCGTCTTGATGACGCCGAGCACCGCCGCGACGATGCCGAGGGCCGGCAGTCCGTCGGCCACCGTCTGCAACGCGTGACTGGAATGCATCGAATGGTGATGGTTCGCCTCGAGACGCTTTTCGAGAACTTCCTCCACCTGATGGGGATCGTTGTAGTTCATCGACGCCGACCGCAACGTGTCGCAAATGAGACCGACCGCTTCCGCGTCGGAGAGAATCTTCGGATAGCGCGAGAAGATCGTCGAGTTCATCGGCGCTTCGATATGCTCCTCCAGTGCCACGGGGTTCTGGCGTGCGAGCCGGACGAGTTCGTAGAGCAGCACGAGGAGATCGCCGTAGTCGGCCGGCTTCCACTTCGGACCCTTGAACACCTTCCCGATGTCCTTGAGCGTGTGTTTCACCGCGCCGCCATCGTTCGAGATGAGAAACGCGCCCGCCGCCGCGCCGCCGATCATCATCAACTCGAATGGCAGCGCCTTCAGGATGATCGTGAACTTGCCGCCCGCGAGCAGGTAGCCCCCGAAGACCATTCCAAGGACAAGGACGATCCCGACAATCCCAAGCATCTATGCAGTCGCCTCTCGCGGCTGTTGGGCCCGGCCCAGGATGTGACGGCAAAGCGTTAAGATATCTTCTCGCCCGGCTTCATTCCTGCGGCGCAAGCGCGTTCCGGCCAGCAAGGATCACGCTGATTTCATAAGCGCTCGTCGGGTCGAGCCCGGCGAGAATCGCCGCCGCTATGTCCGGTCGCATCCGTCCCAGAAAACCCGCGGCGAAGTCCGGTGTCATTTGGCCGAAGAGGGCCGCGGCTTCCTCCGCGCCCATGTTCTCGTAAACCGACGTCAACTGTGTCAGATCGTTTTCCGAGGCGTTCTCGGACAGTGCGATCGTCGCTCGCAGATCCTTCTCGGCCGCCACGAGGTCCTGCAGCTTCGCGTCGATGCGCCGCTCGGCGAGCGTCAGCGCCTCGGACCGTGTGTCGAGTCGCGCCTCGCGTTCGGCGACCCGGGCTTCTCGCGCGGCGATGGAGGCGAGGATTCCCTCGAAGTCCGGAGTCGGGTCGGTATCTTCTGAAGTCCCCGGCTCCGGCGCCTCCGTCCCTCCCGCCTCGAACGCCGTCGCCGCGCCCCAGGTCTCGGTCATCCGCAGTCCCGCGGAGGCGAGAAGCATGAAACCCACGATCAGAAGGGTCCCGCGCCCGTGTCTCGGCTGGCGCCCCGCCGTGTGTCTTCCGGTACGC